>Ga0315279_10008009_pt1 | contig 12904 bp, 8 predicted proteins | sample YL17G06_20_MG_FD_203694 | JGI IMG/M metagenome (GOLD analysis project Ga0315279, IMG submission 203694) | Sediment microbial communities from Yellowstone Lake, YNP, Wyoming, USA - YL17G06_20 | ecosystem: Environmental > Aquatic > Freshwater > Lake > Sediment | place: USA: Wyoming | collected... | reverse complement strand
CGTTGCGGTCCCCGCAACGACGACGACGGGCGGCGCGGCCTTCGAAGACGCCGAAAAAATGGTCCGCTTAGAAGCCGCCAAGCTTGCCGCGGCCCTTTCTTCCTATTATGGACCGAGCGGGGCGCGGCTCCCCGTTCTGGCCACGGACGGCGCCGGCCTGGGGGCCTCGGCCTCGTTCGTTTTCCCCGTCGTGACGGCCGACCGCTACGACCTGGAGCTCTACATGATGAAAGGCCCGGCCATGGGCGATTTCGAAGCGGCCGGCCTGCTCAGCGGCGGAGCGCCGGCCAAGCTTGGCCCGGCCTTCTTTAAAGGCTTCGCCCGCGAACGCGAGTTCGGAATTTTTTCGCTGAAGAACGTGAAGCTCGAGCCGGGCCCGAGCACGCTCATCCTGCGCGGGACCGGGAAAGACGCCGCTTCGCGCGGTTATGATCTCGGCCTGATCGGCTACCGGCTTCAGCCCTCCGATAGGCGCTTCGTCGTCGACTGGAACCTCCTCGGCCCCTTCGATGCGCCGGACATGGATTCCCTGACGATGGTCTATCCCCCTGAGGACGCCCTCGATCTCGCCGCCCGATATAAAGGCAAAAACGGGCTGGAAGCGGCCTGGAAAAAAGTCCGCGGCGGTTCCTCCGGATTCATGGCCCTGGCCGAGATGATGAAGCCCGAAGCGCAGGTCATCGTCTACGCCGCCGGCTGGATCCAGGCGCCCGAGGACATGCCGGCGACCATCCTGCTCGGCAGCGACGACGGGGTCCGCGTTTGGATCAACAACGCGCTTGTTCACTCCAACCCGGCCTATCGCGGCGCTTATCCGGACCAGGACATCGTCCCGGTCCGTTTGAAGAAAGGATGGAACAAAGTCCTGGTCAAGATCCTGCAGGGCGACGGCGGCTGGGGCTTTTATTTTCGTTTCGCCGATCCCGACGGGAAATTAAAGTGGAGCGTGGAGCCGCCAAAGTAAAAGGTCATGCTTGAGCGAGCGGGAGTGCGGGGGAAAAACATGCTCGTTTTCCCCGGCGAGGAAAACTCGCTCCGAGCCAGATCGCTCATTGAATTCTCAATTAAGGATGATACTATGACGAAAGAGGAAGCACGGCGGGTGTGGACGCCGGCGGAGCGTGCCGAATTGGCCAGGCTCGACACCCCGACCAGGATTCAGAATTACCTCAATTTTATGGCCTACGACCCCGAGCCGGGGACGGCCTCGCCGCGGCGGGTCATGCGGGAGAAGAAGGCCAATTGTTTCGAGGGTGCGCTGTTCGCGGCGGCCGCCTTCCGTTTCCACGGCCGCCGGCCGCTCCTCGTCGACATGCGCTCCTGGAACGACGACGACCATGTCCTGGCCGTCTTCCAGAAGAACGGGGCCTGGGGCTGCGTAGCCAAGTCGAATTTCACCGTCCTCCGCTTCCGCGAGCCCGTCTACCGCACCATCCGCGAGCTGATGATGTCCTACTTCGACGTCTACTTCAACGCCCTCGGACAGAAGACCCTGCGCGCGTATTCTGTCCCCTTCGACCTGTCGCGGTTCGATGAAATCGGGTGGATGACGACGGAAGAGGACATCAGCGACATCGGCGACGCGCTCGATCGGGCCCGCCACTACAAGGTCCTGACGCCGGCCCACATCCGGTCTCTCCAGATCACCGACCCGGTCCTGGTCAAGGCCGGCCTGCTGGGCGCGGACCCGTCCGGGCTCTACGCGCCGAAGAAATAGAGCCGCTCAGGGCCGGCCGCCGTCGCCGCGCTCCAAGATCCAGAAGATCTTGTCGCCCTGATCCAGGAAGGCCGAGAGGCCGGCCCGCTGGAACCCGTTCTTTTCCAGGACCCTCATGGAAGCCGGATTGTCGGGATCGGTGTGGGCCACGATCCGACGCACGCGGTCATCCTTGAATGCCCAGCGGATCAGGATCTCCATCATTTCCACGGCATATCCCCGCCCTCGCCGCGCGGCCAGGACCGAGTAGCCGATTTCCACGCATCCGGAGGCGTCCGGCGGGCCGAGAAACCCGATGTCCCCGACGACTACCCGCTCCGACCGCAGGACCGCCGCGTAACCCAGCCAGCCGGACACGGACGGATCGCTCTTCAGCATGTCGCGGAACAAAGGCTGGACCTCGGGCGAGACGGGCCAACCGTCGGGCACGGTCGCGTTCAGGGCCGCGGCCAGGGCGGGCCTGTCGTTCAGGATCATCTCGACAAGGGCGAGGTCGCAGAAAACCAAGTCCAGGCGCGGGCCCGAAAGAACGAGGCGCGTCGCGGATATCATTTTCGACTGCGGCTTTTCGGCCGGCGGGCGGGCGACGTCTTCGGCCCGGTCGCCCTCGGGGCCGCCTCGAGAAGCGCGGCGGCCGTCTTGCAGATGAGGTCCCAAGCGGCCCGCACGTGCCGCTCGGCCGTCAGCCGCTGGCCGATAACCATGCGCAAAGTGAATTTTCCGTTCAGGACGGTGTGGGTCAGAAAGACCTTCCCGGAGGCGTTCAGACGCTCCAGCAGCGTTTGATTGAGGGCCGTCAACCCCTCTTCTCCGCGGCCGTCATTCAGGCGGAAGCAGACGACTCCGAAGCGGACAGGGGCCAGGATCTCGAAATCCGGGGCGGATTCGACCCAGGCAGCGAACATCCGGGCCAACCGCAGGTGCTCCCGCACGAACGCCCGCAAGCCCTCGACCCCGTATGAACGAATGACGAACCAAAGCTTGAGGGCGCGGAAACGGCGCCCCAGCTGGATGCCCCAATCGCGGTAGTTCCGGACGAAGGGATCGACGCCGGTCTTGAGGTACTCCGGGTGGATTTCGAAGGCCCGGACGAGGTATTCCGGCTCCTTCACATAGTAGGCCGAACAATCGAAATTCGTCAGCATCCATTTGTGGGGGTTGAAGACGAAAGAGTCCATGAGCTCGGCGCCGTCCAGCATCCAGCGGTTTTCCGGGCAGAGGGCGGCCGTCCCGGCATAGGCGGCGTCGACGTGGAGCCACATCCCATGGCGGGCGGCGATCTCTCCGATGGCCCGCAGCGGATCGACGGCCGTTGACGACGTCGTCCCGAGCGTGGCCACGACACAAGCCGGCCGCAGCCCCGCCGCCTCGTCGCGGCGGATGGCCTCCTCGAGCTTCTCCGGGATCATGGCGAAGGCCGCATTCGTGTCTACGAAGCGAAGGTTTTCGCGGCCGTATCCGGCGATTTTGACGCCCTTCTCGACGCTGGAATGGGTCTGCTCCGAAGCATAAACGGTCAAGGGTCGCTTTAAGCCCTTCTCGTTGGCCTCGAAGCCGGTCGCCTTCTCCCGGGCCGAGATCAGGGCACAGAGGGTGGCCGTGGAGGCGGTGTCCTGGATGACTCCCTGCAGGTTGTCGGGCAGGCCGAGCATTCCGCGCAGCCATTCCAGAACGCGGTTTTCGAGCTCGGCTGCGGCCGGGGAGGTCTGCCAGCTCATGCACTGGGCCCCCAGCCCGGCCGTCAGGAGCTCGGCCAGGACGGAAGCCGGGCTGTTGTTGGCCGGGAAGTAGCCGTGCCAGCCGGGATGCTGCCAATGGGTGATGCCGGGCAGGATGATGGTCTTGAAATCGCTGAAGATCCGGTCCATAGACTCCCCGTCCTGAGGGGGCTCGGCCGGAAGTCTCGCCTGGATCTCGCCGGGCTTGACCGGCGACATCACCGGCAAGGACTCGACGGTGTCCATATAATCGGCAATCCAATCAACGAATTCATGCCCGGCGCGGCGAAACTGTTCGCGGTCCATGGTATTCTTCCGGATCCCCGGGTTTGTCTCGCGGCCCCTTCCGCCGAGCGGGAAAAAGGGGGCTTGGGACCCCGTCAGGACGGTCCCATTCTAGAACAAGAGGCCGTTTTGGTCAAAAGAGGGGTCTTGGGGAGGGCTTTTCAGGCCGCTTCCGGGCAAAAATCGGAGAAAACGGGGGCGAATCGGGTATCAAGCTGGACCCAACGATCGAATTCAGGAATTTTTTAAAAAAACATAAATAATCCTTGCGCGGACCATAAAAATTGTGTTATAATACTTGAGTAGTCAGCGGGGGGGAAATAAAAAAAGTCAGAAAAGCTCGTATCTTGTTTTTTGCCAACAAGTTGGCGATTATCGCCCGCCAGAAATCTATCCCGTGGCGGCCCCAAAAAAAGTATGCAACCCTTTGCGGGAGGACTGCGTATATATAAATGAAATGAAAAACGCAGCGAACGGAAAGACGATTCGAGTTCAAATCGCTGACGCACTCCTTTTTCCTCTCCTCCTTTTAGGGAGTTCACGATACATTTCGTAATTCCCCCTATCCATTCCCTTCGACCGGCCGCTTCCTTCTTCCCAAGGGGGAAGCGGCTTTTTATTGCGTTGACATCGCGGCCGGCGCCGTCTATCATGAAAAAGCGGATGGCCGCGGTTGCGGCCGACCGCCGGGTTCGAACGAAGGGAAGTCCGTGGTAAGCGGACACAGCCCCCGCTACTGTGATCGGGGACGAATCCCGGACGATGCCACCGTCCTAACGCGGTTGCCGCGTTAGGGTGGGAAGGCCCGGGAGGAGGACGATCCGAGAGTCAGGAGACCTTCCTCGAGCCCAGCGACCCGGCTTCGTGGGGAAGCCCGGGCGTATTTTTTTTGCCTGAACGCGGGGGCTCGACATGGAGGCCCCCGTGAAGAAAGCCGCGTTCGCCGCCCTCGCCGCCGCCCTGGCGGTCCCGCTCCTCGCCGCCGAAGAAAAAAAAGACCAGGCCGTCCCTCCCTACCAGCACGAAGTCGTGGTCACCGCGACCCGCATCCGGACTCCGGCCAAGGAAGTGGCCAGCGCGGTGACGATCATCGGCCGGACGGAAATCGAGCGCTCGACCCGCTCCAATGTCCTCGACTTGATCCAGGACGGCCTGGGAGCGGCCGCGGTCCGCAACGGCGGCCCCGGCGCGGCCTCCTCGCTTTTTCTCCGCGGGGCCAATTCCGAACATGTCCTCATCCTGCTCGACGGCGTCGAGCTCAACGACCCGATGAACCCGTCGCGGTCCTACGACCTCGCCCACCTGACCCTGAACGGGATCGAGCAAATCGAGGTTCTCCGCGGCCCCCAGAGCACGCTCTACGGATCGGACGCTCTGGCCGGCGTCGTCAACATCCTGACCCGCCGCGGTTCGGGAAAACCGAGGTTGTCGATCGAGACGAGCGGGGGGGCCTATGGGACCGCCCGCGGCGCGGCCGCTTTCAGCGGAAGCGCCGGACCGGCCGGTTATTCGTTCGGCTTGTCCCAGTTTTATACCCGGGGGTTTTCCGCGGCTTCGGCCCGCTTCCCCGGAAACACGGAAAAAGACGGGTATCGAAACTTGACCGCGTCGGGCAGCCTGGTCTTCGCCCTGGCCCGCGATACGGAGGCCGGGTTGACCATCCGCTCCACCTCGGCCCGCACCGACCTCGACGCGTTCGGCGGGCTGGGCGGCGACGATCCCAACAGCGTCCAGAACTACGACTCGATCTTCCTCCGGGCCCACGCCCGGACGCTTCTGGCCGGCGGCCGCTGGGAGATGAAAGGCGCCGTCTCTTATGTTCGCGCCAACCGGACGAACGACAATCCCGTTGATGCGCTCCATCCCTACGATTCCGAAAAGGGCCGGTTCCGGAGCGGCCTGGTCAAGCTCGACTGGCAGAACAACATCTTCCTCCGGGCCGGCCATACGATGACCTTCGGCGCCGAGCTCGAGCGCGAGCAGGGGGATTCGCGCTACAATTCCGAGAGTCTCTGGGGTCCCTACGACAGCCTCTTCCCCGCCCGGTCGGCCGACCGGGCGGGCGTCTTCGTTCAGGACCAGGTTCGCCTCGGCAGCCGGTTCTTCGCCACGGCCGGGGCGCGGATCGATCGGCACAGCCGGACGGGCACGGCCGTCACATACCGTCTCGCCCCGGCCTTCGTCATCGACGAAACGGGGACAAAACTCAAGGCCACGATCGGGACGGGCTTCAAATCGCCGTCGCTTTACCAACTGTACGCCCCCGGAACATTCTGGGGGCCGGTGGGCAACGAACGCCTGCGCCCCGAACAAAGCCTCGGCTGGGACGCGGGGATCGAACAGGCCTTTTGGGAGGGACGCGTCCAAACCGGCTTGACCTATTTCCGCAACGATTTCCGCGACCTGATCGATTTCGATTCGACGCTCGGATACGTCAATATCGGCCGGGCCCGCACGGAAGGGGTGGAAACGTACGCGGCGTTCCATCCGCTTGCGGATATCGATGTGCGTCTCTCCTATACACGGTTGAGCGCGCTCGACCTCGACGCCGGCTCGCCGCTCCTGCGGCGGCCCAAGGATAAGGCCGCGGCTGATCTGCGCTGGAAACCTGCGGCCGGATGGGACCTCCGCCTCGCCGGGACGTTTGTCGGCGCTTGTCCGGACCGCGACTTCAATGCCTGGCCGTACCCGGTGCTGACGCTGGATCCCTATTTTCTCCTGGACGCCGATGTGACGTTCGACGCCGGCCCCAAGGTCCAGATCTATCTCCGCGGCGACAATTTGCTCGACGCCCGTTACGAAACGGTCTACGGCTACGGCACGCCGCGCCGGTCGGTCTACGCCGGAGTCAGAGTCAAGCTCGGCGCCTTGAACCGCGACTGATCATAGAAAAACCCGTCCGCCCATAAATGAATGCCGGGCTCGAAGCATTCGGGGAATAACGCGCTCGTTTCCCCCGGCGAGGGAAACTCGCTCCGACGCTCCTCCTTCGCTCCCTAACTCGTCGAGCCAATATTAAGCCCGACGAGTTAGGACCATGCCCGCTCAGTCGTCGCACGGGTTTTTCCCCGAACGCTTCCTCGCCCGGCTTTTATCTCATAGCGAATCTACAAACCGCGTCGGGAGCTACGACGCGCGTATCGGTCGGGGCTAGGGGGATGGGAGCGTAAACCCCTCGACGAGCAAGCGGGCAGGGACCATACTCATCGGGCTGGATCTTTGCCCGATGAGTATAGGAGCGATGGAGGAGCGTCGGAGCGAAGTTTTTCGCGCTGATAGAAGAAGCCGTCGCGGCAAAATTTTTCAAGGGCTTGAAGAGTTGAGGCAAAGCCGGAGTAAAGAATTCGATGAAACTTGCAATTGCGGAAGTCCGTAATAATATCTGAATGTTGAGGAGGAAGGTGATGAAGAAATCATTCGTCGTTTTTTTGCCTTTTTTTTCATAACCCCCTCCGTCTGCCTAAAGCATAACACGAAAATATGAAACCCAGGAAGGCCCCGTGCCCAGACGAATCGGCGGGACCCTATAAGAAAATAGTTCGTGTTTGGTTCGATCGTCCCAGGCTAATTATTGAGAAAAGGCGCCCCTGTTGAATTTTTACTACGGGGAGCAGTAAATATATTACATAATCCTTACTGCTCCCCGAGTACTAGCCGGGCGACAAAGACATCCGGGGTCAACTATATTCCGCCCGGCTTAGTAACAAAATAGTAACAGTTTCTTAACAACTTCTTGACATCTTCTATTCGCGTTCGCCTTATATTTCTTTCGGACGATAACCTGAAGGAATTGGCAATCAGGAAAAGATGCCCATATCATTGAAAAGGCCACGAAAGGAGGGACGCATGAGAAAACGAATTCTTTCTCTCGCCGTTTTAGGATCTTTCCTCTACTCGCTTGTCGGTTGCGCGTTGCCCAGACCGCGCGACGCGGATGCCCTGAAAACGATTCCGCCGACGACGTTGATGGCCAAAAAATTCCCCGAAATCGAGATCTCTTCCGGCCCCCGCGACGAGAACATCGCCCGAGGGAAAATCCTGGAACTGTCCGGAACATCGATCAAGTTCCTTCCCTATCCCTATGTGGACAAAATGCCGATCGAAGTCGAGATCAAGGATATCCGTGCGGTCAAATTATTGGACAAAAGAAATTGGATTCCGCTCGACGCCTTCGCGGGCGCCATGCTGGGAGCCACGGTCGGATTCATCGTTAGAACGAGGGACATCGGAACGACCGCGAGCAATTACTACAAAGAAGACTATGAAGATGACCGACCTTCAGCTTGGCGGGCAGGATTGCTGGGAAGTCTCGTGGGCATGGGCCTCGGCATTGTCTCCGCCGTTATTCAAAATGCGGCGAAAACGTCCAATTTTTCCAAGATGTCGGAATCGGAAAAAATAACAGCCCTCCGGAAAATCATGGGTCTTCGAAAAGGAGAATGACGATGCATCCCACGATACGGAAAATCTTCGTCTGCGCAATTCTCGTCATGCTGTCCGCGGCGTGCTATTACGAAAAGCATCTCATGCCTTCGGAGCTCGAGCGCATCCGTGAGCAGCCGGTCGTCATCACAAAGAAAGACGGATCTGCTATTACGCTGTATAAAGCCCGGGTTGAGAATGACAACCTCATCGGCGTTCTCAACACGATCATCACCGCCAAATCGGTCAAGATCCCGCTTGCCGAAGTCAGCACGATCTCCATAAAGGAATTCGACGCCGTCAAATCGATTTCCTATTTCGCCGCCGTGGCCATTCCCGTAATCGGTGTCTTGAGCGCATCCGTCTGGCTCGACAATAAGATCGCACAGGCCCCGGCCCGCCCTGTCTATCCTATTTCTTGCTGCCCGTTCATCTATTCGTATGACGGGAAGCAATTCGTCTTCGATGCCGAGCCTTATGGAGGCGCCATTTCGCAGGGCCTCGAGCGCACGGAATGGTGCCGCCTGGATTATCTCAAGGACCTCGGCGGCCGGTACAAGCTCCTCGTCCGGAACGAACTCGACGAGACGCAATATACCGACGAACTGGCCCTCGTCGTCGTGGACCATCCTCCCGGAACAGTCATCGTCCCGGAGATCCTGGGCCGCATGCACACGTTCTCCGCCCCGTCTCCTCCCCGGCGGGCCTACGATCAAAACGGCAGGGACCTCCTTCCCTTCGTGAGTCGGAACGACGGTCGCGTCTGGCAATCGGACCTCGAAGGGCGGGACCCGGACCGAAAGGAAGACGCGGCGGATGAATTGACCTTCGAATTTTCGAAGCCGGCATCCGCCAAGAACGTGAAACTCGTGGTCAACGCCCGGACGACGTTTCAAGGGGCCGGGATGGCGAAAGCCTGCCTGGGTCTCTTCGGCGAGGGCCTTGACGCCTGGTACCGGGAGGTCGACCGCTTCGGGCCGGCGAACCAGGAGGTTTGGAAATGGTATTTCGATGAAGGCCTGTTTATCCTTAAAATCGAAGTCGAAACGAAGGACGGCTGGAAGCCGCGCGGGATGCTCTACGGAGGAGGCCCGTTCATCGTCAAGGACAGGTCCTATGTCCTTGATATCCAAGATGTTCCGGACACCACGCTCAGAATCAGGCTCCAACCGTCCGCCGGCTTTTGGCTGTTCGATCGCATCGGGGCCGAATACGGCGAAGACGAGCCGCTCGACGTCGCTGAAATCGGGCCTATCGCGTCCGGAGACAAAGAAACAGAGGATATCGCCTCGCTGGTGGCCAAGGCCGACCGCCGGTATCATGTCCTATCGGAAATCGGAGAAGCCGCGGAGCTGACGTTTCCCGCGCCCCCGCCCAAGCCCGGTTTTGACCGGACTGTTTTCCTCAAAGCGCGCGGATTCTACAAGGTCCATCTTCAAGCCGCGGGCAAGCCCCAAACCGACCTCCTCGGCAGGATATTCCACGAGCCGGGATTCGCCGCACAATACGCCCTGAAAACATTTTTGGCCGACGCGGCCGCGCGGCCCGCGCGGCACTGAAAGCCCATGCGCATCGATGAACTCGACGCCGGACGGGGACTCCGCGCCCTCAAATTCTCTCCGGAAGAGACGCCTCACGCGACCGTCGAGACAAATCGGACGTGCAACATCCGATGCCGATGCTGCTACAACCTCGAGAAAAATTACGTCAAGCCGCTGGACGAGGTGAAAAGGGACATCGATTTCATCCTGAGCAAACGCAACTTGCAGGTGATGACGGTTTTGGGCGGAGAGCCAACCCTCCATCCTCATCTTGTCGAGATCGTCGGTTATATCAAAAGTAAAAAGATTTTCTGCCAACTTCTAACGAACGGCGTCGTATTCTTGACCGCAGACGGCTCCCGGCTCCTCGACGCCTTGATCGAGGCGGGTTTGGACAAGGTCCTCGTGCATGTCGACTCCGGCCAACGCCATGTCCATGCGGACATCGATGAGGCGCGCCGAAACATATTCGCCCTGCTCGATGGGAAAAAAATTCTCTTCTCCCTCTCGGTGACGCTCTACAATGGAGAGAGCGGAATCCTTCCGGAGCTCGTCAGGGCTTACTCGAGATTCGCGTATTTCGACGGCATCCTGGCCGTGCTGGCCAGGGACGCTCGGCCGCCGGCGATTCAGAACGTCCGATTGGAGGAGACCCATCGGAGTCTTGCCGAGGACCTCCGCGTTCGGCCGGCGGCGTATATTCCCTCCCATCGGGATGATCGCCACGCGAGCTGGCTCTTTCATTATTATTTCCTGAGCGGAAAAACGGGAGAGACATTCGACCTCTCGCCCCGGCTTGACCACTTTTTCCGCAAGCTCTATCGCCTTGTCACGAGGCGGCACCTCTTCATCGTTAAAATCCGCCCCGAGTTCGCGCCGATGTTGTTTCTTGCGGCCGGGCTCGCCGAAGCCGTTATTCATCCTTGGAAAACACATGCCTTTATCCGCGTCCTTCGTCTTTCATTGGCGTTCGGAAATCTTCGTTTTCACTATATCGCGGTCCAAACGCCGCCGGATATCCTCGACCCGACAAAACCCGTTCACCTCTGCCTGTCCTGTCCGGACGCAACCGTCCGACAAGGAAAGCTCACGCCCGTCTGCATCGCGGACCTCGTCCGGCCCTTGCCGGGAGTATCCCCGGACGAACCGCTCCGGACGGACCTTCTCGAGGCCGCCGACGCCTGTCTCGGCGCAATCTCATAACGGTTGGAATTCCAGGCTGATCCCGATCATAATGGCCGAATTTTTCTGGCTCTTCTTGATTCCGAGTGGGTGATTTCAGGGCAAATAGGCCTGGGACTCTCAGATGGCGGGCAACATACAGGTCAGAATCTTAAGGCGTAAGTACTCCTCATTGGAGAGGAATTGTCCGGACCGTATTATGGTTGAAGATGATCTGGGAAGCCGGCCAATAGGGCAGACATGCCCCGACGGAGCGGTAAAATCAAGCGGCGGGAGAGGACCCGAAGGCGGGAGGGGAATAAGGGGAAAAACCCGTACGACGACGGAGCGGGCATGGTCCGTGCTCATCAGGCAGAGACCATACGGTCTCTGCCTGATGAGCACGGGAGCGAAGGAGGAGTGTCGGAGCGAGTTTCCCGCGCTGGGGGAAACGAGCGTGTTTTCACCCTTGTTCCCCACGCGCCGACCAGCTTATACTCCCGCCCCCAATTTTAGCCGAGATGATCAATTAGAATCTTGGCGGCGATGACGAGCAGGACGACGCCGCCGGCGATCTCGGCCCATTTCCCCGCCCAGCGGCCGAGGACCGGCCCCAGCTTCGTCCCGGCCGCCGTCACGATGAAGGTGACCAGGCCGATGACGGCGGAGGGATAGACGACCGGAACGCGCAGGGCGGCCAGCCCCAGCCCCACGGCCAGCGCGTCCAGGCTGGTGGCCAGCGAGAGCATGAGCAGGCGGTGGCCGCGGGTCATGTCGGGGCAGAAGGCGGCCTCGCCTCCGTCCCGATTTTTCTCCAGGGCCTCCTTGATCATCTTGCCGGCGACGAAGAGGAGCAATCCGGCCGCGATCCAGTGATCGAATTTCTCGATGCGTTTTTCGACGGTGTGTCCGGCCAGCCAGCCCAGAATGGGCATGAAGAACTGGAACAGCCCGAAGCTGAGGGACAGGCGGAGCATCTGCCGGGTCGAGCACCCGCCCATCATCAGGCTGACGCCGACGGCGACGGCGAAGGCGTCCATGGCCAAAGCGACGGCGAGGCCCAGGACGACCGCCAGGTTCATTCCGCGCCCTCCAGGTAGTCGAGGGCGATAGACGCCAGGAGCAGGGCCGCTTCCGGCAGGGCTTTCTCGTCGATATCGAAGGCCGGATGGTGATGGGGCGCGGATGTCCCGTCCCCCGCGCCGAAGAAGAGGAAAGCCCCCGGCCGTTTCTGCAGGAAATAGGCAAAATCTTCCCCGCCCATGACCGGATCGATCGCCAAAAGCCGGTCCGCGCCCAGCCAACGCCGGACGACTCCGGCGACGAAGTCGACGGAAGCCGGATCATTGACGAGCGGCGGATAGCCGATGTCGTATTCCACGTCGGCCGAAGCGCCGAAGGCCTTGGCCGTTTCCGCGGACACGTCGCGGAGGCGCCCCTCGATCATTTTCTGCAGGCCGGGATCGAACGTCCTCACCGTCCCGGACAGAAGGACCTCGCCGGGAATGATGTTGTAGACCGTCCCGCCGTGGATGGTGCCGAAGGAGACGACCGCCGGCTTGAGCGGGTCGACGTTCCGGCTGACGATGCTTTGCAAGGCCGTCACCACATGGGCCGCGGCCAGGATCGGGTCGACCGCGGCCTGGGGCATCGAGCCGTGTCCGCCCCGGCCGCGGACGGCGATGCGGAAATTGTCGGACTGGGCCATCATCGGGCCCTTGATCAGGCCCACTTTTCCCGTCGGCAATCCCTGCCAGAGGTGCAGGCCGAACACGGCATCGACGCCGTCCAGCGCGCCTTGCTCGATCATCGGCTTGGCCCCGCCCGGGGGCAGCTCCTCGGCCGGCTGGCCGAGGAAAACGACCCGGCCGCTCCATTGGTCGCGGCGACGGGCCAGCAGTTCGGCGGCCCCCATGAGGGCCGCCATGTGCCCATCGTGGCCGCAAGCGTGGCAGGCACCCGGGTTTTCCGAGCCGTAGGGCTTCCCGCCCTCCTCGGTCAGCGGCAGGGCGTCCATGTCCGCGCGCAGGGCCACGGTTTTGCCGCCCGGACGGCCCTCC
>Ga0315279_10008008_pt1 | contig 12905 bp, 12 predicted proteins | sample YL17G06_20_MG_FD_203694 | JGI IMG/M metagenome (GOLD analysis project Ga0315279, IMG submission 203694) | Sediment microbial communities from Yellowstone Lake, YNP, Wyoming, USA - YL17G06_20 | ecosystem: Environmental > Aquatic > Freshwater > Lake > Sediment | place: USA: Wyoming | collected... | reverse complement strand
ATAGAAGTGTCTTCTAGTCGAGAATCCATCTTGCTTAAATATCGGCTGGCTTGACAATATCGCCATTGCTTTAGTAATGTTGATGGGAAAACATGACACTAGATTTGCTCCCGCTATTGTCAACGTTCGCCATAGTTGCAATAGCTGAATTCGGTGACAAAACACAAATCGCAGTCGTCAGTCTAAGTGCTAAACACAGACCAAGGTCGGTCTTCATTGGTGCTCTTCTGGCTTTTGCTCTAGTTGACGGTATTAGTGCACTAATAGGTGGAGCCATAGCCCCCTTCATCCCAGCATTTTGGATAGGTTTGGTAGCTGGTATCTCATTCCTCATTTTCGGGGTATTTACGCTGTTTTCGAAAGAAGATACTATAGTCAAAATCAAAGAGCACTCGAAAACCGTTACAACATCCTTCTTTCTTATAGCCGTAATGGAACTTGGCGACAAAACACAACTTGCAGTCATTGCCTTGTCCGCAGAATATGGTGCACCTATTCAAGTATTTCTTGGAGTTATACTTGCGTTTACCTTGTTGACGGCTCTTAGTGCAGTTCTCGGAAAAGTCATTTCTCGCTACATCTCCGCACGCTACATCAAGATTGGAGCATCTTTAATTTTCGTCGTGTTTGGAATCCTTTTCCTATTTGAAGCCTTTAGTGGCGTGAAACTACTATGAGAAGCGCGCGCGCGCTAACCAAACAGAAACGGATTCTTAGAAGGCAAAGTTAGATACTCTTTCAGTAGTGTAACAGTTGTTTGACTTAGACAAGCCTTAGCCACTTGCTTCTCTTTTGCTGTTATCCGAGTCCAAACGATAGGAGCTTCAGCTTCAAGGTTTGGCAATTCACTTCTTAGAATTTCGAGAACATCATTTATTCGCCATCCTAAGTCATTTCCCATAGAAACCAAAAGTTTTGAGCGAAGGTCTTTAGCTACGTGAAACATTGCTCGGACGTGCTCTGGCATTAAAACGAAATCACCAGTAGAAATCACGGTTTGAGAAATCGGTGAACCATTTCTCAGAGTAAGATCCATGTTGTAGTATCTGAAAATCTGCAATAGTCCAAGCGTTGACGTTCTAGCTGTGTTGATTCCGTAGGCTTGATTTGGCTTCTTGTTGATTGTGTGAATAGGTTTCATTAGCCATGAGTGAAACTCTTCAAGAAGGTTCTCGTATCTTGACGCTCGGTTTTTGGCATCAACTAGGTTCTCGTTTGGTCTAGGTGTTAAGTCATCCTTACGCTCTGCTAGAATCGTTTCAACGTCCTTGCCATAGAATTCAATAAAAAGCTCTAGCCCACGTCTGTAAGATTTCATAGTCCCTTTGCTGAGCCTATCAAGAAACTTTTCCATAGGTCTAGCGGTTGTCTTCTCTCTATTTTCTATTTTACGACTTTCATATTCAGACTGGATATCAACGTTGTTCGGTTTTTCTCCCGCAAAACCCCATTTTTCTATTTCTTCAAATAAGGGTGAAGTTTCTTCCAGAGCGCGCTTGAACTGAAGACTTCGAAACTAAGCGCAACCTTCATTAAAGCGCTCGCGCACATCAGTTTTTATGTTTCACGTGTTTCATGGGAAACGTGTTACCTTAACTAGATAAATTATGGGTTGAAATATGTTTGATTGCCGGTTTGATGGGAAAGTTCATGGAATCTGAAGCTACTAATATTCGGTTTTTTAACAGTTTGGCGCGTGAGAAGGAGAGGTTCGTTCCGGTTGAAAAGGGAAAGGTTAGGATGTACACGTGTGGGCTTACGGTTTATGACTTTGGCCACATAGGGAATTTTCGGGCGTTTGTTTTCGAGGATCTGCTCAGGAGGTGGCTTGAGTACCGCGGTTTCAGATTCACTCAGGTCATGAACCTGACGGATGTGGATGACAGAACGATTAAGGCTTCTAGGAAGAATGGCGTACCGCTCAAAGAGTACACGGAAACTTACATAAAGGCTTTCTTTGAAGATGTTGCGACGTTGAACATTGAAAAAGCAGAGTATTATCCGAAGGCGACGGAGCACGTTCCAGAGATGTTGGCGCTGATCACGAAGTTGATGGAGAAAGGCTACGCCTACCGAGGTGAAGACGGCTCAATATACTATGACATCTCGAAGTTTAAGGACTATGGGAAGCTGGCGAACATCAAGGTTGAAAACCTCAAGCCGGGTGCAAGAGTGAAGGTTGACGAGTATGCTAAGGAAGAGGCGCAGGATTTCGCGTTGTGGAAGGCGTGGAGCGAAGAGGACGGAGGTGTCTTTTGGGAGGCGCCGTTTGGAAAGGGAAGGCCCGGGTGGCACATCGAGTGCTCGGCGATGTCTATGAAGTATTTGGGTGAAACATTGGACATTCACTGCGGCGGCGTGGACAACCTGTTCCCACATCATGAAAATGAGATTGCCCAAAGCGAGGCAGCCACTGACAAGAAATTCGTGAACTACTGGCTCCACTGTGAGCATTTGCTTGTCGAAGGCAGAAAAATGGCGAAGAGGCTGGGCAACTACTACACTGTGCGAGATTTGACAGCTAGAGGTTATGACCCGAAGGCAATTCGGTATCTGCTGCTGGCGACGCATTACAGGCAACAGGTTAACTTCACGTTCGAAGGTTTGGAAGCTGCAAAAAACACTCTCGACAGACTGACAAACTTTGTCCACCGCCTGTTGGACGCTGAGGGCAAAGGTAGCGGAGAACAGATTAAGCTGCTGATTGGTCAGGTGCAAAAGGGTTTTGGAGAGGCCATGGACGATGACCTGAGCATAAGCGTGGCCTTGGCTGCACTTTTCGATTTCGTCAGAGACGTTAATAATCTTCTTGACGGAAACATGCTGAGCAAAGAGGAGGCACAAGAAGTTTATAGCCTAATGCTTAAGTTTGACAAGGTTCTTGGCGTCATAGGCAAAATCAAGAAGGAAGAAAAATTGTCAAGAGAGGCTGAAGAGCTTATTCTGAAAAGAGAAGAAGCAAGAAGAACCAAAGACTGGAAGACTGCTGACGAAATTAGGCAACGGCTCAAAGCCATGGGCATTTCGATTGAGGACACACCTCAAGGCGTCAAATGGAGAATCGAGAAACGCTGAATTGAAACTTAGTGTAACGAAGAAGCCTGGACCAGCTGAAGAAACGCGGGGTTGGCAACGTTGGATTGGCGTGAACTCTTGATATTTAGAATACTGCGACTGGCTCGAAGATTGCACATCAACAGAATCATTCTCGTCAGCGGATCGCCGCAGTCATTCGCGGAATACTTCAGGGGCTTCGAGAAGGTCGAGGCAGTCAAGAGAATATTCGGCGAGAAAACGGAAGAAGTGCTTCGCAACCTGAAGGTAGAGTTCACCTGGGCAGGCTACATGGGGGTCAACCCGTCAAATGGACATATCATGGTTAATTCCAACTACTTAAACAATGGTAATGCAGTCGACGTGTATCTCGACGTGATTCACGAGCTTGTTCACGTGAAGCAGTGCAGGGAAGGAAAGGAGCTGTTCGACAGCCGTTATGGCTACACGGAAAGACCCACCGAAGTTGAAGCCTATCGCAATGCGGTTGAAGAAGCAAGAAGATTGGGGTTGAAAGATGAGAGGATATGCCTATATCTCAAGACTGAGTGGATGAGCGACAGTGACTTAAGACGGCTGGCAAAGACTCTAGGTGTCAAGTGTGGAGAATAAACCTCCCCGGACAACTCGATCATGTCTACACTGTCTCTCTTGTTTTGGGGACACTAGTGAAGGGCACGAACGAGTGCCGCTGATGTTGGATTGCGATCATTTTTTGATGCGTTGGCACATGCCTGGAAAAAATCAGAAGTGTCAGGCGCGTGTATGTACCTGAAGACTAAGGAGACACAAGAGACTGGACAGAGAGCTTGCGTCAAGGCGAATTTTGAAATGACTCAACTGCTAGGGTGGTATCGCAATCGCCGTGAGTCGAGTTCTTAATTCAGTAGCCCTGTCTTCGATTTCTTTCCTCAGTAGGGCGATGTCAGAGGTGAGTGTTTTCTTCACTTCTGCTGTTAAGTCTGATTTTGCGATTTCTTCTTCCAACTTTGTCATGTCTTTTTCGGCTGAACGTCTTATTTCTTCAGTCTTCTTTAATGCTTCTGTTTTGACCTTCTCGATCTTTACAAAATGATCTCTTACATCATTCACCCTTTTGTTCGTGTCCTCCCTTATTCTATTCAGCTTTTTCCTGTGCTCATATTCTGAAGCTTGGCCCATTCCTGCACCCTCACCGTACTTTGGTATGTTGCAAAGTCTAATAAGCCTTCTTAGACTTCAAACAAGCCTTTGCATATAGGGCGCAACCGTAACAATCGCGGAACAAGAGACTATCATTTCGTCACATGGACAGCATCATTTCGTAACAAATAGAAAGGTACGATTAGTCGCTGCTTCTACCCCGAAGATTCCAATCATCAGTAGCGTATTTTTGTCTGCAAAGTGTTTCCGCAAGCTCACGTTCATGAGATGTCAGTTCACCGTTAACTAGTTTTATGCCCAAAGCCTTCTGAAAACCTTCGATCAAGGCTTGGTTCATCTCTTCTGCTGAAACGTTTTTCCCGAGTTCATTACGTAGCGAGGTGATTTTGTGTCTTGCGACGCTAACGACTTGCATGCAGTTTTTGGCCCAAGGAACGCGGAGGTACGTGAACATTTTTTCCAAGTTGACGTTGGCAAGAATTGTTCCATGCTGGAGGACGACCCCGCGCTTATGGCACTGAGCGCTTCCAGAAATTTTCCTGCCATTAACCGTCAGGTTTGGACACGCCTTTGGACTGCCTTCATTGAAGTCTGCAGCCACACCCAGAACACCCAGCGCTTCAGTCAGGCCAGAGTAGATTATTGCATAAACCTCGGCTATATCGTTCGCTTTCAAGCTCTCTTTACTTGCCACCACGCTGTAGGTGATCTCGTCTTCAGCATCGTGGTACACTGTACCTCCTCCCGTAATCCGCCTCACGACGTCGATGCCTTGCTCCGTGCAGTTTTCAAGCTGCACTTCCTCTTCGACCCTCTGGAATTTTCCTATGGAAACAGCGGACGGTTTCCAACGGTAGAACCTCAAAGTATCCGTGATGAGACCTTCAATTCTAGCGTTCAGAATGGCCTCATCGATAGCCATGTTCATGAACGCGTCGTACGTTTCGAGTTTCAACAACCGCCAATCATCCAATGCCAAAACTGTCCAGAAAGAAAAAAACAGATTACACTTAATTGGGTTTTGATTCCAACACACTTTGACGCGCCCGAACCATTAACAGGAAAGAATAGTACAGAAAAACGATTGCACGCCATATTGCGTATTATCTTAGCAGTCGCCGTCAGAGGAACTGGACGACCAATTGGATTGAAACATTACAGGGTCAAGGTATCGTTATGATTATCCAATAGGTCAAAAGAATGTAGCACTCGTTCAATGATTGCGACATTTTTCACCTGAAATAACGTTTCGAAAAACCTAATAGACAAGAAGAAAGTACTTTGAGTGGGGACGTTAAATGCCGAAATGTCCAAAGTGTGGAGGAGAAATCGGAGAGGGAGACAGCTTCTGCAAACACTGCGGAACGAAGCTAATCGAAATGCCTGAAAACCAGACTGGGGCTGGGTCGTCCATGGAGGATGAAGTCAAGAACGTCGTAGTCAAGAGGCTTGACGGGATAAAGAACAGAGATGAAGGTGCAGTTAGAGCACTCATTGATGAACGCTATAACAAATTTGACGACTGGCCTCCTTTTGCAAGACAGGAGGCTTCGCAAGCTCTGGAAAACGAGTTCGGGGCATTCAAGGTTCTGTCCAACTACAGCTACGAGTTGAAGGATTTTGCAGCAAACGTTCTTGGAAACACAGCAGTTGCCACTTTTACTATACATTACCAGGGAGTAATCAGAAACAAGCCATTTGACGTAACTTCACGTGTTACATCTGTCCTCACGAAGCAAGATTCAGGATGGAAAGTGGTTCACGAGCACTTCTCCAGGTTCCAAGAAGAGACACGGCAACAACAATTCATGTCGCCTCGCCGTACAATGCAACCCTGACGCAAACGTAACCTCACCTCGCGCACTGATGCCGCACTGATGCATCATCATTAAACAGCGAGCGCGCGCTGAGCCACAACAAATACTTAATTGAAAGAGAATGAGCGTGATCTTGCGAGTGATCAAGGGAAAGAAGCTTCCGTCAAAAAAGGCGCGGACCAAGCTTTTCTTCTTACAAGTGAGACACAGTCCCAGGTTTTTCGCTTCAAAGGGTTGCCAGAACAAAAGAATATGCGTGAAAGTGTATGGACCTACAGCCGCGACCGTGAATAGGAAGTATTCCGCTTCTGGACATATAGCCTAGCTGTCATCATTCTAAACATCGAAATCTGGCTTTTAAACTCTGAGAAGAATGTTTTGCTTGATCTGCAATGTTTGAAGAGTTGTTCCAAGACTCTACGCGTACAATGATCTTGCTTTTTTGGTTCATGCTAGCTATGACCATAATACTGGGTGCCGTGTGGACGCGCATGAGTCGAAGAAATTGAGGAAAGGAGAAGGCCTCCATACACAAAGAAAGCCAAAAAAAAGACCTTGCAAAGAGAGCTAACTCAATTTGACGATGAACTTAGAAAATACTGCGAGCGAATGGAAGCTGAGCTGTTCGACCGCAGGAGCCGTCTTGCAATGGTAGAAGACCAGAAATGCAATCCCGCCCCTAAATCAATTTTCGGAGCAATCTTTCAAAAGCTGAAAAACAAGGCAAGGCATGAAAAACACAAGATCATATGATAGTCGGCATTTCAGGTTGTCACGCTCTCCATTCTTTCAGATATTTTTCCAGATCCTTCTGTAACGCTTTCGTCGCTGTTAAGGTCGAAAAAGGCGCGTTTTCTTTTCATTGTCGTTTTGTCATGCAATTCTGCGGTTCTCTTTTCCATTTTGATTAGTCTCAGGTATTGTCATGGTGAACTGTGCTCCCTTGCCTGGTTCGCCTGTTTCTTGTATGGTCCAGCCATAGACTTCCATCATCTTCTTTATCAAGTATAATCCGTAGCCCGTGCTCCCGCCTGTGCTGTAGCCCTCTTTGAAGAGCTTCGGCTTCTCTGCAATAGGTATTCCGACACCATCGTCCTCAAAGACTAGCTTGAGCGCATCTTGGCTTGTTCTTTCGTAATGGACTCTTATTCTTGTGACCTTCTGGCCGTACTTTAACGAGTTGTCAATGAGATTGTAGAAAAGCTGTCGTAGCAGCGAGTCTGCTAAAACAGTCAGCCCACGGCATTCATTCACCACATTCACCCCTTTCAGGTCTAAGAAGAGCAACGCTGCCTCACTGACGGTTTTCTCCACATCAATGTACACTAGTTCTTCAGAGCCTAACATCTCGTAAACTCTTGCGAACTCGAAAATCTCCACCGATTGCTGAACAGCTTTTTCAATTGCCGCGAGATCTTCGACAACTTTGCTCTCTGCGGGTAACTCTCTCTTTGCCAAATATGCTTTGAGAGCAACAAGCTGCAATTTGTTCCGCACATCATGCCTCGAAAGGCGGCCAACCACGCGCAATTTCTCATTCATGATTCCTAGTTTCCCTATGGCTTCTTGCAATTCCTTTTCGGCCTTCTTTAGTTCTGTCACATCTATGCCCATGGCAATGCTGCCGACTGTCACTCCGTTTTCGTCGAGTATGTTGTTTGAATACCAAGAAATAGTCTTCAAAGCTCCATTCTTGCATCTAATGACCGTTTCAAAATCCCGAAAAGCTGATTCTTTATGCTCAATGGTTCTCCGCTGGTGCGCAAAAATCTTGGCACGGTATTCAGGGTCTGGATAATGCCATTCCCAAATCTTCTTGTGCCCAATCACTTCCTCACGAGAAAATCCGGAAATGAGCTCCGCTGCACGATTCCATAAAGTCACGTTGCCCTCTCTGTCAAGAAGATTAATCCAGACAATCGCGGTGTCAATGACTTTGTTCTGAAACTCCAACAGACTTCTTGCTTGTTCCGCCGATCTCCGCGCGGCTTCCTGTTCTTGTCTATGTTCGCTGATGTCTGTTACAGTTCCAAGAATGGCAGACTCTCCATCATAGGTTATCAGTTTTGAAGTCAGTATTGCGTCGATTGTTCTTCCTTGTCTTGTTAATAGTTTGTATTCATATGGTGCAGCCTCTTCTCCCTTCATGTGTTTGGCGAAGTCTGATTTTATCAGTTCCCTTGATTCTGGCGCAATCAACGCAAGGAAGTTGAAGTCTGGAGAGTAGAACTCTTCTCTGGTGTAACCCATAGTCTCCCCAGCTTTCTTGTTTGCGTACACGACCCTGCCCTTCTTGTTGATAAAGATCATGTTTGGCGACTGTTCCGCGAGGCCACGGAATTTTTCTTCACTTTCACGCAACTTCTTCTCAGCGTTCTTCTGTTCAGATATGTCTATGATGACGCCTCTCAGCCCACGTTTTCCATCTTCACTGACAATCCGATTCGTGAATGCGAGGGCAGGAAATGTACTGCCGTCTTTCCTCAACAACGTATACTCATTGCCGCCTGACTTCTCTCCTTTTAGTATCTTCTGAATATTTTCCTTCATCCTGACTCGATCCTGAGGAATCAGAAATCGTAAGATGCTCATACTTCTGAAATCTTCCTGAGAGTAGCCAAGGATCTCAAATGCTCTCCGATTGAAGAATGTGACATTCCCTTTCTCGTCAAGTTCAAAAGCAATTTCGGGCAATGAATCAGCAAATTCTCGGTATTTCCGCTCATTATTCTTCAATGCCTCTTCTGCTCTCTTGCGTTCGGTGATGTCGACAAAGCTCTCTATGAGATACTTACGACCTCTCTGTATTATCGTTGTAACTGTCTTAAGAATAGGGATCCTCTGCCCATCAGCCCTCAACAGCACCCGCTCTGATCTGTCTACGGTCTGACCCAAGTCAGTGATTGGGCATTTTCCCTCTTCAGCGGGACAGATAAATTTGTGGCATATTTTTCCGATAACATCTTCTCTGGGAGCAGCTATCGTTTCTAGAGCATGGAAGTTTGCGTCGAAGATCTTGTGCGTTTTCTCATCTATGATTATAAGCCCCGTAAACATAGAATCTAATATTGCTCTTAGGTAGCTTTCATTTGTCCTCAGCGCTTCCTTTGCTTTTTTGCTTTCCACGATCTGACATATACTACGCGCTAATTCGCCATAAACTGTTTCGGGGCTACCAATCTTGCTGAAATATCCCTCAGCGCCAAGGTTCAACGCCTTGATGGCAACTTCTTCTCTACCTCTCCCAGTGAATATCAGAAAAGGAACAGTGTTGCCACTCTGCCTTAGTTCCTTAAGAAATTCAAGCCCGTCTTTGCCAGGCATCCTGTAGTCAGAAACCACAGCATCGTATGTTTCTTTCTTCAGCTTTTCCGTAGCCTCTTCAACAGAAGATGCCGTATCCACTTGAAATGGGCCTTGCATTTCCAAGCATTGCTTTGAGATCTCTGAAAAGCTAGCTTCATCATCGACGTGCAAGACCTTAAGTGGCCTTTTCTCGTTTGAGTTGACCACTACTTCTGCATAAGACTCAACAGCATATTCAGTCACGCAAACCACTTCTATGTTCCCATAACTGGTAACAGCACATTCACTCAAGCAGTCTAATTGCTGATAAAACAATTATGAAGTCATAATCAATACCCAAAGTCGAAAAAAGTCGATGCCTTTCCAAGTGCGGGCTAGGCCCTTTTCTTGGTTTCAACCTTCGCTTCTATCTTGTATCGAGCAAGCTTTTCTTTTACTTTGGAGCTCACTTTGTCTGGTGAAACGTCTTTGCTCAGATCGCCCCGAACTTCTACGTGCACCCGAGGGTTCGACCCGCTGTTCGTTAGAGGCAGTATGACAGCATCATGGAATTTTGTCCATTTTCTCCAGTCCAACTCCACAGAAACGCCCACTGATGTGCATTGATCTGAATCTGAAGGTGCGGTATTATACCTTTCTTTTGGTCTGCTTGGTTGTTCACAAATCCTTCTTTCTTCAGCGGGTCGGTTAATGTTCCGAACGCTCGTATATTGTATTTCATGACGACCTCCATTCTCAGTCTCAGATACTGCTTCTGTTTGATCGTGAGTCGCACCAGGTTTTTCATGTTCTGCAGGAACTTCTGCCTCTATATTGTGCTGCTGAATATTCTTGAGAGCCAGACCAACACAGTTGCTTGACAGAGGAAAAGCAGTGATGATGAACGTCTGCGTGGAACCGTCTTCAAAGGTCCGGTTATATGTTCCCAAGTCTCTTGATTTATTGGATCGCATTACATCAACAAGAGTCTGCGGAATTCCTTCTTTGTTTGCTTTAGGAAATACTTCAGTGATTGTTTTTCCACAGACCTGGTCCATAGGCATTCTCAACAGTTTTGCGCCAGCAGCGTTGGAAACAACGAGCCTGAATGAATCTAGATTATCCCAATCCTCGAGGGAAAAAACGACGATACTTCTTTGCAGGTTGGTTACGAATTCCTTGTATATCCATGCGCAGGCTCGTCTCAGTGATTCGTTGAAGTCGAAATCGGACTCCTTCCAGTTGAAATCCATCCCAATCTTTTCATATAGTCGCTTTGCGATGCAAAACTCGAGAACGCTTGCTCCGCTGCCTAGGAGTTCGTTGATAACTCTTGTGAAAATTCCAGTTTTGAGCGGAATCTCTCTTTTCCTGACGTTGAGGCGTTCCAAGCAAAGATGAACCGCTGATTTCACCTCTTCTCCGAGAGAGGACAGAGACTCGTCTATAGCTTGAAGCAAGAAAAAGTCCAAGTCGCTTTTCAGCAATGACAAATCCTCTTAGCACACGCATACAACGTCTAAGCTGGAGATCTAAACCGGTTCCCAACTTAACGTGTCGTACGCGTTTCTTCCTGTGAAGCATTTGTCTGAAGCAGTTTAGCCGTTCGTTCTTTGACGAAAACCTTAACTTTTTCCTCGGTCATCAGATCCTCTTCTTTTCGTTTCTTCAGTCCCTTTTCTATTGCCTCTAGGAGTTTGTCGGGCACAACTGGCTTCACCAGATAGTCATCAGCTTCCTTTCTCACTGCCTCAATAGCATTGTCGACCGTCGGGTAACCTGTTACGATGATTTTCACAGTTCTCGGCGTTAATTCACCAAACGCTGCCAGCAATTCTGTTCCTTCAACGTCTGGAAGTCTGATGTCTAACAAGGCTACATCAAAGGTTTTTTCCTTCGCTTTGTCCATCGCTTTTCTCCCTGTGTAAACTATGTCCGTTTTATATCCTTCCTTCTCTAGCAACAGGCTTAACGCCTCACACGTAGTCCTGTCGTCGTCTACGATGAGGATACTCTTTTTCTCATCCTTCACTCTTCTTCACCTCTCTCTGGCTCAATTCTCAACAAACCGGACTTTGTAGGTGCCGACTTGTTCTCTTGATCGATATTGCGCGCGAGTTTGTTACGCAATATTTCCTGAACCAAAGCAAGAAGGATCGTCATAGCCTGGAATACTAAAAAGTTATGAATTCAAAAAATGGATTGCTCCTTCCTCGCGCGCTAACAGCTGATGGAACAACGCAAAAGCCTTGCACAAAAGAACGAACAAACAGGCTGCCGACAGCATTTCAAGGAATATTCGATGAATATTCCGTTAAACAAGCCCATTCCTTTGAGAACTGGTCACAGTTCAAAGACTATTATAGCATGACAAGAAGACCGTTCTCTTGATTGCCCTTTGAGGGACAGAGGAAGAAAAGGGTTTGAAACACGACTGTCACACGATTTTGCAACAGAGACATATAAGAACCCCATATTCTAAGAGTGCGCGTAATAACATAGTTAGCATTGAAAACCTAGCATCTTGTCACAAGAATAGCGCACGCAGCAGACAAATGCTTTCGCAACCCCTCCTGTGGAATTCTCTTCCTCGCTCTCATACCCGTGATAGTTACATTCGTTTTCTTGCCTATGAGAAAAAATGAAGACAAATGAAAATGCCTAGACGCCACTCCGAACGCGGACCACAATAAAAGACAGGAAGACAATACGAGAAACACTGAAAATCAGATGCCCCTTCTTTGGCAATTCTTATTATGATATCAAAAACAAGTGTCCTTGTTGCAGTCAAAGACGACTTGACTCAGGTTCGAAAGGCACTTAAGTGTGGGAGAACTTCAAAGGGTCTGTGCCAAAATACGCTGCCATTTCTATCAGTCAGGAACTACTGCAAACAGTTTTCGAAGGCGCCAAAAGCGTCTATCCCAGGGAAACCATTCTGCTGCTCAGAGGCGAGAAGAAGAAGGATCTGATTGCAGTCACCGAACTCGTTGTTCCTCCGCTTGCAAACTATGGACGAGGCTTTGCCAACATTAGGCTACACATGTTGCCGATGGACTTCTCCATCGTCGGAACAGCACATTCTCATCCATCCGGAAACATAACGCCCTCCAACACTGATCTGAACCACTTTTTTGGACCTGTACTCATGATTGTGGGCTTCCCATTTACGAACGAAAAAAACGTTGCAGTCTACAATCGCAACGAAGAAAGACTATTGCTACAGGTAACAAAACCGTAATCCCAAGCAAGTCTTGTCTCTTCATAGCCTCGAAAACAAGGCGCACGTTGGGGTAAAGTTTTATCCAAACCAAACCAACATTTCGATGCTATCTGAAGAGCAGAAAGAACTAATGACAAGCAGTATACACGGTTCAGGACATAGTGCTTAGTCAGAGCAGTGGAAGAGGAGTATAGTAGAAATCATATCATAATAAGGTAGGGATATAGGTACAGTCGGAATCGAGTATACGGCCGCTAGTGCTGTGTTGAATAACTTATAAATACATTTTCAGCTGATAGATTGCTTTTATGGCTTCTTCAAGGAATTGGGAAGAATACAATGAGGCGTTGGTGAAAAGGGGCTCGATACTGTTAGATCTGGAT
>Ga0315279_10008006_pt1 | contig 12906 bp, 7 predicted proteins | sample YL17G06_20_MG_FD_203694 | JGI IMG/M metagenome (GOLD analysis project Ga0315279, IMG submission 203694) | Sediment microbial communities from Yellowstone Lake, YNP, Wyoming, USA - YL17G06_20 | ecosystem: Environmental > Aquatic > Freshwater > Lake > Sediment | place: USA: Wyoming | collected... | reverse complement strand
CGCTCTTCCCGCCGGAAATAGTCCCTTCTACCTTCCGCTGGAAAGATAGTTCCCCCGCCTCCGACACCTGGCTTATCACAATGAAATTCCAGGACAACGAAGAACATCTTAACTTCCTTACCCGAACTCAATTCTGGGCGCCTACGTCCAAACAATGGGAGACAATAAAAAAACACTCTCTGGAAAAACAATCCACAGTCACTATCCTGGGTCTCAATCGCTTAGACACGCGAAAAATCCTTTCCGCAGGACAAATCACAATCAAGACATCGAAAGACCTTGTGGGTGCACCTCTATTTTATCGGGAAGTGAACCTGCCCTTCATTGATGCCGTCAAAGACCCTTCTTACATTCGATGGCGTTTCGGGGCAATCTCTTCACCAAAGCAGCCGCCAATAGTTCTGGAAGGACTGCCTGTCTGCGGCAACTGTCATTCGTTTTCCGCCGATGGCCAAATCCTCGCTATGGACGTGGATTATGCCAACAGTAAGGGCTCCTATGTCATCACGCCTGTCGCAGGGCAAATGACCCTGGCTACCAGCTATATCATAACCTGGGATGATTACAGAAAAAAAGATGGACAGTTGACCTTCGGACTGCTTTCCCAAATCTCTCCGAACGGCAGGTTCGTCGTCAGCACCGTAAAGGATGAGTCCGTCTTTGTCCCGATGCCGGCTCTGGCCTTCTCGCAGCTCTTCTTCCCGATTAAAGGCATCCTGTGCATATACGACAGGCAGACCAAAATCTTCCAGTCGCTCCCAGGAGCTGATGACCCCAACTACGTGCAGAGCAATCCCAACTGGAGCCCCGATGGCAAATACATCGTCTTCGCCAGAACCAAAGCATACGACCTCAAGCACACCCGCGGCCAGGGCAAGGTGCTGCTGACCCGCGAGGAATGCAAAGAGTTCGTCGAAGAGGGAAAATCGTTTACATTCGACCTCTACAGAATCCCGTTTAATGACGGAAAAGGCGGAACACCCGAACCCGTCGAGGGCGCATCCAACAATGGCATGAGCAACTACTTCGGCAGATATTCGCCCGATGGCAAATGGCTCGTGTTCTGCAAAGCGAAAAGTTATATGCTGCTCCAGCCGGATAGCGAGCTTTTTATCATACCCGCACAAGGAGGCCAGGCCAGGAGACTGCGATGCAACACAACCCGGATGAATTCCTGGCACAGTTGGTCGCCAAACAGCAGGTGGCTGGTATTTTCCTCAAAGACCAATTCCGACTACACACAGCTCTTTCTGACGCATATCGACGATGAAGGGAACAGCTCTCCTGCGGTGCTGCTGGCGCATTTTACTACTCCAGATAAAGCCGCAAATATACCGGAGTTTGTCAACGCCAGCCCCTCAGCTATCAAAAAAATCCGCGAGCAGTTCTTGGACGACTACTCTTTCCTCCGAGCCGGAAACGAATTTTTCAAAGCAGGCGACGCCGATAATGCGATTCCTACCTATAGAAAAGCGTTGGAACTGAATCCAAACAACCTCGATGCGCACCTCAAGCTTGGATTTCTCCTATACAACGTCAAAGAGATGTATGACGAGGGGATGGCACATTATCAAAAGGCATTGCAGCTTGACCCCAACAACACCGATGCTCACTACAACCTTGGCTTAGCGATGTCTCGCCAGGGAAAGTCCGATGAGGCAATCAAGCACTGGTCGATAGTCGTGCGAATTAAGCCGGACCACGTCGAAGCGCATAGCAACCTGGGCGCACTCCTGTTCGAGAAGGGGATGCTCAAAGATGCTACCGCACATCTGTCCGAGGCGGTACACCTTGACCCCAATAATACCAACGCACAATACAACCTCGGCCAAGCGATGTTTCAGCAGGGGAAGTTCAATGAGGCAATTAGGCACTGGTTCGAAGTTGTGCGGCTTAAACCAGGCGACATCAACGCTCGTTACAATCTCGGCATGGCATTGGTCAAGCAAGGAAAGCTTGATGAAGCCATCAAGCACTGGTTAGAGGTCGTCCGCCTTGACCCGAATGATGCCAGGTCCCATTACAACCTGGCTACGGTGCTTGCCGCACAAGGCAAAATCGACGAGCCTCTTGCGCATTACTCGAAAGCCGTCGCTCTTAGACCGGCCATAGACAAGTCGCCGGTCCTCCACGATATACTGGCAGTGAACTACGCAAAGGCAGGCCGATTCCGTGAAGCAATTGTCTCTGCACAAAAGGCCCTTAATCTCGCCCGTACCGCAGGCGATAACCAGCTCGCTCAGGAAATCGAGCAGCGAATCGAACTATACAGGCAAAATAGGTCTGTGAGCGATATTGTAATAAAACCCCAATAACGGCAGTAAAGCCAGGATTTACCAGGATAATGACAAAGAGCAAGTGACAAAGGCGCAATGGCTTTGAACCTGGACATACGCACCGTTGAATCAGCGGCGGCCGGCGAAATCTATATCTCAGCCACGCCGCAAAAAACCCTGCCGCCGCAGGACCAGGCAAACGAACTTTTCGCAGCCATCCGCGATACGCTCCGAACAAAAAAAGCACGCATCCTCCAGGAGCGAATCTTCCCCTCGCAGAACGCAATCGAAACCATTCGCCAGGTCCGCTCAAAAATATATAAAGACATCGACGATGGTGTTTCGCCGAGCTTCCTCGTATGTAAAGAAGGCTCATTCGGCCCCTTCGCAGGCGCCCAGGTCCACGCCATCATAAGTGATAACAAACCAAAGGTAATCCACATAGAAGGAGTCCCATCCGGACGAATCCTTCGCCTGCCGGACCATACGCTCGTTACACTCTCCGCCATCTCCGCCCCAGAGCTTACCCAGGCCACAGACCAGGCCAAGGCCTGCCTGGAAAAGGCCGAATCGGCCCTTAAACAATTCAATGCCGGCTTTCTATCCGTAGCCCGCACGTGGGTATGGCTGAGGGATATTCTCACGTGGTATGATGACTTCAATCGCGTCAGAAACAGGTTCTTTACCGAAAGGACTCTTATTGGCGAAGGCAGCCGACAATCGATGCCCGCCAGCACCGGCATCGGCCTGAGCCTGGCCGATGGCAGCAGGTGTGCGATGGACCTGATAGCGGTGCTGGAGCCAAAGAGCTTGCCTCAATTTCTGCCCGCTGTGGGCAGGCAGCAGTGTGCGCTGGAATATGGCTCGGCCTTTTCGCGGGCCTCGCGTGCGGTTACTCCTGCCGGCCGGACGGTATTCGTCTCCGGCACCGCCTCTATAGATGCCTCTGGCGCCACAACCAATATTGGCGACCCATCGGGTCAGATAAACGCCACCATAGACAACGTCCGTGCCGTCCTTGCGGACATGGGATGTCGTGATGAGGATGTTGTCCATACGACTGCCTATTGCAAGACAGCCGAGGTGGAGGAGATTTTTAACCGGATAAAGGGCGATTTTGATTGGCCGTGGGTTACGATGATTTGCGACATCTGCCGTCCTGAATTACTATTTGAGATGGAAGCCACCGCAGCGCCCAAATCCGCAAAAAAGAATTGAGAAGGTAGAATTCGAAGCCGCCGCATCGTTCCTGCATTCTGGCGGGGCGAAGTTTTCCACAACAGTTTCAATTCTACAAGTTTTCAGTTTTCTATTGATTGTCATTTTGTTATACTCATTGCCAGTGAATCGCCATCGCAGGTTGCTATCCGGTATTTTAGAAATCGTCTGTTTGTTTAGACGGCGCTGGCGGGTAAACTCAAGGGTATCTCATTTGATTGTGACGACAATCAATCGCAGCAGGATTGGGGAACGAGTATGAAAATCACAGGCAAATTTATCTTGGCGGTTGCTATCGCTGCAATGTCAATGGATTTGTTTGCGGCTGACCAGCCGCCTGTGTGTGCGTTGTATAAGGCGGTATTGCCGCCGAACGCCCATCCAAAACTGGTCGATACGGTAGAAATCGCCGTTGGCCCGCCTGAGGCAGGTGAGCCGAATCTATTCTGGTTCAAGGTCACCTGTACCAAGGTAAACAAAGACGCCTTCACAATCTGGTTTCTTGCTGATGGCAATCCGTTCAGCACCCACAGCAACAGAACTATAAACTTTGTCCGCTATATCCTGCAGGAACCTGGCCGGATGCCCATAGAGTATGTTGAGCAGCGCAGCGGAAAGGCACTACTGCCTCTATTTTACTTTAGAGAGAAACTTCTGCCGCGTTCGATTACCGATAGCAACGAGCCGCTTTTTGAAAAGGGCACCTTCCTCGGGTCCGCCATTACGTCTGGCGGATTGATTCGTTCCGCCGAAAGCCAGGTTGCCCCGCAGCCGGTTGGTCCGCCCCAAAATATAACCAAACTTGTGCTCAATCCCGAGCTATTGATTGGCACGGGCCGCAACTTCAAGGACGATGGCGCCGGCAGAAAAAGCCCGACAGACAATTACAATTATGTGCCTTTTACCGCGAAGGACTACAATGATATGATTGACGCGGGCGTCAACTATTTTACCGCCGGCGGACAGCAGATTGACTGGATTTGCCGACGGGCCGTTTTCTACGAGGGTTATTCGCCGGGTATCGCTTTTCCCGAGGAGCTTTTCCGCTCCAACTTTATGGGGCTGGTTATGTTCATTGATGAGCCGGCTTACATTTTAGCCGGCAAGTATCCAAAGGATGCATCGCCCATCGAAGCAGTCAAGATGATTCAACAGCATATAATACAGCAGCGTGCCGACAGGTCTTATATGAATCTGCTTCGCGAGGCCGGCATCGACCTCGGTTCGCTGGAACTGATAGAGCCCTGCATCCCAATATGGGAAACATACGTTGATACCAGCTGCTACCAGCTCGAGGCCAATCCCTGTGGTATTGTTCAGGAGTGCCGATGGCAAATTCGACCGGACGGCAGCGAGCAGACCAGCGGGCGGTTTCTCCAGCGAATCAACACCGAGTTTGGGATGGACATTCCCATTGAGCCGAAGAACCTTTTCCTCTGGTCATATTCGCAAATGATAGGGTCTGCGCGGGCGCTTGGCGCTAAGTGGGGTATGGCCATTTATGGACAGGCTGAGCCGGAGCTGCGGCTGCCGTCTATGAAGCTCGCATACGATTTGGGGGCGGCCTTTATCTGGTTCTGGACCAGCGACCATGACCACCACGTCCCTTATGATGAGCAGCTTGCCTTGGTTCGTGCAATTACAGAGTATGCCAAATTGCATCCGCGGCCGCCGTTAAACGAGATTCTTCGCCGGGCCAGGACAGCCGTTGTTTTGCCGTATGGCTACACGCTGCCGACTTGTTGGGAGCTCGATATGTTCGGTTCGTATATCTTTCCGATGTCCCGCAAAAATCAATTTGGAATTACGTATAAGCAGGTTCTCAACCCGGCCATAAAAGAGATAGAGACCCTTTTGAAGAACAACATCCCTTACGACGTGGTCCCTGCGAGCAGCCATTTCAATCCGGCTGATTATGACGAGGTTATCCGGGTCGAAGAGAACGGAGCAGTCCGAAAATCGACTTACTCGATTGCGGGAGCGCTATCCCCCTCTGTGTTTGCAGACGAAGGTGCACGGGCAGAGAAAGAACGTTGGGTGGCAGCGAGGTTTGGGCGTGCTGATGCCGACGCGCCGTTCTCATTTCTTTACAATGGTCAGCCATCGTCCAAACTGCTCAAGGACTGGAAGACGCAATACAGCTCGCGACCATTGGATGAGAATCGCACCGAGTATGTAGTTACGCATAGCGACCCGCAAACCGGCCTTGTGGTTCGCTGTGTGGCTGTCGAATACAAAGATTTTCCGACCGTGGAATGGACGCTTTATTTTAAGAACGCAGGCACTTCCGACACGCCGATACTGTCGGAGATTCAAGCTCTGGATGCGCGTTTTGGATTTAAGTCGGCCAAAGGACTTGTCATTCATCATTCCAAAGGCGGATTCGATTTGGATGGTTATCGACCGTTCCAAACACCGCTGGACCCAAATGGCAGTAAAAGCTTTAGCGCTGCCGGCGGCCGTCCCACCAACAAAGATATGCCTTACTTCAACCTTGACGGCGGCTCGGAAGGGATAATAGTTGCAGTCGGCTGGCCGGGCCAGTGGTCTGCTAAATTTGGTCGCGGGGGCGACAACAGGGTTCAGATAACTGCCGGCCAGGAACTTACGCGGTTTAAGCTATATGGTGGCGAAGAGGTTCGCTCGCCGCTTATTGTGCTGCAGTTCTGGAAGGGAAAAGACTGGATTGATGCGCAAAATCTCTGGCGGCGATGGATGATGGCTCACAGTATGCCCAAACCCGGCGGGAAGCTGCCGCCGCCGTTATTTCTTGATGCCAGTTCGCGGGCCTACAACGAGATGATTAACGCCAACGAAGAAAACCAGATAATGTTCATCAACCGTTTTCTTGAAGAAGGCCTGAAACTCGATTACTGGTGGATGGATGCAGGCTGGTATCCGTGCGACGGTCAGTGGCCAAAGACCGGCACGTGGGAGGTGGATAAATCGCGATTTCCCAGGGGGTTTAAGCCGATAAGCGACTACGCCCATTCAAAAGGTATAAAAATACTGGTGTGGTTCGAGCCGGAGCGAGTTGCGCCGGGCACCTGGCTGACGACAAACCATCCTGAGTGGATTTTTGGCGGCGCGGGTGGGGGACTGTTGAACCTGGGCAATCCACAGGCCCGCGAATGGCTGACCAATCATATCGATAAGCTCCTGACTGAAGAAGGCATCGACCTGTATCGGCAGGATTTCAATATGGACCCGCTTGGCCATTGGCGCGGTAATGACCCCAACGACCGCCAGGGCATCACGGAGATACTGCACGTAACCGGCTATTTAGCGTATTTCGACGAGCTTATCCGCCGCCATCCGAATATGTTGATTGACACCTGCTCATCGGGCGGGCGGAGGCTCGACCTTGAGACTTTGCGCCGCGCTGTGCCGCTGTGGCGTAACGACACTACACACAACGCACTCAGTAACCAATGCCAGACCTATGGCATTTCCTTCTGGATACCGTATCACGGCACACATACGGTCGGCTGCGACGATGCGCCTTACTATGGCGGCGGCTTAACGCCGGTCCAGCCGTACGTGTTCTGGAGTGACGCCGGTCCGCGCGTGGGCTGCGGTGCGGATATGCGCGTCAAGGAAATCAACTATGCAATGTTCCGCAAACTGTTTGGCCAGTGGAGAGAGATTTCGCCCAATTACTATGGTGACTACTATCCGCTCATGCCATACAGTCTGGATAAGAACGTCTGGATAGCCTGGCAGTTTAACCGGCCGGAAGCCGGAGAAGGTATGTTGCAGGCATTTCGCCGGCCTGATAGTGACGTCTCCGAATGTCAGTTTAAGCTTCGCGGGCTCGAGCCTGATGCGCAGTACGAGCTTGTTAATATCGATACCGGCGAGAAGCTGAAGATGACCGGCGGTGAGATGGCAGAAAAAGGCGTGAAGGTAAATATAAATGAGAAACCGGGTGTTGCGGTAATTACATACCGGAAAGTGAAATAGGCTTTGCCGCAAGGGAGCTGTTATGGGCTTATTCAAATTTTCCCAGGTCTTTTTGTCGGTTGTATTGCTGTCATCATTGTTTGACTTATCCTGCTTGAAGCTGCGGCCTAATGGCGATTCAGCCGGCGGCGGCAAGGTGGTGGCGGACAGCCGCTTCAATCGGGATGGCTTCCTGAAGGTCGATGGGGCTGCCCGGCTCATCATTGGTCTATATGAATTACCGAAAGATGATGAAAAGCTCCGCGAGATAGCTGAAAACGGTTTCAACCTGATTCGGGCGCCGCAGGATGTAAATACACTGAACCGCGTGCGCAGGCACAATCTTTATGCGTGGATTTGCCTGGATTCTGCTGTCAAGCTCACAGAAAATGACAAGAAGGGCGAACAGGCCCTTGTGCAAATTGTAAATAGTTTCAAAGACCACCCGGCGTTACTTGTGTGGGAATTGCCGGACGAAGTTATCTGGAATGTGTGGTGGTTCAGCTTCGACTGGAATTTCGGCGGGCAGCAGCGCCAGTTGCGCGAGCATATCGAAAATGCCAAAACCAGCGCCGCCGACGGCAACGTTACTAAGTGGCTGTCACAGTTGGAAAAGGCCGAGGATTATAATGGGCGCGGTTTGTGGAAACAGGCGGAGGAAATTTATGATGAGCTATGGGAAGAGTTGGACGTAAAGAATCCTCACCCGGAATGGAAGATGTCCCAATGCCCCGGCCAGGCGGACCAATTGACCGACTCAATCGCACGTGGCTGCCGGGTTGTAAGAGGGTTGGACTCCAGGCACATAATCTGGCAAAATCACGCACCTCGCAATTCCATCGATAGGCTGCGGAAATATAATCAGGTTGTCGATGTCGCCGGTTGCGATATTTACCCGGTTCCATTTACTCCGACCGCCGGGCACAGTGACCTGAAGGATACGAATTTAAGCTGTGTGGGAGCTTACACAGACCGGATGCGGCAGGGTGCATCCGGTAAGCCGGTCTGGATGGTTTTGCAGGGATTCGGCTGGCGCGACCTGAGCGAACAAGGCAGGAAAGACCCTGACCCAGCCAAAGGGCGGCGGCCTAATCTTCAGGAAACCAGGTTTATGGCATATGATGCCATTGTCCATGGCGCCAATGCGATTCTGTATTGGGGCACGGATTATATCGAAAAAGACAGCCCGCTGTGGCGGGATTTAATGACCGTGGTCCGCCAGCTTCGTGCGCTGGAGCCGGCGATAGTCGGCGGCCGCGCGGTGAAGGAGCTGACTGTTATTGCAGATGAACCCTGCGGTTCGATTGACGGCCAGGGGCTTCGCCTGATGCTCCGCAAAGCAGATGCCGACTGGGTTTTAGTCGCTGTAAATGAGCACTCGCAAGCCATTTCTTTCAGAATCCACGGACTGCCAAAAGAAATGAAGGGCAAGACCCTGTATCGGCTCTATTCAGACCAGATGCACGTTGTGAAAGATGCCGGTCTTGAAGATGGGATTCGCGGCTTTGATGTTCATATATACTCCACCAGCCGTCGCTTCGAGGTGAAATAGATTTTATGGTCCGGTGGAAACTGTGAGGTCACTTAGCCGCCGTGTGGGGTTCAAAACACGGCAGGAGAAACAACAACAAACTGTTAGTCCGCCACGACGTCCTTGGCGGATTGAAAGGGCTGGCGCCCGTAGTTCTTTGTTATTTGTTCACTGTTCATCGACAACAAACTATGAACAACAAACTATGAACAACGAACTAAGAACAACCTGTCTCTTTCATACCCTGGCAGGTGAACGGTTTGCTCTTATGTGCTTATTGTCGTTGATGAGTTTCGTGATGGCTTTCATAGCAGCAGCCGCACCCGCGGTCGAGATGGCCCGCCACCCCCGAATGTTTCTGTCGGGGGCCAGCCCCTCAGATATGCGATGGACCAGCTCGCAGCTTTCTGCCGACAGTCGGCGCAAATCGAAGTGCGCACCTCTATGGAGTGGACAAACAGCCAGGGTCTGGCGGTGCTGGTTGGACGCAGTCAGGCGGAGCGGTATGCACCAGTGGTCTGTAAGGACATCCGCTGGGAAGATTTGGGGACTGAGGGGTTTGTCCTCCGCACAAGTAATCGTGGTGACGCGATGCTTGTAATTGCTGCGGGGGCGACGGATGTGGGCACGCGACACGCAGTTTATGCCCTGATGTGCGAGCTGGATATTAGCAGGCTGCCCCGCACCCATTTCAGGATCTCAACTGCGGCCGACTTCGAAAGCCCCTTCAATTACTTGACCTTCAAATTCAAACCGTCAGCAAGATCCCAAAATGGGTGCGGGGACGTGGACGGTTGAACAGTGGAAGAACTATGTCGATATTCTGGCCTTGCTGCGAGTGAATCTATTTCAGATTTGGTCGATGGCCGGTATTCTTCCCGTGCCTTTCTCGCCGGAGGATGAGGCTTTTCTTCGCCGTTATCCGCCGGTTATCGACCACGCCAAACAGAACCACGCGATGGAGGTGTGGATAGGCGAGTGTGCCAACAATATGTGCGATAAGCGTGATGTGCCGCCATCAGGGCAGCATATACGGTAACTTTCGTTGCGGTCAAAAAGGGCTTTACCGAAAGTGACTCCGCTCAATACACAGGCGAGGTTTTTGTTGCCTCAATAGGTGTCAAACCGCACCGGTGCTAACTGCTGATAGCTATTAAAAAGCCCCCGCCTTGCTTATCTGTCCCTTGTAGCCGATGAAGTACAGGAATCTTTCATAGTTGAATACAGGAATCCACAGCGCCTGTGCCCGGCTCTGGACCTCCTTGTATTGGTTAAGTTTTTGTAAAGATGCCTCGTATTTTTCCATCGCCTTTGGGTCCAGCTCCTGGTCTTCGAGTGTCGGCTTTTTGAGGACCTGCGGCTGGTTGCCCAGAACTAAGTAGTGGGTATCGACCGAGATTGTCTCGGCGACCTTGCCGCCCCACTTTTCAATAAGCCCCTTTATTTTATCAACGCCGTCGGCTTCAATGTGTCCGTCATTATTAATGTCGAAGTCGCCGGCAACGACAAACACATTCGTTTTGTCGCTGTCCCAGATAAGATTTGCAACGATGTCGCCCTGTAAGATGGGTCTTTTTATCTCTGAGCGTAAAATCCGTGCTGCCGAAAAATCCTTTGAAACATCGGATACCTCGATTTCAGCTTTTCCCTTGCCGTCTTTGGGGATAGGCGCATTCCTGTCATAGACCGAGAAAATCAAACCTTGATAGACGTGGTTGTCGCTGCCGATGTTGAGGTGGACCGTCTTGGCCGAGTCGTTGACCAATATTATTTCGCCGTCGCTCTTGAATGCTGCCACCTCCCGGTCCGGCGGCGGCTTAACCTTCGCAAGCTCTTCCTGCGCGCGATTCACCATATTCTCAGCCGTCTCCAGCTCCGCCTTGGTCTTTAACAGCTCCTGGTTCGCTGCCTTCAGATTGGCTCGCTCCTCATCTAATTGGGCCATAAGGGTCTGGACCTGCTGGTCGGCGGTCTGCTGCATCAGGACTTTAAGTCCGTTGTAGTCCTGCATTGTCTCGTTGACCTGCTGTTGCAGATTGTCTTTCTCGGCCAGCAGCACCTGCTCTTTCGCAAAGCTCGTTGTCATCGCATCGTCAAATCTCTTCTGCAGGTCCTGGAGCTGTTGCTTCAAACCTGCTCCCTCGCTCGTAGCATTATCCATCGCCGTTTTCAGGGCCTGGATTATCCGCACAAGTCCCGGTGCATTGGGGTCGGTGCTTGTTATCTGAATGTATTGTTGGGCTGTTTTTAGTGCGTTACCCGCCGCTGTGCTGGCGTTCTTGACCTTGACTTCGGCAGAAGTCGATTCCGGCACCCCGCCAACGACCGCCGATACCGCCTGGTCGAGATAATCAGTCATTGTGGCGAGCCAGCTCTTGCCGCTCTGTCTTGTGCCGATTATGGTCCCGAGCGCCTGCTGCTCTCTGCTGTCGGCCAGGTCGTTGATTTTATTGTCTAAGCTGGCTGCTGTGGTCCTGTATTCTTCCGCCTTGACATAGTAAATGACCGCAATAGTGGTTGCAGCGATAAAGAGCCCCATGAATATTATCAGGGTGTAGAGCATTGCACTGCTTTGCTGCCTTTTGGCCGGCGGCATAACAAACCTCCTTCGAAAATACTTAATAATTAGCCATCAAGGCCCCTTTTGGACAATAATATTATCGGCCGAAAAGCCCTATAAGTCAACAAAAAAACACTTCCCACGCTGTTTTTGCAGCCGTAATAGCCGCTTGTCGGTTAATCCGCATTATGAATTATGGAGAAGCGATTGAGATTACTGCGGCCCCGATAAAGACATTCAGGGGCTTGCAATAGCGGACTTTCAATGCAGATTCTACCTAAAAACGTGAATCGCACCCATTTTTATAATGATTTGGGCAAAATTTTTTCTTGACAACGGACGTCTGGCAAGAGTAGAATTTCCCCCAAAATAACAGGACTGAGGAGGTAAATAGCCTTCTGAATGGTGTGAGTTAATGGAGGTCTCACAGGTATGGATGCCGGCATACAACGGATTGCCGCAACTCTTGGCGTCGTATTGGGTATAAGCCTCGTCGCATCCGCCGGTCCCGTGCGTATCTACGGTGGCGATTTTGCCCTGCCTATTCCCGCCGACACGGGCAGCAGCAAAGGGTGGATGAACGATGCCATTATCCAAATCCCCGACCACTTTATCGTTGCCGACCTCGATGTCTCCATCGATATAACGCACAGCAAGGTCTTCGACCTTCAGCTTTTCGTGCAAAGCCCCACCGGCGGCAGGCTGTGTCTCAACAGCTACAACATCAACGAGTACTTTGACGGCGAAAATTACACGCAGACCATATTCGATGATGAGGCGCAATCGCCCATTGAGCAGGGCGGCCCTCCTTTCACCGGTCGATTCAGACCCGAATCAGGCGGTCTGTTGAGTATCTTTGACGGCCAGGACACCTTCGGCGACTGGCGGCTGCAGGTTTACGACTGGTGGTATGCCGACACCGGCATGCTCGACAACGTCCAGCTTATAGTAACAATCCCCGAACCCGCCACCGCAATACTCTTGACCCTTGGCGCAGCTCTAATGACCTTATTCAAAACGCCTACGCCAAATCCGAAATTCTAATCCCGAAACTTGAAACAAGTTGCCCTGCCCACGGGTGGTAAAAAATAAGCCCCAGCCACAGGTACTGGGGCTAACCGAAAAGGTTTTGCGTTGAAGTATTCAAATTGATATTATTCCAAATATGCCCAAAATCGTTGGATATATGGTAACTTGGACAACGTATGGAAGTTGGCTTCCGGGCGATAAAAGAGGATATGTCGATAATGGCAAAATCCTGTCAGGTAACATTAAAATCTTCCAAAGAAATAGAAAAAGACAAAAAGCACCCGTTGTTAAATTGAATGCGCAGGAAAAGGAAATCGTCAAACAGACCAACTACGCCGAGTCAGAAAAAA
>Ga0315279_10008004_pt1 | contig 12908 bp, 10 predicted proteins | sample YL17G06_20_MG_FD_203694 | JGI IMG/M metagenome (GOLD analysis project Ga0315279, IMG submission 203694) | Sediment microbial communities from Yellowstone Lake, YNP, Wyoming, USA - YL17G06_20 | ecosystem: Environmental > Aquatic > Freshwater > Lake > Sediment | place: USA: Wyoming | collected... | reverse complement strand
AAACAAAGGGTGGATTATTCCAGTTCCATATTTAACCACAATCGGTAAAGACCCGGCTAAAAAAATAGTAATAATAGTAAAGATTATTCCTTCTTTTTCCTTCTTTTCCAATATGTCTACTCCGATTTATACGATTATATTTCTCCTGGGGAAATTTTCCCTAGCTCTTTTCCATCTAAATCTATTTTAATTGCCCCAAATTTTACACTGAAAACTGTGGATACATCTTTTAGGGGAGTATAAATGGTAATATTTTTTCTTTTAAAATCAAACTCTTGGATAATACCTAAACTTACCACAAATCCCCGTCGATCATCAAGAGAAACTAATAAATTTTTATATTTATCTTCTTCGGTAATAATTATATTTTCTATGTTAAGTCTTTTCTTAACCCGAAAGAAACCACTAAATCTTTCCGGCAATCTTTCTTTGACAATTATAAATATCCCTTCTGGTGTCTTCTCTCCATAAATTATCTCAGTCCTTAAAGTTTTCTCTAAAAATGAGAGGTCTTCCTCATCCAAAGCAATCCCAGAATAGTAATAGCTTCCCCTAATATTCAAATGGTCTAAATCAATTTTTAAAGAAGAAGCCGGTTTAAAATATTTCCTGTATTTTTCTTCTCTTACCTCTCGACGTTGAAAATAAGTCTTCCTTCTTACTTCTGTACAGGGAGACAAACGATGAATAAAAACATCTTCATTTAGAACAAAATTTTTTAAGATGTGTTCCAATTCATCCTTTCTTTGCAAAGCAATAATATGGCAAGGAGAAACTATATCAATCATATTTTCTTTTAGAGTCCGACCAAGAGTCCCTTTTACTAACCCAGTAGTATCTACGATTATTATTTCTGCCTCTCTCTTCTTCCCTTCATTAATTAACTTCTTGGCTCCACAAACGATAGGTAAAAAATAGTTCAGAGGTGAAGTTGATCCCACAAAATACAAAATATCTGCTGAGGCTTCTCCTAAATTCTTTATCGGCTTATTAATTACTACCATCCCCATAGTAGTAGGAGGCCCTAAATCAGATTGCCCCATATCTACATCGACAATCCCAACTTTCCTTCCATGTTTAGCCCAAAAATTGGCAAATAATAAGGTACAGATACTTTTACCAGTATCTGTAGCTCCCCACACTAATACCACTCCCCTATCTTTTAAAATTTGATTAGCTATTTCAAGCCAATCGCCAGGCATAAAATATTCTTCTATTAAATCTTGCTGTTTCATTTCTTACCTCAATTTATTAACGCGGGTTTGATAAATTAGTCGATAGTTGTTTGGTTTGCTAGTTAGCTAGTTAATTGGTTTATTGTTAATTCATTAACTAACTAACCAGGTAACCAACTAACCATCTAACTAAATATACTATATATTAAAATATCAAAAAAACTAACTTTTAAAATTATATCTATATTCTACATTTCTTACAAAATTCCTGCTATTTTAGAAAAATTGTGCTATAATAATTATGCAAATAAAAATTTATCTTTATCGTTTTCGTTCTAACCTTCTCCCGCGAGGAGAAAGGAGAGATGAATATGAAAATAAAGATAATCTTCTTCTTTCTAATTTTAATATTTATTTTTTCTTGCCCGTTGAAAGAAAATTATACTAATCCTAAGCCATCTATATATCTTCTTCAATTAAATGGTATGATAAACCCTATCACCTCTCAATATATAGTTGGGGGAATTGAAGATGCCGAGAAAGAAGAGGCAGAATGCTTAATCCTACAATTAGATACGCCAGGGGGACTGGATACCTCGATGAGAGATATTATAAAAAAGATGTTAAATTCCACTATCCCCATAATAGTCTATGTCTCTCCTTCAGGTGGTAGAGCGGCCTCAGCAGGAGTATTCATTACCTTAGCCAGTAATATTGCTGCTATGGCTCCCGGTACTAATATTGGGGCTGCCCATCCAGTAGCTATAAGTGAGGAAAAGATCGATGAGGAAATGAAAGCTAAGATGGTAAATGATGCTGCAGCATACATTAAGACTATTGCTGAGAAGAGGGGAAGAAATGCCCAGTGGGCGGAAAAAGCAGTAAGAGAAAGTGTATCAATTACCGAACAAGAAGCTATCGAACAAGGAGTGATAGAATTCATTGCCAAAGATGTAAATGAATTAATAAAAATTATTAATGGAGTAAGAGTAAACACCGCAAGTGGGACCAGAGTACTTAAGACCGAAGACACAGAAATAATCCCGGTGAAAATGAGTTCTAAAGATTTATTCCTCCATTCCTTAACCAATCCCAATATAGCTTACATCTTATTATTCTTAGGAATTTACGGCATCCTGGGTGAATTCAGTCATCCCGGTTCTTTCTTCCCGGGAATTGTAGGAGGAATATCTCTTATCTTAGCCTTTGTAGCCTTCCAGAGTATACCTATTAATTATGGAGGCCTTCTGCTCATCATCTTCGGTATTGTGCTTTTTGTTATAGAAGTATATACTCCTACCTTTGGAGTTCTTACTGCAGGGGGAGTTACCTCCCTTATTTTAGGTTCTTTTATGTTATCCAAATCTACTGCTCCTTTTTTTAGAATTTCATTAGGATTAATTATAGCGATGTCTTTATCCACTGCAGCTTTCTTTATCTTCGCTTTAAGTAAAGGGATTAGGATTCAATGGAAAAAGCCGGTTACCGGCAGAGAAGGCCTTATTGGAAAAGTAGGAGTTGCTAAAACTGTCCTTGACCCGGATGGTACTATTTTCATTCATGGAGAAAGATGGCAAGCCTCTACCAAGGGTGAATTAATTAAAGAAGGAGAAGATGTAGATGTATTAGATATAAAAGGCCTTAAACTTATAGTGAAAAAACATTTACGAAAGGAGTAAACTGAAATGAATATAATTTTTAATCTACAAATTTATTTAGGAATTCTAATAATAGTCATTATTATCTTATCTCAGGCTATTAAAATATTGCGAGAATATGAAAGGGGAGTAATCTTCAGATTGGGAAGATTGGTTGGAGCTAAAGGTCCAGGAATAATTTTTCTTATCCCAATAGTAGACAAAATGGTAAGGGTAAGCCTCCGGATTATTACTATGGATGTACCGGTCCAGGAGATAATCACCAAAGATACTGTCCCGGCAAAAGTAAATGCGGTAATTTTCTTTAGGGTAGTCAACCCGGAAAATGCAGTGGTAGAAGTAGAAAATTTTGTCTCTGCTACCTCCCAAATTGCCCAGACTACTCTACGCAGTGTATTAGGGCAGATGGAATTAGATGAATTATTATCACAGAGAGAAAAAATAAATCAGACCCTGCAAAAAATTGTGGATGAACACACCGGACCCTGGGGAATTAAGGTAACTGCAGTAGAGACAAAAGAGATTGAATTACCCGAGGGCATGAAAAGGGCTATGGCTAAACAGGCTGAGGCTGAAAGAGAAAGAAGAGCAAAGATAATTCATGCCGAAGGGGAATACCAAGCCTCAGAAAAATTAGTCAAAGCTGCAGAAAAAATTCAAGAACAACCTACTGCTTTACAACTTAGATACTTACAGACTTTAACCGAAATATCAGTTGATAAAAATTCAACTATTCTATTTCCCTTGCCTATCGATTTAATTAAACCTTTTCTGGAAAATTTTTCCTCAAAAGAAAGTAAAAAGAAAATAAATAAAGGTCATTCCTAAGGAAACCGGAATGACCTTATCTATACAATAATAATTTAATTTAATCGGTAACTTTATATACTTCATCACCATGACGAACTCTATCTTTTACTTTAATTCCTACTCCTTCGCCAGGTTTAGCAGAATCTACCGATTGGTGTTCAATCTGCATGGAATTTATTTTCTGTACAAAATCAGTAGTACGTCCTAAAAAATGAATAGTATCTTCTACATGTAATTCTCCATTCTCTATTTCCAATGCAGCAACTCCTATTTTAGCAAAGTAATCAGTTACTTTTCCAATCTTTACTTCGGCCATTTTTTCTACCCTCCTTTATTTTTTAAATTTTTAATAAGCTCGGGCAAAATAAACTAAAGTAGAAGATTCCTTTCCACAATAAATACATTTTCCCGAAGCTTCTTCTTGTTCAAAGGGAATGCATCTGATGCTTGCTTTAGTCTCTTCTTTTATCTTATCTTCACAATCTTTATTTCCACACCAATAAGTCTTGATTAGACCTCTCTTTTTTTCGATAACTTCTTTGAATTTATTATAATCTGAGACTTCTCGAATATTTTTCTGTAAAAAACTCTTTGCTTTATTAAAAAGATTTTCCTGAATATTATTCAATAATTTTTCTACTGTCTCTACTAATTTTTCTTCTTTTACCGCCATCTTTTCCCCGGTGTCCCTTCTCACCACCATTACCTGGCCCTTAGCCAAATCTTTAGGCCCAATCTCCAACCTTAAAGGAACTCCTTTCATCTCCCATTCATTAAATTTCCAACCCGGGGTATATTCATCTCGTCCATCAATTTCTACTCTAAAATCTTTCTTTAAAATTGTAATGATGTCTTCAGCTTTATTTCTAACTTCTTTCTTGGTCTTATCAAACATAATAGGTATTATAATTACTTGAACCGGTGCAACTTTTGGAGGTAAATTTAAACCCCGATCATCACCATGTACCATAACCAAAGCTCCGATCAATCGGGTAGTCGTCCCCCAGGAGGTCTGCCAGACATATTTTTCTTGCTGGTCTTCATCTAAATATTTAATATTAAAAGCTTTAGCAAAATTTTGTCCCAGGTTATGAGAGGTCCCCGCCTGCAGCACTTTACCATCAGTCATGAGGGCCTCCAAAGTATAAGTGTGTAAAGCACCGGCAAATTTTTCTTTTTCTGTTTTTCTCCCAACAATTACCGGAATAGCCAGATCATTTTCAATATAATCCCGATAAACCTGATTTAATATCTTTAAGGTTTCTCCTTCTGCCTCCTGCTCATTCTTATGAGCAGTATGACCTTCCTGCCAGAGAAACTCAGTAGTCCTTAAAAACAGACGGGTTACTTTTTCCCAACGTACAATATTTACCCACTGATTTATAAGGATAGGAAGATCTCTCCAGGACCTGACCCATTTAGAATATAGACTACAGATTATCGCCTCAGAAGTAGGACGAATCGCTAATCTCTCTTCTAATTTTTGGCTTCCTCCCTCCGTAACCCAGGCTAACTCAGGGGCAAAACCTTTAACGTGTTCTGCCTCTTTCTTTAACAAGCTCTCGGGAATAAACAATGGGAAATAAGCATTCTTATGCCCGGTTTCTTTGATCCTTCTATCTAACCCCGCTTGCATATTCTCCCACAAACCATATCCATATGGTCTAATAACCATACAACCTTTTATGGTAGTATAATCAGCTAACTCGGTTTTTCTTACTACATCTACATACCATTGTGAAAAGTCCTTCTCTTTTGAGGTAATTTCTTTAACAAATTCTATATTTTTCTCCACTGATATGATACTCCTCCTCTATTGGCTACATTTATTATTACCTTTATATAAATTTATTTATTAAAGATTTTACCATATTTTAATATACTTGTCTAAACATTTTCTAAAGAGACAGTCGAGACGCCGGTCTTACTATAAAAAGAGGAGGAAGATTCTTAAATTTACTTCCTCCTTTTTCTGATTATCAACTTAATCTATTTATTTTTCTATTAATCAATCGTATTTTCAATACTCGAATTTTATAAATGTAAGGTTAACTATTTTTTAACCTCTGCTAACTCACCTTCGGTCTTGGCTACCACTACTGCGCAGGCAGCATCTCCCATTACATTAAGGGAGGTTCGAGCCATGTCTAATATTCGGTCAATTCCGGCAATTAGTGCGATCCCTTCCAGTGGCAATCCTACTGAAGTAAGCACCATAGTTAACATAACCAAACCTGCCCCTGGTACACCAGCAGTACCAATTGAGGCTAATAAAGCGGTTAGAAGTACGGTTAATTGTCCTCCCAAGCCAAGATGTATGCCATAAGCCTGGGCCACAAATAAAGCACATATACCCTGATACATGGCTGTTCCATCCATATTAACCGTCGCCCCCAAGGGCATAACAAAACTGGAAATAGTGGGCGAAACTCCTAAATTTTCCTGAACATTCCGCATAGAAACAGGAAGGGTCGCTGAACTACTACAAGTGGTGAAAGCTAACAGTGCTGCTTCACTAAACCCTTTGAAAAATTTCCCAGGGCTCATTTTACCAATAATAGAAACCATCCCAGAGTATATTACTACTGCATGTATTATAATACCTAAATAAACAGCAAAAATTAATTTAGCAAAAGGTATTAAAACAGCTAAACCATAAGAACCAACTGTAACCGCAATAAGAGCAAATACGCCATAAGGTGCAAATCCCATTACCGTTCCAGTCAGTTTGTACATAGTTTCAGCAAATCCTTCAAAAAACTTTAGAACTGCAGCTCCTTTTTCGCCTGCCTTAGTTATCGCATAACCCAAGAAGAGGGCAAAGACTATTATCTGGAGCACTGCACCCTGTGCCATTGCTCCAACTGGATTGGTCGGAATCAGGTTTAATATAGTGTCAACCAAGGAAGGAGTTTCGGCTGCCTTTGTAGCAGCTCCCTCTAATACTAAATTCATACCAGCGCCGGGTTGAAGTATATTTCCCAGCAATAAGCCGATAACTATAGCAATGACAGTAGTTATTAAATAATAAAATATAGTCTTACCAGCTACTCTTCCTAATTTTTTGGGTTCAGTAATACTGGCTACTCCTACTACTAAAGTAGAGAAGATTAAAGGAACAATAAGCATTTTCAATAAAGAAATAAAAATAGTGCCCACAGGCTTTATCCATACTATACCCGGTCCCCATATTGCTCCTAAAATTGCTCCTAAAACAAAACCGATTAAGATTTTTTGAAAAAGTTTCATTTCTTATTTCCTCCATGAAAAAAATAATAAAATAACTAAATAAATTTCACCAATCTTGCCTATTCTTTTCTTTTAGGTCATCACCTCGCTTTCTGAACAGCTATTCTGGCTAAAATTTGGGTTGGGTCTATTAGTGGGACTGAGACATCCCCCTCTTTTAAGATCAGGGGAATCTCTGTACAGCCAGCAATTATTGCTTCTGCTCCTTTATCGATCAAGTTTTGGGTGATTTTCAAAATATTTTTCTTTACCCTCTTAGATAAATCTCCTGCTTTAATCGTATAGATTACCTTCATAATTTCTTCTTTATCCTTCTCCTCAGGAGAGATAACCTCAATATTAAATTTTTTAAAGTGTTGATGATATATTTCCGACTTATAGACACCTATAGAAGCTAAAAGTCCTACCTTTTTTAATTGGGGAATTCTTTTTTTAGTTTCTTTAGCAGTCTCTTCTATCATATTTAGTACTGGTATGTTAACACTTTCTTGAATTGAGGAAAGGAAATAATGGGCAGTATTGCAGGGGATAACTATAAAATCGGCTCCAGCTTTTTCTAAATTTTGAGCTGTCTCTTGTAAAGCTGGAAGAGGGTCCTCTCCTTTTCCTAAGATAGCGGCAGTCCGATCCGGTATCTTAGGATTATTATCAATAATTATTCTTAAATGTTCCTGGTCTTTTTCTGCAGGAGTAAATTTAATTATTTTATAAAATAAGTCTATGGTGGCCTCAGGCCCCATTCCACCTAAAATTCCGATAATCTTTTCTGGCATTTCTAATTTTTTACTTCCCTTTTACCAGATTATATATTTATCCTATATCTTAAAAACTAATATATTATACTGCATAAATATAACAAAATCCTTCTTTTTTATAAAAGTTTTTTCATTCTTTAGTTTTTATAAATTTATAAAAGCTTTCTTTTTTACATTTCTTAATATAAAATAAATAAAAATATAGGAATTTAATTCATCTAAGTTGAATGATACGACTTCTACCTCTAAATATTAGAATTCTTATAAAAAACATTAGGAGGTAATAACAAAATGAAGATTGGAATAATCGCTGATACCCATGATAACTTACCTCAGATAAAAAAAGCGGTGGAAATTTTCAACCAAGAAAAAGTTGAACTGGTTCTGCATGCTGGTGATTTTGTCTCCCCCTTTACTTGCTTAGAATTTAAAAATTTAAACTGCCCTCTAAAAGGAGTCTTCGGGAATAATGACGGAGATAAAATTTACCTCCAAGAAAAATTTAAAGGAATTGGAGAACTTTTTCCTGAACCATATAAGACGAACATAAACCATAAAAACATAATTATGCTGCACCTAGAAAAACTAATAGATGCCCTTGCAGAGAGCCAAAAATATGAGGTAATCATTTATGGTCATACTCATCGTACGGATTTGCGTAAAATTGGAAAGACCATTATTGTAAATCCAGGAGAATGCGGGGGCTGGCTTAGCGGAAAAAGCACTATTGCCTTGTTGGATCTGGAAAAATTAGAAGCGAAAATTATAAATCTAGCGTATAAAATGCAGTAATTATGTAATTAGTAAAAGAGCGGGGCGGATTTATCCGCCCCCTACCTCTAATGCTAATAGTCTAATCAACTAAATTAACTAGCATATCGGTAAACTGGTTAACTAGCCAACCAAATATTATTCTCTTGCACTCATCTCTTCTAACAAATTCAAAGTATTTTCTAATTTCTTCAATTCTTCTCCGTATTTTGCCCAATCACCTTCACGGGCAAATCCTTGAGCATTCTCAAAATACCCTGCTGCTTCTTTGACCAAATCTTTAAGAGTTTTTTCTTCACCGGTTACTACGGCTTCTTTTTCTTTAAAAGTTCGAGCAAAGAGCTTCTCTAAGGCCTCTTCCAGATTATTTCCCATCATTACATCAGAGCCATTGGAGACAATTACTTTCTTTAGTTCTGGTATTTCGCCTTTTTCAGCTCTCAAATATAATGGCTCAACATAAATAATCGATTTTTCTATAGGAATTATCAGTAGATTTCCCCTGATAACCGTGGAACCCTTCTGTCCCCACAAGGTCAGTTGCTGAGAAATCTCCGAATCCTGGTCAATCCGTGCCTCAATTTGCATCGGTCCATAAATAAGTTTTTCTTTAGGAAATTTATAGACGATTAAATTCCCATATTCCGGCTGGTCATTTTTGGCGGCCAGCCAGGCAATCATATTATCCTTGGCAGATGGAGTAAAAGGAGTCATCAGGATAAACTCTTCTCTCTGGTGCCCCGGAAGCTTAGTTACAATATAATAAGGTTCCACTTTAATTTCATTTTCGGCATAAATTTCATTAGGTATATTCCAATAATCTTCTTTATTATAAAATACATCTGCATCCAACATATGATAGGTGGAATAAAGTTCTGCTTGTATCTGGAAAAGATCTTTAGGATAACGAAGATGTTCCTTTAAATCATCGGGCATCTGGTCAAAATTCTTAAATAGTTGAGGAAAGATATTTTGATACACTTTAACTAAAGGATCTTTCTGATCTACTATATAAAAATTCATAGTCCCATTATAAGCATCAATTATTACCTTAACAGAGTTTCTGATGTAATTTAAATATCCCTTAAAAGGAGTAGAATAGGGGTAATTATTAGATATAGTATAAGCATCTTGTATCCAGAACAGTTTTCCTTCTTTAGAAATCACTATATAAGGGTCGTTATCATAACTCAGAAAAGGAGCTACTTTTTTGACCCTATCCTGAATATTACGATAGATCATAATTCGGCTCTCTGGAGTAAAATTGGTAGTGAGTAAAATCTGTAAATTAGAATATTTTATAGAAAACAGAATCCTTCTCCATAGAGATGAAACCGGCACACCACCATTACCGGTATAGGTGCTGTAGACATTCTCATCTCCTTTTGGATAATCAAATTCTTTAGCTTTAGTTTTAACCACTACATAACCTTTAGTTATCTCTCCATAATAAATTTCTGGTCTAGTAATAGTAATATTTACACTGGAGACCGGGGGAATATCTTTAATCAACAGTTCGGGAAGGCCTTCTCCGCTAATCTTATTAACCGGATTTACTACTACCCCGTAACCATGAGTATAAGTTAATACCTCATTTACCCAAGTCCTGGCCTTTTCTGGTATTTTTGCTGAGTCTAATTCGCGAGGAGAGATTATCACCTGTTGATAAGTTCCGTTAAAATAATAACGGTCTACATCTACACTATAAAAATCATAATATAGTCTGATAGCCTGAATTTGCTTTAAAGTCTGTTGTATAGGGCTCCAATCCCAGAGTCGGATATTTCCAATCGTCTCTTTGTTTTTCTCAATATCTTCGAAACTTATCTCTTCCTTTACCGGGAATTCCTCCTCTTTAATCTTATCTAAACCATATGCTTTCCGGGTAGCTTCAATATTATTTAATATATAAGGTCTCTCCTTGGTGCTCTCATTAGGCAAGACTACCGCTCGATGTATAATCTCCGGATATATCCCTCTTAGTAAGATAGAGACACCAATTAAAACTATCAATCCCAAAATTGGTAACTTCCAATCTTGCCTCCTGGCAGTTACAAAAAACAGCACCGCACAAGCTAAAGCTAAAACCATTAAAATTCTCAAAGCCAATAGATTGGCATGAATTTCAGTATAGCCCGCCCCGAAGATAACTCCTCGAGTAGAGTAAAAAATCTTATAGATATTTAACCAATACTGCCAAGACTTTAAAATCAATATTAAGCCGATAAGCAAAGACAGGTGTACCTTAACTGGAGTTTCAATAATAAGTTTTTTATATTCATATTTCACTGCTTTTTTAAGAATATAAATAGCACCTACTACAACAGTAATAATGGTAAGAGCAAAGGATAGCCAGTTCCTGACGTATTCCCAGAAAGGTAGGCTGAACATATAAAAACCGACATCTCGATTAAAGACAGGGTCGGTTATTCCAAATGAAGTCCTATTTAAATAAATCAGAATCTTCTCCCAGTTGGCACCTTCGGAGAATCCCATAAAGAGCGCTACAATCAGGGAAAACCAGAAAACGAGTTTTTTGTTTACCTTAATATTTTGCAGACTCTTATATAATTGAATCTCTGGTCTTTCAAACTCCTCCTGGCTTATCTCCACCTGAAACTCCGGTGCAAAACGTCGTGCATAAGAAAGATTTAAAAAAGACAATATAAAAAATACTGCTGCGAAAAACAGCATAACTACCCCTTTGGTGAGCAGAATTTTCCAAAAAACGTCAATATATTGCTCTGATTTAAACCAAATCAGGTCAATATAAATTGAAGCAATCCCAATCACTACTATTAAGCCTAATAGGGTTAAACCAATAATTATCCATTTTATATTTTTCGTTTTATTAGCCATCATTTACCTCCCCTTTATTAATTTATCTTTATTTAAATTATAACACTCTCTATGCAAATATTCCAATAATCTTTAAAAGGTAAAAAAAGGTGCCAGGCACCTTTTTTTACCTTTATGACAAATTTGGTGCCTGGCACTAAATTTGTCATAAGTCCTTATAACTTAAAAGACCATAGAGCGATTCGGTACTTTTTACTGCTTTTACTATCGCCCGAGCCATAACTTCTGCTGCAATAGCCCCTACCACATTTGCTCCTCCTTCTACTTCGCCAGTAGCCATACAGAAGATAGTATCCCCGTCAAACATAGTGTGAGCAGGACTGATAGTTCGTGCATAGCCATCCTGAGCCATCATCGCTGCCTTGGTCGCACCGGCCTTGGTCAGCTTTGCATTTGTAGCTATTACTCCTATAGTAGTATTTGTTGGAAAACTACTCCCACTTCTTTGGGGAAAATTTTTTAAGAAGGACATAGTATTAGCGAATTCCTTTTTGTTTTCAGTTAAAACTCCGGCAATAATCTCTCCGCTTTCCGGATCAATCACATCTCCAAGGCAATTTACTGCCACTATTGCTCCTACTATCAGTTCTTGAGACTTAAAACTGGCTGTGCCCAGACCGCTTTTCATACAGCGAAATCCCCCAAATATTTTTCCTACTGTAGCCCCAGTCCCGGCTCCTACATTGCCCTGCCTGACCTCCTCTTCACTCGCATTTAGACAAGCATCATATCCCATCCTGGCATCAGGTCTTATCCTATAATCACCTACCCCTAAGTCAAAGAGAACTGCTCCGGGAACGATAGGAACTTTAGTCAGCACCACATCAAGGCCTATTCCCTTTTCTTCTAAATATTTCATTACCCCGGTAGCTCCGTCAAGTCCAAAGGCACTTCCTCCACTAAGATAGATGGCATGAGCTTTATCTACTAAATTAACTGGGTTAAGAAGATCTGTTTCCCGAGTTCCAGGAGCTCCTCCCCGTACATCAACTCCGGCTGTTGCGCCTTTCTCACATATAACTACAGTACATCCAGTTCCAGCTTTTAGATTTTGGCTGTGCCCTACCTTTATCCCCGGTACATCTATAATGGCATCCTGTAAAACTTTTGTATTTTCCTTATTTTCCATCTCTTGTACTCCTTATCTTTAAGATTATTTTATCTGAAGCTTCTATCTAACCTTTCAGCTAAATTATAACTTATTATAATATTCGATAAAACAATTAAAAATCCTCTTTTTTTAAGATGGTTATTAGTTTTAAGAAGAAGTGCTTAAGGTAGGGGTCGAATTTATTCGACCCGCACAAAGACCTGGAAGTAAAAAACTGCTTACTTATAGTAATAATAATTAAGAAAATGACCTACAGGAAAACCTTATATTGTAAGGGTTTTAAGAGAAGAATGCTAAAAAACGTTCTTTTTTTGCATTATTTTAAGTCGAGCTATGGTTTTACCCTTCAAAAATGGCTCTTTTTTGACTAAATTTTTACCCTTTCAAAATATAAAAAAGGTTTACCTTTTAACTATAAACAAGCTTTATAAATTGATATTACTTCTTCCAAAGATAATTTATAGGGATCTGAATATTTAAAAAGCGAACCCATGGTATCCATCGAATTTTTAGCCAATAT
>Ga0315279_10008003_pt1 | contig 12910 bp, 13 predicted proteins | sample YL17G06_20_MG_FD_203694 | JGI IMG/M metagenome (GOLD analysis project Ga0315279, IMG submission 203694) | Sediment microbial communities from Yellowstone Lake, YNP, Wyoming, USA - YL17G06_20 | ecosystem: Environmental > Aquatic > Freshwater > Lake > Sediment | place: USA: Wyoming | collected... | reverse complement strand
ACGCCGAAGCTATATCCCTTCCAAGGATAGCTATTGGAGGGTTGGTTTTAAATTACCCGGCAGCTTAAGAACAAAATAGGACATTTCTAATTTGGTAAAACTAGGACATTTCTAATTTGGCTTGACATTTTTTCTCAATTCCCCTTGCTATTTTCGGGCAAACGTATTACAATTAAACAATTATGACAGAGCGTTATCCTGCCAAACAAAGTAGTTCCAACCGGTTTATCCGGGCGGCGGTAATAATATTGTTTTTCCTGTTGATAATAATTTTAGGAAAATATTATAAAGTCAACCCCGATGACTTAAGGCAGCTTTTGACGCGGGGTTCGGTCTTGCGCGTGTCTGCAATCTTCGTCTTTCTTTACGTAACGGTAACCTTCTTCATCTGGCTTTCCAAAGACGTATTCAGGTTTATTGCCGCGGTAGTGTTCGGCCCGCTGTTAAGCACCCTGCTGGTGTTTCTGGCCGAGACAATAAACGCGGCGATATTATTCTCCTTAAGCAGATACTTAGGCAAGGATTTTGTGGACAATTTATTAAAGGACAGTTCCCGCGGACTAAAAAAGACAATCTCCCGGGCCAGCCTGGGGACTTTATTTACGCTGCGTGTTGTACCCCTGGTGCCTTTCCGGATGCTGGATTTAGCCGGCGGCCTGACCAGAATACGCTTAAGCCAATACCTGATGATAGTGGTTTTGGCTTCTCCCGCGCGGATATTCTGGCTGCAGTATATCCTGGCCGGAGTGGGAGAGGCGGCGTTTAAACATCCGCAGTTGGTAGTGACTTACCTGATCGATAACAAACTCGCCTTCGTATGGAGCCTGGCGTACCTTATCCTGGCGATCATTCTGGCGTTTAAGATTAAACAGAGAGTTTAGGACTTAATTATGTCCGTTAAGCTGAAGTTCTTGGGAGGTGTCCGCACCGTAACCGGCTCCAGCCACCTTATTCAGACAGGGCGTTCGGAACTCCTTATCGACGCGGGAATATTTTACGGCCGGCGCGACAAATTTTACGAAGTAAACACCACCTTTTCTTACAACCCCAAAAAATTAAACGCCGTCCTTTTATCCCACGCGCACATAGACCACAGCGGAAATATCCCCAGCCTGATTAAGCGGGGCCTGCGCTGTAAGGTTTACGCCACTTCCGCGACCAAAGACCTCTGCGAGCTTATGCTTGCCGATTCGGGCAAAGTCCAGAAAGAAGATATAAGGTACGTCAATAAGATAAACCGCAGGCTGGGTATGCCTTTAAGAAAACCGCTCTATACCGAAAGGGAAGGCTACAAGGCGGTCCGCAGGTTCCGTTCGATTTCCTACGGTCAAAGATTCAACGTTACCAAGGACGGCACAGCCACATTTTACGATGCCGGCCATATCTTGGGTTCGGCAGTGATTAAGCTGGAGATAAATAACGCCGGGCGGCCTATCCGCCTGGGTTACGCCGCGGATTTGGGCAGGCGGAATCTCCCCCTGCTGAATGATCCTATTGCGTTAACCGGCCTGGACTATCTTATCCTGGAGAGCACTTACGGCGGAAGGCTGCACGCGCCTATTGAGCAGGCCAAGGCCAGGCTCTGTGAGGCGATCAACCAGACCCAGGAGAGCAAGGGGAAAATTATCATTCCTTCTTTCGCCCTGGAAAGGACGCAGGAGGTGATTTTTTATCTCGCCCAGCTTCTGGAAGAAAAAAAGATTCCTTCCATCCCCATATACCTGGATTCGCCGTTAGCCAGCGATATAACCGACTTGTTCAACCTGCACGTGGACTACTTTAATCCTGCCGCGCAGCAGGCAATGCGCAACGACTGCAATCCCTTTAAGCTGCTTAACCTGCGCTATATCCGCGCTCAGGCCGACTCCAAGAGTTTAAACAACGATAAAAGGCCGATGATCATTATCGCCGGTTCCGGGATGTGCGAATCCGGCAGGGTACTGCACCATTTAAAGAATAATATCGAAGATTCCCGCAATACCATCCTGGTGGTGGGCTATATGGCCAGGGATACGCTGGGCAGGAAGATTGTAGAGGGAGAGAGGATAGTGCGCATATTCGGCGTGGAATACGAGCTGAACGCGCAGGTAACCGTGATTAACTCTTTTTCCGGCCACGCCGATAGAAACGCGTTAGTGGAGTATGTTAAATCCTGCCTCCCCTTAAAAAGAATTTTCTTAGTGCACGGTGATGAGGACCAGTCTGAGAAATTACGGGATGCCCTTTGCGCCGCAGGCCTGAACGCCTATCTGCCGGTTAAGGACGAAGAGGTAGAATTGGCGTAGCAAAAGGAAGGTTTGCTTCTTTAAGCCTTTACGGCTGCGCAGAGGTTACTGCGGCCTATTCTTTCCCATGAAATTTTCGTAGTCGTTTTTAGTCGCTTCGATAATATTGCGATATTCATTAGCGGGGGCGTTTTGTTTCTCCTGGCGCAGTTTTGGGGCGGGTTCGGTCTTAACCGGCTGTTGCGGGGCAGCGCTTTTGCTGATGATGCCGGTTACGCGGTATCCTACCGCGAATATCAACACTATAATAAAAACCAGAACTACGATTACGATTAGATTTCTTTCCATAACCAACTTTCATTATAACACACTTTTTTTAAGTTCAACATAAAATATTGGGCTTTTTAGCGTTTTGAGATATAATATATCTGTAGGTGTTCTGACCTTAAGGCAAGGGCATCCGGCTTAGCCTATAATGCTGCCCTCCTTAGGCCGGCGGATTAAAGATATGCGATTGGCAAACAGGCGGTTTAAATCTGTAGGGGTGTTTTTCTCAATTTTATTGTTCTCTCTGGGGTTTTGCCTTGCGGAAGCGGCAGAATTCACGGTTGAGTATTCGCCGCAGAAGGGCAGGTTTTTTGTACCGCTGGGCAAGTCTTATGACTATACGGATATACTGGTAAAGCGGGCGATTGACGGCGATACCTTACAGTTGGAGAGCGGGGAGCGCCTGAGGCTTATCGGAATAGACACCCCCGAGTTGCACGATTCGGAGAAACTGTATAAAGACAGCCGCAGGAGCGGAGAAGACGCTGCCAAGATTAAGGAATTGGGCAGGCGCGCCTGGGAGTTTACCAGGGGCCTGGCCGAGGGCAAACGCCTGAGCCTGGAGTTCGACGTGGAAAGGCGCGATAAATACGGAAGGCTGCTGGCTTATGCATATCTAAAGGACGGCACATTTGTTAATGCCAGGATTGTGGAGGAAGGTTACGCCTCTTTAATGACTTTTCCTCCCAATGTCAAATACGCCGGTTTGTTCGCGAAATTATACCGCCAGGCGCGCGAACAGCGCCGCGGTCTATGGAGGGATGATTAACATGGCCCCGATCAGAATAATCAGGAAGAAGATTGGCGAGTTATTGATTGAGAGGAAGATCATCAGCGATGAACAGCTGGAGCACGCCCTGCAGGTGCAGAAAGAAAACGGCGGCTACTTAAGCCAGCATCTTATTGACCTGGGGTTTACCAGCGAATCGGACATCGCCCGCTGCCTTTCCAGCCAATACGGTTTCCCCTATTTGCCTTTAGACAATTACTCTATTCCTAAGGAGGTATTGGAAATCATCCCGTTTAAGTTAATCAAGATATATTCCGTCCTGCCCATTGACAAGGTAGGCCAGGTGCTCACCGTAGCCATGGCCGATCCTTTAAACGACGGGCTTATCGAGATGCTTAAGCAGATTACCAACTGCAACATCGAAATATTTATCAGCACCTACAGCGATATAACGCTCACGCTGGAGAGATATTTCAAGGATAAGCTCAAAGAGGCCGGCGCAGATGCTTTTGCCGAAGAAGACAAGATTAAAGAAGATATCGTCCGCTCGTTTATCCAGATGAAGGGCTACAGCGGAGAGGAGCGCAGGAGATGCAGAAGGTTCGAGGTAGACCTGGAAATGAGCTATTTTTTCCAGGGCAAGACCTTTAAAGCCAAAATTAAGAACATGAGCCATGTCGGCATATATTTTATAACCGAATCGTTTGTGCCCATAGATGCGGACATCCTATCCAAGATTGACATGGAGGGCGCTTACATAAACGTGCCGGTTAAGGTGGTCAGGGCGGAAAAAATAAAGCAGATCCCGCTGACAGGTTTTCGCGAAACAGATATTATGCATTACGGCATCGCGGGCTTCTTCAAGTTTATAACCGATGACGACAAAGAGAGGTTGAGTCTATTTTTCCAGAACGTGAGTGGCAGCAACAAGCAAGAATAATTTAGTATTTTCCCAAGGAGGCAGAAGAGATGTTACGGTATTTAACCGCAGGTGAATCGCACGGCGAGGGGATCATCGCCGTCCTGGAAGGCTTTCCGGCAGGCCTGAGAGTCGATCCGGCAGCCATAAACCGTGAATTGAGACGCCGGCAGTCCGGCTTTGGCCGCGGAAAGCGCATGCAGCTGGAAAACGACAGGGTGGAGATATTGTCCGGCTTCAGGAAAGGGATAACCCTGGGCAGCCCGATTGCCGCGTTTGTGAAAAATAAGGATTTCCGTATCGATAGGTTAGCGATGGTAGTTTCTCCGCGCGGCGGGCACGCGGATTTGGCCGGCCTGTTGAAATACGGCTTCAGCGACATACGCGATGTCCTGGAGCGCGCCTCTGCCAGAAGCACGGTTGCTACCGTGGTGATTGGTGCGCTGTGTAAGATATTGCTGGATAAATTCGCTATAAAGATATCCAGCAGGGTGCTGCTCATCGGTGGTGAAGTAACTAAACAGGCAATGAAAGATAAAATCAGCGCCGCTATCGATAAGAAAGATACGGCAGGAGGCATCTTTGAGGTAATCGCTAGAGGTGTTCCCGCAGGTTTAGGCAGTTACGTGCATCCGGACAGGCGCCTGGACGGACGGCTGGCCGCAGATATAATGTCTATCCCCGGAATAAAAGCGGTGGAAAACGGCCTGGGTTTCGGTTACGCGTTCTATTTCGGCTCTCAGGTCCACGACGCGGTTTACAGCAGTAAAGCGAAAGGCTACTTCCGTAAAACCAACAACGCCGGCGGCATCGAGGGCGGAGTTTCCAACGGTGAGGATATAATTTTGCGCGCCTGCATGAAACCCATCTCTACCCTGATGAACCCGCTGGATTCAGTGAATATCATTACCGGCAGGCCTGCCAGGGCCGCTACCGAACGTTCCGATACCTGTGTAGTGGAGGCGGCAGGAGTGGTTGCCGAATCTGCCTGCGCCTTTGTGCTGGCAGATGCCTTCCTGGAAAAGTTCGGCGGAGATAATCTTACAGATATCGGTAGGGCATACCAGGTTTACAAAAAGAGAATAGGCTAAAAATCTCTGTTAGAAAATCACTCCCCTTGCGTCTATTAAGTGAGGCCACAACTTAGCGAACGACAGTGAAGCTAAGTTGTCTGGCCGAACTTACCCCCGCTGCTTAGTTTAGCGAAGCAGCGGGGGTTACCGAAGGGGGGTGATAAACATGGAAGATAACGCGATTCAAGTCAGCCGGATTTACAAGGTTGAAGGTGATTCAAAGCTGAAGGCTTTTGTGGATGTCTGCGTAGGGGGAATCATTGTAAGAGGCTTACGCATTGTTAACGGCAGCAACGGGTTGTTTGTCGGCATGCCGCGGCACCAGGGCACGGACGGGAAATGGTATAATATCGTCTCTCCCGCCAGCAAGGATATACAAAAGCAATTAAGCGAATCGGTATTGGCAGCATATCAGCAGTGAGAAGAGTCGCAAGCCACAGGCTGCAGGTCACCAGGTTACCCCTAGCCGCCAGTAGTTAATAAATCAAACTGCAATAGACTAAGTTGGTAACGTGTGGCCTGCGACCTGTGACTTGGTGTCTTGGTGGCCTTATTAATTTTATGAATAATATTTATCTTGTTGGTTTCATGGCTACAGGTAAGAGCGCAGTGGGTAAGGAGCTTGCCCGTAAGAAAAAACTGCGCTTTCTTGACCTGGACGAACTGATTGAATTAAGAGAGAGAAGGACGATCTCCGATATCTTTGCCAAAGACGGCGAGCCCTGTTTCCGCAGGATAGAGAAAAGGACGCTGAAAGAGGTAGCGCGAGAGAAAAGTTTTGTGGTCGCCTGCGGCGGCGGCATTGTTATCGACCCGGAGAATATCCGGATAATGAAGGATAGCGGGAAGGTTATCTGCCTGCAGGCAACACCCGAGGTGATATTAAAGAGGGCTTACGGCTGCAGGCATCGTCCGCTGCTTAATGTGGCTGACCCTGGGAAACAGATAGACTTACTGTTAAAACTGCGCGCGCCCTATTATGCCCGGGCGGATAAGACGATTGATACGTCGAAGTTGACGGTAGAGCAGGTCGTAGAGAAAATTATTGGGGTTACCCAGTCCCCAGTGCCCAGGGCTCCAGGTCACAAGTCACAGGCTACGAGTTACAGTCTACAGTCCACAGTCCACAGAAGAAAGCCGCAGGCCACAGGTCACAGGCTACAAGCAAAGCGCAAAAAAAAGGTAAAGAAAAATGAATAAAAAACAATTACTCTTTGCTGTGGCGATTAGGGCGCTGAAGGAGAAATAAGATGAACAAGATATTGGTTTTATTGTTATGCCTAGGGCTATCTGGGTGTGCTACTACCGTAAAATACGAGGCAAAATTAAATACTTGGATTGGGGTAAGCGAAGATTCATTGATTGCTGCTTGGGGGGTTCCTGATAAGACATATGATATGCGTGATGGTAAAAAGGCTATTGAGTATGTGCATAAAGACACGGTTCATACGGGTGGCTATACATATACGGTGCCACGAACAACCTATCAGACTGGCACAATAGGAAATGAGACTTATAGTGGAACGTCTACCACGTATGTAACAGAAACAACGCCAGCTCAAAAGTATAAATTATCTTGTAAGACAAGTTTTATAATAAATAATAGCGGAAAAGTAGAAAGCTGGCACCACGAAGGAAATAATTGTATTTCCAATTAGGAGTGCTTATATGAATAAAAAACAGTTAACAGTTGCTTGGGTGATGGGAATAGTGGTTTGTTTGGTTTGGGCGATGTGGTGGTTTGACCCTATGACAACAACCCCCCGGTGTTTGCTGGTATCCCATATAATCACTTTAATCATCGGCAGCCTTTCCATCTATAGCTTAAGGAATAAAAGGTAGAAAGGCATTTTAGCGGGTGGCTTGGTGAAGATTTTATGTGTTTCGGGCGAAGCGCATTAGAAAATTTTCGGCAAAAGTGCACGGCGAAAGTTTTCAGCGCGAGAACGAAACACATAAAATTAACAATTTGACATTATGACTGACTTTGAAGCATTAGTTAGTTTGAATATGGTATCCGATATCGGCAGCATCCGCTTAAAGAAGCTGCTGGAATATTTCGGCAGGCCGGAAAATATTTTAAAGGCTTCAGCGGAAAGACTGACCGCGGTTTCGGGAATCGGCGAGAAGATTGCCCGCAATATCGTTTCTTTTAAAAACAAAGATTTGGATAGAGAGCTTAAGTCAGCTGAAAAACTGGGGTTAAGAATTTTGACCCCAGATGACGCAGCCTATCCGGAAAATCTCAGGAATATCACTGACCCGCCGATTGTGCTTTACGTCAAAGGCGAATTAAAAGAGCAGGATAAGCTTAGTCTCGCTATTGTCGGCAGCCGCCGGGCTTCATTCTACGGGTTATCCTCGGCGGAGAAATTTGCCGCCGCATTATCCGCTTGCGGCTTTACGGTTGTCTCAGGCATGGCCCGCGGCGTGGATAGCTATGCGCATAAAGGAGCTCTTAAGGCAGGCGGCCGGACCATTGCGGTGATGGGCAGCGGTTTTAGGCACATTTATCCGCCGGAAAACAAAAAATTAGCGGAAGAGATTGCGCAAAAGGGTGCGGTGGTATCTGAGTTCCCCGTAGATATGAAGCCCTTGCGGGAAAATTTTCCCCGGCGCAACCGCGTTATCAGTGGTTTAACCTTAGGCACATTGGTGGCTGAAGCGGCGATAAACAGCGGAGCTCTGATTACCGCAGACTTTGCCTTGGAACAGGGCCGGGAGGTGTTTGCCTTACCGGGTAAGATTGATTCGCAGACTTCTTTTGGCACCAACCAGCTCATCAAACAGGGAGCGAAGCTGGTCTCTGGCGTTGAGGACATTATCGAGGAGTTGAATTTAAGCGGCTGCGTTAATTTTGCTTTAAACCGCCCGCCGGAGAAAACCGCAGGGGCAGCGTCGGTTTGCCTGGAAAGAGAAACAGCCCCGGCAGGCGTAGAAAATTGCGGGTTGACGGATGAGGAGTCTATCCTATATAATAGTTTCTCCGGAGAACCTCTGTATTTAGACGACATTGCCGGCCGGCTGGGGGTGGGCATTCCGCAGATATTGAATACGCTCCTTAGCTTAGAAATGAAAAAGCTTATCCGTCAGCTTCCCGGCAAGCAGTTCGCAAAAGTAGAAAGCGCGCAATAATATGGCAAAGAAAAAGCCTGCAAAAAAATCCCTGGTTATCGTGGAGTCGCCGACCAAGGCAAAAACCATAGGTAATATCTTAAGTAAGAACTTCTCCGTAGTCTCCTCCATGGGTCATCTCATTGATTTGCCGGAGAACAAGCTGGGTGTGGACATAGAGAACGGATTCCAGCCGACCTATAACGTTATCCCGGGCAGGACAAAGATTCTGAACGCCTTAAAGAAAGAAGCGAAGGATAAGACCGATATCTACATCGCCACAGACCCTGACCGGGAAGGCGAGGCAATCGGCTGGCATATCATGGAGAGGCTGGGCAAAAAGAAGAAATTTTTAAGGGTGTTGTTTCACGAAATTACACCCACGGCAATACAGGAAGCCTTTAAACACCCGCGCGAATTCGACTTGAATATGGTTGAGGCGCAGCAGGCGCGGCGCGTCCTGGACCGGCTGGTAGGATATTTTTTAAGCCCGCTATTATGGAAGAAACTGGCGCGCGGTTTAAGCGCCGGCAGGGTCCAGTCCGTGGCGCTGCGTTTAGTCATCGAGCGGGAGCGCCAGATAATCAATTTTGTGCCGCAGGAATACTGGGAGATCGAAGCGGAGCTTAAAAAAGTCAACAGTCCACAGTCCACAGTCCACAGTTCCTTTTTAGCAAAGTTAGAAAAAATTGAAGATAAAAAAGCGGAGATAAAAAATAAGGAGCATGCGGAAAAGCTGGTTAGTGATATTAAAGACAGGCAGTTTAAGGTCCGGGATATAAAAAAGAACGAGAAGAGGCGTTTTCCTTTTCCCCCGTTTATCACCAGCACCCTGCAGCAGGACGCGTTTAACAAGCTGAGATTCAGCGGCAAAAAGACGATGTTCATCGCCCAACAGCTCTATGAAGGTATTGATACAGGAGAGCCCAATCCGGTCGGCCTTATCACTTACATGCGCACCGACTCACCCCACGTTGCTCCCGTAGCGATTAAAGAGGTAAGGAATTTTATCCTTGCTAAGTTCGGCAAAGATTACCTGCCGGAGAAACCCAACGTATATAAGGTTAAGAAACACGCCCAGCAGGCGCACGAAGCAATCCGGCCTACTTTCATTAGTAAATCACCGGAGAGTTTAAGTCAGTTCCTGGCCCCCGACCAGTATAAATTATACGAACTTATCTATAACCGCTTCCTTGCCAGCCAGATGACCCCTGCCAGGTATCTGGTAACTACAGTTGATATAGAAGTGGATAAGTATCTATTTAGCGCCTCCGGTTCCATCCTGCTCTTTGACGGCTTCACTGCCGTCTATAGTCACGAAGAAAAAGATGACAGCGGCAAGCCGAGAAACGTGATTCCACCCCTGGAGAAAGAGGAGGTTTTGCAACTGCTGAAGCTTATACCCTCGCAGCACTTTGTCAAGCCGCCGCCCAGGTTTTCCGACAGCTCTTTGGTAAAGATACTGGAAGAAGAGGGTATTGGCAGGCCTTCTACTTATGCTCCAATAATCTCGACACTGATCCTGCGCGACTATATGCGCCGGATAAAAGGTTATTTTCACCCCACAGAACTGGGTTTCAAGGTCTGCGATATGCTGGTGGAGTATTTCCCCAAGATTATGGACGTCAAGTTTACCGCCCTGATGGAGAACGAGCTTGACGAGATCGAAGAGGCCAGGTTGGGAAAAACCAAGGTCTTAAACGACTTTTACCTCTCCTTTAAGGTAAACCTCGAGTTTGCGCAGGCGAATATCAAGAAAGAGGTTATCCAGACGGACGAGATATGCGATAAATGCGGCAAGCCGATGATTATAAAATGGGGTCGCAAGGGCAAGTTTTTAAGCTGTTCGGATTTCCCCCGCTGCCGGAACTCAAAATCGATAACTACCGGCGTTAAATGTCCCCAGCCCGGCTGCGGCGGCGAGCTGATCAGCCGGCGTTCCCGTCGGGGGTTCTTCTATGGCTGTTCCAATTTTCCCCAATGTACATACACTTCCTGGAAGCTTCCTTCTGATACTGACCCGGCGGGCTGACCATGCAGCGCTACATAGATAAATTCTTAAGATACCTGGATATTGAAAAGAATTATTCTGCGCATACCCTTTTGAATTACCGTCTGGATTTGCAGGATTTTGCCAAGTTCTTAGGCGAGGCTGCCATTGAGCAGACGGATTATCTCAGTTTAAGAAAGTACCTGGCGGTATTAAAAGAGCGTAACCTTAAATCCCGGAGTATCTCCAGGAAGATTTCCTGCCTGCGCTCTTTTTTTAAGTTTTTGACCCGCGAAGGTTACCTTAAGACCAACCCTGTACTTAGCCTTTCCAGCCCCAAGCGGGAAAAGCACCTGCCGTCGTTCCTTACCGAGGAGGAGATAACTAAATTGGTAGAGGCCCCCCAGGGTAAGGATGACAATAGCTTAAGGGACAGAGCGATCTTAGAGACGTTTTACAGCACGGGAATGCGCATTGGCGAGCTTGTGGGCTTAAGCCTGGATGACGTGGATTTTATCGCTGCGGTAATAAAGGCAAAGGGCAAAGGCAAGAAGGAACGGCTGCTTCCTATCGGAGAAAAGGCGCTGAATGCGATAAAGAACTATATCGACCAACGCAGTAAAAAATCCAATGACGTATTCTTGAATAAAAACGGCAAACGCATCAGCGACCGGGGTGTCAGGAATATTGTTTATAAGTACATCCGCCTGGCAAGCTTAAGGGGGGGGATTTCTCCGCATTCCTTAAGGCATTCCTTTGCTACACACCTCTTGAACCGCGGGGCGGACTTAAGGAGTGTCCAGGAATTGCTCGGCCATGTCAACCTTTCCACCACCCAGATTTATACGCACCTTACTACCGAAAAGCTGAAAAGCGTATATGATAAGGCGCATCCCCGGGCGTGATATCGTTATTTGGTTAGCCGGTTATCCTGTTAGCCTGTTTAAAGAGCATTTAACGGGTGAACTGGCTGACGGGCAAACTGGCAAACTGGCAAACGAAAATGTTTATTTTTTATGATTTGATATTTTTAATTGTGGCAATTATACATTTACCGGTCTATTTATTCCGCGGGAAATTTCACCGCGGCTTCTTATCGCGTTTGGGATTTCTCCCTGTAGATTTGAAATTAGAGCGGCCGATCTGGATACACGCGGTAAGCGTGGGTGAGGCAATGGCAGTCAGCCGGCTGGTCGAGGAGTTAAGGCAGGCATACCCCGGCAAGAATTTTGTTATCTCTACCGTTACCCCGACGGGCAACAAGATCGCCCGTAAGATTGCCGCGCGGGGCGACCTGGTTACCTACCTTCCCCTGGATTTCGGCTTCATCGTTAAGCGGGTAATCGGCAGGATCCGGCCTGCGCTGTTTATCATCGCCGAGACGGAGATCTGGCCGAATTTAATCTCCTGTCTTTCCCGGCAGAATATCCCGGTTGCAATAGTTAACGCCAGGATATCCGATTCTTCTTTTAAGGGGTATTTGCTGGCAGGTTTTTTGCTAAAACCGGTTTTTAAAAAGATCGGCCTGTTTTGCGTCCAGAGCAGCAATGATGCCCAGAGGCTGATGCGTTTAGGCGTGGCTCAGGAAAGGATACGCGTAACCGGCAACATGAAGTTTGATGCCGCGCTGCGCAAAATAGATTCTGATACGGTAAAATACCGCCAAGACCTGCGGTTAAATTCCTCTGACAGCCTTTTGGTATGCGGCTCAACGCATCCGGGAGAAGAAGAGATAATCTTGGAGGTTTATAAACAGCTGTATAAGGATTTCCCGCGTATCAGGCTTCTCATTGCCCCCCGCCATCCGGAGCGGGCTTTAGATATCGAAAAGATAGTAATTAAATATGGATTTATGCCTTGTAGGATTAGCAAATTAAACGGGCAAACGGGGCAACTGCCTGCCCGTCCGGCAGGCGGGCCTGCCGGCAGGCAGGAACGGGCAAACGGGCAAACGGTATTTATCTTAGATACTATCGGCCATCTTATTTCTTTCTATGCCATTGCCGATATCGTTTTTGTGGGCGGGAGTTTAGTCAAAAAAGGCGGGCAGAACATTCTGGAGCCTGCCTGCCTGGGAAAGCCGGTTCTCTTCGGGCCGTATATGTTTAATTTCCGGGATATCGCCGGATTATTTTTATCCAACCAGGCGGCGATTTCCGTGCATACCCCGCAGGAACTTAAAGCCAGGATAAAAGAGCTGCTGGTTAACCCCCGCCAGGCCGAGGAGTTGGGCCGGAAGGCGAAACAGCTGATTATAAATAATACCGGCGCGACAAAGAGGAATCTGGAGTTGATTAAGGAGCTCGCCATAAAAATAGGGGACGGTTCTATTTTTTCGGAGTGTCGCCTAAATAAAAATAGGGGACGGTTCTATTTTTTCGGAGTGTCGCCTAAATAAAAAATAGAACTGCGCTAACCCGGCTTTGACGGACACCAAAAATAGGGTACAATACCCTAAGGAGGTGTCAGATGAAGGGGCCGGGAAGATATACAAAAGAGTTCAAGTTAGAAGCGATTCGCTTGTTAGACACA
>Ga0315279_10008002_pt1 | contig 12911 bp, 7 predicted proteins | sample YL17G06_20_MG_FD_203694 | JGI IMG/M metagenome (GOLD analysis project Ga0315279, IMG submission 203694) | Sediment microbial communities from Yellowstone Lake, YNP, Wyoming, USA - YL17G06_20 | ecosystem: Environmental > Aquatic > Freshwater > Lake > Sediment | place: USA: Wyoming | collected... | reverse complement strand
AAGGACCTCATTCTGGACGCGGGCAGCAGCCTTTTTTGGAATGGGGTCAAGGTGGGCTCGAAACGTTTCCACAGGGATTCGAACGTGTGCACCATTCCGGCGGCCTTGACCAAGGAAGCGAAGAACGTGCTCTCGGTGCGGGCCTCAAGCGTGCTCATCGGGGGCTTGAGCAGCAAGCCGTCGATTTCCGTTGCCGATGGACCGTCGCTTTCCCTCTCGGGCGACGGCTGGCTGCGCCGCATGTATGCCGGTGAGCCGGCTTTCCCGGAAGACCTGCCTGCAGGACGGAGTTTCTACGGCGGATTGTACAACGGCATGATTGCCCCCCTGATGCCCTACGCCATTCGCGGGGTCATCTGGTACCAGGGCGAGAACGGCCCGGAGGGCTACACCTACCGCAAGGTGTTTCGCGAGCTGATCCAGAGCTGGCGCAGGAACTGGGGGCAGGGCGACTTTCCCTTCTACTTCTGTCAGCTCGCCAACTACCACCCCAAGCAATGCGCGGTGGAGACCAACCACGACTGGTCGCTGATCCGAGAGGCCCAGGCCATGACGCTCGAACTGCCCAATACCGGCATGGCCTGCCTGATCGACATCGGCAAACTCGGCACCTATGAGCGCGACATCCACCCGGCCAATAAGCTGGACCAGGGGCGGCGCCTGGCTCTCATCGCCCGCAACAAGATCTACGGCGAGGACATCGTCAGCTCCGGCCCGATGTACGACTCGATGACCGTCAAAGGCGACAAGATCATCGTGAAGTTCAAGTCCGTGGGTTCCGGTCTGATGCGCGCCGGGATCACGGGCTGGTATGACCACACGATCATCCCGCTGCCCACCCATCCGCCGGGATTGGCCATTCACGGCTTCACTATCGCCGGCGACGACGGCGATTTCCGCATGGCCCATGCCCGGATTGTCGGCAAGGACAGTGTCGAAGTCTGGCACCCCAGGGTGCCGCAGCCCAAGTACGCTCGCTTCGCCTGGCACCGCAACCCGCTGCACAATCTCTACAACGAGGAGAAACTCCCGGCCGTGCCATTCCGGACGGATGACATCGATCTTTCTGCAATTGAGGAGTAACAGCATGCGAAAAACCCCCCGCCCCCCGGCAAAGCCGCCCGCCAGCCCCAGGGGTAGCTGCAAAATCAAATTTCCTATCAGTCTATCAGTAAACCCGGGCCGTCAGGCCCGTTGCATGGAAGCCGACGCCGTGTGAATTCGGCGCATGGGCAATCCGGCAGGAGACGACCGTGAGCTTAGAGACAACCGACCGCCGGCAACCCGTCCCCCGTCAGAACGCTTGCCGCGCCCAAACCGCCGCCTGCGGCGCGCGCGGTCCGGGCGAATGGGTTCTCATCGCGGCAGTCGCGGCCCTGGCCTTGCCGCTCGCCGGGTGCAGCAACTCGCCCTACCCCCGCAAGGACGCCAACGCCAACACGCTATACGCCGCGATAGCCGAAGACCCGCTGGTCCTTGACCCGGCGTTGACCTACGGCGCGGGGGGACCCATCCTGATGAACATCGTGGAGACGCCGCTTCAGTTCCACTACCTGGACCGGCCCTACAAGCTCGAAGCGCAACTGGCCGTCGAGGTGCCGAAGCTCCAGTACGAGCAGATCGCGTACGACGGCAACACGAGCAAGCGCCCCGTCTACACCGTGCGGATCAAGCGGGGCGTGATGTACCAGAACCATCCGTGTTTCGTCGAGGCCAACCGCCGCCTGTCCGACGCGGACTTCGCGAAGATCAAGAGCATCCGCGACTTCGACAAGACCGCCACTCGCGAAATGACGGCCGACGACTTCGTCTACGGCGTCCGCCGGCTTTGCGACCAGCGGATGGACTTTCCCGTGTACAGCCAGTTCTCGACGAACCTGCTGGGTCTGGCCGACTACAGCAAGAACCTCAACGCCCGGGTGGACGCCGAGCGCAAGAGGCGGGCGGACGCGGCCGGGCCGCTGTACAACCGGGAGTTGGATGAGCAGTTCAACCCGGTCCTGCTGGATTACAACGAGGGTGCGGACAAGTACCCGTTCGTGCGGAAGATCGACCGCTACACGTTCCAGGTGGTCCTGAGCCGGGAATACCCCCAAATCCTCTACTGGATGACGTTCGGGTTCTTCTCGCCGATTCCGCCCGAGGCGATCGAGTTCTTCAATCAGCGAGGCATGCTCCAACGCGACATCACGTTCGCCAGGAACCCCGTGGGCACCGGGCCGTACATGCTGGAAAACTACGACCCGACCAACCAGGTGGTGATCGTGCGGAACCCCAACTTCCGTGATGAGCGGTATCCCCTGCTGGCTCAGCCGGACCCCAATGACGCCCAGGCCGTCGCCAACTACAAGCTGATGAAAGACAACGGCATGCTGGAAGACTGCGGCAAGAAGCTGCCGTTTGTCGACCGGATCGTCTACCGCATCGAGAGAGAGGCGATCCCCTGCTGGAACAAGTTCATGCAGGGCTACTATGACACCTCCGGGATTCAGCCCGAGCAGTTCGACCAGACGGTCTCGCTCAGCTCGAGGGGCGACTTCAACATCACCGACTCGATGAGGGACCGGGGCATCCGCCTGCTCCAGACGACGACCGCGTCGCTGTTCTATTACCTTTTCAACATGAATGACCCGGTCTTCGGCGGCTACGAGGAGAAGAAGCAGAAGCTTCGCCAGGCGATCAGCATCGCCATCGACACCAGGGAGTTCATCGATATTTTCCGCAACGGCATGGCCGTCGAGTCCCAGGGGCCCGTCCCCCCGGGCATCTTCGGCAACGAGCCAGGCAAGGCCGGCGTCAACCCCTATGTCTTCGACTGGGACCCCGTGCGCCGCAGGCCCGTCCGCAAGTCCATCGAGGAGGCCAAGAAGCTGCTCGCCGAAGCCGGCTACCCCGGCGGCTACGACCCCAACGGAGAGCAGCTCAAGATCAAGTTTGTCACATACCAGGTCGGCGCCCAGAACCGCGCCGCCCAGCAACTGCTCGTCAAGCAGCTCCTTCGCATCAACATCAGGCTCGACATCGAGACGCTCAGCTACAACGAGTTCGACAAGAAGGTCAAGCAGGGAGGCTACCAGTTGGCCCCCTTCGGTTGGGCCGCGGACTACCCCGACCCCGAGACGTTCTTCATCCTGCTGTACAAGGCCGACAACCTCGCCAAGGAAGCCCTGAACACCCCGATGTACGAGAGGCCGGAGTACAGGCAACTGTACAAGAAGATGAGCGCGATGAAGAACTGCCCCGAGCGCCTGGAGATCGTCCGGCAGATGAACGAGCTGCTGCGGAAGGACGCGCCGGCCGTCTTCTACACCCACGGAATGTCCATCAGCCTTGTGCATGGATGGCTTCACAATCACTTCCCCTATCCGCTGTCAAGGGGCATGGACAAGTACCTGCGAATCGACATCGCGGCCCGGACGGCATACCGCGAAAAGCACAACCAGCCCGATTACCTGCCGGTGGTCCTGTTGCTTGTCGCCTTGGTGTGCCTGGCGACCCCGGCAATACTCATCACCCGGCGGCACCTGCAAGAGAAGTAAGCCATGATCGCATACATTATCCGTCGCCTTCTGTATGCCGTGCCCATCGTGATCGGCGGGGTGCTGCTGACGTTCGTGCTGTTCTTCATCGCCAACAAGCCCAAAGACATGGCCCGCCGGGCCTTGGGCCCCCACGCCGATGAGGCCGCCATCGAGAAGTGGATCTTTTCCCGCGGGTACGATTTGCCCCCGTTCTACAACCCCCAGGCGGAGGGCACGGACAAGCTCACCCGGACGATGTTCTACCAGAAGTGCGCCCGGCTGGAAACCCCCCGCCCCCCGGCAGAGCCGCCCGCCGGCCCCAGCGGTCCACGGGAAATCAAATTTCCTATCAGTGCAACCAGAACATTCACCAGAACGGTCGCTTGCCGATGCCGGAATTGGCGGTATAATCGCCAGAGAGGCCGACGGCCCTGCCGATGCATCGGGGCCGGGACCAGTCAAGGACAGTATGGCAAATCCGAGCTCGCGGGTAATGGATTCCCGCCACGCGGGCCGCGAATTCAAAAGGAGCCGCCGTGATTGAGAGAGTCGTTCTGATAGGCGCCGGCAGCGCCATGTTCACCAGGGGGCTGCTGGCGGACGTATTGAGAAAAGGCTGGCAAGGCGAGATCGCGCTGGTCGACATCGACGCCGACGCGCTTGAGGTGGCGGAGAAACTCGCTCGCAAGATGCTGGATTCGCGGGGATCCGATCTGAAGCTCAGAGCGTCCACCGACAGGCGCGCCGTGCTTAAAGACGCGACGGCGGTCATCTGCACAATCGGCGTCGGCGGGCGGGAGGCATGGCACAAGGACGTTCTCATCCCGCGCAAGTACGGGATCTATCAACCCGTGGGCGACAGCGTCATGCCCGGCGGCACGTCGCGAGCGCTGCGAATGATTCCGGCAATGGTCGATATCGCCAAGGATGTCATGCAACTGGCGCCGGATGCATTGTTCTTCAACTATGGCAACCCGATGAGCGCTGTGTGCCGCGGAGTTCGCAAGGCAACCGGCGCCAACATGGTAGGACTCTGCCACGGCGTGTTCGGCATTGCGGCGGGCATTGCCAGCCATCTCCGGACGACGCGCGAGCATCTGACTTACACGGCCGTGGGCATAAACCACCTCACTTGGTTTACGGAACTCCTGGTGGACGGCAAAGATGCCATGCCTCGCTTGTGTGAAATTGCTGCCCGAAAGCTGGGAGCGGGAATCAACAAGGAAACACTGGGCAGGTACTTCACGGAGGCCGGAGATGCGGATAGAGATACGGCAATGTCCGGCACCTGGCCGTTCACCTTCGAACTGACCCAACTGTTCGGCGCATTCCCCGCTGTGGGCGATCGCCACATTACCGAATTCTTCCCTCACATGTTCAGCGCCAAGGGCGGGTACTTCGGTAAGACGCTCGGCATCGACGCGTTCAGTCTCGAGCGCTGTCTCGAGGATGGGCACGCCAAATTCGCGGAAATGAAGGAGCATGCATTTTCTCCCGATCCGCTTCCTGACGACTATTTCGATAAGATCTCCGGAGAGCACGAACAGGTTACGGACATCATCGAGAGCATTCGCACGGATGCCGGTAACGTATTCTCGGCCAACTTGCCAAACCGCGGGCAGATCCCCAACCTCCCGGCCGAGGCAATCGTGGAATGCCCGGCAATCGCGGACGCGACCGGCCTGCATGCGATAGACCAAAAGCCTTTGGCGCCGGGACTCGCCGGCACACTCGCCACACGGTTCCAGTGGGCCGAGACAGTCGTTGAGGCCGCCCTGGAAGGCAGCCACAGGAAGTTCGTGCAGGCATTGCTGATCGACGGCGCCGTGAAGTCGGTCGAAATCGCATACCGCCTGGCGGACGATCTGCTGGACGCCCAGAAAGAGTATCTGCCGCAGTTTTGACCGGGCAAACCGGCGCCATGATGTAAGGGCACAACGAGGCAACACCCATGCAATCACGAATCCTGACCGATGATCAGATATCGCGGATACACAATGCATCCCTGGCCATACTTGAGAAGACCGGTGTAATCGTACCGCACGAGGACATGCTTGACCGGTTTGAAGACGCCGGGGCCTCTGTCGATCGGGCCGGCCTGCGGGTCCGCATTCCTGGTGATCTTGTCGCCCGTTCCATTGAGTCGGCAGGCAAACAGTTCACGCTGTACGGTCGGGACATGCAAAAGACGGCCGCCTTCGGCCAGGGCAGGCGCAACTACAACAGTATTGCCGGCGAGGCGCACTGGCTGGACGAAGTCGGCGCCCAACGTCGATTCGCACGCCTGGACGATGTCGCCACGGCAGCGAGGTTCTGCGATGTGCTGCCGGGGATCAGTATCGTCGGGGCCATGGCGGATCCTCACGAGCTGGCCGTTGAGTATCGCTGCGTTGACGTATGCGCGACGCTGCTGCGAAATACTACCAAGCCCGTGACATTCTGGTTCCATGACCGGGCATCGGCAGAATACATCAGCGAAATACTCATCGCACTGCGCGGCGATGAGGGTGCCGCCGCCCAATACCCCCTGTGCTATCCGTTCCTGGAGCCTATCAGCCCGTTGCGTTTCCCGTTCAACGGCATAGACCTGCTTTACGAAACAGCACGTCTGAACCTGCCTATACCTATCGGGCCGATGGCACAGATGGGACTTTCCGCGCCATGCACAATTGCCGGGACCTTGGCGGTTGAGAACGCGGAGATCCTGGCAGGCGTCTGCATCACACAGTTGATCAGGCCCGGCATGGGGGTCTGCTACGGCGGCATCTGTCACGCCTTCGACATGCGGACCACGCAAATGATCTTTTCCGGCCCGGAACAGGCGATCTTCGGCGTGGCGATGACGCAGATGGGCAAGCATTATGGCCTGCCGGTCTATATCAACGTCGGCCTGACGGACTCGAAACGCCCGGACGCCCAGGCCGGCATGGAGGCTGCCGCCACCCTCTCGCTGGGCGCCGCCGCGGGGGCGGACATCTTCGGACATCTCGGCATAAGCGGCGTAGACCAGGCGGCGTCACTCGATATGCTCCTCCTTCAACACGAGGTCGTCCGCTACGTGGAGAGCCTCTGTCGCGAGATCGACTTCTCGGACGACGCCATCGCCGTGGACGAAATCGACGCAGCCGGGCCGGGTGGGATGTTCATCGACCGCGAGCACACCGCAACCCACTTCCGTGCGGAACTCTGGCAGCCGCATCTTCTGGACCGCCAGTTCTATCAGAGCTGGATGGACAATGGTGCGACGGACATGGCTCAGCGCATCGAGGCCGAGAAGCGCAGTCTGTCTCAACAGGGCGAATTGCCGCCCCTTGACAAAGGCCTCGACCGGGAGTTGACTCGCATCGTTTCGGCAGCCCGGCGAGAATTGGCCGGTTGACCGCTCCACGGACCTCATCTATGAGCGACAGGCCACAAGGAAACGCCACATGACACAAGCATGTCGATCCCACCTGAGAGACCTCGCCGGCAAGTACGCCCAGATCGCCCACGGCGATGTCATGACCCGTCGCAGGGAGAAATGGCGGCTGCACAACGGCCTGCGGGCCAGGACCTTCCCCTTCCACATCGAAGACAACGGCACGTATCTTCACGACCTGTGCCCGCCGCTGACCTGCGAGGATCCTGTCTGCCGCGACATGGAAGCCCGGCTCGTTCGGGCCCTGGTCTCGTATGAGACCATCGACGACGACAGGATCATCCCCGATCGGTTCGTTGTCAACCAAGTTACCCCAGTCAGCAATTACTGCGAGGAGCTTCAGTTCATCCGCGCCGACAGCGGCGGGTTCGGCTACAGGACGAACAAGCCGATCCGGGACATCGACGCCGATTTCCACAAGCTCTCGAAACGCACGATCACGCTGGATCGGGATAAGACCGAGCAACGGCTGGCCGTCGCCCGCGAAATGTTCGAGGGGCTGCTTTCGGTCGAGCTGGGCCGCGTGAGTTCCTACTACTCCGACGGCATCACCAACAAGGCCGTCCACCTGATGGGCATGCAGGACCTCTACCTCCAGATGGCGGCGGAGCCCGACGCGGTGCATCGGCTGTTGACGTTCCTGGCCGAGGACAACTTCGCCCTGGGCCAGTGGGAGGAGGAGCAAGGCCTCCTGACGCTCAATCACGACGGCAACCAGGGGTACTGCACCGGCAGTTCGTTCTTCTGCGACGAGATCCCCGGCCGAGAGATCCCCCAAGGCCAGAGCGTCGCTTCGACCGACAGGTACGGATACCTGGAAGCCCAGGAGGCTGCCGGGCTCTCGCCGGCGATGTTCGGCGAGTTCCTCATGCCCCACTTCCACAGATTCGCGTGCCGATTCAAGCTGCTGATGTTCGGATGCTGCGAGCCGGTCCACGGGTTCATAGGCCATCTCCAGCAACTGCCGGGCCTCCGCAAGGTGAGCGTCACGCCGTGGTGCGACCAGGAGAAGCTCGCCGCCGAATGCAGAGAGGACGTCATCTGGTGCCGGAAGCCCGTGCCCCTGAAGCTCTGCGGCGACAGGTTCGACCCGGATGACTTCCGCTCGCACCTTCAGGAGACGCTAGACACCGGCGCCGCGCACTTCATCGAGTTCGTCTTCCGCGACACAAACCGCCTGACCGGCGCCATGCGGGAGCGGGTCCAAACCGCCTGCGACATCGTCCGGGACGTCACCGGCCACGCCGAGGGACGGAAGGAAGCGTAGAAGCAGATCGGACCAAAGCTTCGCCGAAGGCGACGAAATACCGATGAGGCGCCGCATGAATTCAGGCTATGCATATTCTTAGAAAGGAAACCTGTCCCCCCGAAAAACCCCATCTGGCTCTTTGGATGATACGAACAGCCCGTTTCGGACCGGCGTTCGCGAGCAAAGTCGGCAAGTTCCGGGGCTGAAGCTTGATCGGTTGCGGCCAGATGTGGCCTTGTAGTGAAGGACGGGCCGGCGGTGGCGCAGACTGGTCGAGTCGGCCCAGAGCAGAATGGCCCAGCCCCCCCCACTGCTACGCCGCCACCCGCTGATACAGATGGTGCAGTCCCCCGAGAATCGGTGTGGAGATCAGCGTGGTGGGCCCGGTGATCGGGACTTGGGCCTTCGTCTGCGGAATCGGCGTGTCACCATCAAGGCCCTGATGCGGTCTGCAAGGATGGTAATACTCTTCGATGAACTCACGGAGCAGGCGCTCCAAGTGGCCTTCGCCCAAGACGATCACGTGGTCCAGAAGCTCTCGGCGAAGGGTGCCCCCGAATCTCTCGACGAACGGATTCTGCCAAGGAGACCGGTACGCAATCCGCACCTCCTCGATGCCGCAGGAGTCCAGGAACTCCCGCACCCCGCTGCCATAGATGCCGTCGTTGTCGAGGAAGAGATATCGAGGCTGCTGGCCGTAGGGCATGGCTTCCCGCAGTTGCTGAACCACCCAACGCATGGATGGGTTTGGTGTGATCGCCCAGTGAACGACCTTGCGGCGGCCGTGGTCCAAGATGATGAAAACGTACAGCGTAGCGAGCCGAATCGTGTTGACGGTGAAGAAGTCGATCGCCCAGGAGACGTCCAGTGGTTCCGCAGGAACGGCAGCCAGGTGGTGGACTTGCCTCGAGGGTTCTTGGGCTTGACCATGTACTTGCGGATCGTGTCCTCGCAGGGCGGGGCGTAGTGCAGAAGCAGCAGGTGGTCGCGAATCTGCCCGGCTCCCCAGAGGAAGTTCTCGCGGCTGAGCTTTCGGATCAGCTCCCGCATCTCCTGGGTGAGCCGGGGGTGTTGGCGCGGCTTGGGGTTTTACCAATGATCGTTCCGTAACCGGCCGGTCCGCGGCGCGGTTGAAGACTGTGAAGGAAGTTGCTTATGAGGAATTCCCCTATGATGAAACTTAGCGTTGTGGCGACTCTCGTTTTCGTTTCGGCCGCTCTTGCGGACGTATCGGCCCCCGTGGGCCTCCGCTGCGAGTACCTTACCGATCCGTTGGGCATCGACAATGCGACGCCGAGGCTGTCCTGGAAGATCAAGAACGACACCCGAGGCGCGACCCAGACTGCTTACCAGATCATGGTAGCGGGATCGGCCGAGTCCTTGGCGTCCGGCGTGGCAGACCTTTGGGATTCCGGCAAGGTCGCTTCCAACCAGAGCACCTGGGTTGCCTATGCGGGCAAGGCGCTGACATCACACCGGCGGTGCTGGTGGAAGGTTCGGTATTGGGACACAGACGACAAGCCCTTGGCCTGGAGCGAGCCGGCCTGCTGGTCCATGGGCATCCTCTCGCCCGATGACTGGGCGGGCGCGAAGTGGATCACCACGACCGATCAGGCCCCCCTGCCGATCTTCCGAAAGGATTTCAAGGCCGGCAAGTCCGTTCGACGCGCCACGGCGTACATCTGCGGGCTAGGCCAGTACGAGCTTTTCCTGAACGGCAAGAAGGTTGGCGACCGCGTGATGGACCCGCCGTGGACGAATTACCGGAAGCGTTGTACGGTCGCGACCTACGACTTGACCGGCCAGATCAAGCGAGGCGACAACGCGCTGGGCGTCATGCTTGGCAACGGCATGTACAACGTCGTCGGCGGGCGCTACGTGAAGTTCAAGGGCTCTATGGGCAAACCGATGCTCATCTGCCAGATCCGCCTGGAGTACGACGACGGCACCGGCGAGGCGATCGTAAGCGACTCGTCCTGGAGCGCGACGGCCGGGCCGATCACATTCTCCTGCATCTACGGCGGCGAGGACTACGATGCGCGCCGCGACCAGCCCGGGTGGGACTGCACTGGATTCGATGCGACGAGTTGGAAACCGGCGGTCGAAACGACGGGCCCGGGCGGACGCCTTATAGGCCCCGTCGCGTACCCCGTCGAAGTTATGAAGGCGTTCGACGGTCTCAAAGGCAAACAGGTCGCAGGCGACGTCGTGTTCGATTCCGGCCAGAATTGCTCAGCCATGGTGAAGCTCACGGTTCGCGGCCCGGCGGGCTCGTCGATCACGGTTTTCCCCAGCGAGGGCTCCGATGGCGGCAGCGGCCGCAGCGACCTAAGCCGCGGCTCAAACTGGAACTACACGCTTCGCGGCGGCGGCAGCGAAACGTGGCAGAGTCAGTTCTTCTATCATGGGTTCCGCTCGGTAAGGGTGGCCGGGGCGACGCTCGATTCCAACTCGACGAGCATGCCCGTGATCGAGAACCTGACGATCCAGCACGTGCGCAACTCGGCCCCGCAGGCGGGCGAGTTCCAGTGCTCCAACGAGTTGGTCAACCGCATCCGGCACATCATCCTCTGGTCGATGCACAGCAACTTCCAGCACGTCCTGACGGACTGCCCGCACCGCGAGAAGCTCGGTTGGCTCGAAGTCAGCCATCTTATGGGCCCGTCGTTCAGCTACGAGTACGACGCGGCCGGCTTCTTCGCGAAGATTCTTGACGACATGGCTGAGGCGCAACTCGACAACGGCATGGTGCCGGACATCGCCCCGGAGTATGTGGTCTTCAAAGAAGGCTTTCGCGACTCGCCCGAATGGGGCAGCGCGTACATCCTCAACGCCATGCACGTGTATCGGTGGTACGGCGACATCGGGCCGCTGCGAACGCATTACGATGGAATGAAGCGATACCTGGGCTATCTGACATCGCGAGCCAAGGACAATATTCTCTCACACGGCCTGGGGGACTGGATGCCGCAGGACAAGACCCCCACCCCGCTGGTGGCCACAGCAACGTATTACCAGGACCTGATCGCCATGGCTGATGGCGCCCGGCTGCTGGGCAAGGACGATGATGCCAAGCAGTTCACCGCCTTGGCCGAGCAGGTTCGCGGCGCCTTCAACAAGTCGTTCTTCAACCCCGAAACCGGGCAGTACGGCTCGGGCAGCGAGACCTCCAACTCGATGCCTCTCACGCTTGGCATGGTCGAGCCGGAGCACGGGCAGGCCGTTCTTGACAAGCTCGTCCAGGAGGTGGTCAAGCGGCGCTGCACCTTCACAGCGGGCGACGTCGGCAACCGCTACGTCATCCAGGCCCTGGCTCGTAATGGCAGGTCCGACCTCGTCTACAAGATGACCGTGCAGGCAGACTCGCCTGGCTACGCAACACAGGTCCAGCAGGGCAAGACTACGCTCACCGAGTCGTGGAACGGCGGGAACTCCCAGAACCATTGCATGCTCGGCCACATTGAAGAGTGGTTCTTCGGCGATTTGCTCGGCATCCAGCCGGACCCGGCCGCGACGGGCTTCAAGAAGATCATCATCGCACCGCAGACCGTCGGTGACCTTGACTGGGTGAAGGGGCACTATGACTCGCCATACGGCCGCATCGCGGTGGAATGGAGGCGGAAAGACGCCACTCTGACGCTCGATGTGACGATACCCGCCAACACGACGGCGACGATATTCGTGCCTGCAACACGGACCGCCCAAGTAACGGCAGGCGGCCAGCAGCTTGCCGACAAGGCGCAGGGGCTGAAGTTCCTGCGAAGCGATGACGGACGGCAGGTCTATGAGGCACGATCAGGTCACTACCGCTTTGTCGTATCCAGCCGTTGACAATCAACGCATAATTACCGGGTGATAATGAAGACTGACTTGATCTAGAGGCCCAGCCGATTGTCCAATCCATTCTTCGGCATCTGAGCGAGGACCTGGCACCGACTGAACGTCGGCCGAGGCGGCCGCGCCGGGCGAGTGCGGAGTTCATGCGTGCCTCCGTGAACTGGCGCGCCCAAGTGTGCGCGTAGCACACCAGCGGGCTTCCTTGACAAGTGAACAAGGTGGTACGTCATGCCGCCAGTCTCACCGAGATCTCGACGACCGGTAGATGCGGGTCGCCGCGATAGTGCCTTCGGCGGATCGCGATCTGCGGCTGAAGCTTGTCCCGTGTGTAGTGGCCCAGGCGGCAGTGCAGGTCGCATGTTCGGAATCTGACCGGGATGATAGCGGTTGCCTGTGAGACACTCAAGACTGTCGCAACGCCTGATTGGGAACAATCTTCCGGATGCCAAGCCGCCCCGCGCACAAGCCTCTGGGCCGGGGGGTAAACCACTTGCCCTTTTTGAGCAACGGCGGTATCTTCAAGTAGCCTCAAGAAACCCTTCCGAAGTCAACGGTCGAATGGAGGACGATTCCGCCGAACTTCGCGGGGTTTTGCAAGAGGCTCAACTCGCAGAGCGCGGTAGGGACGGGCCTTTCGGCCCGCCCCCCGCACAGATCCGGACGGGCGGAATTACCGCATCCGGCTCCTGCCTTGGGTAATGACGCGGAAAAGGGCGCGACATGACGAGCATGACAACATCCCTTTCGACGTATCGGCGTGAGAACCTGGTGCGCCCGGTGTTCCGGCACTGTGTCCGGAGGGTGCGGCTCTCCCGCCGATTTCCCTTGGCTGGTCCCTCCGCCTCATCCGCGGGCGACGACTTCGGGCGACCAAGGTCGAGCCTAG
>Ga0315279_10008001_pt1 | contig 12912 bp, 4 predicted proteins | sample YL17G06_20_MG_FD_203694 | JGI IMG/M metagenome (GOLD analysis project Ga0315279, IMG submission 203694) | Sediment microbial communities from Yellowstone Lake, YNP, Wyoming, USA - YL17G06_20 | ecosystem: Environmental > Aquatic > Freshwater > Lake > Sediment | place: USA: Wyoming | collected... | reverse complement strand
GAAAAATCCTGAGAAATATAAGTCACTGATGGTGAGGGTGGCTGGTTTCTCAGCAGCATTTGTGGACCTTGACCCTGCAATCCAGGACGAGATAATCTCCCGCACCGAGTTTAGTTAAAGCTGCTTGGTTTCGTCGGCGAAGCCGAAATAGCAATTATCACCGATAATGTTGTGCTCTGAACCTGCGGTAGAGCTTTATTCCCGCTCTAGATCCGCCTCAAGCGCTGAGGTGAAATCCTGATATTCGCCCTCTCTTAGCACTGTCACAAGTGCATTGATGAAGTTTATGAAAATAAAATCAATGGATGTTGTACCGATGAATCCTATTTCTACGTTTCTGGTGTTCCTAAATGCCAAAATGCACGGTATGACTGCACAAACACCCCCATCCTATAGAATGAAGCTTGTAGAAGGTTAACATTGCTCGCGGTAGAACAAAGCTGCAAGTTGTTTTTCTGGAAAATGTAGGAAAAGTTAAGTAAATGGTATTGACATGATACGATTTTGGCGGTACGATAGTTCTATACGATAGTTTTATACGATAGTTCTAGTAGAAAAACTTAACAGGGGCTGTGAGGCAGGGCTTGTATTTGGGCGCTTGAGTTCTGCGGAGTCAATAGCGAAACCGACCGTAAAAAGTCGGTTTTGCTTTTTATTGAGAGGTGCGTCCGAAAGTTAATCAAGGTAAACAAGAGACAAGCTGAGGTAATCTCACCCTTCCAGTTGACAAGGTAAGCGGAGAAGATAAAAAAGGAATAAGGCGGGCTGGGTAATCATGAAGCGGAATTTAGTCGGCAAAATCTTTGGGATTGGGCTGGTATTTGTGATGATTGGGGTGATGTTTGGTGGGGTTGGCTTGGCGTCACCCTCCTCAGATGATGATCCTCTGCACGAGCTACCTGGAACAAGTGAGCTTGGGGCGCCTGCCGAGTTTACGCTTTCTAGCGTGACCGTTACGCCATCAGCGCCGGTTGTTAATGACACGGTTACTATCTCTGCTACTGTCACTAATGCGGGGGAACAATCGGGCAGTTGTGATGTCAGCTTAACCATCGATGGCTATACTGATAGCAAGTCTGTCAGCTCATTAGCCGGTGGTGCAAGCAGTAGCGTCAGCTTTAGTTACACCGCAACAACTGAAGGCAACTACACGGCGACTGTTTCTACTCCTAATGCTACCATGAGTAAGAGTTTCTCTGTAAGTGCAGCGCCACCTGGCCCCGGACCAACCGAAGTACCAGTCTGGTCTGTTGGTGACAACTGGGTATATAACTGCTCCTATGAAAATCCAGAGGGGACCCCGAAATATGGCTCTTCTGAATTAACTGTCAATGTTACAGGTGAAGAGTCAGTTGGTGGAGAAGCTAGTTACCATCTCAGTGAGGTCTTCGTTCCCCAGGCAGCCCGTGATTTTACTATCGCCGGAATGGTACTGGTGCTACATGTAGCTACGGCTGATATATGGCAAAGCCAAGCCAATCTGCAGTATCTGAAACAGTGTTCATCAATCAAAGAGCTTCCTGGGTTACCAGACTGCGTTACGTGGGCTTATACTACATCCCCAAGCTGGCCCCTTAATGTCGGAGACACCTGGGATTTCACAAAGCACACCGTAGCTGGCGGCGGTATGATTGATGAGATGGTTAACAGGCAGGGTAAGGTGCTTGATGTAGAGGATATTACGGTGCCTGCGGGAACATTCAGCTGCTATCATATAGTGGAATATGACCCCGCGAGTCCTGATAACTACACTTATGAGCACTGGTTCAACGCAACTGTGAAATCGGATGTAAAGATAATAGATCGCGACACCTGGGTTGGTGCGGAGACCAGGGTGCTTACATCCTTTCCAGTGCAGTACAACTTAACCATCAATAGCACGGCTGGTGGTAATGTGACCACACCAGGAGAGGGGACATTCAGCTGTAATGCCAGTGAGGTGGTAGACCTTGTCGCCACGGCAGATAGTGGTTATCAATTTGTGAACTGGACTGGAGATGTAGGCACGATAGGTGATGTCAACTCGGCAGATACAACTATAACCATGACTGGAGACTTCTCCATCGTGGCCAACTTTGCCCCAGTCGGGGCAACCCTGACGGTCCACAACATTAATACCGGGGAAAATTTCTCCACCATTCAGGCTGCCATAGATGCTGCTAATACTACGGATGGGCACACGATTACCGTGGGTGCCGGGACCTACAATGAAAATGTGAACGTTTACAAACGACTAACCATTCGCTCAACCTCCGGGAACCCTGCCGATACGATTGTGAATGCAGCAAATCCAGATGCCCACGTGTTTAATGTAACCGTGGATTGGGTGAACATCACCGGGTTCACAATGAAGGGAGCGACGGGATGGCCGAGTGCTGGAATATATCTGGCGAATGGCGTGAGTCACTGTAACATTTCCAGCAACAATGTAACAAACAACTATGACGGCATCTACCTGTATTCTTCGAGCAACAACAACACGCTTACCAACAACACCGCAAACTTGAACACCCACTACGGCATCTACCTGGATTTTTCGAGCAACAACAACCTCACCAATAACACCGCATCGAATAACGGCGGGGGAATCAACCTCTGGTACTCCTCAAATAACATCCTGACTAACAACACTATGTGTGATAACCACCGCAACTTCGGCGTTCACGGTGATGAGTTCTCTCACTTCAACCAGAACATAGACACCAGCAACAAAGTAAATGGAAAGCCAATTCAATACCTTATGGATAAAGAAAACCTTGTCATAGACTCAAGCTGGAGCATGGGCTACCTCGGATTACTAAACTGCACCAATATCACCGTGCATGATTTAAATATGACCAACAATGGCCAGGGAGTATTGCTTGCCTATTCCGACAATTCAGAAATAAATAATGTAACTGCACTGGACGATGACATTGGAATTCACCTTGAGGGTTCCTCCAATAGCACCCTGACTAACAGCACTGCCTTAAATAATGTTTTTGGAATCGGCCTGGGTTCTTCGAATAACAACACGCTCACCAACAACACCGCGAACTCGAACACCGTTTGGGGCATCATTCTGGGGGAGTCTTCGAGCAACAACCTAATCTACAACAACTACTTCGCCAACACCAACAACGCTTATGATGCTGGGAACAACACCTGGAACACCACGAATACTACCGGTCCGAACATCGTCGGCGGTCCTTACATTGGTGGCAACTACTGGTCAGATTATGCTGGCAGCGATACCGACGGAGATGGCTTTGGAGAGACGCAGCTTCCGTATAATTGCACCGGGAATATAACCAACGGTGGGGATTGGCTGCCATTAGTTCCGTTAGTCTCAACTCCGGTCCACAACATCATCACCGGAGAAGATTTCTCAACCATTCAGGCTGCTATAGATGATTCTGATACATTGGCTGGGCATACGATTACGGTCGATGCCGGGACCTACAATGAAAATGTGAACGTTTACAAACGACTAACTATTCGCTCAACCTCGGGAAATCCCGCCGATACGATTGTGAATGCAGCAAATCCAGATGCCCATGTGTTCAATGTAACTGCAGATTGGGTAAATATAATCGGGTTCACGGTGGAAAATGCCACTGGAGACTTTAAGGCTGGAATATACCTTGGAAGCGCAGACCACTGTAGCATTTCCAGCAATAATGTAGTAAACAATGGCCGTGGTGGCATCCACCTCTTTCTTTCGAGCAACAACAGCATCACCAACAACACCGCATCGAACAACGAGTATGGCATCTACCTGACTCATTCGAGCAACAACACGCTCACCAACAACACCGCCCAGAACAACGACTCTGGCATCTACCTGTGGTCTTCGAGCAACAACAACACGCTCAGCAACAACACCGCCAACGGGAACTACTGGTACGGCATCATCCTGGATTATTCGAGCAACAGCAACACGCTCACCAACAACACCTGCTCGAACGACTACCACGGCATCCTCCTGACTCATTCGAGCAACAACACGCTCACCAACAACACCGCCCAGAACAACGACTATGGCATCTACCTGTATTATTCGAGCAACAACACGCTCACCAACAACACCGCAAGCTCGAACCATTACCTCGGCATCGGCCTGGATTCTTCAAGCAACAACAACATGCTCACCAATAACACCGCAAACTCGAACGATTACCTCGGCATCTTCATGGGTTCTTCGAGCAACAACACCATTTACAATAACTACTTTGCCAACACCAATAATGCCTATGATAACGGGAACAATATCTGGAATACCACGAATACTACCGGTCCGAATATCGTCGGCGGTCCCTATATTGGTGGCAACTACTGGTCAGATTATGCTGGCAGCGATACCGACGGAGATGGCTTTGGAAATACCAAGCTTCCGTATAATTGCACCGGAAGCATAACGAACGGCGGGGACTATCTGCCCTTGATTATGGAGCTGGCGGCGGAAACATATAATCTGACAATCTCCAGCAGTGATGGAGGTAATGTGACCACACCTGGGGAAGGAACATTCACCTACAATGCTAGTGAAGTGGTAGACCTTGTAGCCACGGCAGATTCAGGATATGACTTTGTGAACTGGACTGGAGATACCGTCACGATAGGTGATGTTGATGCCTCCTCTACCAATATCACGATGAATGGCAACTACTCCATCATGGCTAACTTCAAGGAGATTCCACCAGATCATAATATTGCTGTAGTAGAGATGAATATCAATGAAACTGCTTATCTGTATGAGGAAACAACTGTTAATGCAACTATTGAGAACAAGGGTCTGAATAATGAAACAGATGTAGTGGTGGAGTTGTTGATTAATGGCACAGAGGTGGATAACACTACAATTGCTGAACTAGATAGTATGGATTCTATCAATGTGAGTTTATCATGGATACCAAATGTAACTGGTGAATTCAGTGTTACCATCTATGCTGTTCCTGTTCCAGGTGAAAATGTTACCTATGACAACACCATGTCGAGTATGGTGACAGTGATTTCAGTGCCAGATATCTGGGTAAATCCAGAAGAATTCAACGTCACAACAACAAGAGGAAGCATAGTAAATAGAACACTAACAATTGGGAATAATGGGACTGGAGTGCTGGAGTTCGAGATAAGAGATACGGAAATGGGTGGAAGTACATACACTTCACATCCGCTTAAGATCTTCTGGTATGATGACTATGAAGAATCTTCCTATCCTGGTTCGATGCGTGAGTATCTTGAAAGTAAGGGTCATAATGTCACCTATAGTGGTGATGGTGTAGGATATATCAATGTTTGGGATGAGTATCCAGATTACGATGTTGTGGTTGTTGAACATACGTGTGGCGGAGAGACCTTAATTGGTCTCGATGAGTGGTTTGCACACGGCAAGGGATATGTTGCATTGATCAATTGGGATATGTACGCCGATACCCAAGACTCATACATCAGGGGTCTCCTTAATGTGACTACTGATGGACTGCCAATCGGCGAATCATGTGGATATGACTGGGATGTGAGCGATCTTTGTTGGTTAGATCCCAACCATCCAATCAGAACATATCCAAATTTGAACTGGAGTATCAATGGAATTATGACATCTCAGTATCGAGATCACGTAGGTATTCTTGATGGTCAAACGGTTGTAGCATACGATGGTGGTTTGGCTGCAATGCAAACCAGATCCAATGTTGAAGGTGCTGGGCGAATTGCTTATCTTGGCACCAATTTCCATGGTTCTGCCAGAACAGATCCTGATACAAGAATGATGGTTGAAAACATGATTGTGTGGACTGCAGAGAAAGGTATCAATTGGCTCTCAGAATATCCAACTGAGGGCAATGTCGCTCCAGGCAACTACACGAATATCACTGTCACAATAAATGCAACCGGACTTGAAGAAGGGACATACAATGCAACCATTATCATAAACAACAATGATCCAGATGAAAATCCAGTCACTATTCCAGTTTGTTTAAATGTAACTCCAGCTGATCATAATATTGCTGTAGTAGAGATGAATATCAATGAAACTGCTTATCTGTATGAGGAAACAACTGTTAATGCAACTATTGAGAACAAGGGTCTGAATAATGAAACAGATGTAGTGGTGGAGTTGTTGATTAATGGCACAGAGGTGGATAACACTACAATTGCTGAACTAGATAGTATGGATTCTATCAATGTGAGTTTATCATGGATACCAAATGTAACTGGTGAATTCAGTGTTACCATCTATGCTGTTCCTGTTCCAGGTGAAAATGTTACCTATGACAACACCATGTCGAGTATGGTGACAGTGATTTCAGTGCCAGATATTTGGGTAAATCCAGAGGAATTCAACATCACAATAACAAGAGGAAGCATAGTAAATAGAACTCTAACAATTGGGAACAATGGGACCGATGAACTCAACTTTTCTATTCTATCTTCGTGGTCAGAGGGCAATTATACAGTCAATAACGTGTCATATCAGTGGGTTGATGGAGTTACAAATGGTACAAATCTATATCTATCTGATGATGCTTATTCTACGCAGACTCTCCCATTTACATTTAATTTCTATGGTGCTGAGTATCATACAATTTATATTTGTTCTAATGGATGGGCAAGCTTCACCTATGCATCTGGTTCAATACCAGGTACGATGACACTTCCAGTAACAGGATGGGGAAATACAACATTTGCACTAGGAGATGATTGGAATCCAGGAGCAAGTGGTGGTGTTTATGTTAAGTCTTTATCATCTCCTAATAGATATGTTGTAACTTGGTATCAGGTCCCACATTTTGGTGCTGGTGGTTCTAACACCTTTGAAATGGTGCTTTATGAAACAGGAGAGATTAGATTTAATTATCAAACTGTTGATAATCCAAGCACCTTTACAATAGGACTGAACCAAGGAGATGGTATCCGTGGAACCAACTATGGTTTCATCCCATCAAGTAATAGTTCTATACTATTTACCACGGGTGGAGAATGGCTTTCCGTGTCTCCTTCAAATGGCACAATCACGCCAAGCAATCAAACAAACATCGCTGTCATAATAAATGCAACTGAACTTGAAGAAGGGACATACAATGCAACCATTATTATAAACAACAATGATCCTGATGAGAATCCAGTAATTATACCAGTGAACGTGACTGTGATTCCACCAGATCATGATGTTGCTGTAGTAGAGATGAATATCAATGAAACTGCTTATCTATATGAGGAAACAACTGTAAATGCAACTATTGAGAACAGGGGTTTGAATAATGAAACAGATGTAGTGGTGGAGTTGTTGATTAATGGCACAGAGGTGGATAACACTACAATTGCTGAACTAGATAGTATGGATTCTATCAATGTGAGTTTATCATGGATACCAAATGTAACTGGTGAATTCAATGTTACCATCTATGCTGTTCCAGTTCCAGGTGAGAATGTTACCTATGACAATATCATATGGGATATGGTAACGGTGATTTCAGTGCCAGATATCTGGGTAAATCCAGATGAATTCAACATCACAACAACAGGAGGAAGCATAGTAAATAGAACTCTAACAATTGGGAACAATGGAACTAGTGTGCTGGAGTTCGAGATAAGTGATAAGATAGGTATATCTCAATATCAAGAATATACACTCCAATTACCAGGGGGTACAGAAAGTGTAGGAAATAACTATGCTAACTTATCTCTTGTGAAAAACCTATCTATACCTACTCATACTCAACTCAATATACAATCTATTAAAACATTAGCTGCATCGATTGATGTATTATTAGCGGCAGCAGATTCTAGCGATGTCCTAAGATCTATACTCTTAGAGTTTGACGATATATCTACGGTAGATCAGTTTAACACAGAATATGATACACCTACATTATCACAACTGCAACAATACGATGCTGTAATTGTTTGGGCAAACTGGCAACATGCAGATCCAGTCGGCTTAGGTGATGTACTAGCTGATTATGTTGACTCAGGCGGTAAAGTTATGCTTACGCAACCTTCAGTCACTCCACCATGGGGCGTAGAAGGAAGAATTATAACGGGTAGTTATAGTCCATTCGCTTATGAAGGTGAGCCCATTTGGTGGCCTGCAGAACTAGGTTGGTATGATCCAAGCCATCCAATTATGGAAGGTGTGGGCAATATAACCGACGAATCTCAAGAGGATGTTATGCTCACAGAGGGCGCTGAACTCGTAGCTTTATGGGATAATGGAGAGCCTTTAGTGGCTACAAAATATTCTGTTGTTTCAATAAACATATTCCTTAGCGATTCTTATTCCTGGACTGGTGACGTTCCAACTTTAGTACACAACGCTTTGATATGGTCAGAGGAGGTATATTGGCTCACCGAATACCCACAAAATGGCACCGTTGATCCAGGAAACAAGACCAACATCACCGTCACCTTCAATGCAACCGGACTTGAGGTCGGGGTATATAATGCAACGATCATCATAGAAAGCAACGACCCAGATGAGAACCCAACCGTAGTGCCGGTAACCCTGGAGATTAAGCCGGCTATCGATGTTATGAGAAACCTGCCTGACGTGACGTATCCTGGAGACACATTCGATGTCTATGTGAACTTCACTGCACCGGCGGATGGCTTCAACGCTATCGGTCTCACCGACCTTGCCCCTGATGGTTGGGAGGTTGCCGTTGATAAAGCGTGGTGTACCCCGAATGCCGATTCAGCCAAAGCTACAGGCAATAAAACGGAAATTGCCTGGTTTGGGGAGCCCGGTGTGGGCTTTGACAACGGTACTTCATTTAGTCTGTTGTATAAGGTGACCGTCCCTGATGATGCCGAGCCAGGAATCAATCTCTTCCCGTACAATGACTGTTCTAATGCCTGGCTGGAATACTACATCGGCGGACAGGGACCGTATACGTCGTGCGTAATAGGAGAGTATGAGATGGCGGTAACAGTTACTATCGACGTTATGAGAAATCTGCCTGCTGATGCTCTAGACCTGGACGCCGAATATCCTGGAGACACATTCTATGTCTTCGTCAACTTCACTGCACCGGTGGATGACTTCGCCAGTATCGGTCTGACTGACCTTGCTCCCGCTGGTTGGGATGTTGCGACTAATGAGACCTGGTGTTCCCCGGTAGCAAGCTGGACAATGAGTCCCGGCAATAAGGCAGAGTATGCCTGGAGCGGGCCTTTTGCTAAAGACCAAGAGTTCAGCGCCAAGTATAAAGTAACCATTCCGGCGACTGCTAACAATGGAATCAATGACTGGCCGAACTGCAGCATTGATAAGGCCTGGGTTGAATACTGGTTTGGCCCGAGGGGACCATATGAATCGTGCATAACGGGCGAGTTTGAAAAGCTGGTAACAGTCCCGGGCAAGGTAGTGGGAGAGACTCGTGATGTTAACGCAGACTTGCTAACTACTACGCTGGTCGTGCTAAACGAGCAACCTCCGGAAATCGGTGACGAGCCTGAGGACTCGGATTCAAGCACTGCACCAGATGCACTCTATAAGGATGATGTGGATGACACGGGACAGTACTGGCTGGAGGCTTCAAAATACTGCTACTTCACTCTAGTCACAAAGAACGTGACGCAGGTGGGGCACCACCCGCCATACCCGCAGTTCATAGACTTCGGAAACACCGCGAAGTTAGCCGCGGGATACAACCTTGACTTCGAGGGTGACTACGGGCTTGTCCCCAAGGCATGCACCATGGGCTATGCTATGGAAAGCGTCAATCACTGGCTATTTGTACCGACCGACGCTTTAGCGGTACCGCATCCTGAGTGGCAGCTTTCCAACTGGAAGGCTATGGAGTCGGTCCATTCTTGGCAATTTCCTTGCGGCTGCAACGCGTAACGTTAGTAGTCAGGTGATATAGCCAGTTTCAGTTCTGCCTGAAGGGCATTCGTGCTACGGTTAACAAGATGAGACCATCTGGAGTGTTGTTTACTATAGTGCCATTCTTCTAAGAGGAGGATTTAACCCTTTCATGGGTGGTGGGGTTAACAAAGCGATGAAGTGTATGGCGTTTTGCTAGACATTCACCGCGCATCAAGGTCATAATTGGCTGTATAATACAGACCAAATAGCCATAAGGAGGCAAGCTATGAGCAAGACGCATGATAATTTGGAGTTTGCATTTGCCGGGGAAAGCCAAGCCAATCGCAAGTATTTGTTCTTCGCAGAGAAGGCTGAAGAAGAAGGACTCAGGCAGATAGGCCGGCTATTTCGTGCAGTAGCGGATGCTGAGACAGCACACGCTCGCAATCACCTGAAAGTTATGGAGGGGATAAAGTCGACCAAGGAAAACCTGGAAGATGCAATTGATGGCGAGAATCACGAGTTTAGCGATATGTATCCCTCTTTCATAAAACAGGCTGAGGCTGAGGGTCAAAAAAAGGCCAGAAACACCTTTGATATGGCGAAAAAGGTTGAGCAAATTCACCACAGTTTGTTTCAGACAGCCCTCAATATGCTCGAAAAGGGCCAAACTATAGGGGAGAAACCATTTTATGTTTGCCAGTACTGTGGCAATACAGTCGAGGGTGAACCTCCTGAAAGATGCCCCATTTGCGGGGCACCCAAGAAGATGTTCAAACTTATTGACTAGGTCGAAGCCACCTACTGAGCAGACCTTTAACATTGGCATACTGTTCCGATATGGCAAACTCTGTCTTAGACGTAAATCAAGGTCATGTACAGCATGTCTTCGATTTTACTAATGAAGTGGTAGAGAAATATCTTAACCGCCTGGCAGGTACAGAGGCTTGCCAGAATGCTGCCCACCGGATAAAAGAGGAATTTGTCAAGAATTGTGATGCGGACTCTGTGCGAATTGAAGATTTCGTCGTCCACCCGAAGAGCTTTCTGAAATATATCCCCGGACTGGTCGGTCTTTATATTATTTGCTCCATTTTATTGTATTTGCATCTCCCCTATCTTGCGCTCATCGGTTACTCATTAGGAATATTTGTATTTTATTGCCAATTCGTGCGCTATTGGGAAACATTCGACCTGCTCTTTCCCAAAGCTACCGGGTATAACGTGTTTGGCTGCATTGAGCCAGAGGGCGAGGTGAGGCAGCAAATCATCGTCAGCGGACATCATGATGCCGCCTATGTGTTTCAACTTATTGCACACGCCCCGAAGTACTATTCTAGATTTATTACTGCCGGCATAGGGTTCCTGCTGCTTGGGTTCCTTGTTTCTGTGATAGAAACCGCGTTGATAATATTTCGTGGTTCTGTTCCGGAGTGGACATATCCCTGGCTACCGTTGGTGCTGCTAGTGGGTACTGTTTTTGTCCTTCCCCTGGCATTTTTTACCACTCGGGCGGTATCTCCAGCTGCAGGCGATAACATGATTGCGGTAGCAATCAGCAATGAGACCGCAAAGCTTTTTCACGATGCTAAGCAAGCAGGTATGAACCCTTTGCGGCATACTCGGCTGATGGTGGCATCTTTCGATGCTGAAGAAGCCGGACTCCGCGGGGCACGTGCCTTTTGCAGAAAGCATGGCTCAGAATTACTGCATAATAAGACCTATGTCTTGAACATTGATACACTTTACAAAGTAAACGACCTCAATTTTCTCCATCGTGATCTGAATAACTCCGTGAAACTTTCCCACGAGATGGCACAGGAGTGCGTCGATATTGCAAAATCATTGGGCTATGTTGCCAGGATTTCCAGTATGCCTTTTGGCGCCGGGAGCACAGATGCCGCTGAATTCGGCAAAATTGGAGTCGAGGCTACCAATATAGCCGCCATCAGTTTCGATATCAGCAAGTTCGGTGAAGGATTGGTGTATCACACCCCGAATGATTTGACTAAATATATCGAACCAGAGGTGGTAGAGGCAGCTCTCAAAATTGCTCGGGACTATATAGTCAAAAAGGATGGCGAATCCTGAGTTTTCGCTTCTTGCAATGGATACTACGGATACTACTAACGAGGTTAGGTGCTAGATTTTATCTGGCTCTCTCGGTCATGGGGGCAGACATATGCTCTTGCCCTGGCCAGCTCGTTACCGCTACTGACATTATCACCCTCATTAACATATATCTGTCTACCCTGCCAGCACTGCCAAAGGCCAGTCTCGCCTCGCGAGAGGTCTCTATTTTACCTATTCCATTAACTTTAACAGCTAAATCTCCACGAGTCGCCTGGACCTGCTGCATTGCAGGTGTTTGCTGACTGCTAGCGGTAGTACAGGCGGCAGGGATGGCAAATCGAATATTTTCTATCGGGTTTAAGCATTGACCATCCACTTATTACGATAACTGCATATCTGCCATCCGCCAGAGAAATTAACGGGTGAAAATCTTTACCTCTACTGAACTCCCAGGAATGAGGCGGAGACCGTCAGTCTTTTCCAGGGTTATCTTCACAGGCACTAGCTGGGCAACTTTGCTGAAACTGCCGGAACTACTCTGCTGGGGCAAGAGAAAAAAATTAGCAGTGGCAGGGGATATGCCTTGCACCTTGCCTTTTATAACTGCTCCACCAAGGCTGTCAACAGTAACCTCTACTTCTTGACCCGGCCGTACGCTTTGTATTTTGTTTTCGTCAATATTAGCCATCACCCAGATATTGGAGTCATCAAACAGGGTTATAATTTGCGAGCCAGGTTCCACAATTGCGCCGGGGTATGTCCAGACAGCCACAACATAACCCGAAACAGGAGCTGCCACTCCCTGGATCGAAGAAGAACTAGAGAAAGGGGGAGTACCAATCTCAGCTACAGCCTGTTGTCGCTTGACACGGTCTCCAATATCTACATTTACACTGATTATCTGGCCAACGGCCAGGGAAGATACAGAAATAAGCGGGGCATCGATATAGGCATTGTCAGTGGTAACGTACTGGGAGCCCTGATGCCAGGAAATAACACCATAAGCAGCCCAGCCTAGTATAAAAATTATTATTACCGACACTATTACT
>Ga0315279_10008000_pt1 | contig 12912 bp, 22 predicted proteins | sample YL17G06_20_MG_FD_203694 | JGI IMG/M metagenome (GOLD analysis project Ga0315279, IMG submission 203694) | Sediment microbial communities from Yellowstone Lake, YNP, Wyoming, USA - YL17G06_20 | ecosystem: Environmental > Aquatic > Freshwater > Lake > Sediment | place: USA: Wyoming | collected... | reverse complement strand
TGGTCGACGCAAAAGTCCGAAACCTGTACATGAACCGTCTCAGGGGAAAGACAAAAGCGAGCGAGGAGGTTGCCCTGATCAAGAGCCTACTGGAGGAGGACCACCTGACGCTCGAGGATATCGAGAAAAGGACCGGTCTCTCCAGAGACGTGATCGAACAGCGCCAAGCCATAGGGCTTGCCCTTCCAGAAGTCCAGGAGGCGCTCGACCAGGAAATTATCCCCGTAGGCACCGCCTACCATCTCAGCCGACTTCCAGCGGGGCCAGGTCAACTAAAACTTTTAATGGCGCTCCTGCAGCACATCCCGCCAATGCCTACGAAACAGGTCGGCGCGATAGTCGACGAGTCGCTGCGGATCATCACCGAGAGAAACAAGGCCGACGACGCGCCCCAGGTTCAAATCCCGGTCCCCACGTTCAAGTGTAAACTATGCGAACAGAAGTGGCCAGAAGGGGAAGTCATTGGCATAAACATCTGTCACACGTGCCTCGGAGTCGCCAAAGACTACATACAGCAGCTCATCAAACAGAGAAAGACCGCCAAGTCGACCGAACAGGTATTGGCGGAATCCATCGCCAACGGATCGACCGCCAAGGAGTCCCCGCCATGAAACTTTTACGAAAGAACGAAAAATCGATCATTAAATTTTCAAGGAGGTTGGCGGTCGGGGTTGGCGGTTTTGGCGGTGTTGGTCGCCAAGCGGAACTGTGTTGGCGGCTTCGATTGGCGGAGCAGGGAATTCGGAAAGAATAGGGAAAATATGAAAAGTGTGAGAGTGTTAATATGGAGATGGAGCGACTAAGACATGGTTTCGCCGATAAGTAACTACGTGGTTTTGAGGCCTGGCGTTCCTGTGAGGCTGCATTTTTCGGATTATAGAGTCGTTAAGAGACAGATCACGGACCCGATCCGAAACGTGCAGGTTGAGCGTGAGAGTCTAGTCTTGTATGTCGACAGGCAGGACGGGGTTAAGGTCGACAGGATGTACAGTATTCTCAGCCAGAAACACGCGGCCGAGTTGGCTGGATATCTCGAGGGAAACCGATATCTGAATTATGATTTCGTGATCGTGAAGGACGCTGCAGGCACGGTACCGCCTAGGATCTCCCAGGTGCTGCCGACCTAAAATGAATTGGGTTTTATGTCTCTTAGGCGGATGGATCCTGTTCGACGGTTTAGCTAGCATCGTCAAGTATTGGAAACAAACCTGGCAAGAGCACACGATCAGAGTCGTTCGGATGGCTGCCGGTGCGCTTGTTATCTGGTTAGGCGTTTAACTGATCTACGAATTCCGTAAGGCTTTTTTATCTGGGTTGGTAAGAAGGGGTTAGAGTCTCGGCGGCAGCGCAGGACCGCATCCGAGTCTACGGTCGCCCCCTCTCGCGGGATTTTCTCCTTTTCCGTGTTGAGGCCTTCCGAGACTCACCTTATCGTTAACTGATCCCCCTAGGGTCTGCGATTATCGACTTGTTAAAGGTCACGCAACGGTCAACAGCCGACCATTTTATATACTATGATGTGTCATAAAGAGTTCATGGTGAGGTTGAATTGCCACGCCTAGAGAAAATAGGGAAAATAGACGAGACCCGCACTCTACGCTGTGCGCAGCGCGGCGGCGGTCTCTATCTGTTCCTGCCCAAGGATCTCGTGCAGATTTACGATCTTATGGGAGGCGACAGGATACAGGTTAAACTCGGAGAAATATATCGCCAACCAAAAGACGAGAAGGAGGAAGACAAGAGTGAAGATGAAAATTGAGTTCGGAGACCACGACGACTTCGACGACATCATAAGAAAACTGGCGGAGATGGCATGGCTGAAACTGTTTGCTAAAGAATATGATCACGCCACTCTCCTAGTCGAACTCTTAAAGATACTAACAGGGGGCGAGATCGTTGAGGCTTAAAATTCTCAGCGAAAGTGGAATTTGGGAAGTCCTCGCCTGTGACTCAGTCATAACCGACAGGATGACAGGAACAGAACTGCTAAGGTACATCATGGACTACTTGTTAAAATATTGTCCGAAAGAGTCGATGGGTGACGAAGTGAGAATTAGGGTGGTGGTTGAGAATTGAAGCGTAGGCTGCTGCTAGAGATCGAGACCGTCGACGCGATCCCCGGTTCGACGCTCGAGGTAATAATCCAGATCGCGGGGCTTCTCGACAAGATGAAAAAAGAGGACAGGATCCTCGACTACGGCATAGCCTTGGAGCACGATTTCACCTGGTTCGTGAAGACCTGTGTTGAGATGGACCGGGACCTGGAGAAGAAGGGACTATGAGCGTTTTCGACCCGACTAAAGACCTCGTTTTCCCGGCAACCCGATGGCCTCTCTTCTGGATGCACGAACAGAGCGGAAAGATGGCTAGGATCGTAAAGAAGTTCCTCAACGACGAGCCCCTGGATCCCGAGGATCTCACGGTCCTCCGCTGGTACGTCTACCAATGGTGTGACAAGATGCCGAACAAACCCGACGATTACGAGAGGATCCTCACCATGAGCCAGGCAGAGATCAAGGCCTACAACTGGACGGTCTTGGTGACCAAGTATGCGATCGACCCCTTCTGAACTGGAGGCCCTGAAAGATGAGCGAGACCCGTGAGAACTGCACCAAGACGGTTTACGATGAGTGTCGACTGCACCCCGTCGACTGCCCCAACTGCGTCCACGGCGACACGTGTAAGGCTAGATCCTGGATGCAGGCCAACCCAAGCGCGCTTAAGAGCTGCCGACATTTCAGGAAGAAATAGCCCCCTTTTTTTGTTTCGTCTTACCAACCCCGAAAGGAGAACTGAAACCGTGTTAAAAAGATGCCCCAGGTGCGGCCGAGTTTTTGGCTGGAGACACGAGGTCCGGGGCCACTTGAGAAGGGGAAAGCCGATCCGCGCCGAGTACGACAAGTTGTTTTACTGCCCAAAATGTGAGAAGGAAAAAGCCGAGGTGAACAGATCTGTCTTACCAACCCGAGCGACCCGCTTCGGACGAAGCACCTAAAGGCTGCATCGTCGTTAAGACGGTCCGCTGCGGAAAGAACTGCGGCAGCTGCCCCCATGGGCCTTACGCGTACCTGGTCACTAAGAAGGACGGAAAACAAACATGGAAGTACCTGGGGCTAGCCAAGAACCTCAGGGCGAAAATACATCTTCACGAGCAGCCAGAAGAATAGAATTCGGGGTTGGTAAGACAGTCGACTTAGAGACGCTGTCCCCCAGGGCTAACGAGCCACGTGGCCCCGCACCCTAGACATCGACCCTCACGGAAAACCCCGTCCAAGGGCTGAGTCTCCGACACGCTCCGACCACCACAAACGAGACAATGGGGACCAAGGGGAAGGTCCTCGGATAACTCAACCTTCCAGGGCGACCGAGGCCTACCGATAAAATTGTGCGTCAAGTTAATGATGATCGGGTTAGGACTCAAAATTTTAGGCAGATCAATGTTTCCCGTCTTGGCGCCCTCAAGGATCCCCTCGGTCAACGTGTTCAAAACGTGACAGGTAGTAGTCTTGTGACTCTTACATAAAGCCTCAAACTGCATCCAAGTCTCCTTTTTGACCTGGATACTCGTCCGCATGTACTCCCCCTTATGAGCCTTCATGTGACCACGAAGACCCTGCAGACTACTCCAACCACGACCGCAAACAATACATTGAAAAATACGCTCAACCTCAGACATCACGATCACCTATCCTAGCGCTGGCATTTCAGTTGCCTTAGAGTAATCGTTCAACAGATTTAAGGTTTAGGACTCTCCCCCTCCCTCGAGTTGGATCGGAAATATAGGGGGGTCGAGTGATCAGTCCTTGCGGAAGACCAGGAACCACGTCTTAGACTGAGTCCAGGACCCGAAAAGGGGCAGGTGCTCGAACAGGGGAAGACACGCCTGGAGACTCCGATCGTGCTCGCTCCACTTGAAAATCAGGAAACCGCCGGGCTTAAGGACCCTAAAACATTCTCTTGCAGCCCTCGACATGTCGACGTCCCAGAAGTCCGGCTCAAGGGTCCCGTATTTCTTCTCGTATATGCCGCCTTCCTTAAAGTCGCTGAACCGGACCCTCGTGATGCGGTGAGGAGGATCATATATGGCCAGGTCGAAGGTGTTGTCTCGGAAGGGAATAAACCTGTTATCGGCCAAGACGTCGACCTTAACCTCCTTGAACTCGGCTTCCCAGCCGAGCCCCCTGGTCTGTCTTATGCCCTTGAAACGATCCATGTAAATTGTGCCTGGATCGGTCTTTTGAAACCACATTTCCCTAAGGTCAGAAGTCGCGTCGAGGATCATGTCAACGGTTCACCAGTCCATATTTCACGTTCATAAGAGAGATAAGATCGCGGGTTCAAATCCCAGAGCTCGGAGGAAAACGTGTATGCTCCTTAGAGACAAGATAGACGTCGACGGGTCGCTCGTGTTCAGCATACTCTTTCACGACGCAATAGTTGAGAGCCTACAAGACGAAGCAGCCAGACAGAGCAAACGTGCCCTTAAGGACAATGCCAAAGCGTGGCAGAGAAGGGCGCGACGACAGCGACCGTAACCCTACTTTTTTTCTTTCGGCTTCATTTTAGGGTACATCTCGCCAAGCAACTCGGGCGCGGACTTGGTTTTCTCTTTAGGTTTTTCCTTAGACATTCCACATCCCCACGTACGGACAGTTATCCTTACATCGGTTCTTATTCCGTTGGTTGAACTTGAAGCATCGTCGACATTTTCGGTTTATGCTGCTGCACCGCCTACCAGGGTTAACTCTCCCTCGAGGTCGGCGAGCTCCTCGTCCCGCTGCCTAATGATCAACTGTTTCTCGTCCGCGGCCTTGGCTAGCTGCGCCTGCATCATCACGATACGAGTCTCAGGGGGCGCCTCCAGGCTGATCAGGTAGTCGATTATGTCCGCCATGTAGCCAGTCTGCAAGTCGTGGCGAGCAAGGATAAACTCGTACCGGCGCCGCGTCTTCGTGATCCTGTCCTCGACGACCGCACGTCTACGCTCCAACTCTCCAGCCGTGAGGGGCTTAGATGTGGACTCGACCGCGTACTTTCGCTTGGCCAGATCCTCGGGGTATCCCGAAGCCACGAGGTCCGCGATGTACTTCTCAGGTGTTCTAAGTCCGAGTTTCATCTCCTCGGTAAGGTCCGACTCTGAAAGTTTCTTGGCCTTGATCTTGGCTGCTGCAGCTGCCTTGTCGACTTCGGCCTTGGCTGCCTTCGCCGCGTTCTCGGCCGCCTTGTCTTTTTCCTCTTGCTCCTTAAGGATCGCTCGGCGTATGTTACGGTCCTTAACCATCTGGCCCTTGGTGACCCTGTAAGCGATCTCGGCGTCGGTGAACCTGAGCGCTCCCAGGTCCCCAGCGAATTCGGACGCGTTGATCACGCCGTCGACAAAGTCCTTTTCGATCTGCGTGGCCAGCGCCAGCCGCTCGGCCGAGATCACCTTGCGATGTCCATACTCGATCAGCCGGTCCGCGTCCTCCCCTATGAAACCGTTTTCCTTTAGTTTAAGACGGATCCAGTCCTCGGGGACGTCGGGATCCTCGAGCATCGTGATGAGGGTCCTCTGGTTCGGCTCGTTCCACATGGTCTTATACCACGCTTCGATATCGCCTGGCTTCCAGCCCTGGTAAGCGTAAACCTGCCGCCATTGATCCTCGCCTATGTGGCCCTCAAACAGCATTTGGTCCGCGGTTCTCGTGTCGACGATGTGGGGCCTGTACACAGAATTATAGTAGTACTGGATCGGCGTCGAGTAAGCAGCGTTGATTATGGGCATGATGATCGACCTCGACATATCGCCCAGCGCGAAAGCGCTCTGCAAAAAGTCGGTGACGGCCCTAGCCTCAACCCCTGAGCCGAGGACCTTCAGGGATCCGACCGCTCCCATAACTGAGACTCCGAAGCCTGCCCCGGCGCCGACGATCAGCAGCGGGACGGTCCAGCCTGCAGCCTCCTCGGGCGTGATCGGAGAGTGGCCGCCAAAGAAACTCTGTATCGAGGACCACAACCCTTTAAGAATGTCGAAAATGGAGTCCCTGATCCAATTCAGCCCGTTCATGATTGGCGTTAGGACGTTGCGGTCCAGAAACCCCGCGATCGCGGTCGCTCCTGCCTTGAGCCCCGTCCAGAGATAATCGAGGGCCCCCTTAAGTCCGTCTCCGAGCGCCTTGGCGACTCCGGCGAGAGCATCCGAGACCCACGTGCCGATCGTGTTCACGGCGCCGCCCACGGCGTTGCCTACGGCGTTGACGCTGGCGCTGACGTCGTTCCAGAACCGAGTGAGAAACCCCGAGACGTTGATCCACAGTCCGCCTAGTCCAGAGTTGACCGTGGCGCTGAGGTTGGCAAATCCGCTAGAGAGCATCACGCCCAGGTTGTTTATGCCCTGGTTGACCCAGTTCGTGAAGTTGCCCCACGCGCCCAGGATATTCACCCAGAGACCGCTAAGGCCTTGTGTGACCCATGCAGAGATCGAGGAGAAAATGCCGTTGACGCTTAGAGCGATGTTGTTGGCTGCCGCCTGGATCGAGTTCCAGAGGTTCGTGCCCCAGGACACAAATTGGGTCCAGAGACTCGAGAATCCCCCCCGGACCTGGATTAAAAAGTTGTTAAGGCCGCTCGAGATCGTGGATCCTATGCTGCTCACGGCGTTGTTGACCCAGGTCTGGACCACAGAAACAGCGTTAACGGCTGCCCTGCTGATGTAGTTCCATAAATCCTCGAACCACATTTGAACCCCGTCGAGGGGCCAGGGCCAACCGCTCAAGGACTATAACCTCACAGTCTCGTGTCTAAACGCGGCAGCCTTCTCGATGTCCTCACGGATCCGCTTGGTTCTGGTCTCCAGGTATTTCTTGTAAAGGTCCCCCTTGCGCTGAAGGATCTCGCGGCTCAGCTGCTCCCCCTTGCCAGGCGCGACGTCGTCCAAGGGAATGAAGACCGTGCGGGGCACGGGATCCCCGGCTTGGTACGTGACTATGGCCGTGTAGAAGGCCACGTTTAGTTTAGGGTAAGTGACCGTGAACCGCTCGTCGATCACGTTGACTTCAGCGGGCTTTTCTGGACTTGACACCGTTCATCACTCCTGGAGTCGGGGTATCGGCTCCGAATTTTTCCCACCAGTCGCTGAGCGCCTTGCAGTTGGGGCAGGTTTTGGCGTTGTCGTACGCCTGGTCGATGATCTCCATAAGTTTAGCCTGGCCCATCATGCGCTGGAGGGCTTCACGCTTGGAGGGTTTGCTTGGTTGCATAACATCGCCTTCCATTCTCGTTAAAGAGAATGACGTCTCAGCATTTAGGCTTTAACCCTACTCTTTCGTGATCTTCCGCTTGATCGCCAAAATGCCAAAAAACTCGGTTATGGAAGCGCAGACCACGACGCCGATCCCTATTATGGTAGGGTTGCCCTGAGCGAGAAGGGCGCCTAGGCCCGTCGAAAAAGTTGATCCCGCGAAAATGGCGGCGTCGATCAGCGCGTCGGTCCAGTCGAATGATCCGTCGCTGTTGTTTGTGCCCTTGACCGTTAACATGGCTTCGTTGCTCCTAGATCAACACAGAACGGTTCAAACTTATAAAATTAATCACCTTGACAATGTAATTGTTATATCGTCGATATAACAATTTGTGGGAGCGGTAGAAAACAGTTCGCAGAGTATAGTATTCATGCCTGATGTAGGGCATGAATAGGTAAGAGATGTCCAAGCACCCTTGACCGCTGTCACCGCCTTTTTCTGTGAACCATTAACAAAAAACCGCATAAGCTGAGTTCCCCACGTCATAGCATTATAGCCCCAAAACGTGATCGAAAAGGTTGTAAAAGCCGAGTAGTCAACATTCAAGGATAATTGGAGAGCACCCGTTGAGCCAGCCGCCCCCCAAACTGAATAATTCCCCGTTCGAGGCTTCGCTGTTGAGATTGACCATGTACCGCCTGAGCCTGAACAAAATATAGTCCATCCTTGAGCCGTTCCGTCCTCGAAACCAGAAAAGAGAATCGTTGCTAGCTTGACAGCTAGCCTAGCCATTGTCCGCAGCCCTACCCTGATGCTCAACCTATACTGCCTCTTCGCCCACGATCTCGGCTTCGCAGGTTCCCGCTTCGCCCCCTGTTGGGAACTTGGCTTGAATGTCGAAGGCCTTAGCGCCGTCCCCGATCATCTCGTAATAGTTCCACGGGAACCAGTCAGTAAAGGGGATCGTGCCGGGCACGTACACCTCGGCGCTGATATCCGTCTCGTTCCATCTAAGTTTATACTGTATATCCTTGTTGCAGCTCACGAGGATCTTGGCTAGTTGAAAAGTTTTCTCGTCCGTGACCGTGCGCGTGGCGACCGTCTGATAATTCGCCGTGGTCGTGATCGAACCCTTCTCGAGGATCCCTCCCTTGGGCCTAGGAATGACTGGGCCTATTTGGACATCGGGAATATTCACGTTGAAGGCGATGTACCTGGTGTAGTCGGGAAGATCACTCACCATATTTTCACAGGACCCCTATTCTCTCGAGCAGCTTAGTGAACAATGTGAAGAGAGGCATACTCGACGCGATGGCCTTCGGCAACACCTGGATCCTCACGGTGACGGTGTGCGGGTAGGTTGTGTCTGGAGAGCAGCCTATAAACTTGAGTTCTGGAGGCGTCTCCTCAAGCTCGTAGTAGGTCTCAGACGGCACGGTCTCATCGTCGCCGGTGACCCATTCGTCCCTCGAGAGAGGCACCAGTTGAAACTCGGACCTGAGAAGACGAACCTTAACTAGGCCGTGGCATCCTGGAGGAAACTTGACGTCGAGGCGCGTGATCACGCCCTTGGTGATCTTGAGGATTTGCTCCTTAAGCTCATCTTCCCCGGTTCCGGCTGCGATCGTGATGTCCCATGCGAAGAACAAGTCAATGCCTCGCTAAAAGAAGCTCAGATTCATAGTGGCGCTTGATCTCTGCAGCCGTGAGGGCGCGGAGATATACTTTTGCATACTTCATCACGATGTTGGGCAGATACAGGGTAGTTGGAGTGTTAGCAGCGATCATGACTGGCCTCGACACATCGTCTATCGTAGGTACGCCGCAGAGCTCCCAATCAGCCTGCAGAACGCCGTTCACGTAAAGATACAGGGCGGACCCCGTGAAGACTAAAGCCAGGTGGTACCATGTGTTCAGGCTTGGGGCAGCGTTGCTGTAAACGTAGTGAAAGGCGGTGTCATAGACGACCCCGACGAACAAAGTCTGACCCGCAGTCCTGGACAGATGGAATCTTCCCTCTATAGACAGGTACGTGACATTGGTGGCAACGAAACTTTTCGGCATAATAAGAATCTCGAGGGTGCCGCCGCCCTGAAAGTCGGCTTGAGTAAACACGTTGTTGGCTGTATAGCCGTAATTGGTTAAACCGTTGAAGTAGAGGCCTGTGCCTCTCTTCGCGGCCACCCACACAGGCAAGTAGAGCGTTACGTGCCTCCCCTTACCGCTGCGGTCAAGGGCTCGGTTGCCGGAACGCTCATCCAATGGCAGCCACAGGACTAGGCCTTTCTCGAGTGGAAAAATTGGGGGCCACTTCAACGGTCGAGGCAGCGAGGACATGGATCAGCGCCTAGATCGTTAAGTGCATTAGATTAAAGATCAGGTCAGCGTCGCTCGTGTCCGCGGCCTTTAGGCCGTTGAAGACTGCTTGCGCCTTGTTCTTAAGGTCCTTGACGGTTTCAGCTGCTTGGTCCCAGAGGATCGTGACGGTCTCCTGGTAACATTGAAATTTGGCGCCTGCAGCCGTGATCTTCCACGAGAAACGAACCGTGATCTCATAGCGCTTTCCGCTCCGGTAGTTGGTCTTAACGACGGAAAGGACCTCATAGATCTTCGGTGACTCGTCTAACTCAAGTTTTTCCATAACCATTTACTCTCTCACCTTAACCTTGACTCGGCACTCAGCCGCAGCGGCGTTGTTGTTGTCCAGGCGAAGCCTCAGCTTCAAGGGTCCAGGCTCCACGAGCATAGTCTTGATTTCAGCGTCTCCCAGGTTCATTTCGGCGTAGGGAACCGTGTCCCATTTGGCGCCGTCGATGCTGGCCATCACGTTGACGTCGACGCTGGTCGAAATGTTGTCCGTGGGCGTCGTGTCGGCTTGAACCGCTATGCTCGAAGCCCTTTCCACGTCGATGATCACGTCCTCCCTGGGCGCCTGGTTCGTTAGGCTTGAGGCGATGCTGTCCCAGAAAAGATCGTACTCGGCGGGAAGCCTCTCAAGGTCCTTGCGGAAGCCCTTGATCCACTTCTTAGTCTTGAAGTCGAAAATCTGAATATCTTGGACTTCCAAGGGCTGAACTGGGGGCCGTGACTTCGATTCTGCCATTTACATAAACGCTCCTTGAATAGAACCCATAAAAAGAGGGGGGACGCGCTCAGTACTTTCTGAGCTGCTCAAGGAGTATTTTGATGTCTGCTGATCCGCCTGCTTTAACCCTGAGCTTGATCTTGCCCTTCTTGGTGACGTCGTACCAGTCGTCAGGATCCTCTTGATCTCCACAGTCAAGCGGGATAACGCCGTGTGGGATCGTTCCTGCGATGAAAGCTCTGAACGCTTGGACTGCCGTGTTCTGTATTCTGACATATCCGCCTGTCGCCTCTGCATCTGTTCCCATTACTGTTGAGCTGCCGATGCCGCTGATCATTACGGCCGGGGCCTCAACCGGCGTCACGTACCATCTTTGGTTAGCCGCGACTCCCGGGGTTGTACCCACGAGGGTCTCGTGGTACTGGCCATATTCTGTTATAGCTAGCTGCATCAGGTCGTAGCCGTCTATGCTCCAAGGCAGCCTCTTCTTGTTCTCTTCGTCCAGCTCGATCTCGCTGAAAATGTTGTCCCACCACAAGTCAGCCTTGTAACCCATGACTCCGATCCTCTTGATCGGGTAGTCGTTAGGCAGGTCGACGTATTCGTTGTCAGCGCTCGATGGCGATGTCCAGGCTTTCCACTCCTTAGGCATGATGTAGCCGACTGGAGACACAACCTTCTCGTCGAAGACGTCCGCGAAGACCTCAAGGGTCGAAGCGCTGGGCACAGATCCGCCTAGGGCCTTGTTGTGCGTGATCTTAAGCTGCGGGTTCTTGAACTTTCGGGGGTCGAAGGCGAGAAGTGGATCCCAGAGTTTGCGTCCGAATAGAAGGTCTAGGACCATGCGGTTTTCGACGCCGTTGCGGTACTCCATCTCGTAGTTACGGCCCTTTTTCGTGTTGTAGAACATCAGAGCCTCGATCTGCTGCCCGCTGAGGCTGAAAAGAACTTCGCTGCCATCAACAATTTCGACCTTGCTAATTTGCTTGGCCGGGTGATCTGTCGGGGTGTTGCTGCCGTTCGTGGCGTTATACTTTATCTGGAGGCGGCTAATGACCTCGGAGAGATCCAGGTCTACCGGTTCAGTCTTGGCCGTGCTCGCGTCAGTTTGAGCGTAGATCGCTGTCTTTCGATAGTTCAACTTTCATACACCTCAAATTGCCCTTGAGGAAGTTATGCGCCTGCTCCTAGAAGGGATAGGCGTTTGGCGTGTAGGGGATCGCCGACTTTCTGAACGATCGCGTAGTTCGCTGGGGATCCTCGGGGTCCACGGTCCGGGATCTCGATCGCGGCCAGGACCGACAGGAACGGGTCGACTCCTGACTGCATATCTGAAATGGCTGCGCTCACACCAGGACCGAAACGACCAACTCCGACGCTTGTGACCTTCCTCGAAAACTTGGCTGCACCCGCTTTTTTGATGCCGCCCACGAACTTTTTGACCATGTCAGCCGCGGAGACGGCTGCTTGGAAAGTAGATCCTGCCTTGATCGTGTTGGCTTCCCACTTGGCCGCGCCTAGTGGTGTGTTCGTTTCGTAGTAGGTTGCTCGTCCAGGAGTGACTTCGCCCCATTTCTTGGCGGTTGATTCCGCCGTTGGAACCGTTATTTTTCTTGTCAATTAAATCACAGATAGAAATGTGCGGAACTGTCTTATAGGTGAAGATAAAACCTTAGAATAGGAGTTTGAGTATGACTTTCTCTAAGCCCCGCCGAGAACTCGAGCCCCGTTGGGTCAGCGAGTATATGGCCACGACTTACCCGAGAGCCGAGGTTCGACTGCGCGTCCCCCTTGGAGGAATCCCCAAGGAGACAGCGACAAACTACGGCCTGCTGAAAGGGTTAAGGGTTTATCGCCCATGGAGACCCGAAGTCGACGCTGCAGCAAGATGGGCCAACAAGACGATCCTGGTCGAAGCCAAGATTTTCAAGTACATGGATGGACTCTCTAAACTGCCCGTGTACAAGAGTCTCGTGGCCACCACGCCAGAACTGAAGGCGTGGCCAAACGACATAATAATGGAGCTGCTGATCCCCGCACGGATCACGTGGGTCGTCGAAGCCGCAGAGTCCCAGGGAGTCAAGGTCGTCGACCACTTCGTCCCGGACTACATTAAGCAGGTCTGGGAGGAGCGAGACAAGTACTGGACCAAGGACCAAGTTCAGGCCAGGGAAGAACGTAAACGGAAGCTCCAGGAGCTAGGGTACAAATGAGCGAGAAACCTGCAGCATCACCAAAAATGAAGATCGTAAGTTTAGACCTAAAAGTGATTAAGATCCCTTCGATCCGAGTGACGTCATTCTGGGATCCTAACGAGTACGAAGTTTTCAAGGCGAGCCTCGACGCTGATGGACAGGCCCAGCCGATCATCTGTGTTAAGGAAGGCGAAACCTTCTGGCTCGTCGACGGGCTGCACCGTCTCGAAGAAGCCAAACTTAAGGCGTGGCCCAAGATCGTCGTCGCGTACAAGGAGGGGACCCTGGTCGACGCAAAAGTCCGAAACCTGTACATGAACCGTCTCAGGGGAAAGACAAAAGCGAGCGAGGAGGTTGCCCTGATCAAGAGCCTACTGGAGGAGGACCACCTGACGCTCGAGGATATCGAGAA
>Ga0315279_10007999_pt1 | contig 12914 bp, 7 predicted proteins | sample YL17G06_20_MG_FD_203694 | JGI IMG/M metagenome (GOLD analysis project Ga0315279, IMG submission 203694) | Sediment microbial communities from Yellowstone Lake, YNP, Wyoming, USA - YL17G06_20 | ecosystem: Environmental > Aquatic > Freshwater > Lake > Sediment | place: USA: Wyoming | collected... | reverse complement strand
GCTATGCGTGCTCGGTTCAATGTGGCGATCACACGTCAATAACTGACTTGCCCATAGATGGCTCTGGAAGCGAAGTGTGGGAAGTGTTCAATGATTCGGCGGTCTTGTGCAATTTCAACGGTTTCGGGTTGCCCAGAAATTTCAAGTTTGACTTTTACAACGCAGTTACCGGGCTTAATTTGAAGCGTGAAGGTTGGGGAAAAGGCGGCGGGTTAAAGACGTTGCAGATACAACGGGCATTGCTGCTTTTGGGAGGACCGGACTTGAAGTGGAACCCGAAAGTTGATGACGATAACCCTAGCAGATTCTATGAGCCGCTGCCTTCTGGGCCGTATAAGGGAAAAGCCGCTGACAGAACCAGCGTGAGAGAGAGAGTTCAGGAGTATTATGAGGAGGCTGGCTGGGACGAGAACGGAGTACCGAAGTCGGAAACCCTCAAGAAGCTAGGATTGGGAGACATTGACAAAGCCTTGAGGAAGCTGCGCAAAAAGTCTTAAGGGAGCATAACAATCGCGCATATTACGCTTTCACAGGGTTAGCATACGCTAATTCATAGCTTCGTTCTGAGAAGTGAATATCATAGGAAAGATTAATAAGCGCTTTTTGCGAATGGCTGGGGTTAAAGTAATGTGATAAGGCTAAGCGTATGTCTCTCTTGGGTCTCCCTCCAATCTAATAATACCCTTCTTAGGAGGCAACTTTATGTCGTATGGGAGAGCTGCTCTAGCCAAGATCGAAGATCTCTTCAAAGAACTTCAAACTGGACCTGAGGGTCTTTCTGATGAAGAGGCGAAACGCCGCCTTCTGAAGACCGGTTTGAACGTCCTTCCCAAGGGCAAGAAGACCAGCTTGGCTAGGAAGATTATTTCACAATTCAAGAACATGTTCAACATCCTTCTACTGGTCGCTTCATTCCTCTCGTTTCTAAGCGGCTTCACCTCCAATGATCCAACTTCAGTTCAGATGGGTCTTGCAATATTTGTCGTAGTTGTTTTAAACACAATCTTCAGCCTTTTTCAAGAGTATAGAGCCGAGAAGGCTGTGCAGGTGATAAGAAGCCTCATCCCTACCAAGACGAAGGCCATCAGAGACGGTCAAATGAGGGAAATTGACGTGACCGATGTTGTTCCTGGAGATATTTTGGCTTTCGAGGAGGGAGATAGAGTGCCAGCTGACTTGCGGTTAATCAGTGCATTTGAGGTTTCTGTTGACAACTCGATATTGACAGGAGAGTCTGAGCCTCAAAGGCGATTTGCTACGATGTCTCCGGAGATGGAGACAAGCACCCCCTATAATGTGCACAACATTCTCTTTGCTGGAACCACTCTGGTTTCAGGAGTCGCCAGAGGTGTTGTGTTGTCAACAGCAAAGGATACCGAGTTCGGCAGAATTGTTTCCTTATCCAGCGAAGTCCATGAATCTATGAGTCCCCTTGAGAGGGATATTGACTACACCGCTAGACTCAATTTCCTGTTGGCGATTGGTGTGAGTCTAATCTTCTTTTCGGCAGCTCTGTTGTTTGTTAAGCTGAACCTCGCCACGAGTATACTATTCGCAATTGGCGTGATGATATGTCTAGTACCAGAGGGCTTCCAGCTGACTGTCTCTCTTTCGCTAGCTCTGACTGCTCGTAGGATGGCTGAGAGAAATGTTGTCGTGAAACGACTTTCTTCTGTTGAAACAGCTGGGTCAATGACTGTGCTATGCGTGGACAAGACGGGCACGATTACGAGTGGAGAGATGATGGTGAAGAAACTTTGGGCTACAGGCGAGATTTTTGAAGTCACTGGTGACGGATACAGCCCAGATGGCCAAATTGCCTTCAATGGCAGAAGAATCGGTCGCAGTGAAGACATAGCCGTCTCTAAGCTTTTGGAGGTTGGTGCTTTCTGCAACAATGCCAAACTGAACGCGCCGTCGGACAGAATTGGCAGATGGACGGTTTTGGGAGATCCCACTGATGGGGCGTTTCTCGTCTTCGCTGGAAAAGGGGATTTCAACGTCAGTAAAGCTCTCGCGGAGAATCAGAGAATTGGCCTGATTCCATTTGATTCTAAGAGGCGAATGATGACGAGTGTTCACAGGGGTCCAAAGGGAAAGATAACCGCTTTTACCAAGGGCGCTGGCTTGGAAGTGCTTAGACGATGCACTGATGTCTTCTATGACAATAAATGCGTCCCTCTCACAGACGAGATCAAAAAAGCCGTAACAAAACAGATGAATGATTTTGCTTCAGAAGGCTTTCGAGTTCTCGCAATGGCAACAAGAGCTCTCCCAAACGAACCTGAAAATCTATCCCAGGGCGTCGAAGAAAACATGACCTTTCTGGGTTTGGCAGCGTTACTCGATCCGCCAAGACCAAAGGTTGAGGCTGCTGTTCAAGAAGCCAAGAGCGCGGGCATTCGCGTCATTATGCTGACAGGAGATCACGAACTTACTGCATATTCCATAGCAAAAAAAGTGGGCATCATAACGTCAGAGGATCAGAAAGTCTACACTGGAAAAGAACTCAGCCAGATGAGTGACGAAGACCTAACAGACATCCTCGCCAGAGGTGAGTCCGTATTTGCGAGGATAGCACCGGAACAGAAGCTGAGGATAGTGCACGCCCTGAAATCCATGGGTGAAGTAGTGGCAGTGACCGGGGATGGCGTGAATGACTCCCCCGCGCTTACTGAAGCAAATGTAGGTATAGCCATGGGGGCAGGTGGAACCGACGTGGCACGAGAATCCGCTGATATGGTCCTTCTGGACAATGATTTCACATCGATAGTCGAAGGGGTCAAGCTGGGAAGGTCAACGTTCGACAACCTAAGGAAATTCGTCTATTATGTCTACACGCACAACTGGGCTGAACTAGTCGCGTTCGTCGCCTTTGTACTACTCCAGACCCCGCTCCCGCTGCTTGTTATCCAGGTGCTCGCGATAGACCTAGGGATGGACGTCCTTCCTTCCCTTGCACTGATAATGGAGCCTCCCGAGCCCGACGTTATGATGAAGCCCCCTAGGAAGAGCGGTACTAGATTGATCAATGTTTCGACACTACTCAGAGGCCTCTATCTAGGCGTGGTCGTATCGGCTGGTGCGATCTACTTGGCCTTCAACGTTTGGGGGAGTGCAGGATGGGTTTTGGGCCAGAGCACCGTGAGCGATGCCGTGGTATATGCGAGAGGTACGACGATAGTGATGGCAGGAATAATGATGGGTCAGCTTGGGAACCTCTTTTCCGCACGAACGAGTTTATTATCAGCATTTCGGCTAAGCCCGCTTAGAAACCGATGGATTTTCCTAGGGATACTGGCTCAATTCGCTATAATGGCAGCGATCATATACATACCGTTCCTTCAGCCATTGTTCGGCACAGCCCCACTACTTCCGTTGGACCTACTCTTCCTTCTTCTGCTAGCCCCCGCGGCTCTTCTGCTAGAGGAGGTAAGAAAAATGCTGACACGTAAATTATCGCGTGCGTCGCGCACCGGTCTCTAAGCTCTCCATACAGTAAAAAAAGGATTTGCGGGAGAAGACTACACTCTTCTCACGTTGAGAGCAATGCTAATAACGCTGGCATAATACCCTGATGGATAGGAGTAATAGCATGGCAAATCTAGACAAAGAAAGTCATGTTATATCAATGTTGAACGGTTTTACTCCCGAAGTCCTGAGCTGTGCTTTGCTTTCAATCATTGTCTGATATACTACGACAAAAAGCAATTTGAGCGTTGTAGTTTCCACGAATACACCGCGCGCGCTGTTCACATGGAATTAAGTTTGCAAAGCTGTTAATTTTGTTTTCCAGAAAAGTCTTTATTCAAAACAGTTGTACAACCATTTGAACAGATCTATGTTCATGCTTCACCAACTTGTTCAAAAGCAACTTACTCAAGTTATCGCCAAAAGTCTTGTCTTAATGGAGAAGTCAATGTGAACCTTTATCTGGTGTTCGCACCACTCGTGGGGCTTCTTGCAATAGCTTTCGCCATCCAACTGATGCGTGACTTGCTGCGAAAGAGCGAAGGAACGGCAAAGATGATTGAAATCTCCGACGCCATAAAAACAGGCGCCCATGCTTATCTTACTCGTCAGTTTTTTGTGGCCGGTCTCTTTGTCACCGGTATTACTGTCGCTTTAGGTTATGTTCTTGGCTACTCCGTAGCCTTTGCATTTTCTTTGGGTGCTGTCCTATCTGGATTGTCGGCTTACATCGGCATGAGGGTTGCCATCTACATGAATGCACGAACGGCGAACGCGGCATGCAACAGTTTCAATGAATCTTTGGAAGTGGCCACCAAAAGCGGAACCGCAGTTGGGTTGTCACTAACTGGAATAGGCCTGCTAGGCGTGGGTTTAATGTATGCAATTGTTGGAGACCCGTTTTTGCTTTTGGGGCTGGGGTTCGGGGCTTCCCTAATTGGCCTGTTCGCGCGAGTTGGTGGCGGAATATACACCAAAGCAGCCGACATAGGCGCTGACCTCGTCGGCAAGGTCGAAGAGGGCATACCTGAAGATGACCCGCGAAACGCAGCAGTCATTGCTGACCAAGTTGGCGACAACGTGGGAGACATTGCCGGAACTGGTTCCGATGTATTACAATCATACATTATTGCTCTTGTCGCTGCAATGATACTTGGACTATCGGTTTACGGATTCTACGGCGTAATATATCCCCTTGCAGTTGCAGCTGCTGGAATTGTTTCCTCGCTAATTGCATCGTTTCAGATTCGTTCAAAGAACTCGAACGCCCAAGTTGCAATCTATCGAAGCATGTATCTGGCGATTATTCTAGTCAGTGCAATTAGCGCGCCGATAGCTTTCTTCGCTTTCGGTGGCCTAAAGGAATTCTATGCGACGCTCGTTGGCATCATTGCAGTGGTGCTGTTAGCGTGGATAACACTATATTACACCTCTGCGAGCAGGAAACCCGTTCAAGAGATAGCTAAAGCGTCGGTTGGAGGGACAGCCATGAATATTATTTTTGGTTTCGCAAGGGGTTTTGAAAGCACAATTTTTTCGATACTTGTTTTCACGTCGGCAGTAGTTCTTTCATATCAATTCAGCGGTCTATACGGAATATCGATGGTGGCGGTTGGTTTTCTTTCGATAACGGCCACACTTATCGCTATGTCTTCCTATGGACCAATAGTTGACAACGCCAAGGGGATAATAGAACTCTCAAAAGCACACGAAGAGGCTTTGAAGGCTATTGACGAGTTGGATTCCGTGGGAAACACCACGAAAGCCGTGTGCAAAGTATACGCTCTTGGCACATCAGCCTTCGCCCAGGTCGCAATTTTCTCCGCTTTTGTCCAAGCTACAAACCTAACAGCTATTAATGTGGCAAATCCAATGGTGACCGCCGGCCTTATGTTAGGCGGGATGCTGTCCTTCCTGTTTGTCTCGCAGATACTCCGGGCGATTGGAAATTCGGCTTTCAAAATGGTTGAAGAGGTACGCCGGCAATTTGCCGAGATACCTGGATTAAGAGAGGGCACAGCAAAGGCCGACTACGCCAAGTGCGTCGACATTAGCGTCAGAGGAGCGCTCAAGGGCATGTTTGTACCTGCGTTATTCTCGCTAATCGTTCCTCTGATAGTGGGCTACACCATGGGCGTTGAAGCCGTCGGAGGTCTAATTGCCGGCAACCTGGTTACAACCGTTCCTTTGGGTCTCATGATGATTCAAGGAGGCGCCGCCTGGGACAACGCCAAGAAATATGTTGAGAAGGGCAACTTGGGCGGAATTGGAACCAAAACACACGAAGCCACCGTTGTCGGCGACACCATTGGCGACCCTCTCAAAGACGCAGCGGGTCCCTCATTGGACTTCCTGATGAACCTTATCGGTTCAATGGCTATGCTTTTTGCCTCGTCGTTCATGACACTATCCTTAATTCACTAACCAAAAGAGTCTCTGAAACTGGAAGCCACTTTGCGCGCGCTGTTGAAAGCCATATGAACGAGGTCCGTTATCGTAGATTTCCATAAGAGATAGTGCTACAAGTGACATAAACTAGTTTTTGTATAACCCCTAGTACTAATTTGACCGCGGATGGACTTGAACCCTCAACAAAGTGGAGATGTCTCCCGAACTCCCTAGTCATATTCGGGATGTCTCTTCTCCTCAGGCCTTAGTATTCATTGTTGCTTATAGCGTTTTCTCCTCATCGATACTGTTAGGTTATTTGCCATGACTAGATGTTAGGACTCTTTAAGGATTTCATCGACTGTTTTGAGGTTGATTTCTAAGTCTTCTTCATTCTTGGCTCTTGCTGCTTCCTCATGCGCTCCACTACCAAAACTAAACGTTGCAATAACACCTCGTCTCTTCTCTACTTTGAAGGAGGTCTTGGTTCTGCATAGAGCTAATTTTCTATTGGGGTTCTTGTTTCACTAGCTCTTTTTCCCGCATTGCCGACGCTTTTCCACGTAGCGTTGACCCGTAGAACGCGACCATTACGCCAATGATAAAGAATCCCCAGCCGATGAGGCTCATGAAGAAAGTAACTGCAAGCGCAAAGAGACCCCCTAGAGTCATGAAGACCCCTATCACCATCATGACGTATGAAATGATCAGAGTAATTCTGCTTCCCATAGTTCATCAGATCTGAGCTGTCACAACATACATGTCTTTTTGTCTTACAGGAAATCACTCTGTGGAGAGCTGTGCAACTAATAACACCGACAAAACACTTAAGGCCTTCGATTCCAGGGCTCTGTTACCTTTACGGGTGATCAAGCTGTTTTGTGAAGGTGTTACCTTTTAGTTGATGACGCACTATAATGCATATTTGCCTACTATAATGGCATTACTCAAATTCTCTTTTGAAGACTGCAATCGAATAGTCTCTGGCAGAGTTCTGCTCTACCTCTACTCACTTTATTTCCAAAGAGGGTGACTAGACTACCCAGATCAGTGTCAGCGGATAGCCTTGCTGATGGGGGTATTTCCCGAGGTAATGTCGGAACCAGAGGAATGGCTAACGTCCTTTCTTGCCTTAGCGGATTGAGAAACAGGAACTTGCTGAACCTATCATGGACAATCCAGCATTAATGACCATTGGATTTTCTCAAGGTTAATAATCTAAGGATAAAACTTATACAACAGGGCAACGATCGCTGAAGCGTGTTGTAATTGTTTATTCAAAAATGGATTCAAGAAGTTAAAGAATGGGCTGGTTTCATTTTATTGATTCTAGGAGCCTTTTTGGTTTTAGGATTATGGGATTCCATAAATAATTTGCTTGGGATGCGTCCAGTCGTCTATTCGCTAGGACAGTATAGCCTTGGGCTTCTCTACATTTTTGGATGCCTCTACATATGGAGTCTCCTTATAAAGAGAAAGAAGAGAAAAGAAATTCAACAAGCAAGCACGACTAGCTGTAGAGATGGTGCAAACTAACCTTTGTGTGAACAAAATACGTATAGATGTTCACAATAGTGAAATAAAATCATGAGAAAAGAAGCACTTGCACCTGTGATTTGGGATATAGCAAAAGAATACAATGTTCCAGTTTTTCCAACTAATGGTTTTTTCAAGCGGGAGCATGTTTGTCATCAACTCATATGTTGATGGCCAGTTTGATGCTTCAACCGTTTTCTTCTGGAGGCCATTGTTGCAAGCAGTGTCGCCGTCATGGACAGTGGCAGGATTAGGAAATATGGAAACTCTGCTATTACTGTTGTTCCTATGATTTTGACGTTTTGGGTGCTGTGGTCATAGGTGAAGTAGAGATAAGAGTAGTTTTCGTCTGAAGTTATTGTGTAATTCGTTATTGGAACGCCCCCTACGAGGACTATCCAATCTCCGTCTTCAGCCCACAACAGGTTTCTAGGGATAGCCACTCTGCAGAAACCCGCAGTTCCCTCCTCACCCGTCACGTTGAACTCTAGAAATGGTCCTTCCTGTGGGTCAAGGTGGAAGTCTGAAACTGTGGAATTGCTTACAACGTCAGCACTGTAGGCTGTTCCGCCCCAAGTGCCAGCGTCAAAAACATTAGTTGGACCAAAAAGCGGATACCTATCGGTATTATTTGCATCAATACCGTGGGGTTCATCACCTATGCCATCATTATCTGCATCAACGCCTGTATAATTGCTCCAGTGGTTTCCGCCAGAAGGATAGTCATCGTCCCACGTGTTGTTTGAATCGGAACTAGATATTTGTTGGGTATTGTTGATGAAGTTGTTATGGTGGACGGTGTTGTTATCCGACCAACTTAAAGCAGTGCCGAGTTGATTATTGTTAACAATGTTTCTTATGATAGCGTTATGATGGGAATCCACAAGGTATATGCCAACGACATTGTCCCTTATTGCATTACTGCTTATGGTGTTATTAACCGATTTAAACAATTGCCATGGCCACCCCTCAACCAACTGCCAATACAGCACAATGCCCACGGAACTATTCGCTATAATGTTGTTGTCGACTGTGTTATTGGCTGAACCTACTAGGTAAATACCCATAGAGCTATTTATTATAACATTGCTCTTAACATCGTTTGAATCAGCCAGCCCTAAATAGATGCCACTGTCATCCCAATGTCTGCTGGCGTTAACAATGGTGTTTCCGATTATTCTGTTCTGCGTGTAGACTCCAGCATCCCTTAGGCCGAACATGAGGGGACCAACATAAACTCCGAGACCGCAATGCGTTACGTTGTTTCCGCTGATGGTGTTGTTCACAGCTTTATTTCCATAAGCTGCATCAACTGCTATTCCCACAGCCGTAACTGGCAATTGTGAGACTATCGTGTTGTTGGTAACGCCATTATGGCTGGACTCGAAGAGTTCAATCCCATATGAACAATTAACTATCTTGTTTCCGAAAACCACGTTGTTGTCAGCACGAGGACCGAGCCAAATACCAAACATACGGCTGTTGGAAATCTCATTGTCACTTATCACATTGTTTACACTTGTTGCAGGCCAAGAACCCGACACATAAATACTCGATTCTTCGATCAAAGTCAGAATGTTGTCCGTTATTGTGTTGTTGCTTGAAGAGATGTACAAACCATAATATCCGTTCTTAATCATGAAGCCTTTCAAAGTGACATTATTCGCCTCAATCTCGACAACCCCAGAAGCCCAAGCCCCACCGCCGTCAATGATAGTAGTATGTTTGTTCTGTCCGATCAGCAACAAAGACTTGTTCACATACAGATTCTCGCTGTAGGTTCCTTCCTCAACAGAAATGGTATGTCCATCTAAAGTCTCTAGAGCATCCATTGCTTCTTGAATTGTCGTGTAGTTTAAGCCAGTGTTAAGGTTATGAACTGGATAACCATTAGGAGCCTTGACCTCAACCAAATTGAATCTGGCATACAATGAGAAAGATAACAACATCAATAAGCCTAAAATAGTAACGAGTCTTCTACTCATGTTTCATCGTCCAATGTATCCTATGCTTCCAGTTCTTATGATTTGTGGAAGAATCTTCGATTGGAATTCACCTTGTCAAAGTGCAATGTTCTGAAGCATTGATGTTTCTACTCATGAATCGATATACGAGTTCTGAATCTGTTGGTTCGGCACCAGATAGTGCCTCCCAGAACAGATAGTCTGGGCGAACCAGATAGTTCACGCAAATCACACAGCATGACAGTTACGTTGCTTACTGTTGAACTCTAACAAAGCTTGCTCTACATAAAGACCAATTTGGGTACCCTTGAAAACAAATCGATTCCCAGAAAACCGTGATCTGATCAATCTACGCAATTGGAATCATTAACCATCCAAGTCTCCTATTGTCAATCCTTTCACCGTCCCAGAACCTCCAGATAACTGAAAAGAAGCTCAGAATGGCCTTGAAAATCACGTCTTCCTGCAATAATTAGTCGGATAAAATAATCAATGAGATATTAGTCAACAGTCCTGCTGTATGCAACACTTTCTCAATCATGCCTGCTTGCGTCGAATAACTACAGTGATACCGTTGTTCTTGAAGTCAGGTAGATAGTCTTTTTTCAACTTGCGATTATAGAAGTTTTTCTTGAAGGAGGCAACGAAATATCTCTTACATTTGCCATATTTGACCCAATGGCTGAAGAGATTCATGTATCTACTGAAGGTCTTATCAGCAAGGTACGAGTTCTTTCCATAATTTGTTATTTCATAAACACATTGTGGTTCTTCATCACCTTTCACAACCAAGATGTCGATTCCTCTGCCAGATATTGGATTCGCATAAATCGAGAAACCAAGAGCTAAGGGATACTTCTTTTTCAGTTTCGATAATTCATAAAGAACTCCCTTCAAACCAATAGCGTAAGTTCTTGGGTAGACATTCGGGCTTGTCAATACTGCCTTAAACTGTTGCTCAAACTTCGCTACTGGCAGGAAGGGTGTATTGTCGAATATGTACGGTATTCCTCTCTTCCTTGCTCGACAAAGGACATATTTACTCACCTTTACCTTCATACCAAACTCCATAGAATCTTTCTTAATCTTGAAAAAGTAGTCCTTTGGGTCGAGTCCATAGTCCTTCACTGTCTGCCAAAACCCTCTCTCAACAAACTTGAAGAAACCAGCAAGCGATCTGCCTTCACCTAGAGGTATGAGAGGAATTGTTTGGGAACTGTTAGGCTGTTTCTTCTTTCTCTTCTTATTCTTCACATGGTGTATAGCCAATGAGTCACAATCCTTGTTCTAATGCTTACACTACTAAAGCATTAAGCAACTTTTCACATCTTAATCCCCTAAGTCATCTTCAACGCCAATGGTCGGCTCCTCTAGATAAGTTCCACATTCTGGACAAAACTCTTCGTCTTCATCTACCTCAGCATCACAGATGGGGCATTTCCTCTTCTTGTTCATAGTCACTCTTCCCTTGCCATCTTCAGGAATTCCTCAAGGAGTTTCTTGGGCTCCATATGCTCGAAATCTGGGCTAATGATCAAGTTCATTGTGTTTGAGCTTCGCTGTTTGCCTTGCCACATTCTTGTAACAATGGGTCGCAATACCTCCGTGAGAGCGGCAGACATGAGGTTCACAACTTCCTCTAAGTTGCCTATTCGGCCATTGCCATTGGCTTTCTTCAGCCTCAGAATGTTGGAGACTTTCTTGAAATCCTCCTTCAGCTGGACGTTGTTGATGTAGGTTTCAATGCTCTTCTCCACTGCCTTTCCACACATCAACTGGGCATTCCATTGGTTGATTCCGTTTTCGGCACAGGTCCTTATGAAGAGCTTTCGGCCACAGTGCCAGTGAAGCTGGCCTCTAAGGTTAATCCGAGCCCTAGCTGCCAAATCCTTCAAGGTTGCATTCAAGGAATCCTCATCCAAGTGTTGTTTTCTCGGACTCTGGAGCAAGAACTTGTTGTCCTTGACAAGCAATGGGAGATACTTCGCCAGTAGATCCTTGAGTTCTTGACTCACAAACGTATGAGCAATAATGCCTTCTTTATGCGTTCTAATATCCAACGGGATAGGTGCATCTTGGTCCAAAACATCGAACCACTTCCACTCAAGCCTACAAACGTCTCCAACCCTCAAACCCAAAAGGAGAAGCCTCAGCATTACTTGCCCCTTGAGGTCTGCAACACTTGCCATTTCCTGAACTTCAGCAACAGTCAAAAGATGGTCTCTTGCAGTGATTTCAGTCTTGTACATCCCTAATGACTTGCGATACTTCACTGGGGTGTCAAAGTACTTCAGGAACTGTATAGGACCATTCACCATGTTACGACAACTATTCTGAGTGTACTTGTTGCTCTTCAGCCAAACAAAGTACTTCTCAACGTTCTTGCCAGCCTCAGCACTTCCCAGCAAATTCTCGATAGGGCCATGTAAAAACTCCTCAAACTTCCTTACCCCATTCTTGTAACTCTTCCTAGTTTGAGGACTCTGAATAGTCGAAAGAAAATCCGCCATCTTTCCCATATCCAATACCTTAGCCTCCTAAGCAAAAGAGCTTTTCCCTCAGACATGGGAGTCAGGATAACCCGATTACGATACGGGTCTTCTCCCGATATCGCCAGTTTGGCTCGGAGTGTGATTTATGACAGAAGCTGTGAAAGGATGTTCTTTAACTCGTCCTTGTCTTTCATGTTTCTGAAAATGGCTTTGCCACTCCCATAGAGCCTGAAAGATACCTTTTCAAAGGTCAGTTCGAAGATTATGTGAGCGATTGACTTCTGAAGTTTGGCCTTGCCAAGAATCTTCTTTATCGCATCGTCTTTTTTGTCATACTTAAACGTGACAATGACGTCTTTGTCTTTGCCGCATGTTCCGTCAGTTCTTGCCACGTAGTCTTCAACTATGCTCATTAGAAACGCTCGATCTCCGTCATGACTTCGATGAATCTGTCGATTTCCTCACGGGTATTGTATATGTAGAAGCTTACTCGGGTTGAAGAAGCTAGCTTGAGCATTTCGTGCAGTGGTTGAGCACAGTGATAGCCGCTTCTGACCATTATCCCGTAATTATCAAGAAAAAGCGCAATGTCATGAGAGCTTAATCCCTCGACACCAAACGGGATTATGCCACACATGCCAGAAGCATTCTTCGGTCCATAGATCGTGATCTTTTCTCCACACTTTTCCATTCTGGACAAAGCATACCGAGTCAACATTTCCTCATGTGTTCTCACGTTTTCCATGCCGAGACGTTTCAAGTATTTCACAGCCTCCATCAGCCCGACGCCTCCGCTGATATGCGGTGTTCCCGCTTCGAACTTCCAAGGCAACTCGTTCCAAGTGATTGAACAGCGCTTTGTCTTCTGTGCGAAACTGACGTCCCGAATCATTTCGCCTCCACCATGAAAAGGACTCATGCGCTCAAGAATTTCCCGTCTACCGTAAAGCACACCTATGCCAGTGGGAGCTAGCATCTTGTGACCAGAAAAAGCTAGAAAGTCAACATCCAAATCCTTAACATCAACAGATAGGTGTGGCACTGATTGTGCCCCGTCCGCAAG
>Ga0315279_10007998_pt1 | contig 12914 bp, 13 predicted proteins | sample YL17G06_20_MG_FD_203694 | JGI IMG/M metagenome (GOLD analysis project Ga0315279, IMG submission 203694) | Sediment microbial communities from Yellowstone Lake, YNP, Wyoming, USA - YL17G06_20 | ecosystem: Environmental > Aquatic > Freshwater > Lake > Sediment | place: USA: Wyoming | collected... | reverse complement strand
TCGATCTAGTGTTCTCCAACGCCGTCATCGAGCACATCCTCGGCCCGGGCGCGCAGCGACGGTTTGCAGAGGAGGTCATGCGCGTCGGCAAGAGCTGGTTTGTCACCACGCCTAACTATTGGTACCCATTCGAGAGTCATTACCATCTGCCCTTCATCCAGTTCCTACCGCGCCGCTTGCAGCGCGAGTATAACCGCCTGCTCGGCACCCACATTCCCAAGGGGACAGTGCAGGAACTGGCCCTGCTTTCCGCCCGCGAGCTCCGTCGCCTTTTCCCCACCAGCCGCATCGCGAAAGTACGCGTAACGTTCTGGCCGGAGACGCTCGTGGCGTACTCGATCGACCCCGCGCGTAGGCGTGACACTTGAGTTTGGCCGTCTTCAGGCAGGCAATAAGGTGAGGCAAAAACAAAGGTCCAGCGCGGGGCCCGCTGGGTTGAGCCCCGCGCGGCAACGCTCGGCGCCGACAAGCCGGCCGGCTGGTGACGGTCGGGCAGGCCCGCCTGTCCGCCAGCCGGCGGACTACAACGCAGTCTGGGCCTACGGCAACCGGCCCGTAGCGGGAATCCCGTACACGTACCAGCCCGCCAAGACGGCCACGTACACTACGGAAACCGCCAGGCAGACACCAAACACCTTGCCGAAGAAGGGGCCGGTGACTTCCTTCCGCCAGGCGCGCACGCAGAGGATAACCAGCAAGATTTCGGAGAGAATGGCCAGCGCGTGCAGCGGCGTATCCAAGGTAGGGAGAGGCCGCATCCTCACCGAGGCCCAGAGAACCGAAAACTCGCTGAAAAAGCCTCCCAGCAAGATGTTGAAAAGCATGCCGAGAATCGGGGCGACGATCCCCAGCATGTAACTGTACGTGTTGTTGCCGAAGAACACCATCAGGGCGATCACGACGTAGATCAAGGATTTCAACAGCTCAAAGGGAAAGTATTGCGGGATCGCAAAGGCGCCGGCCACAATCAGCACCACCGTCAGAAAAGCCACCACAAAAACCCCGCGATCGGACATAGCTCAACTCCTTGTTCAGGGCGCTCTGCCCGGCTTCGCCTGCGCGGCGAATCACGCCGGGCTCGCCCGAATTCAGTCAAAGCTTTGTGCCTGGAGCATCTGGGTCAGAATTCCTCAAACCCTCACTCCCAGACCGGCTCGACCCACCCGGTTCCGGTCGGCGTAGTATAGCACAGCGATTTCAACTACAAGATGGGTGCGGCCGGCAAGTTTCCCGCGCCCACCGAGGGCGGCCCGGAACTTACCTGTATGCCTTCTCGGAATGACGCAGTTGGAGTAAACTGAAAAGCGGGCGCCTGTAGCTCAGATGGATAGAGCGGCAGCCTTCGAAGCTGAAGGTCGGGGGTTCGAATCCCTCCAGGCGCGCCAGAGCCGCTGGCGATTCTGGAACAATGGGAAGTCGGGCAGAAATGGAGCATTACGCTTGACAGCAGCCTTCCGCGAAGGCAGCATATTCCGTGCGGCAAGAAAAAGGCAGCGAAATAGGGCGGGCGCCGATGGCCTTCAAAATTGAGATCGACCGCGAGGAAGATGGTCGTTGGATTGCCGAAATCCCTAGTCTTCCAGGTGTGCTGGCTTACGGAAAAACCCGCAACGAGGCGCTCGCCAAGGTCCAAGCCCTCGCTTTTCGCGTGCTCGCCGATCGTCTCGAAAAAAGGAAGAAGCCCGCCAAGCCAGCTACGGTGACCTTCGCAATCGCGTGAGCAAATGGCCCAGTTCTAAAGGCAGGAAGGTTCTCCACGCGCTCCTCCGCATTGGGTACAGAGTGAAGGCGCGGAAAGGCTCTTCGCACGTTCAGCTTGAACACCCCCAACGCGGCGTGTACACCTGGGCCTTCGCCGACTCCGAGCAACTTGGACCGAAGATGTTGGCGCGGATCGCCAAGCACACAGGGCTCACCCCAGAGGACCTGTAGAATGTTTCTTCGGTCGTTTCCTCAGAGAACCGGCTGCAGACAAACAATCCCCATTCAAAGAGGATTGATGCTTCGCCGGCGCGGGAGTGCGAGTCTCTAGCCCGCGAGTTCCAGTCTCCCCAGGCGCGCCAGCTACTTTCCCAGCACAAGTGCCTTAGGCGGGCCGCGGCATCCCGGCCTGGCGTGGTTCACTCCGCGTGTTCTGATTTACCGATGATATAATCTGGCTGTGCGTCCCAAGGTGGTGCTCATCGAGGATGAGCGAGACATTGTCGAGCTCGTCCGCTACAACTTCCGCAAAGAGGGCTTTGAAGTCGAAAGCTTTAGCCGGGGGGAGGACGGGCTCGAATATCTCCGCCGCCATCCCGCCGACCTGGTGCTTCTCGATATCATGCTGCCGGACCGCGACGGCTTCGAGATTTGCCGGCGTCTGCGTGCCGAAGAGCGCTTGAAATCCCTTCCGGTGATCTTCTTGACCGCCAAGGGTGAGGAGATCGACCGGGTGTTGGGTCTGGAAATCGGCGCGGATGATTACGTCGTGAAGCCGTTCAGTCCGCGGGAGTTGGTGGCGCGGGCGAAGGCCGTTCTGCGACGGCAGACGCGTCCCGCGGAAAGCGCCGAGGTGGTCGAAACCCGCGACCTGCGCCTGGACGCGCGCACCCAGGAAGTGACGGTCCGCGGCCGGTCGGTGGAGCTGAGCACGCTGGAGTTCAAGCTGTTGCATTTTCTGGCTTCGCATCCGCGGCGCATTTTCAGCCGCGAGCAGTTGCTCGACGAGGTCTGGGGCCGCGACCGGTTTGTCACGCCGCGCACGGTGGACGTTCACATGCGGCGGCTGCGGGAGAAGATCGAAGATCACCCCGAGAAGCCCCAGTATCTACAGACCGTGCGGGGTGCCGGGTATCGGTTCTCGCCGGAAGCGGCGGACGGCGACGCGACGTAAGAGTTTTGAGTTGATGATTGCTGATTGTCGATTGACCCGTCGTGCCGGCGCGTCTTTTTCGGTCAACCATCAATCGCCAATCATCAATCGGCAATTCCGTGACCCTTAAGAGTCCCATCTTTCGTAAGCTCTTCTTGAGCGCCTGTCTCCTCATTGGGGCTCCGCTGTTCGTCCTGGATTTCTACCTGACCCGCTACATGGCGCGGCGCCAGGTGGAAAGCGTGGAACAGCGCCTGGCCGCGCAGGCACGGATCCTTTCTGCGGAACCCGCCGACGTTCCGGCCACCGAGCTCGAGGGTTGGGCCAGGGCGGCGGGAGAACGAGCCCAAGCGCGCCTGACCATCATCGATCCTCAAGGCCTTGTGCTGGCCGACTCGCAGCACGACCCCGAAACCATGGAGAATCACGCCGCCCGGCCCGAAGTTCGCGAGGCCAGGCGGAGCGGCACGGGAAGCTCGATTCGTCACAGCGCCACCCTCAACCATGACCTCTGCTACCTGGCGCTGGGGTTCACTTACCGCGGTCAGACAGGGTGCGTGCTGCGCCTGGCTGTGCCGCTGGAAGACGTGGACGCCGCTGTCGCTGCTGTGCGCTGGCGCATTCTGGGCGCGTCGCTGGCGGCGGCCGGGTTGGCGCTGGGCATCGCCTACTTTTTCTCCCGTTCCTTTACGCGGCGCATCAGCCGCCTGCGCGCCTTTGCCGAGGGCCTGGTGGATGCGCGTATTTCGGGCACTCTCGTGGCAGACGCCGACGATGAACTCGGCGCCCTGGCACGGTCGCTGGACCGCACGGCAACCCAACTGCGCGAACTGGTGGACCGACTGAGCCTGGAGTCGGCGCGGCGGCAGGCCATCCTCGCCAGCATGGTCGAGGGCGTCCTGGCCGTGGACGGCGAGTTGCGGGTCACCTTCTGCAACGATTCCTTTGCCCGCACCGTGGGCGTGCAAGGCCCGATTCCCGAACGCTTGCCTTTGCTGGAACTGGTGCGTGACCCGGCACTGCTGGAGATCCTGACCCGCGTTCTGGTCTCCGGGGAATCCTCCCGGCAGCGGCTGGACCTTTCCCCGGTGGTGGGGCGGACGTTCGAAGTTCAGGCAGCGCCTCTGGCCATCGCTTCGCACCGGGGGGCGATTGCCATCTTGCACGATATCACCGACCTGGAGCGTCTGGAGCGGGTGCGCAAGGACTTCGTGGCCAACGTCTCGCACGAGCTGCGGACTCCCTTGACCGCCATCTGCGGCTACGCAGAAACCTTGCTCGAGGGCGCGCTCGAGGACCCCGAGAATAACCGGAAGTTCCTGGAAATCATCAGAGCCCACGCCATCCGGCTCAACAATATCGCTTCGGATTTGCTGGCGTTGTCGGAGCTCGAGTCGGGGAAGCCGGCGGGGGAACTCGAGCGGGTCTCGATTCGCGCCGCGCTCGAAGCAGCCGTGCGCACGGTCGAATCCGAAGCGAATCTGCGCGGCGTGAAACTGCGCTGCGACCGGCTGGAGGATGCGCAGGTGATGGGGAACAAGGTCCGCTTGGAGCAAGCCTTCATCAATCTGCTCGACAACGCCGTCAAGTTCAACCGCCCGGGCGGCGAGGTGCGCGTCACGGCCGAGCACGCGGAGGACGGCAGGATCCGCGTCACCGTCACCGACACAGGCATCGGCATTCCCTCCGAGCACCTTCCCAGAATCTTCGAAAGGTTCTACCGCGTGGACACAGCTCGGTCACGCGAAATGGGCGGAACCGGCTTGGGCCTATCCATCGTGAAACACATCATTGAGCGCATGAACGGGACGATTGAGGTCGAGAGCCAGTTGGGAAAAGGCTCCACGTTCACCGTCCTGCTTCCCCCCAGCCAGGACATTTCGTCCCCAGCAAGCCTCCCCAGGCGAGAATTCCCCCCGCAAACTTAACCGAAGCTTTACACACGCTTCATCAGCCCTAAATGTGCCTTGGATAGGCTTGTTTCTTAAAGGCGATGTTCGGACTTCTCCAAGGCGTTGACGGAATCCTGGTGATCACGCTCCTGGCTGCCGTGGCCGCACTCGTTTTCGGCCTGCTTCGGAGTAACCGGCCGGACCCGAAATTGGCTCTCTTGCTGCGGCTCATCAAGCGTCTTCCTCAATAAGAAAGCTGGCGGCAGGCCAGGCAGCGGGAGCGGAGGCGGGCGCGCCCTCGGTCAATCCCGGCCCCTCCATCGTGAAGCACGTCATTGAGCGCATAAATGGGACAATCGAGGTCGAGAGCCAGTTGGGGAAAGGTTCCACGTTCATCGTCCTGCGTTCCCCCACCTGGGGCAATTCGTCTTCGGTAAGCCTCCCCGGGCGAGAATCCCTCCCGCAAACTTAACCAAGGCTTTACACACCCTTCATCAGCCCTAAATGCCCCTTGGGTAGTCTCGTTTCTTAAAGGCGATGTTCGGACTTCTCCAAGGCGCTGACGCAGTCCTGGTGGCAGCCCTGCTACTCGCCGTGGCCGCACTCGTTTTCAGCCTGCTTCGGAGCAACAAGCCGGACCCGAAGATGGCCTTCTTGCTGGCGCTCCTGCACGAACTTCCTGCCGAAGAGGACACGGGCCAGGAGGCAGAAGGCAAGGAGAATCCCGAGCCTCAAGGCAACACCAACGCGTCCGGCTCGCACATTTTCGACTTCTTTGCCTGAAACGACCGGGAGCCGACGTGACTGATGTCTGCGCAACAGAGCGGCTGCCGTGCTACGCGGCGCGGCGGGAAAACTAACAAGTTCGCGAACCCTGGAGCATGCCTCCAGACTGAGAGGTGTGGTTATGTCCGAGAAAATCTCCGTGTTGCTGGTCTCTGGTGAGCCAGAATCATTCGCCCCTCTGAAGAGTCTTCTCCAAAGCCAATCCCTGGAGACCCGCGAGGTGCCGAGTTGTGGGGAGGCGCTCCTCGTGCTGTGGGGAAAGCAACCACCGCATCTGGTGTTCACGGACACCTAGCTTCCTGACGGCACCTGGGCAGAGGTGGTCTCTCTGGCGGGCAAGGCCCAGGCGCCCAGCAATGTCATCGTGGTGTCTCGTCTGGTGGACGTGAAGCTCTATGTAGAGGCGATTGAACGCGGCGCGTTTGACTTCATTACGCCGCCCTTTGAGGCGCGGGAGCTGCGCCATATCGTCCGGCGCGCCACCGAGGACGTCCTTGAGCGGAGGGCTATAGCCCGTAGAAACAGAGAGAACTCCGCTACGACTCCTGACAAGGAGTCAACGCGACCACCAGAGGGGCTGATGGCTGCCTTGGACCCCGCCGCCACGTAAAGCCGTAACAGAACTTTCATCTTGCTTTTATCAGCAGTTAATGCGCTGCGAAGAGACTGGACTGCTTCAAAACGATCACCGATCTCGACACAAGTGAGGGTCGGCCCTTCCCACCGGCCTTGACAGTGTCAACCAACGAAAAGGAGTAGATAATGCGCCAACGAAGAACGACCGCGTGGATAGTGCTCAGCCTCATCCTGCTCACCACAGGATGGCGCGTCAAGGGTGCGGATGATCCCCCCGCGCCGGCTCAGCCTTCTGCCGGGTCCACGGATTCCCGGAAGGGAGCTAGTTCACAGCAGACGACGCTAGCCCAGACGGCGGTCCCTACCGACGAGGTCACGCTTCTCAAGCAGCAACTCGCCCTGCAGCAGCAACAAATCGAGCAGCTCCGCATGGCGCTCGAAGAGCAGAGGCAATTGCTCGAACGCGCCCTTCAAGCGGGGCAAGTCTCCTCGAATCAAGTTCCCAACCTTGGCCAGGTGGCCAGCGTCAAGCCTGCGGTTCCTGCGAGCCGCGCAGCGCTGCCGGCCAGCGCCCTGCCAATTCGCGCTCTCCCAACGGCCCAGAATCCGTCCACGGCCGATACGCCTCCGCCGGACATCGAGCTCGTCAAGGGTGAACTCGCCGCCGTGGCCGACAGCGCCGCACAGACGAACCAACGTGTCACCAAACTCGAGAATGACCTAAAGGACACCGCGAAGAAGTCCGACGGCCAGGGTAAGCAACTGGGCAACTTCAACTTCAGTGGTGACCTGCGGATGCGTTACGAGCCCTTTTTCCAGGACGGTAATCCCACTCGTCAGCGGGAGCGCATCCGGGCGCGGCTGAACATCAACGGAAAGATCACCGACGAGGTTTCGGGCGGAATCTCGCTCGCCACGGGCTCACTCGACGATCCGATTTCGACGAACCAGACGATGACGGGCTTCTTCAACCGCAAGCAATTCAGCATTGACCGGGCCTTCATCACCTACAAGCCAAAGTTTTTCAAAGAGCTGACCCTGGATGCCGGCAAGTTCAAATACCCCTGGTACCGCACGCCGCTCACTTTTGACAACGACGTCAATCCCGAGGGCTTCGCCGAGACCTTGGCGTTTGACCTTAAATCGCCGGGTCTCAAGAATTTCACGATTGTTGGCTTCGAGCTGCCCTTCAACGAGTTGAGCGGCAGCTATCAGAAGGGTGCCGACAGGCCCTACGCTCTCGACCCAGCCAAGCCGGCCTACGACAGCTTCGTTTTTGGCGGTCAGTTGCAGATGAAGTTCCAGCTCAGCGACAAGGCGAAACTGGGACTCTATGCGGCAGGTGTGAACTTCAATCGGTCCAATCCCATCGCCCTGGCACTTGTCAGCGGCGATCTGAAGCCCAGCCTCGCGAATTCCAACAGTTACTCCTATGCGGCAGATGGCACAACCGTTACAGGGTTCTTGTACAAGTTCACCTATCTGGACCTCATTGCCCAGGTGGATTACCAACTGACCCAGAAATGGCCCCTGACGGCGTTTTTCAACCTTGTCAACAACACCCGGGGACCCCGCGGTGAAAATCGCCGGGGATTCTGGACGGAAGTGATGTTCGGACAGACCAAGAATCCCAAGGACGTGCAGTTCGGGTACAGGTTTATCGACATTGGCAAGGACGCGGTGATCGGGGCGTTCAACGAGAGCGATTTGCGGAGCTCAACCAACGTGCGTGACCACGTGTTCCTGTTTGCCTACCAGACGCACAAGAACATCACCCTGCAGTGGACCGATTGGTATGGTCATTTGAAGGACCCTCTCTTGAACACTGGTCTCGTCCCTGCCGGGGTCCGGAACAATTGCACCACGGCACCCTTTACCGGTTGCCGCGATCCGTGGCTCACCCGAATGCAGTTTGACGTGATCTACAAGTTCTAATCGTTCACCAGGATTTCATCGGGCTGTAACCGGCCTGTAACAGGGACCGGCAACAATTCTGGAAGGAGAATAACGATGAAGAAGATGGCAAGAGGGCTGCTGCTTCTGGCCGCCGGGGCGGCGCTGCTGGCCGGCGTCTCCCGGCAGGGCTTGGCCCAGGGCCGGAACATTACTGTCAAGGGTTCCGACACTATGGTGATTCTCGGCCAGCGGTGGGCGGAAGTCTACATGAGCAGAAACCCTGGAGTCCCCATCCAGGTGACGGGAGGGGGGTCAGGGACCGGCATTGCCGCCCTCATTAACGGGACCTGTGACGTTGCGGAATCCTCCCGCCCCATGAAGGACTCGGAGAAGGCGGAGGTCAGCCAGAAGCGCGGCAAGCCGGTGGTCGAGATTCCCGTGGCGCTGGACGGCTTGGCGGTTTACGTCAACGAGCAAAACCCGGTCTCAGAACTGAGCCTGGAGCAGCTCAAGAAGATTTACACTGGCGTGGCCAAGAACTGGAAAGAAGTAGGCGGGCGCGACGAGCGCATCATCCTCTACGGTCGCGAGAACAGTTCGGGAACCTACGTTTATTTCAAGGAACACGTGCTGGAAAATGCCGACTACTATCCCACCACACAAACACTTCCCGGCACCGCAGCCGTGATCAATGCGGTGGCCCGCGACACGCGCGGGATCGGTTACGGCGGCATCGCCTACGGCAAAGGGATCAAGCACCTGCGCGTCCGAAAGGATGCCAACTCCCCGGCCATTGAGCCGTCCATGGACAAGGTGATGAGTGGAGTCTACCCCATCAGCCGGTATCTTTACTGGTACCTGGCGGGTCAACCTGCCGGCGATCTCAAGAAGCTGGTGGATTGGGTGATGACGAAGGACGGACAGTCCGTCGTGGAAAACGTTGGCTACTATCCTCTCCCAGAGGATGTTCTAACACGGTACGCCGGTGGCCCAGCCAAGCAGGCGAAGGCCAAGAGCAGGAAGAGCGGCGTCAAGTGACGGAGTCCCCAACCAGCCCCGCCGGGACGCTGAGGCACAGCCTTTATCCGGCGGGGCACTTGTTCTCATCATGGGCGATCTAGCCATCTCGGTCAGCAGCGGAACACTCCAGCGGGCCCGTGCTCCCCGCCGCTGGCGCGAGTGGGCAATCACCAAGCTGATCCAATTGAACGCGTGGCTGGCCCTCGCCTTTATCGCGCTCATTCTGGTCTTTGTGGCACGCGAAGCCGTGCCTCTTTTCTATGAGCCAGCGTCGCAGGCAGAGGTTGGCTGGAGTCGTCTTTTTCTGCCGCAGCATTACGGCACCCCTGACGCCCCGCTTCCCTACGTCTGGCAGCCCGTCTCCACCGAGCCCAAGTACAGCCTGATGCCGCTCTTTCTGGGCACCTTGAGGATCACCACCATCGCTATGTTGTTTGCCGCTCCTCTGGCGCTGGCGGCGGCGGTTTACACGGCGGAATTTGCCCCCGGGTGGGTTCGGGAGACGGTCAAGCCGGCGGTCGAAATGCTGGCCGGCTTTCCCTCTGTGGTCTTAGGCTTCTTTGCTCTGATCGTGCTCGCCTCGTGGCTACAGAGGGCATTCGATTTCGATTACCGGCTGAACGCCGTGAATGCCGGAATCGCTCTCGGCCTGGCGGTGATCCCCATCATCTACACGGTTTGCGAGGACGCCCTGGGTGCCGTGCCGCGTGGCCTGCGCGAGGCCTCCTGGGCGCTGGGCGCCACGCGTGCCGAGACTGCCTGGCGTGTCGTGCTGCCCGCCGCCTTGCCAGGGATTTTCGCCGGCTGCGTTCTCGGTTTCGGACGGGCCATCGGTGAGACCATGATTGTGCTGATGGCCTCGGGAAACGCAGCCATCACCTCCTGGAGTTTCACCGAGTCGGTGCGCACGCTCTCCGCGACGATCGCGGCCGAACTTGCGGAGGTCGTGTTTGGCAGCCCTCATTACCGCGTGTTGTTCCTCCTCGGCCTCCTTCTGTTCATCTTTACGCTGCTTCTGAACAGTGCGGGAGAGTGGATGATTGCCCGCCTGCGCCGCCACCTGACGGGGAGAGCTTGAGATGCGCCTGGCCTTGCGCCGCCAATTCGACCGCTCGCTGCGCTGGCTCACGGCGCTGGCCGCCCTCGGCATCCTGGGCCTGCTGGCAATCATGATCGGACAGATCGCGTATCACGGCTGGGAGAGAATTACCTGGGAATTTCTCACGGCCGCTCCGACACAGGGAATGACGGCTGGAGGAATCTTCCCCGCGATTTTCGGCACCACAGCCCTAGTCCTCATCATGACGGTATTCGTAGCCCCCTTCGGTGTGCTGGCGGCGGTCTACTTCTCCGAGTATGCCGATCGGCAGTCCTGGTTTTACAGAGTGGCACGCCAGGCGGTTAACAATCTGGCGGGCGTTCCCTCCATTGTGTTTGGACTGTTTGGACTGGGCTTCTTTGTGCAGTTTGTGGGGAAACAGGTCGACCGCACCCTCTACGGTGGCGCGCTTCATTATGGGCAACCGGCGATTATCTGGGCGGCGCTCACCTTGGCAGTCCTGACGCTGCCGGTGGTGATTGTGAGTGTGGAAGAGGCGCTGCAGGCAGTCCCCCAGAGCTACCGGGAAGCCAGCTATGCCCTGGGGTCCACAAAGTCCCAGGTAGTCTTCCGCGTTGTCCTACCTCATGCACTGCCCGGTGTGCTGACGGGCGCCATTCTCGCCGTCAGCCGGGCCGCCGGTGAGGTGGCACCCATCCTTTTCGTGGGCGCGGCCTATTACCTCCCGCATCTGCCCACCAAACTCAACGACCAGTTCATGGAGCTGGGTTATCACATTTTCATCCTATCCACGCAGTCCCCGGACGTGGATGCCACCAAGCCTCTGCTCTACGCCACGGTCTTGGTGTTGCTAGGCCTGACTTTTCTGCTCAACGCGCTGGCGATAATCATCCGGGCGCGCATGCGTCTGGCTCGACGGAGCGTGTAATGGTGACGGCCACTACGGATCGCGAATTTCCTCTGCTGCGCACCGAGGTGAGGGAACGGCCAGCCGCGGCCTCGGCGAAGGAAATCCGGGTCTGCGCACGCAACTTCAGTCTCTGGTATCGCGACCGGCAAGCGCTCGACGACATCTCTCTGGACATCTATTCCCGTCAGATCACGGCCATTATCGGCCCCTCCGGCTGCGGCAAATCCACCTTCCTGCGCTCTCTCAATCGCATGAACGACTTGATCCCCGGGGTGCGCGCCAGCGGGGAGATTCTGCTCGACGGCCATAATCTTCTCGCCCCGGACGTTGACGTGGTCGCGCTCCGCCGGCGCGTGGGGATGGTCTTTCAGCAGCCGAATCCCTTTCCCAAGTCCATCTTTGACAATGTCGCCTACGGGCTGCGCATCAACGGGTTGGCCGCCAACGCGGGCGAACGCGCGGCGCGGGTAGAGGCCGCCTTGCAGCAGGCCGCCCTGTGGGACGAGGTCAAGGATCGCCTGCGCAAGAGCGCCCTGACGCTTTCCGGAGGTGAGCAACAGCGCCTCTGCATCGCCCGCGCCCTGGCGGTCCAGCCCGAAATCCTGTTGATGGATGAGCCGGCTTCGGCCCTCGACCCCATCTCCACCGCGAAAATCGAAGACCTGATCTTTGAACTCAAAAGCCGGTACACTATCGTGATTGTGACCCACAACATGCAGCAGGCCGCGCGCGTCAGCGACTACACCGTCTTCCTGCTGCAAGGGCGGCTTATCGAATGGGGGGAGACTGCCCGGTTGTTCAAGACCCCCGCCGACAAACGCACCGAGGACTACATCACCGGCCGCTTCGGATAGCTGCGCGCGGCGCCCGGGAGAAAGGTACGAGCTTGAGACATTTCGTGGAAGAACTCGGGGAACTGAAAAACCGGCTGCTCGAAATGGGCGCGCTGGTGGAATCGGCGATCTACCGCAGCGTGCAGTGCCTGGCCCAGAAGGATGACAACCTGGCGCAACAAGTCCTGCAAGACGAGGCGCGCATCAACCAGATGGAAATCGAGATTGACGAGCTGGCCACGCGCCTGCTGGCCCTCCAGCAGCCAATGGCGGCCGACTTGCGCTTCCTCACTGCGGCCATCAAGATCAACAACGACCTGGAGCGTATGGGCGACCTGGCGGTCAACATCGTCGAGCGGGCACTCGCGCTCCGGCCGGAGCCCGTCGTGCAACCGCTCATTGATATCCCCCGCATGGCGCAACTCACCCAGTCCATGGTGCGCAAGAGTCTGGATGCCTTTGTGCGCGGCGACTCGGAACTGGCTCGCAGCGTCCTGCTCTCCGACGATGCGGTCGATGACCTGCGCGATTCGACTTACGAGGAACTTGTCCGGTTTATGCAGGAGGATCCGGTCAACGTTCGCCCGGGCGTAAACTTGATGTTCGTCGCCCGCAGCCTCGAACGCCTCGCCGATCACGCCACCAACATCGCCGAGGATGTTCTGTTCCTGGTCCAGGGGGTCGAGGTCCGCCACCACGCCGAGGCACGCGACTAGTCGCTTGCCTTCCCGGCTGCCACACGGCAGATCGCACACTTCGCCGTGCCGACGTGCTTTGGCCGGGCAGGTGCGAAGACTCGCCGCCCGGAAGGGCACCGCTAGGCGAAGAAGAGCCCAGGATACCCGTGGGGAGGTTCCGCACCGGAGAGTGGTGGGCGCGGCTCGCGCGTCAACACACACCCTCCCTGGGGCCGGGCGGCCTCTCTTCGGAAGGAACCTTTCTGGAAATCACAGTCCAGGCGCTTAGAGCTTGCCAAGCTTACCCGCCAACTGGAGGAGCACCTTGCGGTTGGAGCTCGACAGGCCCTCGAAGAGTCTGACCAGCTTTCTCGCCGGCTTCGACAAGCTCACCTGTTCGGGCACCTTGA
>Ga0315279_10007997_pt1 | contig 12917 bp, 8 predicted proteins | sample YL17G06_20_MG_FD_203694 | JGI IMG/M metagenome (GOLD analysis project Ga0315279, IMG submission 203694) | Sediment microbial communities from Yellowstone Lake, YNP, Wyoming, USA - YL17G06_20 | ecosystem: Environmental > Aquatic > Freshwater > Lake > Sediment | place: USA: Wyoming | collected... | reverse complement strand
AGAAGGTTGGATTACACCGCATTTGAAATCTGAAATCATATATTAGAACTGAGATATAGATTTATAGTAAAGGTTCGTTGAAAATTTAAATGTTTATATGATTGCGTTTTTATTCGTCGTAAATCATTCAGCGAAAACTATTGACAATTTGATATATGTAGTGAGAATATTTTAGTGCGGTGGATTGTTATATTCTTAATAATGATGGCTGGGTGTGTAAGCACAACTACATCTCAAATGACACATGGCATATCTCAAAATTCAGAGACAGGCATTCAAAATCCAGTTGATTCAATCATGTTCCAAAATCCAATAGTTAATTTCTGTCGTGAAAAAGATAATAACCTTTTGGTTCTTGATGCCAGCTTTGAAAAAATATTTCGAGTTGATATAGCAAAACGAGTTATCTCGGAAACAATTTCGATACCGCAAAAAATAAATTTTCTTAAAGGAATTGCCTCGGATAATGTGTATATATATCTTTATACAGAAAATAGCCTGTATCGGTTTGACCCAATCAATCAACAACTATCTCTCTTGGTTGATGAAAACCGTATTAAAATCTTCGATTTATCTGTAAATCGACTTGGAGAAGTTTTTTTGAGCGACAATTTGAACAACCAAATTATTATTATTAATAACATTGGTACAATCGAACAGTTTGATAAACCGCATAAAGACCTGTTCTTTCCTGCTGGAATTTATTATGACGAGCGAAGTCAACATCTGTGGGTAATTAACCGAGCACAAAAACGAATTGAACGCTACTCTCGAATTGGTAATATCGATTCAATTATTTCAATACCTAATCAATTTTGCTATAAATTGAAAATATCCCAAAACGGGATATTTCTTTTACAAAATAAGTTAAAAAATATTATTGAGATAGATAGTAATCGAATTGTTTACACATCAAATTACACAATATCAGATTTTTTACTCACCAATGATAATTTATTTTTCCTTGATGCGAATAGAATGATTTATATTTATAAATCGCAATTGTAATAATAAATTTTATATGAATATTATCCTTGCGGCTTTTTTAGTTGCTACTAACAGTCTAAATAGCGAGACCGTATTTTATGCGTCTGGTTCGCGCGGTCCGTATAAAATCATTGATAATCTGATATTTGTTGGTACTGATTCAGTTTTTATTAACGATTCATTAATCGACCGTGCTAATTATTCTATCGATTATAACCAAGGATTGATAGTATTTAAAGAAGCTCTCGAAGAATCGGTACAAGTATTAGTACGGTATCGTAAATTACCATTTAGCCAAACTAAAACAAAATATTTCAATAATGTCGTGAAAACTGAAACTATCGCTGATTCAACTTACGCCGTGATTAAAGAAAAAAACCTAAAACCGGAAACCGAAGAGGAACAGGCTTCTGACCTTGATTTTTCCGGTTCGAAAACGATATCAGTCGATTTGGGCAGTAAGCAGGGTTTAGGATTAGAGCAGGCAACCAGAATTAACCTGAAAGGTAATTTGCAAGGTGTCAACTTATCAGCAGTTTTATCTGATGTCGGTAATCCGATTCCACCAGAAGGAACGACCAAAGAACTTTCTGAATTCGATAAGATTTTTATCAAGCTCCAAACGGATAAGTTTGTTGGTTCGTATGGTGATAATGATTTAATACAATCTTTCGATGGTCTTGGGTCAATCAATAAGAAAATTATTGGCGTTTTATTGAATGGACGATTAGGCAATACTACCACTAACCTTGGTTATGCGAAATCGAAAGGAAAATATAAGAAACTAATCTTTTATGGCCTGGATAATAAGCAAGGTCCATATTATTTGACGAAAGATGTGAAGAGTGCTCCAATCGTTGCTGGCTCAGAAAATGTCTATTTGTCGGGCAAGCGGATGATAAGAGGACAAACCGAAGATTATACGATCGACTATAGCACGGGTTCAGTAACATTTACCAATCGACAGATTATTAATTCGTTTTCTAGAATTGAAATAGATTTTGAATATTCGACTGAAGAATATAACCGGTACCTTATTTTAGCAAATAGCAAATGGCAAATGACAGATGGTTTAATTTTAGACGGCGGATTTTTTTCCGAAGCAGATGATAAAACCCAAAACTTATCTTACGATCTGGATGATGGGGATATCAATTATTTGGCAACAGTATTCGCAGATTCGAATCAAGCATGGCTATCTGGCGTTAAATATGTCGGGATGGGTAATGGCGATTATACAAAAGTGGATAGTCATTATATGTATGCGGGATTAGATTCAGGTGATTACAATGTTAGATTTACTTATGTCGGAACCAGCCTAGGAAATTATGATTATGACAATGTGATTGGTGGATTTGTATATAGGGGAGAGAATCAAGGTAAATACGTACCGCAAATTCACATTCAGCTACCAGAACAAAATAGATTTTATAATGCAAATGCTGTGTTTCAATCGGCGGTCGGTATAAATATTAATCTGCAGGGATTTCTCAGCCAAAGAAAATTAAATCTGTTTTCTAATTCAAATCTAGAAAAAAATGGACTAGGTTATCATTTAAATAGCACTTTTAATAAGGAAAGATTTAAAATGAGTTACCAAAGAACAGAAGCTAATCCGAAATTCTATTTTCCTGGAACTTATAATAGTATCGATTTTGATTACAACTGGGCAGGGATAATACAGGAATCATTGAAAAATTCAGATGAGATAAATCTAAAGGTTAAACCGTTCAATTTGCTTGTCCTTGATGCAGGAGTGGGTTGGCTAAAGAGTTTTAATAATCAGTCAAGACAAAAATTATCATTCGGTAGTAAAATAATGACTGCTTCGGATTATATTTTAGCAGATGGTAATACTGAAATATATCCAAACTTGGGAAAACGGTATTACCTGAATCTGACCCCAAAGTATAAAATCTTGTATCCAAGGCTGGAGCTATTCTGGGGAAAAGTAAAAGATACTATCGAGCGTCATATTACTCCGGCACTAAAGCTTCAATACGAAGATTTATTTGATGTTAAGATCATTTCGGATTTTAAGGAATTCAAGAGTCAAAATAACAAACTAAATAGCGTATACAAACTTGAAGGTAATTTTTGCGAAGCTGATTTTAATCTAACAACAATATTTGGTTATCAGATAAATAAAATAAATAACATTGAAGAAAATGCTAATTTTTTTGGTAATGCCTCAGGGCAGTTTTCATTAATCCGTGGTCTGAGTTTCAATTATGATTATCTAGATCAGCAAGGCGAGATGCAAACGACTGAAATCAACTATGTCTGGGTAGGTAATGGACAAGGGAATTACAGACGTAATCCAGATACTGGAGAGTTCTATTTTGACGCGCAAGGTGATTTTATTCAACAATTAGTTCCTTCAGGTAACTATATTAATAGCAGAATTAGAAAATTACAGACTAACTGGGATTTTTATCGTTTCGAATTCTTCAATTTTGATGGCTATTATTCCATCCACGATGAGAAAAGCGCTCATGAACCTTTACAGAATATAAATAGCCGACAATTCAATTTATCAATTCTGCCTTATCAAAAGAGTTTAGCAATTCGTTTGACCAATAGTTATGATTTATCAAAAGATAATCAGTATAATGCAGGAGCAACCAAAAGGAGATTTAATAATAATCGATTAGAAATCCAATCTCAGCTTAGTGAGGATATTTCATCTAAATTTTCAATCGAAATTAAAGACAATATGATTGAGCGAATTAATCAAGGCATCGAAGAATCAAGCCGTGTATACTTGTACACATTCAGCCCGTCGATCGGATATAGTTTAGATTTAAAGATTGATTTCAGTCATTCAAGACAAAATATGTCAAGACCCCTCTATTATACTTTTTTAGGAAAATTCTGGCTTTACAAATCGAAATTAGCTTTGGAAAGAAATTGGGAAATCAGAAAATCAACAAATTTTAATGCTAATTTCAGTTTGACTCACCGAACTGCAACGATTAGTCAATTACCATATGACATAAACTTATATGAACCGAATGGCATCACGCCAGAAATAAAAATCAATCTCGACCGCATTTTACATCCCGAAGCAAGCAAAACCTTCAACCAGGTAATTCTAAGTGCGAACTATTCTTTCATTAAGTTTCCGCAGAGGGTAATCGAACAAACCTTTACAGTAAAAATTCAAGCCAATTTTTAGTCTTGACAGATGAAAATATTAAAGTAATATTTTTGCTATGGATTTATTTGATAAATGTTTAGAATTTTACCCGATTATTGAGCGGGCAAAGAAAACCGGATTTTATCCCTATTTCCGCGCATTAGATAGTGAAGCGGACCGGCGAGTTGTAATAAAAGGGAAAGAATTAATTATGTTGGGGTCTAATAACTATCTTGGGTTAACCGTTCATCCTAAAGTGAAAACAGCGGCAATTGATGCGATAAAGAAATACGGTACAGGTTGTACCGGTTCGCGATTTCTTAATGGAACTCTTGATTTGCACATTGAATTGGAGCAAAAATTGGCAGAGTTTTATCATAAAGATGACTGTATTGTTTTCTCAACCGGTTTCCAAACTAATCTGGGAGTTATTTCATCTTTAGTCCGAAAAGGTGATGTGGTGATTGTTGATAAGCTTGATCACGCATCAATTATTGATGGCTGTAAACTTTCGTTTGGCAGAGCAGTTAGATTTTTACACAATGACATGGAGGATTTAGAGCGAGTGCTGGCTGGCCTAGATAAGGACTGCGGTAAATTTATCGTAGTTGACGGTATCTTTAGTATGGAAGGTGATATTATTGATTTACCAATTGTAGTAAAATTAGCTAAGAAATATAAGGCACGGATAATGGTTGATGATGCCCATGCGGTCGGCGTACTTGGTGAACGCGGCTCAGGAACGGCAGAGTATTTCGGATTAGATGGCGATGTTGACCTGATAATGGGTACATTTTCTAAATCGTTTGCGACAATCGGCGGTTATGTAGTTGGGTCAAAGAAGACAATAACTTTTATTCGACATCAAGCCCGCCCGAATCTTTTTTCAGCAAGTATTCCACCCCCCGCGGTTGCTACTGCTCTAGCTGTTTTAGAAATTATTAAAAGTGAGCCGGAACGCAGAAAGAAACTCTGGCATAATACGAATAAGATGTTAAAAGGTTTTAAAGAATTAGGTTATAACACGGGAACAAGCTGTACACCGGTAATACCATTGCACATCGGTGATGATACGAAGGCAATTAATTTTTGGCATGATCTCTACGAAGGGGGAATTTTTGCCAATCCGGTTATACCACCAGGTGTGCCACCAAGCCGAAGTTTAATACGAACAAGTTATATGGCAACACATACCGATCAAGATTTAGACGAGGCGTTAGAGATATTTGGAAAAGTCGGTAAGAAAGCAGGGGTTATTTAAAAATGACTGATTTACGAGTTCAAAAGGTAGAATCTTCAAAAGATTTATATGACTTTGTAATGTTACCCTGGGTTATTTATAAAAATGACCCGAATTGGATTCCACCATTGATTTCCGATTTTAAAGCAACAATCAATAAATACAAAAATCCTTTTTTCTGTCACGCAGATCGAGAACTATATATTGTACGAAAGGGTAATGATGTGGTAGGTAGGATCGCTGCGGTCGTTGATTTTAATTACTGTAAATATCACAATAAAAACGTTGCATTTTTTGGATTTTTTGAATCGATTGAGAATTATGCGGTAGCAGAAGCATTATATAAGAAAGTTATAGAATTCGCCAAAGCGAAAGGAATGGCAGAGATATTCGGTCCAGCAAATCCATCAATGAATGATGAAGCAGGATTCTTGTTAGAGGGCTTTGATTCGCCGCCAAAAATCAAAATGACTTATAACCCAAAATACTATCTGGAATTCGCGGAACGGTTCGGTATGAGAAAAGTTAAAGATCTATATGCCTACCTTATCGATATTCAAAAAGACCCACCAGCAAAATTAGTTAGAGTCGTAGAAGCTTTGAAAGCAAGAAAAGAGATTAAAGTGCGTCCGATTAATGCAAAAAATTTAAAAGACGATCTAATCAAAATTAAAGATATTTATAATAATGCCTGGAGTAATAATTGGGATTTTGCACCGATGACTGATTTGGAAATCGATGATTTGGCAAAAAAGCTGAAACAGCTTATCGTTCCGGAAATCATTCCAATTGTTGAAATTAATGGTGAAGCCGCCGGGATGAGTATTGGGCTACCGGATTATAATCAGGTACTGAAAAGACTTAATGGACGATTATTCCCGTTCGGATTTATTAAATTTTTAATATACAAAAATAAAATCGATGCGGTGCGACTTTGGGCATTGGGAATAAAAGATAAGTTCCGTAATACTGGAATCGATGCCTTGCTTTATTACGAGACTTTTGTCGGCTCAAGAAAAAAAGGATATAAATGGGGTGAGGTGTCTTGGATTTTAGAAGATAATGTGAATATCATAAGACCAATCCTTTTATGGAATGCGAAGTTGTATAAAAAATATCGGGTTTATCAGATAGCGGTCTAAGTTACAGTTTTCTCTTATCCAACCCTTAACAAATCAGAACGACCCTTGAACTTGTTATTGATAGTTATTTTGATAATTTTATTTTCCGGTTTGGAAAACAGAGGGTCGTCTTGAATTATTGAGAATGCATCATCACGGGCTTGAAACAATATGTGCCGATCTTCTTTTATATCAGCAATTTTTAAGTCAGGCAGACCATGTTGTTTAGTTCCCAATAATTCTCCGGGTCCACGTAATTCTAAATCTTTCTCGGCTAATTGAAATCCATCATCGGTCATTTCAAAGAATTTAAGGCGCTCAGCGGCAATAGAAAAACTTGAGTCGGAAGCGACAAGAATACAATAGGAGGTTTCACCACCTCGACCGATGCGTCCTCTTAATTGATGTAATTGCGATAACCCAAATCGCTCGGGATGCTCAATTATCATAACGGTCGCGTTTGGTATATCCACTCCTACTTCAATTACAGTGGTTGTGACTAAGATGTCGATTTCATGGTGTCTAAATTCTTCCATTCGTTTTATTCGCTCAGCGCTTTTTAGTCTGCCATGAACTAAACCAACACGAAAATTTGGAAAATTCTGTTCGGTTTCTTCAAACGCCTTTATAGCTGCTTTAAGATCTAACTTCTCCGATTCTTCGATTAACGGACAGACAATATATACCTGTTGACTTTCATTGACTTTCTGTATGATGAAATTATTAATTTGAGTTCGTTGTTTCTCACCAGTGAGTTTTGTCACGATTCGTTTTCTCCCTGGAGGCTTTTCTGATAATGTTGAGATATCTAAATCTCCGTATAATGTCATTTGCAATGTTCTCGGAATTGGGGTTGCGGTCATAACTAAGAAGTCCGGGTTTATTCCTTTATTAAGAAGAGCGGCTCTTTGCATCACACCAAATCGATGTTGTTCGTCAATGATTGCGAGTCCTAATTTGTGAAACTGAATATTTGCTTCGATTAATGCGTGGGTTCCAAAAACAATTTGAATCGAGCCATCACTAATGCCATTTATAAACATTTTTTTCTCTTTAGTTTTTGTACTACCCGTAAGCAAACAAGACTTAACTCCAATCTGTTTTAGTCGTTCTTGCCATACTAAAAAATGCTGTTCGGCTAGGATTTCAGTCGGAGCCATTAATACGGCTTGGAAATCATTCTCAGCCGCGATAAGCATTGCATAGATTGCTACGACTGTTTTTCCTGAGCCGACATCACCCTGAAGTAGTCGGTGCATACTTGTCCGCTTTTCCATATCTTTTTCTATTTCTCCAAGTACTTGCTTTTGGCCAGTCGTAAAATCGAAAGGTAGAAGTTGTGTTAGTTTCTTGGTTAAAAGACCGGTTTCGACTAATGAGAAACCTTTTTTCTGGGTAGTTGTAGCTAACTTTCTTAATGCGATAAGCAATTCAAAATAAAAAAACTCTTCATAAATCAACCGCTCTTTTGCTTTTTTAGCATCATCAAGGTTTTTGGGAAAATGCAAATTCTGAATTGCGGATTGTAGTTCAGGTAAAGAATACTTGTTTAGTAGTTGTGAGGGTAAAGTTTCTTGCAAATAATCAAGATAATTATCGATTGCATTACTCATTGGTCGTCTAATTTCCCATAAAGAAAGACCCTCAGTTAATGGATATACCGGAATTATACTACCGGTATATACGAAAGATTGTCCATTCAGTGAGTCTTCAGCTATTATTTCGTAAAATGGGTTGATCATCTGTTTTCTTGAGTAATAAGTTACTGTTCCAGATAGAATTATTCGTTGATTAATATTAAACTTTTTCTTCAGGTCAGGACGGTTAAACCAGATGGCTTCCATGATGCTAGTTTCATCACTGACCAAGATGCGAATTAACTCACCGCGATTTTTAGTTTTTTTAATGTCACTGGCAATGACTTTGACATACACTGTCCCATCTTCATTCGTTATTAAATTACGAATTGTTACTACATTTGTGCGATCGATATAACGGTGAGGGACTAAGAAAAGGAGATCTTTAATTGTTTCGACGCCAACCCGTTTTAATAAAAGTGCACGTTTCGGACCAATTCCTTTTAGATATTGAACATCAGCATCAAGGCCAGATTTATAAATTTTACTTGTGCTCTTCAATTTTTCCTTTCATCGGAACAAATCGGACCGGTTCATGTTCAGTTTTAATGAGCTTGCCATTCCGTTTCACAAAGACGGTGAGGATTTGTGTTTCGTATTCTTCACCCATCGGTACAACAATACGACCGTCTTCTTTCAATTGTGCAATTAGCGAATCGGGTAGGTAGGGTGGAGCACAAGTTATTATTATGACATCAAATGGAGCTGCTTCAACCCAACCTATATAACCATCGCCAAATCGGGTTTGAACGTTTTTATAACCTAAATCTTTCAATCTTTGTTCAGCGGTCTTTGCCAAAGTCTCAACGATTTCGATGGTGTAAACTTCTTTACAAAGAAGAGATAATACTGCTGCTTGGTAACCAGAACCAGTGCCGATTTCTAAAACTTTCTCATCTCCTTTTAATTTAGCAAGTTCAGTCATAATTGCGACGATATATGGCTGTGAGATTGTTTGGTTCTCACCGATCGGTAGTGGATAATCACTATACGCTTCGGGTTTACTTTCTTCCGGGACAAAAAGGTGTCGCGGAACTTTTTCCATTGCTTGCAAGACTCTTTTATCTCGTACGTCACGACTAGCAATCTGGCTTTTTACCATATTTTTTCGTAATATTGAATATTGATCGGTATTTCTTGCACCACAGGACATAATTAAGATTGAACTAGATAATAATATTAATAAAAGATACCATGTTATCATACTTTTCATTTTTTATTTATCATTTTTATAAAATCATCTTCAGAAATAATTTTTACGTTCAATGCTTTTGCTTTACTATATTTTGAACCAGGTTCTTCGCCAACCAAAACATAACTAATCTTTTTAGATACTGACGAAGAGACATTACCGCCGAGATTTAAGATAACTTCATTTGCCTGTTCTCGGCTATAATTTTTTAGGCCCCCAGTCAGAACAAATGTTTTTCCAGCAAATGGTTTTTTAGCCTGTTCTTTTGCATCTTCAGAAAATTTAAGTCCGGCTTTTTTTAGTCTTTCAATGAGACGAATATTTTCTTTATCGTTAAAGAAATTTCTAACACTTTCAGCGACGGTTGGACCAATGCCCATAACATTTGCAATTTCTTCAAACTTGGCGTTGCGCAGTTTGTCAATGGAAGGAAATGCGGATACAAGAACTCTTGCAGCATGTAATCCAACATGGCGAATCCCTAAGGCAAATAATACTTTACTGTATGTTTTATTTTTACTATTCTCAATCGCCGATAACAGGTTGTTGACAGATTTTTCACCCATTCGCTCTAATTTTATTAAAGCATCAAATTTTAGATTATAGATATCAGCGAAATCTTTTACTAAACATTTATCGACTAAAGTGTTTACTATCGCAAATCCAAATCCGGCAATATCCATTGCAGAACGACAAGCAAAAAGTAATAATCGTCCTTTGATTTGAGCAGGACAGGACGCATTGATGCAACGTAAGGCGACTTGATCTGCTTCACGGAAAAGTTTTGAATGACAAACCGGACATTTTTTCCTTGGTCTGAGTTTTTTTTCTTCTCCGGTTCTTTTATCGGTCACAACTTTTACTACTTGCGGAATAACTTCGCCGGCTTTCTCGATAATTACGGTATCACCGATTCTAATATCTTTTCGTTTCACTTCATCAAAATTATGTAAAGTTGAGTGAGAAATCGTTGAACCAGACAGAAAAACCGGTTTCATCTCGGCAACTGGTGTTACGACACCAGTACGTCCCACGCTAAAAATAATGTCCAGCACTTTAGTAGTTGCCTGCATAGGTGGATATTTGTAAGCAACTGCCCAGCGCGGGCTTTTGATTGTTTCACCTAATTGTCCTCTCGCTGAAAACTCATCGATCTTGACAACCATTCCGTCAACTTCATATGGCAACTTATGTCGTTCTTCTTTCCATTGTTCACAGTGTTCGATTACTTTTTCAATCGAATTAAATAGATCAGAATGGGGAATGATTTTAAATCCTCTATCTTTCAATAAATTAAGTGTGCTAAAGTCAGAAATAAATTCTTTAGATGGTGGTGTAGGAATTGTATGGACAAATATATCCAGTTTTCTTTCTGCTACTAATTTCGGGTCTAACAATTTTAAGCTACCTGCTGCAGCATTGCGTGGATTAGCAAACAAAGTTTGACCTTTTTCTTCGCGTTGCTCGTTTAACTTTGCAAATTGTTTCTTGGTTAAAAATACTTCACCTCTAACTTCAAAACTCCTTAGCGACTTTAAGTTTGACAGAACATTTAACGGCACGCTATTTATTGTCTTTAAGTTAATAGTAATATCATCGCCGGTCGCACCATCACCCCGAGTAGCACCTTGTATAAATTTACCACCTTCGTATTTCAAGGAAACCGCAACACCATCAACTTTCTGTTCAACAATGTAGTTAAATTTTGAAATAGTCTTTCTGACTCTTGCATCAAAATCTCTTAGTTTTTCGTATGAATAGGTATTATCAAGGCTGAGCATTAATGGTGAATGAGTGACAGATTTAAACTCTTTAATCGGTTCACCACCGACTCTTTGAGTTGGGGAGTCTGAAGTTATTAGGTCAGGAAATCTATTTTCCAATTCAGAAAGTTTCTTTAACAATTTATCATATTCAAAATCAGAAATTAGCGGGTTATTTAAAACATAATATCGGTAATTATGATCATTAATTACTTTTCGTAATCGTTCGATTTCTTTTTTTACTTGAGTTTTCGTCATCAACCATATTTTTACCAATAGGAGGATATTTGTCAAGCAGATTTATATTTTTTTTTACTCAGTCATAGTCTAATTTTTTTGCTTTAATTTTCCGGGTGTATTGGCCTAATAGCTAGTGGAATCCCTGCACCATGTGAACCGATATTTTCTGTTCTAATTTATGCGCGATTCTCTGTCCGTATCTCTGCTACAATTCGTGCGACGATTCGTTATATGCTCTGTGCTAATATTCCTGTTAGGATTGTTTATAGGTTTCGCGCTATCAATTCTACTATATATTGAAATTGAATTTTATAACTTACTTTTGTACTTAATTCTAAGCTATGCAAGGGGCCAGGGATGGGACTATATACCGTCTTTTTGAAAGTAATTTAGTTAAGTAGTTATTAAGCTTTGAGATAAAGGAAAAATTTACTAAATTTTTCCTTTACATATACATATGTGTTAAATTGTTCCGTTTTCCTGTTCGAGAATTAAAACATAAATACATAATTAAAAGATATGAGTTTTATTATTTACTTCTATTGACAAGTTAATATTTTTTAATACAATGAAAATCATGCCGGGGTAGCTCAGTTGGTAGAGCACGGGACTGAAAATCCCGGTGTGGGCGGTTCAATTCCGCCCTCCGGCATTTTAATAATTTAATTTTAGCGAGGGTAAATTGGCAAAGAAATCTAAATCGGTTTTAAAAACTACACGACAAGCTGCAAAAAGACGAATAATGAACCGTACAAAAAAACAAAAATTAAGAAAAATGTTAAAAGATGTTCGGAATATTAAAGAAAAAGATGAATTGTTAAAGATTTTACCTAAGGTCCAAGCAAATATTGATAAAAGCGTAAAATCTCGCATTATTCACAAAAATACAGCAGCGCGTTTAAAATCAAAACTAGTAAAATTGTCTAGAGGATTAGAAACTAAAAAAACATAACATATACAATCCACGCTAAATTTCTTTTTAAAACTGGGCTCAATTTAACAAATAATATTTTTAGTTTCACATAAAAGCATCTGGAATTGAAAATTAAAGCAATACGCATAATAGCTGGGTCAATATTAATAACTATTTTATTTTATTTTCTCGGAAAATCCGTATATCAAAATTGGCACTCAATAATTAATGCAAAATTAAAGTTTAACAGCTTATTTCTAATTATTTCTTATTTCTTTATGACTTTTTATTTCATTCTCTCCGCCTATACTTGGAAAAGAAATTTATTAATGCTAAAAGAGCATATCAGTCTACTTACTGCCTTAAGAATTAATGCATTAGCAACTTTGCCTAAATACGCACCGGGTAAAGTTTGGGGTATCCTTGGTAAGGTGTACTTAGCAAAAAAAGAAGGTGTTTCAGAACATGGATGTGTCATAACAATCAGTTTAGAGACAATTCTTTTTTTATTAGGCGGGGTCATACTTTTTTTGTTGACTGCTTCTTCGGTTGCAAAAGGTAAAGTACCTTACGCTTTTTATTTAATATTAATACCGGTTTGTTTAATTATTACTTATCCAAAAATTCTTATTAAAATTACTAATTTATTTTTAAAACTATTTAGACGCCCGCTCATTGACTTTAT
>Ga0315279_10007996_pt1 | contig 12917 bp, 10 predicted proteins | sample YL17G06_20_MG_FD_203694 | JGI IMG/M metagenome (GOLD analysis project Ga0315279, IMG submission 203694) | Sediment microbial communities from Yellowstone Lake, YNP, Wyoming, USA - YL17G06_20 | ecosystem: Environmental > Aquatic > Freshwater > Lake > Sediment | place: USA: Wyoming | collected... | reverse complement strand
GACCAGATGGCCCTGGGGGCCATGGAGGCCATCGCCGCGCGCAACCTGACGGGCAAGATCGTGCTGGTGGGCTTCGACGCCACGCGCGAGGCGGTGCGCGCGGTGCTGGACGGGCGCCTGAGCGCGGTGATGGCTCAGTATCCCGAGACCATCGGCAAGCGGAGCATCGAGGAGGCCATCAAGGCGGCCCGGGGACAGCCGGTGGAGAAGCGCATTGACGTGGGCACGGCGCTGTTGACCCGCGAGAATGCCAATTCATTTCTGCGCTGAAGCCGATTCCGCGCCGGCCGTTGAAGTTCGTGTACAATAACCATGTACGAGATGTACATAATAGTTGTACACAAGCGAGAGGCGCCATGAAAACCAAGGCTCTGCTGAAACCGGAAACCGTGGAAACCAATAGGACACAACTGCGGCAGCGACAGAGTTCCGTCCTCAGGAAGGCCAAGGGCCGCACCGTGGTGGTGGTCCGGGCACGGGAGGAAGAAGACGAGAAATACGTTGTAGACAAGCGGTACTTCGAAGAAATCCTCCAGAACTTCAGCGCCGCGTTGGAAACACTGGAAATCGCCACGGACACGAAATTGTTCAGCCGGCTGCTGAAGGCCGGGGAGACGGTCGATGAAGAGATTCGTCTCGGCAAGCTGCATTCCTTCGAGGAGGCCTTTGGGGAGGGATGAGTGTACGCCGTCAAGTTCACCGGCGAAGGGCTGGCGGACGTAAAGGCGCTCCCCAAAGACGCCAGAAACTTCCTTCGCAAGCAGATCTTGGGAAGGTTAGCCCAGGAGCCGCATAGCTGTTCCAAGGAGCTGCGCCACCCCTTGGAAGGGTGGAGAAGCTTCCACTGCCGAAACTACCGGATCGTTTTCAGAGTTTACGACGATCTTCACGCGATCGCGGTAGCAGCGGTGGGCAGGCGGCTCCCGCAATCGCCATCCGACGTGTACAAGAGACTTGAGGCGCTTGCGGCCCAGGGTCGGCTGGCAGAGAGCGTGCTCAAAGTTCTTCGGGAATTTTCCGGACCGCCCCGCCCCCAGTAGCTCCACCGGCCATCCAAATGAATCGCGATGGACCGCAGGTCAAGGCAGACCAGCGGGGACGAACCAAAGCGACGGGGCCGAATCCGCAGATTACGCGGATTATGTAGCGCTGGCGTCTCGCCGGCCGGCCCCGTCCGCGGCGGCGGACGCGGTACGCCGCGCCGATCCGGCCAGCGCCGCTGTGCAAGCAGAAGGAGCGCAGGCCGCTTCAGCGGCCTTGCCCCCGCTCTGCGGGGGTTAATAGGCCAGCCGTTTACGGCTGGTTTACAGCATGTTGTGATATGCAGCCCGCTTCAGCGGGCTTCTCGAACCGGCTTCAGCCCTCGCTCTTGAATCGGCCGGCTAAAGCCAAAACCGGGAAGCCCGTTGAAACGGGCTCGGAAACAACTTGCCCCCTACCCAGGCGTAAACGCCTGGGCTAATAACCCTCCGGGCAAGCCCGCTGAAGCGGGCTCCCGGCGTCCCGTTCATGAATAATGCGGGCTAGTGCTGAAGCTCCTCTCGAGCACGCCACAGCTTGTGAGAAGGGGATATCGCAACAGCAGTTTGAATCACGGCAGGGTTCCACCCCACACGACCGTCTTTCGATGTCGAAATCTAACGCCCCGCGTAACCTGCGGGCTGGACCGGCACGGCGCTTGCGCCGTCTGCAACCGCCGTGACGGGCCGGACCGTCAGGTTCACGCGGCTGTTATGCGTCCACGTAACCCTGCGGAGGTGCACGTCATGCACGTCCTTGTGTGAGTTCAAGTCCTCTCCGATAGAGGAATGGGATCACATAAGCAGGAGCACCGCGCCGCGTGCCTTTTGCAAACACTCCGATCGACGCCAGATCGGTCGTGACGCGATCCCATTCGGACCCGAAAGTGCGGCGTAGGGCCTGCTCACTGTACTCGGTCTTGCCGCCCATGAGTCTCTCGATGTGTCCCCAGATATGGGGAAACTCAGCTTCTAGATAGGTCGTTCTCTTCCGGACTGAGAGCTGCTCGAGTCCATACTTTAACGCCGGGGCAGTTATCACCGATTCGGACAATCCCGCAGGATTCGTCCGGCACGTATCCTGTTGATGTTGGCTTGCCCGAATGAGGAGATCCAAAACATCCCGAGGCGTCACGACGCCCCGCCCGTCGGCACATCGGGTATAGATCCACGTAAGTGTTGGACTTTGCTTCTTCCCCCGGTGAACCGTTGGTGGGAAGACGGTATCGAATGCCTCACGTCTGTAGTCCGCGCTGGCCTCAAGCCTCTCGCCGTCGACCCTGAGATACTCACGCAGCGGCGGGTTCGCAAAAATCCGCTTGACGGCCATCGTGAGGATTTGCTCCTCTGTCCATCCGAGTGTGTCGGCTTGTCGGGCTGTGATGTGTGTTAGAGCGACGAAACCGTTCTGGCCTTGAACGACATGTTCGAGCATGTCGTCTCGCAGGAACACCTTCACCCGAATGGGATCAGAAGACAGGATCCGCATCGCGCGGAGAAGACCTCGGAGGGCGGTCCGTTCCAGGTCAGAGCGACGGGGGAAGATCTCGTCTAAACGATCGATCATCAGCCAGATGGAGAGATTAGCTCGACGGAGGACAGCCTCAAGCGCATGGCGAACATCGATCAGGTATCGGGGCAGCGCAGTACCTGCCTCGTCGGGAGCAGTCTGGCTCTTAGCCGGAGGACCCGGAAGCCCGAAGTCGAGATCTAATTCTCCCTGGTCCCCAGGAAGGCGATAAGTGAGCCTCGGGCGCCATGACTTGAGAACGTTGAGAGTCCACTCAAGGATGCTCCTGAGAGACTTCCGCGCCCGAACCTCCGGGATCCTGGCGGCGAGGCACGCGGCATGAAAGGCCTCGATCTCCTTACCGGCGTCTTCCAGGAAAGGGGTGTAACGCGGGCCCTTGATGAACTGCTCATGCGCAAGCGATATGAGGTATATGCACCAGAACGCGATAAACTCTCGCTCGTCGAGCTTCTCGAACTCATCACGGAATGCGTCGAAAACCGGGTCGCCCGGGTCTTCCACCCCATGGGCCACGACAACTCGTCGAACCTCCAAAAGCATATCGGGCAGGAACTGGACGAATATCCGAAACAGGGCACTCTTGCCGGAGCCCTTTGTCCCTGGTATGAGATCCACCCTGTCGCTGAGGAGATCCCTGAAGGCCGAAGTTTCAACCCTGGCTACTTCTAGCAATCGGTCCGTTTCGGCGACGGATGTCCCTAGATCGAGCCCTGCGAGGAGTTCCGCTAGAGCGTCATTACGGTGCTGCATCTCTCACTTCCGGTAGGACACATAACAATAAGTAGATTGACCCGCGTAAGATGCGGGACTTCGATTTCCTGCCCGTATAACACGCCGTTGATTCACCTCATCGGGCCGCTACAAGCCCTGTAGTTTCAGCCGCTTCCATCCCATACAATGATTGATCATGGCGTCTGATGCGGATCGGCACAGAAACCTCTGCCACCGCCCCATAATCCATCAGCCGGGCTACGAACTGCGGCCGGGCCGCGCTGGACGTCCTTGTGCCCCAGCAGTTCCTGAACTGTTCGGATGATCGACAGTCTCGGGTGGAGTTGTTCACAGCGCCCAGCCTCTCAGCGATTCTCGCACCGGCGACGGGCTAGGGGGATTAAATCACATCTCAACCGCCAAAACAACGCCACTGCAGCCGGCGGCACCTCGTGCGAAAAAGAGCCGCCGCGGCTCAGCGCGTGGTCGTTAGGCCGACACGGCCACCAGCCCCGTCGAAAACAGTGGCAACGCCGGTGGCAAGGGCCGTATGATCAATCATGCAGTTCGAGTAGGATCCGGAGAAGGCTGCACGGAACCTGGCGAAGCACGGCGTATCGTTCGATGAGGGGTCGACGGTGTTCGGGGACCCTCTGGCTGGCACGATCCCAGACCCTCGGCACTCGGTTGAAGAGTATCGATTCGTCACCATCGGCCACTCGGTCGAGGGTTCGTTGATCGTCGTGGTTCACGTCGAACAAGGTAGCCGGACCCGAATCATCAGCGCGCGGGGGGCGACCCGGCGCGAGAGAAGAAGATATGAGTCCAAGACCAAAGACTAAGATCGATGACGACATGCTTCCTGAATACGACTTCACCGGGGCCGTGCGAGGCAAGTATTACGAGCGTTACCGGCAAGGTACGAACGTCGTGCTGCTCGATGCGGACGTGGCCGAGGCGTTCCGCGATTCCGCTTCAGTGAACGATGCGTTGCGGCTCCTGGTCTCGGTGGCAGAAGCCAAAGTGTCTCGGCGCCGTGGAGAGGCGGCGACACGGCCGCGGCCCAACAAGCCGTTGCAGCCGGTGAGCCGCGGGAAGTCCGGCGGCTGCCGACGGGGGCCGGCAAGCGCGGCTCGCGGCTGAGCGACGCGCGTCAGCCAGCCGACTTCATGGCCCTATTCAGAATCCGGAAATCCAGGGAACCTGAGCGTAGTGAGCACCGGCCAACTGCGAGCGATGGCAGCCCGCTAAAGCGCGCAGGGACAGCGAGTTAGCCGCCGGACTGATTGCCCGCCGCGCCGGTACGTGGCTCACAACCGAAAACCTGAAAAATCGCGTCCGAACTTTATTTGGTTTGTTTTCAAACGCGAGCGAGCGAGAAGGGCCGAAAAACTTGACAGCGTATGCTATACTGAAATTATGGGACCATAATGATGATTCCATAGCTTTTTCGGCTCCCGCCAATAGATAACCATTAAACTAATGGCTGCGGTGATGTAAATATAACAAAATAAACGAAGTGGAGATGGATGCAACCGTCCTATAATCCAGTAAACCAGCCAGTTAACAGCCGGAAACTGGCGACCGGCGCCCAAATACGCGGGGCCAGCGGGCAGTTCTTGGTGGAGCCAAGCCCGCGGAGCGGGCCCTTGAGTTTCTACATTTGGCGCCGCGGAGCGCCGCAGAGAATCCTAGCCGGGGGTGAGGGCCGCCGTTCTTGCGGCCCGCAACCCCCGGAACCAGCAATACCATTGACCGCGCCCCGGCAGGGCCGCGGAGAATCGCGCTGGCAACTCCTTCTCGCGCCGCTGTCGCGGCGCATTTCTCTTTTGCTTTTATCCGGGGGTTCGGGCCGCTAAACCCGCGGCCCTCACCCCCGGCTATAATTCTTGGCACCGCCCCGCGGTGCCAGCGCCCCAAAGCGGCGCCAAATGTGGAAACTCCAGAGCCCGCGAAGCGGGCGACAGAAAACGCCGCGAGGTTTCTATCGCCCGCTTCGCGGGCTCGTTCCGCCTGTCGCGGACCTTTCCCATCCCGCAGGGCGGGACCGTGGGCTACCAAACTACCGCCCGCTTCGCGGGCTCCATGGCCTTGATTCCTCTCCCCGGGCTTGCACCCAGGGCGGGCTATCCCGCCATGCGGCACCGCCCCCTCCGCAGCCTGGGATCCCCAGGGGCTCCGGAGGCCAAGCAGCCGCGGCCGGCCTGAAAAGCACGCTGGAAGCGGGGATTCCTTGGAGAGCGGGTACGGAACAGTAAGTGACATCAGGCAGGCGGCCGGCGCTACAGCCGTGAGTACACCCGCTCGATCAGCTCTTCCACATCCGCCACTGTTTTCTTGATAGGACCTTCCGCTTCCAGCTTCAAACTGGTGACGGCCGCCGCCCAGATGCAGGCCTCTTGTGGAGGAGCGGTCAGGCGCTTGGCCACATAGGAAGCGACGCATGTGTCGCCCCGCCCCGAGCGGCCCACCAGTTGCCGCGGGCAGAACGGCGCCTGGTGGAACTGGCCGCCCGCGAAAACCAGCAGGCCGTCGCGGTGCGTCAGCACAACCTCCCTGGGTCCCCAACTCGCGATGATTTCCGCTGCGGCCTTGATGTCGGCCGTGCCGGTCAGCATCTCCGCTTCCACCGCATCGGTTTTCACGATGTCGATGTGGGAAAGAACCTGCTCCTTTTCCGGCCAGGGGGCGTAGACCAGGGTACCGTCGGGCGCCACCACACGAACGAACCCCTGGACGTCGGCGGCCAGCAGCGTGTCTTTGGCCTTCAATTCCCGAATGACGTCGAGATCCACCTCGCCCCGGATCGAGCCGTTGATGAGGAAGGCCTTCGACCGCAGGTCCCTGACTTGCTCGGGCGTGAAGGCCCCGGCCGTCTGCGTCACCGACAAGACGCGCTCGTCCGGGTTGGAAGTCGGGTAATACAGGCGCATGGTGGTGGAGTGGGGGGTATAGGCGGGAAAGACCGTGACGCCCAGTCGCACGAGCGCATCCACTACGCGGCTGTCTTCGTTCGCCAAGCGGGTCACGGCAGCCGTCCTCAGGCCCATCATGGCCGCGACGTGGGCCCCGTAGTTGAAACCGCCGCCGTCCACCATCCTGGTTCCCGAAGGGGAAACGATGGTGTCTCTGGTGAAATTGCCGATTAGCACGATGTCGAACATGGAATGGTTGTGCATTGATGCGCCCCGGCGGTCTCAGTCGCTGACCTTGGCCCGCCACAACGAGGTGGCCAGGATCAGGGACACAATCGAGGTGGCCAGCCAGAAAACGACGGTGTTGTGAAAATCGTAGTGGCGCACGCCGTCAATGACCGTGGTCCCGCGGCCGATCAGGAAGCCGCTGATGCGCTCCTGGACGGCTGCGCCCACATAGCTGAAGACGCCGATGAAGCCCATGACCGCGCCGGCCGCCTTCTTGGGCGCGATGTCCACGGCGAACAACCCGCCCAGCGAAGTGATCAGCCCGTTGATGGAGAGGCCGTACAGCAGGAAGGCCACGGTCAACACCAGGGGGTGGCCGGGCGGCGTTGAGAACATGATGAGCAGCGACAGGATTTCCAGCACGCCGCAGATCAGGTTCACGGGCGGCCGCCGGGCGGCAAACAGTTTGTCGGAGACAAAACCGTAGGCCACGCACCCGACCAGCCCCGCCAGCGGGTTCAGCGCCAACAGGCCGCCCGCCTGCATGAAGGAATAGCCTTTCGTCTCCTGCAGGTACAGCATTCCCCAACTGTTCATGGCGTAGCGGGTCATGGTCATGGTGGCGCAGGAGAAGGCCAGCACCCAGATGGCCGGCAGCTTCAGAATAGAGAGCTGCATCTGCCAGGTGCTCTTCGGCTTTGCGCCGTCGGCCAGTGCCGTGCCGTGATCGTTGTTCCAATCGGCGATGGACGGCAGGCCCAATGTCTGCGGGCGATCCTGCATGAAAACGTACAACAGGACTGCCAGCACGACGCACACGGCTCCGGGCCCCACGAATGCGCCGCGCCAGCCAAACCAAGTGACCAGCGCGGACAAGCCGACGAAGGTGAGCCCTTCGCCGATGGAGTGGGCGGTGCTCCAGATGCCGTAGTACCGGCCACGCTCCCGATTGCTGGACCACTGCGACAACGACACCACGCCCGAAGCGGCTCCGAATCCCTGGAACCAGCCGTTCAGCGCCCAAAGAACAACCCAGACCCACAGCAGGGTAGACCAGCCCATGGCGATGTTGATCAGCGCGGACAGCAGCACGCCGGTGGCCCAGAACTTCCTGATGTTGGCATGGTCCGCCAGAAAGCCGTTGACCAGCTTCCCAAAGGCGTAGGCGTAAAAGATTGCGGAGCCGATCAGGCCCAGTTGTTCGGCGGTAAAGATGCCGCCGTCGATCAGAGGTTTCTTGACCACCGAAAGGCCCAGGCGGCAGGTGTAAGCCACTCCGTAGCCGAGCGTGATCCAGGTCATGACCGCGATGCGGTAGCGCTTATACAGGCGGTCGATCTCGCGTTGGTCGGAGAGAAGAGGCTTGTCTTCCCCGGTGGCGAAGAACCGCAGCGGGTTCAGCGGCATACGTCTCGTCATTACCGCTGCCGGCGTGTTGTTGCTGCGTCCAGAGACGGGCTTTCCGGCGTTCATGTGGATTCCAGTTCAGCGACAGGACCGCTATTGCCGGGCGGTTGCCGCCGCTGTCGTTTCTGCAAACGTGTGCACCATAGGCTGGATCGCCTCCCTTGTCAACAGAATCTCTGGGAATGCTCCAGCTACGTTCCCGGGCATGCGCCGGTCCCGTGATCCGGCCCAGCAGCGCAGCCTTGCACCCGCGGTTGCGCTGGCACTATAATGGGCGCCGATTCAGAGGAGGTCTCATATGAACCTCGCCATTCCTGGCCTTGCGATTCTTCTCATAGCTGCACCTGCCTTCGCGGCGCCCGATGATATGGAGGATGCCCACCAGGCGCTCAAAGAAGCGGTGGAAGCGAAGAAGGACGCCGCTGAAGTGAAGAAGCTGGCGGCTCAATCCCACGCGCTGGCGCACCCCTTGGCCGCCACTCCCGAGAGCGCGGACTTGAAGGAGGCCATTGCCCGCGCCCGAGAAATCGAAACCTACAGCGAGTACGCGCTTTATGTCACCGCGCTCCAGGGCCCTGCCGAGGCGACCGTCGATCTGTTGTCCACTCTGGAGCAGCAGAACCCCAAGAGCAAGTATCTGGACGAAGGCTACGGCCGCTATTTCCTGGCGCTGAACCAGACGGGCGCCGCGTCGAAGATTGTGGCGATCGCGGAAAAGGCCCTCACCAGCCTTCCCAACAACCCGGACCTGCTGGGGGTGCTGGCCGAGTCGGCGCTGAGGGGGAAGCAGTTCGATCGCGCGGTCAGCTACGGCCAGCGCCTGGCGGCCGCCGGCGGTGAGCACAAGCGGAATGCCGCGATCGGCCGCGGACACTACATTGCCGGCGTTGCCAGCGCCGCCTCCACCAGCCCTAAGTGGGCGCTGGCCGACAAGGAGTTGCGCGCCGCCCTGCCTTTCATCAAGGACAGCGAAGAGATGACCGGCAACGCGCTCTTCTACCTCGGCCTGGCGAATTACCAGCTCGGCAAGATGACGCTGAAGAAGGCGCAGATGCTGGAAGCCGTGAAGTTCAGCGAGCAGGCGGCCGGCATGAAGTGCTCGTATGCGCAGGCGGCCTTCAAGAACGCGCGCCTCATAAAGCTGGAAGCCGACAAGATGCGCTAGCTGGCGGCCTGAAAGGGTGATGGCGCATGGTCGGGGCGGGCGGGTGGCCGCCCCGGCGACCCCGCCCCTACTTTGCCGCACTCTGCGTCTCTGCCACTTCCAGGGGCCGGTTCTCCTGAAAAGATTTGGTGGCCGCCAAGCTGATCCGCAGCGCGGCCACCCCGTCGGCCCCGGTGATGGTGGGTTCCCGCCCCTCGAGCACGTTGTCCACGAAATCCTGGATTTGGGCCAGGTAGGCCCGCTCGAACCGCTGCATGAAGTGCGGGACGACGTCGTGCGTGATTCCTGCCTCGGTCATGACCAGGATGGGGGTTTCCCGAAAATAGCCGATCTGCAGGGATCCCTTGGTGCCCCAGATTTCGGCGCGAATGTCGTACCCGAAAACGGCATTGCGGCTCAGGTCGACCACGCCCACGGTCCCGCTCTCAAAGACCATGGTGATGATGGCGTTGTCGATGTCGCCGACCGATTTCAGCTCGGGATAGGCCAGGGCGCCGCCCACCGCGTACACGCTGCGGACGTTGCCCATGAACATCCGCGCCACGTCAAAATCGTGGATGCCCATGTCGGCGATCAGGCCGCCGCTGACGCGGGGATCACAGAATTCGATGGGCGGGCGGAAGGGGTCGCGGGACGTCGATTTCAGCAGCACGGGAGTGCCGATGACGCCCGCGTCCACTTTCTTCTTCGCCGCCACGTATCCGGCATCAAAACGGCGCTGAAACCCCATTTGCAGAAAGGCCCCGGCGGCCTGGACCGCCCGCAGCATCTCTTCGGCCTCGGGAAGCGAGATGGAGATCGGCTTTTCGCAAAAAACGGCCTTGCCGGCGTTTACGGCGTCGATGACGACTTCGCGGTGGGTGCTCGTCGAGGTGATGACGGCGACCGCGGCGACATCTTTGTCGCCCAACAAATCGCCGTGGCTCTTGTACCACTTCGGGACACCGTACTGTTTGGCAAACGATTCGGCCAAGTCCGCCTGCTGGTCCGCCACCGCCACCAGTCGGGCATTCGGGACGCGATGGGCCAGGTCCGCCGCATACACGCGGCCCAGGCGTCCCAGGCCAATCACGCCAACGTTCAGACGATGATTCATGCCGATGCACTCCTCTGATGAATTTCCGTCAACTTGACCGGGCGATTCTCCCTGACCGATTTGGCGGCGGCCAGGCCGATGACCACCGCCGCCAGACCGTCTGTTCCTGTCACCGGAACCGCCTGATTGCTGCGCAGCGCATCCACGAAGGCCCGCATCTCCCCCAAGTAGGATTCGGTATAGCGATCCATGAAGAAGTTCAGCGGCAGGGCCGAGTGGACACCGGTGCGGTCCATGCACACGTGGTTGTCCGGAGTATTGTTCTTGACCGTGACCATGCCTTCGGAGCCAAACACCTCCACCCGCTGGTCATACCCGTAGACGGCCTTGCGGCTGTTGTCGATGGCGCCGATGGCGCCGCTGCGGAAGGCCAAGGTCACTATCGCCGTGTCCCAGTCTCCCGCTTTCTCAAAGACCGGGTCCACCAGCACGTTGGCCCTGGCGTACACCTCGGCCACCTCGCCCATCAGGTAACGGGCCATGTCGAAATCGTGGATGGTCATGTCCAGGAACAGCCCGCCCGAGGCCCGGATGTAGTGCTCCGGGGGAGGCGCCGGATCGCGGCTGGTGATTCGCAACACGTGAGGCACGCCCACCTTCCCGGACTTGACCAGCTCGCGCACTTTCAGGAAATTGGGGTCGAAGCGGCGGTTGAAACCCACCATCAGTTGCACGCCGCACTTCTGGACCGCTTCGTTGATCCTCCCGATCTTCTCGATGGAAAGGTCCAGGGGCTTTTCGCAGAAGATGTGCTTGCCGGCCGCGGCAGCGTCCAGAATCAGTTGGTAGTGCGTGTCGGTGGGCGTACAGATGACCACGGCATCGACATCGGCAAGCTGCAAGACCTGCCTGTAGTCCGGATATGTTCGCGGGACACCCAGCGCGGCCGCCACGGCAGCCAGTTGGTCCGGTAGCACGTCGGACAAGGCCGCCACTTCGGCCCCCTCAATCTTGTTCACCAGGTTCTGGGCATGGATCTTGCCGATTCGGCCCACTCCCAGAACACCAAAGCGCAGTTTCCGGGGCGTCATGGTTGGCTCCTTTCTGCATGGCCGCCTGCAGCCGCATGGATGGCCGCGATGCCGTCCTCGACGGCCCGGCGCGCGTCGGGCAGCGGATAAACCTCAAACGACAGATAGCCTTTATAACCGATCTCGTCCAGCGCGCCAAGGACCCCGGCGATGTCCAGGTGGCCGTGTCCGGGCGCCTGACGATTGGTGTCGGCCAGGTGCACGTGCCCGACGCTAGACCCCGCGGCTCTCAAGCTGGCCGCCAGATCGGCCTCTTCGATGTTCATGTGGAAGGTGTCGGCCAGCAGCTTCAGGTTGGGAGCGCCGATCTCCCGCAGGATGTCCGCTCCGTCGGACAGGGTGTTGATGTAGTCGGACTCGTAGCGGTTCAGCGGCTCCAGCAAGAGGGTGACGCCCAAGGGTTGGGCCGCCCGGCAGAGGACGGCCAAGCCCTCCAGCGCCCAGGCCCGCCGGGTGCGCCGCTGCTGGTCGTCGGATGCGCCGAGCCGGCCCGCGAGGAACCCGATGATGACGGCCGAGCCGAGCTCCGCAGCCAGCCGGATATGCCCTGCGACCCGTTCCACGGCCGCCCGCCGGATGCTCTCCTCGGGATCGGACAGCATCAGCCCGTCCAGCCCGGCCGCCAGACCCGTGCCCAGGGTCGGGACCTCCAGCCGAAAATCGATCAACAGCCGCCTCAGGCAGTCCAGGTCTATATCGCCGGCGTGCCGCAGATGCAGCTCGACACCCTGGCATCCCAGCTCAGCCGCCGCGCGGAAGGCGCCGGCCACGTCGCCCCGCCACAGGATGGCAGCGAAGCCGAGCTGGCTGGGGGTGGCAGTTACGGCAATGCGCATAGCGATGCCCGTGGGGCCCTGGCGCCCCCGGGGTCTCGCCGGCAACGCCGAAGAGCTTGGCGCCGTATCGAGGATGCCGGCGGGACGCCGGCGGTACGACTTCTCGGATCAGGAACTCAGGATGGGCGGCAGGCTGTACACCGACTTCCAGCCCGCGCTCAACGGTTCCTTCAGGAAGGGCTTCAGCGTTTCCGGATCGCGCAGGCTCACCAGCTCGGTGGGAGGCACGGTCCCCGCCGGGAAGGCCTTCAAGATCTCGTCGCACAGCAGGGTCAGGTAGCGGAGGATAGCGGCCAGCGGCCGCTTGGCCTTGCGCGCCTCGCCCAGCGTGGGTTTGCCGACCACGCCTTCCGGCGTGCCCGCGATCTCAATGGCAATGTGGCCTTCGCACTCGGACCAGCGGCTGGGGCGGTTGAAGGCATCCACCGCCGTGTCCATGTGCCCGGGGGGCAGCAGCGAGACCGGCGTGGTCTCTACCGCGTACTTCATCTCCACCATCTCCGGGAAAAGCAGCAGACCTACGGAGGTCTCCGCCTCGTCGGCATGAATGAAGTTGGTCTCCCAGTCGCCGCCGCGGTCGCGGGTGCGCCACATCTCGCGGGTAGCCCGGTGCCAGTCGATGACGCGGAAAACGCCGGGCAGGTGGTAGCGTTTACAGAACTGCTGGATCGCCGCCTCCAGAACCCAGAGCTGGCCGTGATTGTTAAGGATGATCTGCTTGCGGAACCCGTCGTTCCACAGGCCCAGCATCACGTCGATCAGCAGCTCCTTGGCCACTTCCTCGCGCACGATGACGGTGCCGGGCATCCCCAGGTGATGATAAGGGTGGCAGCCGTACATGAGCGGGGGCAGAGCCAGCGCCACCGGGGCGCCCCGCCGCGCGGTGTAGCGGCGGATGGCTTCGGCGATGTGGCTGACGAACAGGGTGTCCATGGCCGACACCGTGTGGTCGCCATGAAGCTCGGTGGAGCCCACGGG
>Ga0315279_10007995_pt1 | contig 12919 bp, 13 predicted proteins | sample YL17G06_20_MG_FD_203694 | JGI IMG/M metagenome (GOLD analysis project Ga0315279, IMG submission 203694) | Sediment microbial communities from Yellowstone Lake, YNP, Wyoming, USA - YL17G06_20 | ecosystem: Environmental > Aquatic > Freshwater > Lake > Sediment | place: USA: Wyoming | collected... | reverse complement strand
TGATAAATGAAGTTGAGCGACCGCTTATTATTGCGGGCCGGGGAGTGAATATCTCCGGGGCATATGATGAACTTAAGCAGCTGGCTGAGACCGCCCAAATACCGGTAGTTACTACCCTGTTAGGCATCAGCTCTTTCCCTGAGTCTCATGTTCTAAGCTACGGTATGATTGGTATGCATGGCATGGCTTATGCCAATATGGCGGTTGACGCGGCTGACCTTATCATTGCCATCGGGATGAGGTTTGATGACAGGGCTACGGCCAAGGTGAGCGCCTTTGCTCCTCATGCCCGCGTCATACATATTGACATTGACCCGGCTGAAATCGGTAAGAATGTGCGCGTCGATGTGCCTATAGTTGGTGATGCCAAAGTAGTGTTGAAGGCATTAAATAAGCAGATTCTAGCCGGTAAGCACATTGATTGGATTAAGCAGCTTGATGATTGGCGCAGGCAGCACCCGTCAACAGAGATAAGAGATTGCGAAGGACTCTTGCCTCAGTTCGTCATTCGTAAGATATATGAGGTAACGCAGGGTGACGCTATTATTGTTACCGGAGTGGGCCAGAATCAAATGTGGGCGGCTCAACACTACTGGTATGACCGGCCGAATAGTCTCATCTCTTCAGGCGGATTGGGGACTATGGGATTTGAGCTACCAGCAGCGATGGGGGTTAAGGTGGGCCGTCCTGATGATACCGTTTGGTGTGTAGCCGGTGACGGTGGCTTTCAGATGACGATTCAGGAGTTGGCCACCATAGTTCAGGAGAGACTGGCGGTTAAGATAGCTATCATCAATAATGGCTATCTGGGAATGGTGAGGCAGTGGCAGGAATTGTTCTATGGAAAACGATATTTTGCCACACCGCTCCTAAACCCCGACTTTGTCAAGGTGGCTGAGGCATATGGACTGCGCGGGCTAAGAGTCACCCGCAAGGAAGAAGCAGTGCCCGCTATCCAGCAAGCTATGGCCGAGGCCGGCCCGTTCCTGATAGACTTTATGGTCGAACCGGAGGAGAATGTCTATCCTATAGTGCCACCCGGAGCGGCTTTAGCCCAGTTTATTGAGGCACCTAGGAAGGAGGTGGCAGCATGGCCGCGACGAAGCACACCATAGTGGCTTTGGTGGCAGATAAACCCGGCGTGCTCAACCGTATAGCCAGCTTGTTTCGACGGCGCGGTTTCAATATTGACAGCATTGCCGTGGGGCATAGCGAATTGCCCGATTTATCACGCGTCACTATTGTTGTCGATGGCATAACCACCATGGTAGAACAGGTCAGGAAGCAGCTCGATAAGATTGTGGACGTAGTCAAGGTATCTGATATTACCGACGATAGTATAGTAACTCGGGAACTGGCGCTCATGAAAGTAAAAGCTACGGCATCCAGCAGAAGCGAGATTATCGAGATTGTAGATATATTCAGGGCCAATATAGTGGATGTTGCCTCCGATTCGGTAATCATTGAGGTTACCGGTGATGATGATAAAATCAATTCCTTGTTCAATTTGCTCCGTGGTTTTGGTATCAAAGAGCTAGCCAGAACTGGTCGTATTGCCATGACTCGAGGCGAAGCAGGGCCACTCTCTCTAGAGGAAAGACCAGCCCGGGCTAAGCGGTAGAAATAGCTCAGGGTTGTTTGCCGGTCTCATACCAATGGTCATAACCAAATAAAATACGGAGGGTAACGATGGCTAAAGTATTTTATGACAGCGATGCTGACCTAGCTTTGCTAGATGGGAAGGTGGTTGGTATTATTGGCTATGGAAGCCAGGGACACGCCCACGCCCAGAATCTGAGGGACAGCGGTTGTCAGGTGATAGTGGCAGAAGCTGAGGGAAGCCAAGGCTGGGACAAGGCTATGGAGGCTGGCTTCAGGGTACTGACTGCTGACGAGGTGGCGCATGCAGCCGATATTATTGTCATGCTGACTCCTGACAATTTGCAGCGAGATATCTATTACCAATCGATTGGAAAGAGGCTGGTTCCCGGCAATATGCTGATGTTTGCTCACGGCTTCAATATCCATTACGGGCAAATTGTCCCACCGCCCGATGTTGATGTCACTATGATAGCCCCCAAGTGCCCGGGACATATGCTGAGGCAAGTTTATACCGAGGGCATCGGTGCACCAGCACTGATAGCTGTTCATCAGGATGCCTCCGGTGAGGCAGCGGACATAGCCCTGGCCTACGCCAAGGGCATCGGCTGTACCCGGGCCGGAGTCATCGAAACGACCTTTGCTGAAGAGACTGAGACCGACCTTTTCGGGGAACAGACGGTACTATGTGGCGGGGTTTCGGCTCTGGTGAAGGCCGGGTTTGAGACACTGGTTGAGGCTGGCTACCAGCCGGAGATAGCCTACTTTGAATGCCTGCATGAGCTTAAGCTCATTGTTGACCTTATCTACCAGGGGGGCTTAAGCCACATGCGCAATTCAGTGAGCAATACGGCTGAGTATGGCGATTATACCCGAGGACCGAGGGTAATTAATGAGTTGGTCAGGGAGGAGATGGAGGATATCCTGGCTGAGATTCAAGATGGTAGCTTTGCTAAAGAGTGGATTCTGGAAAACATGGCTGGACGCCCGTTGTATAATACTCTAAAGCGGGTGGAAGCCGAACACCCCATAGAGGTAGTGGGTGAAGAGCTAAGAAACATGATGCCGTGGCTCAAGGGGAAGTAAAAAGGAGGAATGTGATGACTGGCGAAATAAAGTCGGCGGCAAAAGCTACTGAAATAGCAACATCATTTCTCAGACAATATTATGGTTTCTTACGTCCGATTAGTGCAGTGAGAGAGAATGCAAGTTGGATAGTTAAGGTTGATGTTGGCGTTATAACGAAAGAGATTGCTGAGGTTAAGATAGACGCCTCAACAGCAGATGTTATAGGATATTCTTTTCCCAAATAATAAGAGGATTAGTTTTGGACGCAAGCGCAAAAGTCGAAAAGTACGCAACTCAGAGCTTACGTTACCTGAAGAACGCATCTAAATCTATTGATGAGGGTAATCCGGATAAAGCGAGCGAGTTTTTATGGGGAAGTATGGCTCAGGCGCTAAAGGCGGTGGGGGCAAATAAGGGGATACACTTAAGGAACCACCGGCAAATATGGGATTTTGTTGAGAGCTTGACCAAGGAGCTAGAGGATAGAAGTATTTATGATGCTTTCCTTCATGCGAACCTTTTGCATGCTAACTTTTACGAAGCAGAACTCGAACTAAAGGATGTCAAGAGGATAGCAGAAGAAATAAGAGTGGCAATAGGTACATTGCTCGGCCTTATTCCCAAAGCGAGTGAGGTGAATAAAGGGATTTAGCCATGGATAAGATAATCATCTTTGACACCACCCTGCGGGATGGGGAACAGGCGGCGGGGGGGACACTGAATGTCCAGGAGAAGCTGGGCATAGCCCGGCAACTGGAGAGGTTGGGGGTAGACATAATCGAAGCTGGCTTCCCCATTAGCTCACCAAGCGACTTTGAAGCAGTGAAGCTTATCGCCAAGGAGGTGCGCACCCCCACCGTCTGCGCGCTGGCGCGGGCTCATCCTGACGATATAGACCGGGCTTGGGAAGCGGTGAAAGAAGCCAAGCGTCCTCGCATACATGTGTTTTTGTCGGCTTCAGATGTACACCTTCTTTATCAACTGAAAAAGAGCCGTGGGGAGATTTTGCAGACTTCTCACGATATGGTAGCCAGGGCGAAGCAGTATGTTAGTGACGTGGAATTCTCGCCGATGGATGCCAGCCGAACTGAGCCAGAGTATATTTATCAAATACTGGAAACGGTTATTAATGCTGGTGCCACTACCGTCAATATCCCTGATACGGTGGGCTACGCCATCCCTGACGAATTTGGCAGACTCATTGCTGGAATCCTGCGGAATGTGCCCAATATTAATCGGGCGGTAGTCAGCGTTCATTGCCATAATGACCTGGGGTTGGCCGTGGCTAATAGCCTGGAATCAGTCAAACAGGGAGCGCGACAGGTGGAGTGCACCATCAATGGTATTGGGGAGAGGGCGGGCAACGCTTCGCTTGAGGAAATTGTCATGGCGATAAAGACCCGCAGCGACTTTTTTAACCTGACGACTAATATTGACACCAGGCAGATATATAAAACGAGCCGATTGGTGAGCGAACTAACCGGCTTCCCCGTTCAACCCAATAAGGCAATTGTGGGTACTAACGCCTTTCGCCACCAGTCAGGCATTCACCAGGACGGCGTAATCAAGATGCCGATAACCTACGAGATAATCGACCCCAGAACGGTAGGCATACCGGCCAGCAGCTTGGTACTCGGCAAGCTCAGCGGACGGCATGCCTTTAAGGAGCGGCTGGCCGAGTTAGGCTATAGCTTAAGTGAGGAAGACTTCAACCGTGCCTTTGCCGTATTTAAGGAACTGGCTGATAAGAAGAAGGAGATTACCGACAAGGATATTGAGTCACTTATCGCCGAGGAGCGGCGTACTGTTTCTGAAACCTATCACCTTGACCGCCTTCAGGTGACGTGCGGTGACAGGGGTATCCCCACTGCCGCCATCAGGCTTATCGGTCCCGATGGACAGGTCTTGGCCGATGCGGCCCTGGGCACTGGTCCGGTGGATGCCGTGTATAAGGCGATTAACCGGCTGGTCGGTGTGCCCAATGTGCTCACCGAATTCACTGTTAAGTCGGTAACCGAGGGTATTGATGCTATTGGCGAGGTGCTGATTAGGATTGAGAGTGACGGTATAACCTATACCGGGCGCGGTGCTGATACCGATATTATCGCTGCCAGTGCCAAAGCCTATATGAACGCCCTTAATCGGTTATTGGCGGCTAAGAAAGGTACTGGGTAATTTTTGCGGAGACATCAAGGTGGGAATAGATGTTGGAATAGATATAGCGATGATTCTACGCCTGCTGCTGGCGGCAGCACTCGGCGCTATTATCGGCTACCAGCGAGAGCGAGCCGGCAAACCAGCGGGACTCAGGACTCACATCCTTATCTGTGTTGGCGCCGCGCTATTCACTGTAGTCTCTCTTTACGGGTTTGATGGTGGAGCTGACCCATCCCGGGTTGCGGCAGCAGTAGTGGTTGGTATCGGCTTTCTGGGTGCGGGAGCAATTATGCACCGGGAGGGGGCACTGGTTGCCGGCTTAACTACCGCCGCCACTATATGGGTAGTAGCTGGTATCGGGCTGGCCGTGGGCGCCGGTTTCTATGTAGCCTCAGTAGTTACCACTGTTATTGTGTTGATTGTCTTATTCCTTCCCCACCCCATTCAATGACAGGTAAGCTCAGAGCTATTCATTCATACCCCTGAAAGGAGACTGCATTGACTCTAGCTGAGAAGATACTCGCTGCCCATACCAATAAGAAAAAAGTAAGTCCGGGCGATTTTGTAAATGTCAGGGTTGACCTGGTTTTAGCCAACGATACCACTGCCCCCATTGCGATAAGAGAGTTTCGCAGGCTGGGGGTCACTAAGGTGTTTGACCCCGAGAAAGTGGTTATGGTGGCTGACCACTTTGTGCCTAATAAGGACATTCCCTCTGCGGAACAAGCGAAGTTGATGCGGGAGTTTGCCCGTGAGCAGGGGGTAATATATTTTGAGGTGGGGCAGGCCGGCATTGAGCATGTGCTGTTACCAGAGCAGGGCTTGGTGCTGCCGGGTGATGTCGCTATCGGGGCTGATTCGCACACCTGCACGTATGGTGCTCTGGGCGCCTTCGCTACTGGCATGGGGTCAACGGATATTGCGGCAGCGATGGCCACCGGTGATATTTGGATGAAGGTGCCGCCGACCATCAAGCTCATTTACCACGGGAGTCCGGGGAAATGGGTTGGTGGTAAAGACTTAATCCTGTACACCATCGGCGATATCGGTGTTGATGGTGCCTTGTATGCAGCAATGGAGTTCACTGGTGAAGCAATTGACTCACTATCTATGGATGGTCGATTCACCATGGCCAATATGGCTATTGAAGCTGGCGCTAAAGTGGGATTATTCCGGGTGGATGAGAAGACGCTGGCTTATATTGAGCCTCGGGCAAAGCACCGCTATACGATTCGTGAGCCAGATGCCGATGCCGAATACTCCCAGGTAATCGAGTATGATGCGGCGGCGATTGAGCTCCAGGTTGCCTTGCCCTATTCACCAGCCAATACCAAGCCGGTTAGCCAGGTGAGCGGCGTCGAAATTGACCAGGTGGTGATTGGTAGCTGCACCAATGGTCGTCTCGAAGATTTGCAGATTGCGGCTCGAATATTGACAGAAAAGAAGGTGCACCCTAGATTACGGTGCATTATTATCCCGGGCTCACCGCAGGTATATCTTGATGCCCTGAGTGAGGGACTTATAGAAGCGTTCATTAGAGCCGGCGCTGTGGTCAGCCCACCGACCTGTGGACCGTGTCTTGGCGGTCACATGGGGGTCCTGGCGGCGGGGGAACGCTGTGTCTCAACCACTAACCGTAACTTCGTGGGTAGGATGGGTAGCCCTAAGTCAGAGGTCTATCTGGCTAACCCTGCAGTAGCTGCCGCCAGCGCTATAATGGGCCGGATTGCCCACCCTGAAGAAGTGTCATAAACCTCAGCCATCCGCACTGGTATAGAGGCAAGTTACCCTGAAGCTAAGGGGGTACGCCCAACCATCTCAATAGACTGCCGATGCCCCAGTAACCGAGATAGGCTATGGTCATTCCCTTGATTGTCTTGCCCACCCAGCAAATAATAGTGTAGCGCCAGATACCGAGACGCAGTGCGCCCGCGGCCAGAGCCACCGGATAGAAGAAGGGATTAATCAGTGAGGAGAGGATAAACAGCGTTAGCGAACCCCTCCGCTCCACCCAGCTCATCAGGCGTTGGTATATAGCCTGAATTCTAACATGCTTGGAGTTCAAGAAGGCTGTCCCGCCCCCGTAACCGGTCATGTAGATAGCTATCGCGCCCAGCGTCTCGCCCGCGCCGGCGGCCAGACCTACATAATAAGGCTTTAGCACGCCACCCAGAGCAAACTGTACCGCCAGCATGGGAACGGGGATAATAACAGTGGCTCCGCCAAGGACGCTGATTACAAAGGCTCCTAAATAACCATACTGCTCAAGCGAGCGAACCTCAGCCCAGAAATAAACCACAGCTACTGCCATAGCTATGGTCAGGATTATACCCAACGCAGCAAGGTAGTACTCCCACCTGCCCAGCTTTGCCCGTTTGTCTTTAAAAGCCACTACACCTCGCCTTGATATAATGAGCCATTAAAAACACCTGAAACCAATTATACCGAGCTGGAACCGCTTCGGCACTAGGTAACCGCTTCGGCAACCACTCTCGCCATGAAGGTTAAGCCTTCCTCACCAAGGTCAACCATGATGGTATCGCCCTCTTTGAACTCTCCGCGCAATAACTTGGCTGACAGGGGATTCCCCACGTAGCGTTCTATGGCTCGCCTTAGCGGCCGGGCTCCATATACCGGGTCGTAGCCTTCCTTAGCTAGCCATGCCTTGGCCTCTTCAGTCACCTCCATCCTCAGCTTACGCTCAGCCAGACGCTTCTGCAAGTCTTTTACCATCAACTCAACAACGTCCCTCAGTTGTGCCTCAGTGAGCTCGTGGAAAACTATTATCTCATCCAGCCGATTAAGGAACTCCGGACGGAAGGCCTTCTTTACCTCGGTCATCACCTTTTCCCTCATGGCCTCGTAACCCTGCTTCCGAGCCCTGGCTTCGTCCTTCGGTGTGGCAAAACCGAGCGTTGTCTCGCGCTTGATAAGCTCAACGCCGGCATTACTGGTCATAATAACTACGGTATTCTTGAAATCAACTGTCCGCCCGTGACCATCGGTTAAGCGTCCATCGTCAAGTATTTGAAGCAAGGTATTGAATACCTCGGGGTGCGCCTTTTCAATTTCATCAAGCAGAATTACCCGATAGGGGCGCCGCCTTACCGCCTCGGTAAGCTGTCCTCCCTCCTCATAACCAATGTAACCCGGTGGCGCACCGATAAGGCGAGACACCGTGTGTTTCTCCTGGTACTCTGACATATCCAGGCGAACCATGGCGTTCTCGTCGTCAAAGAGGAACTGAGCTAAGGTGCGGGCGAGCTCAGTCTTACCGACGCCTGTGGGACCCAAGAACATAAAGCTACCGATGGGTCGCCTCGGGTCCTTGAGTCCGGCCCGGCTTCTTCTGATAGCTTCAGAAATAGCCCTAACTGCCTCCTCCTGGTTTACCAGTCTCTCGTGAATACGCTCCTCCATGTGAAGTAGCTTCTCCGCCTCACCCTCCAGCATCTGGGACACGGGAATGCCCGTCCAACTGGAGATAAGATGAGCAATATGTTCCGCGGTTACTTCACTTTCGATTTTCCCAGATTTGAGCCATTCACTCTTGGCCTGGTTATACTCGCCTTCCAGACGCAACCTCTCGCTCTTAAGCTGGGCGGCACGCTGGTAGTCCTGCCGCTGTGAGGCTGCCTCCTCCTCGTTGGTGAGCTGCTTGAGACGCTGTTCTAGTGTCTTAACCTCGGGGGGTGCGCTCTCAGTGTCGATGCGCAACTTGCTCGCTGCCTCATCAATCAGGTCGATAGCCTTATCCGGCAGGTGTCTATCTGAAATATAGCGCTGGCTCAGTTTGGCGGCGGCCTCCAAAGCTTCGTCGCTAATCTTAATCCTGTGATGGGCTTCATATCTGGGGCGAAGCCCACGAAGCATCTCAACGGTAGCCTCAACACTGGGTTCGCCGAGAAACACGGGCTGAAGACGCCGCTCTAAAGCCTTGTCCTTCTCGACAAACTTATGGTACGCGTCAAGAGTAGTCGCGCCGATGCATTGTAGCTCACCATGAGCCAAAGCCGGTTTGAGCATATTACCAGCATCAATAGCGCCCTCAGCCGCGCCAGCACCAACCACAGTATGGATCTCGTCAATGAACAGTATAACCTCACCCTGGGCCTGGCGAACCTCATCCATAACCGCCTTGAGCCGCTCCTCAAACTCGCCACGGAACTTGCTGCCGGCGACCAGAGCCCCCATATCCAGGGCCACTACCCGTTTCCCCTTAAGTGAGTCAGGCACATCATCAGCCGCAATCTTCTGCGCCAGTCCTTCAGCAATGGCAGTTTTACCTACGCCGGCATCACCCACAATCACCGGATTGTTCTTGGTGCGCCGGCTGAGTATCTGTACTACTCGTTTAATCTCCTCTTCTCGCCCGATAACCGGGTCGAGCTTGCCCTGACGGGCAAATTCGGTGAGGTCACGGCCATACTTCTCCAGGGAGCGATACTTACTCTCCGCTCTAGCATCGCTAACCCGATGACCGCCGCGAAGCTTCTGAAGAGCAGCGTACACCTTCTCCTGGTCAACGCCAAAGCGACGTAGAATAACCGCGCTTTCCCCCTTTTCCTCACTGGCTATAGCCACCAGCAAGTGCTCGGTACCAATAAACTCGTCCTTGAGACGGTCAGCCTCCGCTGTCGCCGCCATTAGGACTTGTCTCGTACGCGGTGTAGCGAAAATCTGTCCCGATTCATAGGTTACTCTAGGCATCTTCTCTAGAGTAGCTATTACTTGCCGTTTCACTGCTTCCACATCAACGCCAAGTTCCCTCAGGATATCGCTAACCAATCCCCTCTCCTGCTGGAGTAGTGCCAGCAGTATATGTTCTACGTCCCACTGGTTATGGTGGGACTGCCCAACCAGTTGCTGAGACGCAGCCAGTGCTTCCTGTGCTTGCTCGGTAAACCTCTCCTGCCTCATATCTCTACCACCTCCTCACTCTCTTATGCCACCGGTTTGGTTTCGGCTGCGGCTTCCTCAGCACGCAGTTTGTCCCGATATACAATCACCCGGCGGCATTCTGGGCCCTCACACCGTAGCGCGCGCCCTGACTTCTTCGACCTCTGCTTCAATGCTTTTGCCGTTTCCTTGTTGATAACGTTGTCACCATATTTCTTGTAATAGCCGACACACCTGGTCGACCAGTCCTTATAGACAATTATGGTCACGTCATCATCCACAGCATCACAGTAAATCGTAGTTGCGGTTACTTGCCAATCTACCATCCTAGTACCCCCGATAACCTGATTCTGTAAAATTTATCATACCACAAGCCGACTCTGGGCTAAAGCCCTTGTCTCAATTTGGCGAGCTCCGTCTCCAGCTCCTCCACACGGCGCTGGAGCTCAGTCATACGTTGAGACATACGCAAAATGACCTCAACCCCAGCCAGATTAACCCCCAGCTCATCCATCAGAGTCTTCACCCGCTGGAGCATGGTTATATCTTTCTCTGAATAGAGACGAATGCCACCCCGTGACCGAGACGGCTCTATTATGCCAACCCTCTCGTAATAGCGCAAAGTGTAGGTCTGCAAGCCGACCATCCTGGCGGCTATGCTTATCACGTAACGCGGTTCAGCAAAATCTCTGTCCATAATAACCCCCGCTTTAGCTACTTGGTCTTAGCTCCCGAAGCCGCTCAAACAGCTTCTTCTCCTCCGCTGTGAGTTTAGTCGGTAGTGCTATGCTCACTTTAGCCAGCAGGTCGCCATAGGTAGAATCACCCAAGTGCGGCATACCCTGGCCAGTGAGGCGGAAGGTACGTCCATTCTGGGTCTCGGGCGGGATTTTCAGCGCCAGCTTACCCTTGAGACTGGGCACCATAACCTCCCCACCCAGCACCGCCACAGTTAACGGTACCGGTACCTCTACATGCAAGTCATCGCCTTCACGTTCAAACAAATCATGCGGTTTGACTGATACCACCAGATATAAGTCACCACTGGAGCCTCCGGCATAGCCTGGGCCTCCCTTACCAGCAACACGGACTCTAGACCCATCCGCAACTCCCGGTGGAATCTTGACCTCGAGGCGCTTCACCGCTGCGGTCACCCCGGAGCCTCGACATACCGAGCAGGGCAGGTTTTGTATGCGGCCCGTCCCCTTACAGCCCGAGCAAGGCTCCTCGGTCTGGAGAGCAATTGTCCGCTTCGTCCCGTGGTATGCTTCCTCCAGGGTTACCTCAACCGGGTGCTCTATATCCTGTCCTCGTCTGGTTCTAGGCCGCCGACCCCTAAACTCACCACCAAACAGGCTGTCCAGGTCAGCCGCCTCAAAATGGAACCCTTGAGGCCCACCCGCCTGGCTAAAGTCCGCGAAAGGTCCCCCCTGCCGCTGCGCCTGAGCGAACTGGTCAGCATACTGCCACTGTTCACCATACTGGTCGTACTTACTTCGTTTCTCCTTGTCGGAGAGAACCTCGTAAGCCTGGTTAATCTCTTTGAACTTGGCTTCGGCTGACTTGTCGCCAGGATTAACATCAGGGTGATACTTGCGAGCCAGCTTGCGGTAAGCCTGTTTTATCTCCCGCTCGCTGGCGCCACGGCTGACCCCGAGAATGCTATAGTAGTCCTTTCCTGCCATCCACGCTCTCTAACTTACGACTCTTGTATCATTATAAATTATTTTGTGAAGGAGGTCAACACTTATTTAGCAGGATACCTAACAAAAATGTGTGAAGATTACAACCCTTAAATAAACAAACGCGCCGAGAGGGGCAATTTATTACTAACGGCTAAGCGAAAATTGCTTTGTCAGTGAGCAGCGCCCGTAGCCTAAGCGTAAATATCAAGAAACTGGTTCAGTATCCTGGCTGTGGCTCCCCAGATAACCCTGTCTTTATAGTGGTAGAAAAAGGAGGGCACGGCTTCGCCGTTGATAACCCTGGTCTCCTGACGCCAGGGGCGCACCTCTAGCAGCGCCGATATGGGGACTTCGATTATCTCCTCAGTCTCCCGTCTGTTCAACTCGAATTGATACGGCCACGGAATAGCAGCCACAAAGGGGGAGATAATATATTTTGAAACTTGAGTAATAACGTCGTCCAGCTCACCTAACACCTCAACATCTCCCGTCATCAAGCCTATCTCCTCAGCACACTCTCGCAAAGCAGTATTGAGCAGCGCTCCGTCCTCCTCCTGGTAGGCTCCGCCAGGAAATGATATCTGGCCTTTATGATTTTTTACCTCCTGCGTCCGTTTGACAAATAGCAGGTGACACTCTCCTTGCTTATCGTAGACAGGTAGTAAAACTGCTGACCGCTCCAGCCCGGGGTCAGCGATACGCTGCTTATGCCGCCCGGCAAGGGTTTGCTTCAACCTCTGCATCATGTAAACTCATAATAGCACCACTCTTAAGATTCATACAAACCTTCATGACTCTGGAGCCACGAGGGCACAAAGACTTTCCCCGTGGCTCGATGCAGGCGAAGAGGGCAAAGAAAGCGTTGCCCCGCTCACTGCAAAGGCTTGACAATTACTATAGGCTTGGCTATAATGAGCTTAATTAAGCTTTTAACCCCGTGCCAACAAACTTGGCGGCAAGCTGCTTTTAAATACCCTTATATACGCGTAAACTTTGGTTTTCATGACAAAGTACATCTTTGTGACTGGTGGCGTGGTTAGTTCCGTGGGCAAGGGCATAACCGCCGCTTCTATAGGCACCCTTCTCAGAAGCCGCCAGATCAGCGTCGCCAGCCAGAAGCTTGACCCCTACCTGAATGTTGACCCGGGAACGATGTCACCCTATCAGCATGGTGAGGTATTTGTCACACAGGATGGTGCTGAGACTGACCTTGATTTGGGCAATTACGAGCGGTTTATTGATATCAACCTCACTGCTGAGTCCAATGTTACTTCAGGCCAGATTTACAATTCGGTTACAGCCCGGGAAAGAAGGGGCGATTTCCTCGGCGGCACTATCCAGGTAGTACCCCATGTTACCAACGAAATAAAGGGGCGGTTTAAGCGACTGGCCGAAAAGTCTCAGGCTGAGGTAATTATCTGTGAGATCGGGGGCACGGTGGGCGATATCGAGGGGCAGCCCTTCCTGGAAGCCATCAGGCAGATGCGAAACGATGTTGGACGGGAGAACGT
>Ga0315279_10007993_pt1 | contig 12922 bp, 12 predicted proteins | sample YL17G06_20_MG_FD_203694 | JGI IMG/M metagenome (GOLD analysis project Ga0315279, IMG submission 203694) | Sediment microbial communities from Yellowstone Lake, YNP, Wyoming, USA - YL17G06_20 | ecosystem: Environmental > Aquatic > Freshwater > Lake > Sediment | place: USA: Wyoming | collected... | reverse complement strand
TGCCTTCAAATTTCCTACCCATGTTTGCACTTCATTGATAGCATCAAGAAGTGCTCTTGCACCAGCATAGCACACTTTTAATCCTCCAGCCCAATTCAATAGAGCAAAGATATTGTTGCGAAGTGTTAAGGTAGCAATCCAAATGTCAATCCTATTTTGAGGTTCTGCCTTCATCTTGCCAAGTGGGTTAAGTTGCGAACCCAGTTGATAAAAGAAGGGTAAATTAATCTTTTCCATAGTAGCACCGTCCATAAAGAAACCGAACCATCTCTCCTCAATATTTAACATAAGTATGTTCCCTTTTCTATTGTGTGTCAATCGTATAGTTGCCCTTTAAATTCAAATTGACCCACTACCCAAATTTAAGACTGCTTGCCGACAACGCTGAAATTATGCAACAATATCTAAAATATGATTGCTTACTCTCTTAGGGGGTGATGTTGATAGTAAGTCCTAATAACAGGGTGGTGGTGACAGGCAGAGGTGCCCTGACTCCGCTGGGTCGGGATATGGCTACTACCTGGGAAGGTCTTATCGCCGGTAAGTCTGGTATCGATTATATTACCCTTTTTGATGCCGAGCCGCTTGAGACCAAGTTTGCCGGTGAGGTAAAGGGCTTTGAGCCTACTGATTACGTCAGCCGCAAGGAAGCCCGCCACATGGACCGCTTTGCGCAACTGGCTGTAGCCGCCAGCTGTCAGGCTGTGGAGCAGTCGGGAATCAAAATCGACTCTACCAGCCAGGACAATATCGCCATCATAATCGGCAGCGGCATTGGCGGTCTAACCACTCTGTTTGAACAAGCTAAAGTAATGCTGGAAAAAGGGCCGGGCCGGGTGAGTCCCTTCCTGGCTCCGATGATGATATCTGATATGGCTGCCGCCCAGGTATCTATTGTCCTGGGGGTGAAAGGCACGAACCTTTGCACTACGTCAGCCTGTTCCAGCGGTTCAGACGCTATCGGCGTCGGTTATGAACTCATCAAGCGGGGTGATGCCCAGGCGGTGATAGCTGGCGGCACGGAAAGCATAATCAATCCCATAGGCATTGCCGCTTTTAATGCCCTGAAGGCGATATCAACCAGAAACGATGCGCCACAGTTAGCCTCACGCCCCTTCGATGCTGAGCGTGACGGCTTCGTCATCAGTGAAGGGGCGGGCATTCTTATCTTGGAAGACCTCGATTATGCCCGAAAGCGGGGGGCTAACATTCTGGCTGAAGTTGTGGGCTATGGGTCGAGTGCCGATGCCTTCCATGTTACCCAGCCCTGCGAGGATGGCGCCGGTGCCGCTAGAGCCATGCAGCTAGCACTAAAAAAAGCCGGGTTAGCTGCCACTGAGATTGACTATATTAACGCTCACGGCACGTCAACGCTACTAAACGACAAAATGGAGACCAAGGCGATAAAAACCGTATTTGGCGATTACGCCTATCGTGTTCCAATAAGCTCGACCAAGTCCATGACGGGGCACCTTATCGGTGCTGCCGGCGCCGTCGAGGCGGCCATATGTATTATGGTCATCCAGCACCAAATCATACCGCCCACCATAAACCTGACCCGCCCCGACCCTGAATGTGATCTGGATTACGTGCCTAATGTCGCCCGTCGGGCTAAGGTGACCACCGCCCTTTCCAATTCTTTTGGCTTTGGTGGTCACAACTCGGTTCTGGTCTTGCGAAGATATTCTGAGGCGTAGGCTTGAAGCACTATCGTTGGAACGTTTTGCCGGCGGCTCCAGACAGGTATTTTGCCGACGTTCCAGGCTTTCCGCCGCTGGTTGCCCAGCTCCTCTATAATCGCGGCCTCATTACACCGACTCAGATAGAATCCTTCCTGGCTGCCGACAAGTGTCAGCTTGGCGACCCCTTCCTGCTACCCGATATGCACCGGGCTATAGCCAGGATTTACCGAGCCTTGCTTTCGGGAGAAAACATCGCCGTCTATGGGGATTTTGATGCTGACGGTATTACCGCTACGGCTCTCCTCGTTCAGGGGCTAACCTGGCTCGGCGGTAAGGCTATTCCCTATATACCGCATCGCCTGACCGAAGGCTACGGACTCAGGACAACCGCTCTAGAAAACCTCTATCAGCAAGGCATAAGTCTGGTTATTACCGTTGATTGCGGGATTACCGCCCTGTCCCAGATAAAGAAGGCAAGGAGAATGGGACTGGATATTATCGTTACCGACCACCACACCCCCCTGCCCGAAACCCCGCCTGCCGTGGCTCTCGTTTGTCCTAAGCTCCCTGGGTCGGCCTATCCCTTCTCTGACCTGACCGGTGCCGGGGTAGCCTTTAAGCTGCTTCAGGCTCTATTAGAGAGTCTGGGCAAAGAGAAGCAACTGGACGAGGTAATGGACCTGGTCGCCCTGGGGACCATCGCTGATATGGCACCGCTACTGGGAGAGAACCGATACCTGATTAAGCAGGGGCTAAAGCTAATTAACACCTCTCCCCGCCTCGGTATGAGAGAAATGATAACCCAGAGGGGACTAAATCTCGGCTACCTGGATACCGACACTATTTCCTGGGTGCTGGCGCCACGGCTAAATGCTGCCGGCAGGCTGGCTCATGCCATGGCCAGCTACCAACTGCTGATGACAGAGTCGGCACAGGAAGCGCAGGAGATAACTAAATGGCTGGAGCAAAAGAACTCCGAACGGCAGAAACTGACGGAGAAAGCACTCGTCAGAGCCAGGGAGCAGGTTTTAGCCCGGGGGATTTTGCCGCTACTAATAGCCAGTGACCGAGACTATCCGGTGGGCATCATGGGTCTGGTTGCCAGCAGGTTATCAGAGGAATTCTACCGCCCGGCTATTGTCATCAGAACCGGCGTTGAGGTAAGCAGCGGTAGCTGCCGCAGCATACCTGAGTTCAACATAATAGACGCCCTGAGCCAGCAGAGCAAGCTCCTGTCTGATTTTGGCGGACACTCACAGGCGGCTGGCTTTACCCTGCCCACAAAGAATCTGCCGCGCCTTGAGAAAGCACTTTTAGACTTGGCCACTACAGAGTTAACTGGCGTTGAACTCCAACCACGCCTGGATATTGAGGCTGAGGTGAGCTTGCCTGACCTCAGTGGAGAAACCATCCGCGCCATTCAACAGTTGGCTCCCTTCGGTCGGGGTAATCCGTTACCCACTTTCCTCAGCCACAAGGTAGAGGTTATCGACTGTAGCACTATGGGTAATAACGGAGGCCACCTTAGATTAAAGCTGAGGCAGGGTGATAAGGTGTGGTACGCGGTAGCCTTCGGTTGGGGTAACTGTCTGGGCGAGGTAGCCTCGCCTCTTGACATTGTGTATAATCTGGAAGTAGACCGCTGGGCCGGAGAGGAGAGGCTCAGGCTTAATATTTTAGACTTTGCCCCAACCAGAGTGGATTAAGGAATCTTTAGGAGTGGGACACTACTCGCATGACCGCTCAGACGCTTTATATTGCCCTCGCTATAATATGTGCCTACCTGATTGGCTCCTTCCCTTCGGCTTATATCGTGGCTCGTCTGCGGAAGGGAATAGATATTCGTGAGGTCGGCAGTCGGAACATGGGCGCTATGAACGTCTTTTATAAAATAGGCTTTTGGTCAGGGCTACTCGTCCTGGCGATGGATATAGGGAAGGGAGCCGGTGCCGTGGCTTTAGCCCGCTGGCTGGGAGTACCGATGATAGCCCAGTTCTTTGCTGGAGCCGCGGTGGTAGTAGGTCATGGCTTTCCGGTATTCCTCAAGTTCCGCGGTGGGAAGGGGGGCGCCACCGTAATTGGCATTCTTGCCTTCCTGATGCCCTGGGGCATACCCTTTTATCTGGCTATCTTCGGGCTCGGCCTGCTGCTGACTCACTACGCCACCCTCAGCTATAGCGTGGCTTTCCTTTGCTTCCCGTTTGTTGCCTGGCTCAAATACCATTCGCTGGAACTGGTCGCTTTTTCCATAGGTATATTGCTACTCATTATAATTAGATACATTCCCAGAGTAAAAGAGATGCGCACCGCTGCAGGTAGCTGGCGCCGCGTCTTCCTGCGCAAGAACCTGAAAGATAGACTGTAGCCTGAAGTTTCTGACTGCACCTCAGCTATATGTTACTTCATGGTTTATCTGGTAACCCATCCCCCTGCCCCCTTCCCCTCCTTTGGAGAATAACCAAGTGTCAAGTTGGCGTTTAAGAGGGGGCTATGCCTATCTTAAAGGGAGAATCCCACTCTCCTTTGAAGAATAGCTAAGCATCAAGGATGTTTAAGAGAGTGGCGGCAGGCCCTCTTTTATAAATATTTCCCCTTCTTATGGAGAGTTGAAGAGAGGCGAAGCCTCTCTTATATAGCTGATTCCCCCTCCCTTGTGAAGGGAGGGGGATAGTAGGTAACTATTATAGAAATTTACCCTTAGCTTGCATTACTTCCCCTCACCCACCGTGTCCTCAAAGCCAGCAAGGGTATGCAGATGGCTAATATGATTATGGCTATCACCTGGGCCTGATGCAGACCAAAGAGGAATGGCATCCCGTCACGCAGGAAATCAATGCCCACCCGCCACAGGGCGTAGAGAGAAAGGTATATAAGAAATATTGAACCTTCCGGCTTGAGCCGCCCCCTCAGTTTGAGCAACACCACGAAAATTACTAATAGAAATATAATCTCATAAACCTGCGTGGGGTGAAGGCCCATTCCTTCCGGGAGAGCCTGGCTTGCCGCATAGCCATAGCTAGCCTCGTTTTCATAGACTATGCCCCAGGGCAGCGAGGTCTTTGTGCCGTAGCAGCAGCCATTTATGGTGCAACCCACCCGGCCGATAGCCTGAGCCAGCACCACCGCCGGTGCCACCACGTCAGCAAAGTAGCCAAACCGAAAATGGCTGAACCTACTGTAAATCCAGATGCCCAGGGCGGCACCCAGGACAGCACCATAGATGGTTAGTCCCGAAGCGCCAACAATTAACTCCGGGTGCTGAGTATAGTCAATCACGTCACCGATAAGGGCAAGCTCGGGGTGCGATTTGGCGATAACGATCTCATCAATGATATGGAGTAACCTTGATACCACTATCCCCGATGGGATGCCCCCCAGTGCCGCCATAAAAACAGTATCGGAAGAAAGCTTAGCCCCTTTTCTTACCTCTCGTAGCAGCCACAGTATAATTACCAGTACCGCCACCGCCACCATAATGCCATACCACCTGACGCTAATGGGGCCTATGGCAAAGGCTACCGGGTTTATGCTTATGGTAATCACAATGCCTCCAACAAATGGTGAAATACCGATTTCAGGAGCATAGCGCCTCAACGAAGGTCTCGGCGTCAAAAGGCACCATATCCTCTAACCCATCGCCAACACCGATAAACCGGATGGGAATCTTGAGGCTATCGCAGATAGCCAGCACTATGCCACCTTTAGCCGTGCTGTCGAGCTTGGTCAGGAAAATGCCAGTTACTTCTACTGCCTGAGTAAAATATGTAGCCTGGGTCAGACCATTTTGACCGGTGGTGGCATCGAGAACCAGGATTACTTCATGGGGAGCGGTGGTATCAACCTTGGCCGCCACCCGCTTAATCTTCTTGAGCTCCTCCATCAGATTGAACTTGGTATGCAGCCTGCCGGCAGTATCAATAATTACCTCGTCTGCCTGCCGGCTGCGCGCGGCCTGTAAGGCATCAAAGACTACCGCTCCGGGGTCGGCACCCGGCTGATGAGCAATGACCTCCGCTCCAGCCATTTCACCCAGTCGCTGGAGCTGGTCGATAGCCGCCGCTCTAAAGGTATCAGCCGCCGCCAGGATGACCTTCCTGCCCTGATTTTTGGCGCTATAGGCAAGCTTGGCTATGGAGGTAGTCTTACCACCGCCATTAACTCCCACCACCAGTATGACCTTAGGTGTCGGCAGGTTTTCAGATACTTTCCGGCCGTCAACTTTCAGGATATTCACCATTTCTGCCTTTAGTATCGAACGCGCCAGTGTCCCCTCTTTAACCTTCTCCTCAGCCACCCGCTGTTTTACCTTACCCAGAAGCTTTTCCGTGGTGCTGACGCCGATGTCAGCGGAGATGAGAAGCTCCTCAAGTTCGGCCCAGACCTCTTCACCTATGGCGGTGCGGTCAAAGAGGTGGGTTACCTTGCTGAACCAGGTATCACGACTGTGCTTTAGTCCCCGTTTAAATAGATTATCTAGCAACCTCACCCCCTTGTTTGTATTGAGACTTCGTCCTCGACAACTCCCTCAATCTACTCTTTTAGATAGTAATCCTTCAAGCAAAATCTGGGCTGCCTTCTTGTCCAGAGGCTTATTATTATTGCCACATTTAGGCGACTGAATACAACTGGGGCAGCCGTCCTCACACGGGCATTCCGTAATCGCCTTCAGCGTCGCCTGCCATAACCCCTCTATCAGGTCAAATCCCTTCTCGGCAATGCCAATGCCCCCGGGATAGGCATCGTAGATAAATATCTGCGCTTTTCCGGTATCTGGGTGAAAGGGGGTAGATACGCCGCCGATGTCATTACGGTCACAAAGGGCAAATAAGGGAAGGATGGCGATAGAGGCATGCTCGGCACCATGCAGCCCCCCGGCAAAGTCTAATTGGGCTTCGGCGAGACGAGCTATAGCCTCAGGTGGCAGGTCGAACCATAAGGCAACGGTGGGGAAGTGCTGCGGGGGCAGGTCAAGCGGCTCCTCGCCAATTACCTCCTCAGTAAATTGCGCCTTCTTCTTGAAGCCGACCACGGTGGTGGTAACCTCAACCTCACCCAGGCATACCTTTACCTGTCCACAGCTTTTGCTCCGGATTTCTCTGGTAATATGTAAGTCGGTGAGCTCTTTAGTCTGGGTATAATAAGTAGCCGTGGTAGGTCTAGCATAGGCAGTGCGGCCAGCCAGGTCCAGTTCGCTGACCAGGTACGATTCTCCCTGATGGATATAGATAGCTCCCGGGTGCACTTGAAAGAAGGCAACGCTGGCTTCTACGGTTTCTAGTAATGAGCCGGTCGGGGCATCGATGATGGCAAAGTTTTCGCCAGAGGTAGAGCGGATGCCGATACTTTGCGCCGGATAGGCAATAGCCGGTGACAGATACCACCTGCCTTTGCGCTGCCTGAGTATCCATTGCCTCTCCAGTTCTGCCCTTTCCCGGCTCAGAGCCGAGCCAAAGATTTCCTCATCATTGCTGCTTAGCGGCAACTCCCAGGCCGCGCACACGAGATGGGCTCTCAATATGTAGGGGTTGTCCGGGTTAATCAGGGCATTCTCAAAGCTCTTGCCCCAAAAAGAGTCAGGGTGGCGCATAAAATACTGGTCTAGGGGATTATCCAGACCGATAAGAAAGCTAAGAGAGTGGTTTCTACTGCGTCCGCTCCTCCCGGCCTGCTGCCAGGTGCTGGCGATACTCCCGGGGTAGCCGGTGAGCACCGTAGCCCCCAAATCACCTACATCTATACCCAGCTCCAGAGCGTTAGTCGCCACCACTCCCAGAAGCTCGCCATTAAAGAGTTCCTGTTCTATTTGTCGGCGTTCCTCCGGCAGGTAGCCAGCGCGGTAGGGCTTGATTCTCCTGGCCAGAGCCGGGCTAGTTTCGGCCAATCTTCGCCTTGAGTAAGTATAGATAAGTTCAGTCAGCCTTCGGGTGCGGGCAAAGGCTAGACTGCGGATATTACTATTCACCAGCTCGGTAAACAGGTGCGACGCTTCGCTGTTGGCACTCCGCCGAGCACTCTTTGCCTTATCTATGAGCGGAGGATTCCAGAAGACAAAGTCCTTCCCGCCATGAGGTGAGCCGTCATTGGCCACGACCTCAAACGGCAAACCCACCAGTTTTTCTATGTGCTCGCCGGGATTGGCGATAGTCGCTGAACAGCAGATGAACTGAGGCTCTGAGCCGTAATAGCGACAGAGTCGACGCAGGCGACGCACCACACCGGCAACATGGGAGCCAAAAACACCGCGATAGGTGTGAGCCTCATCTATTATCACATATTTCAAGCGGCGCAGGAGCCGTGACCAGGACTCATGATTGGGCAGTATGCCAACGTGCAGCATATCAGGGTTGGTCAGTATTATCTTAGCCCGTTTCCTTATCTCAGCCCGCTCCGCCTGAGGCGTATCTCCGTCAAAGGTGGCAAAGTCGCCCAGCTTGAGTAAGTCGGGGTAAAACAGCTCCCTCAAGGTACGGAGCTGGTCTTGAGCCAGGGCTTTGGTGGGAAACAGGTAAAGGGCGCAACTGGCTCCCTCGGCTGAAATTGCTTCCAGCACCGGGATGTTGTAGCACAATGTCTTACCGCTGGCGCTTGATGTTGACACCATAACATTCTGGCCCCGGCGGGCATTATTCACCGCCTCAGCCTGATGAGTGTAGAGAGGCAGTAGTCCATGCTCGTCGAGGCAAGGCTGAAGATTAGACTCCAGGGGCTTGTCTAACTCAGCATAGTCGGCTTCACGGGGCGGGATATGCTCGATGTGAGCAATCTGGCCGCTATAGGTAGGTTGAGCGGTAAGATAACCGAGAAAGGCTGTGGTATCCGTCATGGCTTCTCTTGAAGTTTATGGTGAGACGGTGGCTTTCCGGGAGAACTGCTTACGCAGAACTAGATATTCGGTCGGGTATTAGAGAACAGGCAGAATTTCAATCGCGTAATCGACCACTTCCACCTCAAACCGGCCGCCAACAATGAAGTCCACTATCTTGGACAAGACTTCATTGGTATGCCGTTTGTCGTTGCTAACGCAACAAATGCCAATCGTAGCCAGTTGCCACAGGTCGTGGTCGTCAACTTCGGCCACGGAAACATTGAATTTGTTGCTGACCCGGGTCGTAATGGATTTAATTACCTGACGCTTACCCTTGAGCGTCAGGTTTTCCGGTAAACGAAGCCTGACCCGGCACACACCAACGTTCATAACCTGTGCCGCTGCTGACCAGTAAAGGATTCCGTGCTTAGCAATGAATCGAGAAACAACCCTGAAGCAAGGTAACCCTTCATTCTTCACTATATCCTATGAGGGTTGTCACGTCAAGTTAGGCGTACCGTTGTGTCGCTATCGACGAAAGTATGGCTACTGCCCTTTAGGCGCAATGACTATCCGACGCTCATCACCCACACCGATGCTTTGGGTGGTAACATCAGGGTGGTTCGTCAGGGCCATATGAACAATACGCCTCTCATAAGCCGACATAGGCTCAAGGGTAAAAGGCACTTTCTTCACCTTCACCTGTTCCGCCACACGCTGAGCCAGAGCTCGCAACGACTCGTACCGGCGCTGCTTGTAGCCCTCAACATCGATGGTTATGGCTGCCCCCGCCTTTATCTGATGAGATACGATAAGCCTGACTATATATTGGAGACAGGCAAGGGTCTGTCCCCGCCGCCCAATCAAGATACCCAGGTCGTCCCCCGTTACGTCGAAGGTAATAGGGGCCTCAGCCGCTCCTCCACTCTCAACAATGGGATTATCACGACGCACGACGGAAGCAGACACGCCCATCGCCGCCAGTAGCCTTTCTAGGACACCTTGAGCGATATCAGCAACATCAGTCACGGGCTCAGGTGCAGGCGCTATTGGTGTCACTCTAACTCTGGCCTCCTCCGCACCTAGCCCCAGAATACCTGTCCTACCTTCTTTCAGGACGGTGACCTCTACCTCGTCTCGGCTCAGGTCTAACTGCTCTAGGGCGCGTTGGATAGCCTCCTCTACGGTCTTGGCGCTTATCTCCACGCTTTCCATAGTCCTCTCTTTCCTCCTCTTTAGGGACTTCAGCATCATTCAGGGGTGCTTCTTGAAGCCGGGCCATTGTTGCTTACGCTTCTTATCCTGTGCCGCTTGTTTCCCGGTCCTCTCTGGAATCAAGCCACCCCAACCGGTAACGAAGTATTGGATAACAATCCTGATAACACTTGAAGTCACCCAGAAGAGAGCCAAACCACTGGAGAATTGCAGGGTAAAGAAGCCGAACATCAGTGGCATCATCCACAACATCAACCTGTTCTGTGCCTGCTGCTTGGGGTCAACTGTGATCAGTGTCACCATCTTCTGTTGCACCCACATTGTCCCGCCGACCAGGATAGGTAGCAGAAGATAAGGGTCGGCGGAAGCCAGGTTCAACCAGAGAAACTTACCTCCCAAGGGCAATGTAGAATACACCAGCGGCCAGGAATAAAGACTCTGAGACAGCACCAGGAAGTCCTCAGGAGTCACTGCCAGCAGCCGCATAATCGACTGGTAAAGGGCTATCCAGATTGGCATCTGGATTACTAGTGGCACCAGGCAGCCGGCCGGACTTAGCCCTGACTCCTTATAGAGCTTCATCTGCTCCTGCGCCAGTTTTTGCCTGTCCTTAACATACTTCTTCTGGAGCTCGGTCAGTTTGGGCTGAAGGCCTTGCATCGCCTTGGTAGCGCGAATTTGCTTCAGGGTTAGCGGCAGCATCAGACCGTTAACGATGATGGTTAGGGCAATAATCGCCAGCCCAAAGTTACTGAATAGATAGTGAGACAGCACGATGAGAACGTTTGTCATCGGCTGCAAAGCAACTAAATTCCAGATGTCCCCTATTCCCAACTAGACCTACCTCACTTGCTAGTTAATCCAACGCTCCACTGCTGGGCCCCGGTCTGCGCATCGAGCGCATAGAGGGTCTCGTGCTCTTGGGTGTGAACATAGACAGTCCCGTCACTGGCAAAAAGGGGAGCCAGTATCTTTTGCTTCAGCTCAGCTAGTAGTTTACTCTCATTAGTTTTGGTATCAAGAGAGTAGACCTTACCTGCCTCGGTGGCCACAATAACGGCATCATCAATTAAAACGGGTGATGAAGAGATAGGGCTGCCAAGGTCAATGGCATCTGCCACCTCGTGACCAGTTTCGGCGCTTAAGATATAAACCTTGCCATCAAGGCAAGGAGCATAGACCGTACCATTGTAAATTATAGGTTTGGCCCAGAACAGTCTACCGGCCTCAACTTCCGAACGCCACCTCAGGTGGCCATCGGTGGCATCCACGGCATAAAAATACCTATCAAAGGAACCGAAATAGACTGCATTATTATAGACTAGAGGCGTAGAAACAATGGCCCCCTGCTCCTGAGTCTCAAAAGGATTCTCCCATTTTCCCTTACCGGTTGTAGCATCTATAGCATAGAGCTTTTTATCAAAGGAACCTATGAATAGCGTATTACCATCAATAGTTGGAGTTGCCCAGACTTTATTCCCGGTTGGAAAATCCCATATTTTGTCCCCTGTTGGTGCATCCAGGGCATAGACTTTCCCATCGCTACAGCCAAAGTAGACCCTCCCCAGAGCTACTATTAGTCCACCCACAATGGGCTCAAGATTACCTTCACGGGGATAGACCCAGCGTAGTGCCCCCGAATCTGCATTGAAGGCGGAGATCCGGCCGTTATAGCCACCAACATAGACCAAATCCTCAAATACGGCTGGAGTGCCGTATATGGCTACGCTAGAAGGCGGGGCGGCACAGCCGAAACTACTGCCTTGTTTAGTCGTTTCCAAGGTGGTGGACCAAAATTGAGCACCACCCGACGCATTCAGCGCAACAAGCTTGCCCTCCATGGAGCCTAAGAATAGTTTACCATCAGCCAGCACACCCCCTGACCAGCCCCTGGGCTGGGTAGTTGGTGCACAGCCAACCATTAGCCCGCCTACGAGAAGTATGACCAATAGCACCAGTAGCTTGCTTGATGATAGCTTAAAGAGACGAGCTAAGTTAAAGAATAATCGCTTTATCACATTCACTTAATATCTGCCACCAGAAAGTAAATAGAATCAGCCCGACGCTTCATAGCACCGGGTCATAGCCGCCGGGATAGAAGGGATGACAATGTGCCAGTCGCTTCACTCCAAGATATCCCCCCTTCAACAAGCCATATTTTGAGATGGCTTCATGGGTATATTGAGAGCAGGTCGGAGTAAAGCGGCAAGACGGCGGCATAACCTGCGACCAGGTTAGCTGGTATAGTCTAATCAGTTTTAAAGCAAGCTCCTTCATTTTTCCCTTGCCAACAAATCGGCTCGCAATAACAAGTTACTCACCGATTTCTCAAGACTAGCATAACTGGCTACCGCAACCGCAGGACGAGCAACGAATACGATATCCCAGCCTGCCTTGAGCGGTGCCAGTCGCAATACCTCACGAAGCTGACGCTTTATCCTGTTTCTTACCACTGCCTTACCCACTCGCTTGCTAACCGAGATACCATACCGGGACAGAGTAAGCCCGTTAGGCAGAGCCTTCATCACCAGCCATTTGTCCACCCAGGAGCTACCTTCTTCATAAACCAAAGCATACTGTTTCGGTTTGGTAAGGTATTGTTCTCCCCGCATTACCTGCGCTCCTAGCCAGTTTAGCAATAAGGAGACCATTTATCAAGGGGAGATAAGGAGGTAGGTTGAGTGTAGACTGGGGAAAGCGATACTTCGCATATTATAGCCGGTTATACTACAGTTAGCCTCTGGCGACCTTTGAGCCGTCTGGCCTTTAAGACAGCCCGCCCGCCCCGGGTACTCATTCTGGCCCGAAAGCCATGCTCTCGCTTCCTCGGAATACGCTTCGGTTGGTAAGTCCTTTTTGGCACTCTAACTCCTTAACCGTAAAGTTCGGGAATATCCCCTCTCAGGAACTACGCCTCGTAAAGTCAACACCCCGTTGGGGCTACCCAGCTTGACAAAGGGGCTAAGGTTACTGAATATGGAACTAACCACTCATACCAGCGCCCCCGGTTTTACGGATATGGGCTGGGACATAGGGCAGCAGGGCCAAGTGTCGTGCCCTCTTTATTGCTCTCGCCAGGGCACGCTGATGCTTGGCGCAGGTGCCAGTCTTGCGACGAGGATCTATCTTCGCCCTATCCGATATATAGGAGCGCAATTTAGCCGGGTCTTTGTAGTCTATGGTCTTAGCGTTATCACTACAAAAGGAACAAACCCTACGC
>Ga0315279_10007992_pt1 | contig 12924 bp, 6 predicted proteins | sample YL17G06_20_MG_FD_203694 | JGI IMG/M metagenome (GOLD analysis project Ga0315279, IMG submission 203694) | Sediment microbial communities from Yellowstone Lake, YNP, Wyoming, USA - YL17G06_20 | ecosystem: Environmental > Aquatic > Freshwater > Lake > Sediment | place: USA: Wyoming | collected... | reverse complement strand
AGATGGCCTTCATGGCGAGGATCCGTTCTCGCAGCAGCTTCCAGCGCTGCACCGGGTTGGTGCCGTGGTTCTCCATCTCTTCCCGATTCCAGCCGCCGCCGATGCCGAACAGGAACCGCCCGCGGGAGATGAAGTCCAGGCTGGCTACCTCCTTCGCCAGAGTGATGGGGTCGCGCTCGACCACCAGACAGACCCCGGTGCCGATGCGGAGGTGCTCTGTGGCCGTGGCCGCGGCGCTGAGGGCTACGAACGGGTCGAGGGAGTGGGAGTACTCGCGCGGCAGCTCACTCCCAACCGGCCATGGGGTTCGCCGGCTGGTGGGAATATGAGTGTGCTCCGGGAAGAAGAGCGACTCGAAGCCGCGCTCCTCCACGGCCCTGGCGAGCTCCGCGGGGCCGATGGAGTAGTCGGTGGGGAACATCGTGACGCCGAACTTCATAGACCCACTTACCTCTTTCCCAGGCCCGCGCCTGGATTCAATGCCCTATCGTAGCCTGGCCGGGTTGGCAAGTCAATCTGACCACTGGAGGGCTGGGCGGTCCTATCGCGCGGGAAGGCGATCTCGCGGATGGCGGCCTCGCAGATATCCGCGCAGGCTCGTTGATGCAACCCTGCCGCATGATCTGCTGCATAAACTGTATACTGGCGGTTGCGTCCAAGGAAGCGGTATCCTAGGGTCTGGCAGGCGGCCCTGCTTTCACAATCCACCGATCGTAGGAAACAAGCCGGAAAGCAGCTAAAATGGGAGCGGTAGCAGAGCCTAGCATGAGAGACGGAGACGGTCCGAGAAGGGTAGTCATTGAGGGCGTCCGCCCCGAGATCGACGGCGGGCGTTTTCCCATTAAGCGGGTTGTCGGCGAGAAGGTCGTCGTTGAGGCGGACGTACTTGCGGATGGCTATGATGCGCTCTCCTGCGTATTGCTGTATCGCAAGGAAGGTGCCTTGAAGTGGCTCGAGGTGCCCATGGAGCCCCTGGCGAGCGACCGCTGGCGCGGGGAGTTCATCGTCACGGAGCTCGGGCGCTACTGTTATACCTTGCAGGCTTGGGCCGATCCGTTCCAGTCCTGGCAGCGTGACCTGAAAAAAAGGGTCGAGGCTGAGCAGGAGGTTTCCGTCGAGCTCTCGGTGGGAGCGGAGCTGGTGCTGGAGGCAAGCAGCCGGGCCCCCGGCGACGTCCGGAAACGGCTGCAATCAACGGCGACCGCTCTAGGCGGCAGGGGGAACATGGCCAGCAAGCTCCGCCTGGCCCTCGATGAGGAGCTGGCAAGGTTGGTGAGCCGGTGCTCTGATAGGCGCTCGGCCGCAACCTACCATCGGGAGCTGACGGTGGTGGTCGACCGTGAACGGACCCGCTTCAGCACGTGGTACGAGATGTTCCCTCACTCCTGCGCTCCCAAGCCCGGCCGCCATGGCACGTTCAAGGATTGCGAGGAGCGCCTTTCGTACGTCGCGGCTATGGGTTTCGATGTGCTCTACCTGCCTCCCATCCATCCCGTTGGTCGCACGCATCGAAAGGGGAAGAACAACTCCCCGACGGCGGGCCCCCAAGACCCCGGCAGCCCATGGGCCATCGGGTCGAAGGAGGGGGGGCACAAGGCCGTGAACCCCCTGCTGGGGACCCTCGCTGACTTCCGTCGGCTTGTCGAAAAAGCGAGGGAGCACTCCATCGAGATCGCCCTAGATATCGCCCTTAACTGCTCGCCGGACCATCCCTACGTCAAGGAGCATCCCACCTGGTTCCGCTGGCGTCCGGATGGCACGGTGCAGTACGCCGAAAACCCGCCCAAGAAGTACGAGGACACTTACCCCTTCAACTTCGAGACGGAGGACTGGCCGGAGCTGTGGGAAGAGCTCAGGAGCATCGTCCTCTTCTGGATCGAGCAGGGGGTCCGCATCTTCAGGGTGGACAACCCCCACACCAAGCCTTTCGCCTTCTGGAAGTGGCTGATCGACGAGGTCAAGCGGGACCATCCCGACGTAATCTTCCTGTCGGAGGCGTTCACCCGCCCCAAGATCATGCACCATCTAGCCAGGCTTGGCTTTAGCCAGTCCTACACCTACTTCGCCTGGCGCAACACCAAGGCGGAGCTCACCCAGTACTTCACCAAGCTCACCCACACGGATGTCCGCGAGTACTTCCGGCCCCACCTGTGGCCCAACACGCCGGATATCTTGACAGAATACCTCCAGTCCGGAGGACGCCCCGCCTTCATGACGCGCCTCGTACTCGCGGCTACCCTGGGAGCCAGCTACGGCATCTATGGACCGGCCTTCGAGCTCTGTGAGAACCGCCCGAGGGAGCCCGAGAGCGAGGAGTATCTGGATTCAGAGAAGTACGAGATCAAGCAGTGGGATATCGACAGGCCGGACAGCCTGAAAGACCTCATCGCTCGGGTGAACCGGATCCGTAGGGAAAACCCCGCCCTCCAGGGCGACTGGTGCCTATCTTTCCATCACGTGGACAATGAGCAGCTCATCTGCTACAGCAAGCGAACAGAAGACTGCGAGAACATTATCGTGGTCGTGGTCAACCTGGATCCTCAGAACACGCAGTCCGGCTGGGTGGAGCTCGACCTCGAGGCGCTAGGGCTCGATCCACACCAACCGTACGAGCTGCACGACCTGCTGAGCGACGCCTGCTATCTCTGGCAAGGAGTATGCAACTATGTTGAGCTGAACCCGCAAGTCTTGCCAGCGCACGTCTTCCGCTTGCGGCGGCGGGTCGGCACGGAATAGGACCTGGGATGCTAGATGGGACGAGTGAGGTAGGGGGATGCGTGGAAATCAAAGGGTCTACGCCTTAGAGGGCGACCCCCTTTGGTACAAGGACGCCATTATCTACGAGCTCCACGTTCGGGCCTTCTACGACAGCGACGGCGACGGAGTAGGGGACTTCCGGGGTTTGACAGAGAAGCTCGACTATCTTCAGGACCTGGGGGTCACGGCGATCTGGCTGCTGCCTTTCTATCCCTCCCCGCTGAAGGACGATGGTTACGACATGTCGGATTACGCCGGTGTCCACCCCGACTATGGCACCCTGCGCGACTTTCAGATGTTCCTGCGGGAAGCGCATCGCAGGGGCCTGCGCGTTATCACCGAGCTTGTCCTGAACCACACGTCTGACCAACACCCCTGGTTCCAGCGGTCGCGCCGCGCTCCGTCCGGCAGCCGGCGGCGCGATTCGTACGTCTGGAGCGACAGCCCCGATAAGTACAGGGAGGCGCGGATAGTATTCAAGGACTTCGAGTCATCCAATTGGACGTGGGACCCGCTGGCCAAGGCCTACTATTGGCATCGCTTCTATCAGCATCAGCCCGACCTCAACTACGACAATCCCCGCGTTCGACGGGTCATGCTTGGGGTCGTGGACTTCTGGCTGCGCATGGGGGTAGATGGGCTTCGCCTCGACGCTGTGCCTTATCTGTACGAGCGTGAGGGCACGAGTTGCGAGAACCTGCCGGAGTCGCACGAGTTCCTAAAGGAGTTGCGGCACCGTGTCGACGAGAAGTTCAGGAGCCGCATGCTTCTAGCCGAGGCCAACCAGTGGCCTGATGACGCCGTCGCGTACTTCGGGGACGGGGACGAGTGTCAGATGGCGTTCCACTTCCCGCTCATGCCTCGGCTGTTCATGGCCATCCGCATGGAAGATCGTTTCCCCATCATCGAGATACTTGAGCAGACACCGGCAATCTCCGAGACCTGCCAATGGGCGCTGTTTCTGCGCAACCACGATGAGATGACCCTAGAGATGGTCACGGACGAAGAGCGGGACTACATGAACCGAGTCTACGCTCACGATCCCCAGATGCGGATCAACCTGGGGATCCGCCGCCGGCTGGCTCCCCTTCTGCGGAACAACCGGCGGCAGATCGAGCTCATGAACGCCCTGCTTTGCTCCATGCCGGGGACACCCGTGATCTACTACGGGGACGAGATCGGAATGGGGGACAACATCTACCTGGGCGACCGCAATGGTGTGCGCACGCCCATGCAGTGGAGCGCCGACCGAAACGCGGGTTTCTCCCGAGCCAACCCGCAGAAGCTATATCTGCCCGTCATTATCGACCCCGAGTACCATTACGAGGCCGTCAACGTAGAGACCCAGCAGAGCAACCCCCACCGGCTCCTGTGGTGGATGAAGCGCCTCATCGCTCTGAGGAAGCGCTACAAGGCCTTCGGCAGGGGGAGCATTGAGTTCCTCCACCCGGATAACCGAAAGATCCTGGCCTTCGTTCGGCGCTATCAGGAAGAGCGCGTCCTCGTCGTGGCCAACCTATCTCGCTTCGTGCAGGGAGTGGAGCTTGAGCTGTCTGGGTTCAACGGCATGGTGCCGGTGGAGCTTTTCGGCCGCACGGCGTTCCCTCCCATTGGGGAGTCGACGTACTTCCTGTCGCTGGGTCCCCACGCCTTCTACTGGTTCGCCCTGGAGCCGCAGCGCGTGGAGGCACCGCTGGCCATCGCCGCTCCTGATAGCCAGGTGCCGACCCTTGTGGTAACGGGGTCATGGGAGAGCACCTTCCGGGGCAGGGGCAAGGCAGCCCTCGAGGCCGTCTTGCCGCACTACCTGAAGCCGCGTCGCTGGTTCGGCGGCAAGGCGCGGGCGATGCGGTCTGTCAACATCATAGAGGCGATCCCCATCGCCCAGGGCCGCGAACGTCCGAAGTTCTACGTCACCCTTCTTAGGGTCGACTACTTCGAGGGCGAGGCCGAGACGTACGTGCTCCCTCTCGCCTTTGCCGCGGGCGGGCGGGCCGATCAGGTGTTGCGTGAGTTCCCGCAGGCGGCCGTTGTCCGTCTGGAGGTGGAAGGCGAAGAAGGGTTGCTCTTTGATGCGCTCTGGGATGAGGGCTTCTGTGGGGCGCTTCTGCAGGCGATCGCCCGGCGTCGGCGCTTTGATGGAACGGCAGGCGAGCTGGCGGCCGGGTCGACAAAAGCGTTGCGACAACTGTGGGACGCGACCGAGGAGCCCTTGACGCCCTCCGTCCTGAAAGCCGAGCAGAGCAACACCTCAGTCATCTACGGGGATAGGTTCATTCTTAAGCTCTTCCGGCGCCTTGACGAGGGGGTCAACCCTGACCTGGAGATTGGACGTCTTCTCACCGAGAAGACAACCCTGACCCACGTCCCTCCGCTGGCCGGTTTCATCGAGTATCGCAGAGGCCGTCAGGAGCCCCTTACCGTGGCCATTCTTCAAGGGCTAGTGCCAAAGGAGGGAGATGCCTGGCAATACACCCTGGACGAGCTGGAACGGTACTTCGAACGCGTTCTGACGGATCGACCGGAGGCGGAAGAGGTCGCTGTGCCGGCCAGGAGCCTGTTGGACCTGGCCGAGGAGGCGCCCCCGCGGCTGGCCGCCGACCTGATTGGACCTTATCTAGAATCGGCCCGGCTCCTGGGCGAGCGCACCGCTGATCTCCACGTCGCCCTTGCCTCCGCCCTGGACGATCCGAGTTTTGTCCCGGAACCGATGTCTCCCTTCTCCCAGCGCTCCATTTACCAGTCCATGCGTAGCCTTACCAGCCAGGTCCTCCAACTGCTGCGCCAGCGCATGTCGGAGATTCCGGAAGAGCTGAGCGACGAGGCGCAGCAGCTTCTTGGCCTGGAGGAGACGATCCTGCAACGCTTTCAGTCCATCCTTGGCGGGAGGAGCACGGCCATGCTGATCCGCTGTCATGGCGACTATCACCTTGGCCAGGTCCTCTATACCGGTAAGGACTTCGTGATCATCGACTTCGAGGGGGAGCCGGCTCGCCCCCTGAGCGAGCGGCGGATCAAGCGCTGTGCCCTGCGCGATGTGGCCGGCATGCTCCGCTCGTTTCACTACGCTGTTTACGCCACCCTCTTCAACCATAGGGTCAGTGTCCCCGTCCGGCCCGAGGACATCGCCGCCCTGGAGCCATGGGCCCGCTTCTGGTATCGCTGGGTCAGCGCTGCCTTTCTCAAGGCCTACCTCGCCGAGGCGAGCCAGGTTCCTTTTCTCCCCGAGGGACGGGATGAGCTCCAAGTGCTGTTGGACGCTCATCTCTTGGAGAAGGCCATCTACGAGCTCGGCTATGAACTGAATAACCGCCCCGATTGGATCGGAATCCCTCTCCAGGGGATCCTAGACCTGGTCGGTGGGCAAGCGGAGCATGGCTAGAGCGGGTGTCCCCGGTCTCAGCACCCTGGCACGCATGTACGGCGTGCAAACCGCCTTCTACGACGTCGAGGATCGCCGCCAGCAGGCCTCTCCGGAGGCCGTTCTCTGCGTGCTGCGCGCGCTCGGCGCGCCCGTCGAGACCTTCGCTGATGTTACTGATGCCCTGCGGCAGCGTCGCCGGGAGCTGTGGGCCCGCGGCATCGAGCCCGTCACTGTCGTCTGGGATGGTCAGCCCACCGGAATCGATCTGCGTCTCCCCGCCAAGTCGTCCGACGGCAGCGTGCGCTGCCACCTCTCCCTTGAGGCTGGGGACGGCCACGCTTGGAGCTGCGATGTCGGGGAGTTGCCTGTCGTTGACTCTGCTGTTGTCGAAGGCGTGCGCTACCTGACCAAGAGGCTATTGCTGCCCGTTCGCCTGCCATCGGGTTACCATCGGCTAACGTTGGAATGGGGGGGCAGGCAGCTCGAGACCTTTCTCATCTCGGCGCCGTTGAAGGCCCACACCTTCGGGGAGGAGCCTGAAAGCCGGTGCTGGGGCGTGTTCCTCCCGCTCTATGCCCTCCACTCACGGAGGAGCTGGGGAGCGGGAGACCTCACTGACCTTGAATCCCTGCTGGAGTGGTTGGCTGGGTTAGGGGGCAGTGTGGTCGCGACACTCCCCTTGCTGGCCGCCTTTCTGGACGATCCCCTGGAGCCAAGTCCGTACGCCGCGGTGAGCCGTCTGTTTTGGAATGAGTTTTACATCGATGTCACCCGCGTGCCGGAGCTGCAGCGATGCCCATCAGCGCAGGCCATCGTGGGGTTGCCCGAAGTCCAGCAGGAGCTTGAAGGGCTGCGCTCGCTGCCCTTGGTCGACTACCGCCGTCAGATGGGGCTCAAGCGGAGGGTCCTGGAGGAGTTGGCGCGCTGCTTCTTTGCCGAACGGTCGGAACGCCACACTGCCTTCGCGCGGTTCGTGGAGGCGCATCCGCCGCTGGAGGACTACGCGCGCTTCCGGGCCACGGTGGAGCGGAGGCGTGTCCCCTGGCCTGCGTGGCCCCAGCCGCTTCGGGAGGGCGTCCTGAAAGCGGGAGATTATGATGAAGCGGCGAAGCGCTATCACCTCTACGTCCAGTGGGTGGCCCAGGAGCAGATGCAGGCCCTTTCCGAAAGGATCCGGTCGGTGGGAGCGAGGCTGTACCTCGACCTCCCGCTCGGCGTGCATCCGGACGGCTATGATGTATGGCGGGAGCGTGGCATGTTTGCCCTGGAGGCCGCGGCAGGGGCCCCGCCGGACGCCTTCTTCACAAAGGGGCAGAACTGGGGATTCCCGCCCCCTCGCCCTGAAGCGATGAGGGAGCAGGGCTACCGCAATTTCATCGCGTGCCTGCGGCACCACCTCCAGCACGCCGGTATACTCCGGGTCGACCACGTCATGGGCCTCCACCGTCTCTACTGGATACCCCGGGGGATGGAGCCACGCGAAGGCGTGTACGTGCACTATCCTTCGGAGGAGCTCTATGCCATCCTGAGCGGCGAGTCCCACAGGCACCGGGCCCTCATTGTGGGCGAGGACCTTGGGACTGTGCCCCGCTACGTCAGGTCGGCGATGGCCAGGCATGATATCCAACGGACCTACGCGATGCAGTTCGAGCTTAGGCCCGAACAGGGACGCCCCGTGGGGGTCGTTCCCGCGGCTTCCGTGGCGAGCCTCAATACCCACGACATGCCGCCCTTCGCCGCTTTCTGGGGGGGCTTGGACATCGGAGACCGCATGGGGCATGGCCTTCGGGACGAGGGGGGCGCTCGCGGTGAGCGGGGATCATGCCAGGCACTGAAGGGTTCTCTCCTGACTTTGCTCAGGCGCTGGGGGCTGCTGGAAGAGGCAGACCTGAACGAGCGTGCGGTTCTCCGGGCCTGTCTAGCGTTCTTGAGCGCTAGACAGGCCCGTGTGGTTCTCGTCAGTCTGGAGGACCTGTGGTTGGAAAGGCGGCCCCAGAATGTTCCTGGGACCTGGGAAGAGCAGCCCAATTGGCTGAGAAAGGCGCAATATAGCTTTGAGGCGTTTCGCCAACTGCCTGAAGTGCTCGACGCACTTCGGGCAGTGGACCGCCTCCGGAAGGGGCAGAGGGGCCTACAATGACGCGGGCGCTTGCCTTTTCTCTATTTCTTGTTGGCGCGGGAGCTGTGCGCGCGTGCGCCCGACGACTTGGACGCTACTTTGGAGCGGGACGAGTTGCCACTCTTCTTGGGCGCATCCCGCTTGTCCAGAATCGCCTTGGCAGCCAGGTAGTGGTGCACATCCTTACCCTCGGGTCGCCCCTCCTGCTCCCAGAGGGCGTGCGCCAGTTCCTTTATCTGCTCTTCCGTGGACATACCTACCTCCCTAACGAGCAAGCTTATGAGGAAGGGCAGGCTCCTGTCAAGGTTTTTGGCACCTTTTGAGAGTGATTTTCCCGCTGGCAGGGAATATTCAATTCAACGCCGCCGAAAAGTTGTGGTGAGGGTCAACGAGGAAGTAAGCTCTGTCAGTGGCGGGGCTACCCGCTTAATGGGACAATAGTCGTGAATACTTACTGGGGAGGCAGCCGGTGACCTCTGACATGACCCTTTTCTCGAAAGACGACCTCTACCTCTTCAATGAGGGGACCCACTTCCATCTCTACGAGAAGCTCGGCGCCCACCGGATGACGGTGGACGGGAATGAGGGGATGTACTTCGCAGTGTGGGCGCCCGACGCGAGGCACGTCTCCGTCGTGGGCGACTTCAACCGCTGGGACAAAGGAAGCCATCCCCTAAGACCCAGAGGGCGGTCGGGGATATGGGAGGGCTTCATTCCAGGCGTGGGAAAGGGAGCGCTCTACAAGTATCACATCGTCTCGAGGTACAAGGGGTATCGAGTGGACAAGACCGATCCTTTCGCCTTCTATGATGAAGTCTCCCCTAAGACAGCGTCGGTCGTCTGGGACCTGGACTACGGTTGGGGCGATCAGGACTGGATGGCGAGACGGGGCGGACACAACGCTCTGAGCGCTCCCATCGCTGTCTACGAGGCCCACCTGGGCTCCTGGATGCGCGTGGCCGAGGACGGAGACCGTTCTCTCTCATACCGGGAGATGGCCCCCAAGCTGGCGGACTACGTGAAGCGGATGGGCTTCACCCATGTGGAGTTCCTCCCCGTCATGGAGCACCCCTTCTACGGTTCCTGGGGGTACCAGGTCACCGGCTACTTTGCACCCACCAGCCGCTACGGCACGCCTCAGGACTTCATGTACCTGGTGGACTATCTGCATCAGCAGGGGATAGGGGTGATCCTGGACTGGGTGCCCTCCCATTTCCCGACGGACGAGCACGGGCCCGGCTTCTTCGACGGAACGCACCTCTACGAGCACGCCTATCCGCAGAAGGGCCTGCACCCAGACTGGGACAGCTTCATCTTCAACTACGGCCGGAACGAGGTGCGTAGTTTCCTCCTCAGCAACGCCCTCTTCTGGCTGGACAAGTACCACGCCGACGGCCTGCGGGTCGACGCTGTCGCTTCGATGCTCTACCTGGATTACTCGCGCAACGAAGGAGAATGGATGCCGAACGAGTACGGGGGCCGTGAGAACCTGGAGGCCATCGAGTTTCTGCGGCGGTTCAACACGGAGGTCTACAAGCATCACCCCGACGCGCAGACGATCGCCGAGGAGTCCACCGCCTGGCCGATGGTCTCCCGGCCGACCCACGTAGGGGGCCTGGGCTTCGGGCTCAAGTGGGATATGGGCTGGATGCATGACACGTTGCAGTACATGGCACGCGACCCCGTCCACCGCAAGTACCACCACAACGAGCTGACTTTCAGGATGATCTACGCCTTCCACGAGAACTTCGTGCTCCCCCTCTCCCACGACGAGGTCGTGCACGGCAAGGGGTCCCTGCTGGGCAGGATGCCCGGGGATGACTGGCAGAAGTTCGCCAACCTGAGACTGCTGTTGGCCTACATGTACGCCCAGCCGGGGAAGAAGCTGTTGTTCATGGGAGATGAGTTCGGTCAGTGGCGGGAATGGCACCACGATGAGAGCCTGGACTGGCCGCTGGCGCAATACGATCGCCACGCTGGCCTGCAACGCTTGGTGGAGGACCTCAACCGTCTGTACAGGGCCGAGCCAGCGTTGCACGAGCTCGATTGCGACCCCGCGGGCTTCGGGTGGATCGATGCCAACGACAGCCAGTCGAGCGTCCTCACCTTCATGCGGAAAGGGCGGTCAACGGACGACATCATAGTCGTCGCCTGCAACTTTACCCCCGTTCCCCGTGACAACTACCAGGTGGGCGTCCCGAGGGGAGGCTTCTGGCAGCAGGTTCTGAACAGCGACCGCCAGGAGTACTGGGGCAGCGGCCAGGGGAACCTTGCGGGCGTCGAGGCCGTGCCAGTCGCCGTTCACGGCCGCCGTTACTCTCTCAACCTCGCTCTGCCACCCTTGGGCGCTGTGTTCTTCAAGAGCGAGGGGCAGAGGCAGTGAGCCTGAGCCTGAGCCGGGACCTCCGCCTGGGCGCCAGCCTCTTGGGGGAGGGCTGTGCCCGGTTCGTTGTCTGGGCGCCTCTGGCTCGCAGGGTGGAGTTGCACCTTCTGGCTCCCCGCGAAAGGCTTGTGCCGATGGAATTGGGGGAGCGGGGTCACCATCATGCTGTGGTGGACGGAGTCGAGCCGGGGGATCTCTACTTGTATCGGCTGGACGAAGATAGAGAGCGGCCGGACCCTGCATCCAGGTTTCAGCCCCAGGGTGTCCACGGACCTTCGCAGGTAGTGGGCCTCCATTTCAACTGGGAGGATGCCAGTTGGTTTGGCCGTCCGCTCCAGGACTACATCATCTACGAACTCCATGTCGGCACTTTCACGCCTGAGGGCACCTTCGACGCCTTGATCCCGCACCTCGACCAGTTGAGGGAGATGGGCATCACGGCCATAGAGCTTATGCCCGTTGCCCAGTTTCCGGGTGCCCGCAACTGGGGCTATGACGGCGCCTATCCGTTCGCGGTTCAGAACTCCTACGGCGGCGTGGACGGTCTGATGAGGCTAGTGAACGCCTGCCATAAGCTGGGCTTGGCCGTGGTCCTGGATGTCGTGTACAACCACCGGGCGCCGGAGGGTAACTACCTGGGGGAGTTTGGTCCTTACTTTGGCGACGGGCACGAGACGCCGTGGGGGACGGCCTTCAACTTTGACGGGCCGCACAGCGGCGAGGTGCGGCAATTCTTGATTGAGAACGCTCTGTATTGGGTCACAGAGTTTCATATCGACGCCCTCAGGCTGGACGCGGTTCACGCCATCGTGGACCATTCGATGGTGCCCTTTGTGCAGGAACTGACGGAGGCCGTCCACCAGCGGGCGGAGGAGCTCGACCGCCGCATCCACGTCATCGCCGAGAGCGACCTCAACGACCCTAGACTCGTCCGGCTGCCGGAGGCGGGGGGCTACGGCCTGGACGCCCAGTGGAACGAGGACTTCCATCGCTCTCTGCATGCGCTGCTCACGGGGGAGCGGGCCGGCTATTATCAGGACTTCGGCGGGCTTACGGAGCTGGTCAAGGCTTTCAGCGAGGGCTTCGTCTACTCCGGCCAGTACTCCCGATACCGCGGGTGCCGGCACGGCAGCTCCTCGCGCGATGTGCCTGCCCCCAAGTTGGTGGTCTTCGCCCAGAACCACGATGCGGTGGGGAACCGCATGCTGGGCGAGCGGCTGAGCCAGCTTGTCCCTTTCGAGGGGCTCAAGCTGGCCGCCGCTGCCGTGCTCCTCTCGCCCTTCCTCCCGCTACTGTTCATGGGCGAGGAGTATGGGGAGACGGCGCCGTTTCAGTACTTCATCAGCCACTCGGATGCAGAGCTGGTGGAGGCGGTTCGGCGGGGGCGCTGCGAGGAGTTTGAGGCCTTCGCATGGAAGGGCGCGCCGCCGGACCCACAGGACGAAGGGACTTTTCTGCGCTCCCGGCTGAATCAAGACCTCTGCCAAAAGGGTAACCATCTGGCTCTCTGGGAATTCTACAAAGAGTTGCTCAGGGTGCGGAAAGATCTGCTCGCCTTGGCCTCCCTGAGCAAGGAGGAGATGGAGGTCTTCGGCTTCGATGAAGAACGGGTGCTGTTCGTCAGGCGGTGGAGCGGGGACAGCGAGGTCTTCGCCGTCTTCAACTTCGGCGACGCTGAGGCAACTGTGGTCGTCAGCGTCCCTGAAGGTGGCTGGCGCAAACTCCTCGACTCAGCGGACGAACGGTGGCAGGGGAAGGGAAGCTCGCTTCCCGACGTGCTGCGCTCGGAGGGAGAGGCCGCCCTTAGGCTGAGTCCCAAAGCGCTCGCCCTCTTCGTGAAGGAGGACCCATTCTAGATGTCACGTTACATCTGCGTTCACGGTCACTTCTACCAGCCGCCGCGGGAAAATCCCTGGCTGGAGGCCATAGAATCACAGGACTCAGCCTATCCCTACCACGATTGGAACGAGCGGATCACGGAGGAGTGCTACGCGCCTAACTCGGCCTCCCGCATTCTCGATGCCAACGGTCGCATCGTCCAGATCGTAAACAACTACGCAAAGATCAGCTTCAACTTCGGCCCAACGCTCCTGCCGTGGCTTGAAAAGGAAGCGCCCGACGTTTACAGGGCGATCCTTGCGGCCGACCAGGAGAGCCAGCAAGCCTTTTCGGGTCACGGCTCGGCCCTGGCCCAGGCGTACAATCACATGATTCTGCCTCTGGCCAACAAGCGTGACAAGTACACGCAGGTGCTCTGGGGGATACGGGATTTCGAGCATCGCTTTGGCCGCAAACCGGAGG
>Ga0315279_10007991_pt1 | contig 12924 bp, 12 predicted proteins | sample YL17G06_20_MG_FD_203694 | JGI IMG/M metagenome (GOLD analysis project Ga0315279, IMG submission 203694) | Sediment microbial communities from Yellowstone Lake, YNP, Wyoming, USA - YL17G06_20 | ecosystem: Environmental > Aquatic > Freshwater > Lake > Sediment | place: USA: Wyoming | collected... | reverse complement strand
ATAATTGCTGTAATCCCTACTTCAGATGCGGCATCCACACTGTCCCTGAACGGGAACATGGCATCTGATGCCATAACTGCTCCTTTGAGGGGGAATTGGGCTTTAAAGGCGGCGATCTTGGAGGAATCAACCCTGCTCATCTGACCGGCGCCGACGCCGATTAACTGGTCTTCTTTCGCATAAACGATAGCATTTGATTTGACATGCTTACATACCTTCCAGGCGAAATCAAGGGCTTTCAATTCTTCATGTGCTGGGGCTCTTTTTGTAACGACCCTGGCCTTGGTAATGTCAAACGTCATAAGATCCCTGTCCTGTACCAGGAGGCCGCCGGCGACCTTTTTAAGATCGAATCCGGAGAGGGAAAAGCCTTTGTCCATCGAGAGTTTGAGGAGGCGGAGGTCCTTTTTGGTTTTGAAGATCTCCAGGGCATCAGAAGAAAAATCTGGTGCAATCACTACCTCGGTAAAGAGTGACGTTATCGCCTTGGCTGTTTTTCCGTCGATAGGCCTGTTTACAACAACGATACCTCCGAAGGCTGATGCCGGATCGCACGCCTTTGCTTTATCATACGCTTCAAGGATTGACTTTGATACGGCCACACCGCAGGGGTTGTTGTGCTTGATAATTATCGAGGCAGCTTCATCAAACTCTTTTACCGTGTCTATGGCCGCGTCAATATCAAGGATGTTATTAAAAGAAAGTTCCTTCCCCTGAAGCTGGAGTGTGTTCACTGCTGACGGTTCTTTCACCTCTGCTTCCCGGTAGAACGCAGCTTCCTGGTGGGGGTTCTCTCCATACCGGAGTCCCTGTAGCTTGTAAAACTGAAGATTGAGTGTCTCTGGAAATTTCATTCTTTTCCGTTCAGGGGTAAGGCTGCTCAAATAGTTGGAGATTGCTCCATCGTAGCGGGCTGTGTGCTGGAACACCTTCTTGGCGAGATGGAAATTGGTCTCAGCAGAAACCTCTCCGTTCCTCTCCTTTATCTCTTTGAGCACTGCCGCATAATCTGCCGGATCAACGATGACCGTTACAAAACGGTAATTCTTGGCAGCAGAACGGAGCATGGTAGGGCCGCCAATATCGATATTTTCTATGGCCTCTTCGAGGGGGCAATCCTTCTTGGCTATCGTTGTCTCAAAGGGGTAGAGATTTACTACCACCAGATCAATGGGCTCGATATTGAACTCCTGCATCTTCTTCACGTGGTCAGGGTTGTCCCGAATACCGAGCAAGCCGCCGTGGATTTTAGGGTGAAGGGTCTTCACCCTCCCGTCTAACATCTCCGGGAAACCGGTATATTCCGACACATCGACAATCGGAAGTCCCTGGCCCTTGAGCGTCTTTGCGGTACCTCCCGTGGAGAGGATCTCCACCTTGAAACTTATGATCTCTTTTGCAAATTCTGTGATTCCTGTTTTGTCTGATACGCTAACCAGTGCCCTCTTAATCTTAGCCATCAGAAACTACTCCTTTCTTTTCTTATCCTGTCGTATTGTTTTTATCCGAGATTGCTTCGTCGCTTATACTCCTCGCAATGACGAAAATAGCATTTTTATCCAACTTGTCATTGCGAGCACAGCGAAGCAATCTTTTATTACTAGTGCTCATAAACATGTTCAATGAATTATTATGTCATGAAATCCCCGTGCAATTACTTCACCCACAATTGCTGCCTCTTGTATGCCCCCATTCTTGAGCCTTTCTACCAGTGCTGTTGCTCTCTTTTTCTCTACAGAGATGAGAAGGCCTCCGGAAGTCTGGGGATCATAAAGGGCCATGAGCTGGTCGCCGGAAAGTCGGGTATCCAGCTTTACCCTCGGCGAGTAAAATTTCTCATTGTTATAGGCACCTCCGGGGATCATACCCCGTGAGGCATAATCCAGCGCTCCTTCAAGCAGGGGGATCTGCCGGGCATCAAGAGAGAAGGTTGCCCTGCTTGCCTGAGCCATGGTTGCTGCATGTCCAATCAAGCCAAAGCCCGTTATATCTGTGCAGGCATGTGCCCCGGCTTCAACCATCAGCTCTGAGGCTGACCGGTTCAGGGCAGCCATTGATGCGGCCGCACCATGTACATGTTCTTCCCGGGCGACCTTTCCCTTCAGGGCAGTTGCAATAATTCCGGTGCCGAGTGGCTTTGTTAGGATCAGGAGATCACCCATGCTGGCATTACGGTTTTTTACTATTCTGCTGGGGTGGACCGTGCCGGTAACAGACAGACCGTATTTAAGTTCATTGTCGTCTACGGTATGGCCACCGACCAGGAGCGCACCTGCCTCACGGATTTTCTCTAACCCGCCTTTCAATATCTCTAAAAGAACTGAGATGGGAAGGGAGCAGGAAGGGAATCCCACGATATTCAGCGCGGTCAACGGTTGTCCGCCCATGGCGTAGATATCGCTCAGGGCATTAGCTGCCGCAACGCTTCCAAAGAGGAAAGGATCATCCACAATCGGTGTGATAATGTCCACCGTCTGGATGAGGCAGATGTCGTCAGCCAGTTGATAGACCCCGGCGTCATCCCCGGTCTCTATGCCAACGAGGAGTTTGGCATTCCTTCCCACAGGAAGATTCTTGAGCGCTTTTTCCAGGTCTCCCGGACCCAGCTTGGCCGCTCAACCGGCTTTGCTTACAATCTCAGTAAGTTTTACTTCCTTTGATTCCATGGTATTGAGTTTCTTGTTCACGCACCCCTGAGCTGTCAAATATGCTTTTATGTTTTATCCAGCTGAAAGCTGAAGACTGACCGCTGAAAGCTGTTCGTAAGGGAGATTATTGCTTGGACTCCTTCGATGTCTTTGGAGATGCCGGACTCCCGATTCCTTGCTTGTTCTTCATCTTTTTAACGAGCTCTTCATACGATGAGCTGACAATGATTTCATCAAACTGAACCCGGTAATTGTTCAGCACGCTGATTCCTTCAACAGAAATATCATAGGTGAGCCATTTGTCTCCTTCTTTCAATGTGCGGAAATCAACCGCAATGTCTGTACCTTTCTTTTGATTGATGATTTTGGCCTTCACTACGGCATAATCCCCATCGATATTTTCAGAAACAAAAACAATTTCTTCTCCCGTGTACAGATCCAGTTTGTCACTATATGTCTTTTTAAGCAGATCCTTGAAGAGAGTTATGAATTCTTCTCTTTCCTGGGGAGTCCGCTTCTTCCAATGCACCCCCAGTGCCCTCCTTGTGTCTTCCTGCCAGTCCACCATGCTATCAACAACGTTCATGATGAACTCCATCCGCGCTGCCTTCCTGTCTTTCAAAGAAGGGTCATCCAGAATCTTTCTAATTGCATCTATCTTTTCTTTGAGTTGTTCGGTGGGCACACCCGCACGTACGGGAATAATCCAGCAGAAAGTCAGAAAAACGATAATGCCAGAAGCAAGAAGCTGTCGTTTGTTCCTCAGGTACATATCCTCTCCTCTTTCTGGTCCGCTCTCATCAGTGAAAATATGCCGATCATTCCTTAATCTGGTTTCTCCGGTACTGGGAGTAAGCCTCACGGAGTGAAATATAGGGATCAATTGCGGACTCTTTAAATTTCTCATAATCACCAAGAGTTAACGAAGTTTCATTAAGTACATTAAGGGTAGCGATGCCGGACGTGACTATAGGTTCCACATAGAGGACCGGATCAGTAAGTGTGTCACCTGCAAGTCCTATTGTATCCCGCACGTTTGAAGGTCCCAGAAATGGCCAGGTAATCGGAATAACCTCTTTCATGCCATAGAATCCCAGGGTCTGGCCAAAATCCTCGTCATGTTTTTCTATCTTCAAGCAGGATTTTGCCGGATCAAAGAGACCTGCTATCCCGAACGTAGTATTGACGGCAAATCGCGCCAATTCGTTAGCCGTATGGCAGAACTTCCCCTGCAGCACGCAGTTGACAACCCGTACCGGCATTCTGGCATTTGAGAGCGCATTGCGTACTGATACTCTCACCGGTTCAGGGAAAACCGCTTTGTACCCTTTTGCAACTGGCTTCAGTACGTAGTAGTAGAGCTTGTCATTGAACTGAAACATTGCCCGGTTAAAAGACTTGAGTGGATCGGCCACGTGTGCAGTTTCTTCGGCGTATTCGCTGCTCCTATCCTCCTGATTTATCCCTGCCCAGGGTTGAGCAAGAGCAGCTCTGTCATGGGAGAGAACAGCAAATACTGCAAGAACCGACAGCAAAAAAGTAATCCTTTTCATTTCGTCCTCCTATTCTGATACTTTTCCGAAAACCAACTTTGATATAGCCTTTTCCAAATCAAAGGGAGGTTGAGTATCCCGGATTTTCCCGCCGGCCTTAATGATTTTGTCTGAACCCCCCGGCGTTATTTCGACATACTTCTCTCCGATGAGACCTTTCGTTTTAATGGAGGCTATGGCATCTTCTGGAATTTCAACTTTCCTCTCTATCTGCAATTGAACTTTGGCCTGATATTCATCGAGAATTATTTTTTTGACTCTGCCTACCTCAACCCCGGCAATCTCAACCACCGCACCATCTTTAAGGCCTCCAACATTTGAGAATTCAGCATATACCGTAGTGCCTCTGTTTCCCAGGACTTCCATTTTACCCAGCCGGATTGAAAGGTAAGCCAGGCAGGCGATACCCACAATAAAGAATAACCCTACTGAAAGCTCAAGGTCAAACCTACGCATTACCTTTTCCTTTCTCAAAATGATTTATGAAACCTCCAGTGCTTCCATTGATAAACTGTCTTATCAGGAGATTCTTTGAAACGAGCATTTCATCTGGTGTTCCACATACCTCGATCGTGCCCTCATTTAGGAGAGCCACCTTTTGTACAATTGAGAGCATCTGGGTGATGTCATGGGTGATGATAATTCCTGTAAATTGCAGGCGCTGATGGGTGTCGTGGATAAGCTGGTTAATGGCATGTGCAGTTATCGGATCAAGGCCTGTTGTGGGCTCATCAAAGAGCATGATTTCCGGGTCCATCACGAGGCACCTGGCAAGAGCTACCCTTTTTTTCATACCTCCGCTGAGCTCTGCTGGAAATTTGTTTTCTACTCCCGACAGGCCAACCTGCTCCAGTTCAAAAAGGACCCTTTCCCTGATTTTATCTTTACTCATCCGTGTTTTTTCATGAAGGGGGAAGGCGATGTTATCAAATACATTGAGGGAGTCGAAGAGCGCCCCTCCCTGGAAAAGAAAGCCGAATTTTTTTCTCAGTCGCTCCAAGGACCTTCCACGGCTGCGACCCATATCTTCTCCATCTATAAAAACTTTTCCCTTATCCGCCTTTATAAGCCCCACAATGTGCTTTAGCAAGACACTTTTCCCATAGCCGCTCCTGCCGATCAGGGCCACAATTTCTCCCTGTTCCACCTCGAGATTTATACCCTTTAATACTTCAGCACCATTGAAGGACTTATGGAGATCAATAACTTCGATCATCGCTATGTTAAAATCGAGGTTATAAAATAATCCCAGACCAGTATTAATACCGAGGAAGTCACTACTGCCTGGGTTGTGGCTTTACTTACACCTTCAGCCCCGTAAGTGGTAGTAAATCCCCGGTAACAGCAAATCCACGTTACGATTAAACCAAAACTCAAAGATTTGTACAGTCCCTGGAGAACCTCTTTTATATCTATAAAGTTCCTCATTTCTCCAAAATAGCCCCCTTCGCTAACTCCCAGAAGTTTTACGCCCACCAGGTAACCGCCATAAATTCCTACTACATCAAAAAGAGAAGCAAGCAGGGGAAAAGAGATAATGCCTGCCAGGAGGTTGGGAACGATGATGTACCGATACGGATTCAAGTCCATAAGCTCCATTGCATCAATCTGTTCGGTAATCCTCATGATCCCGATCTCTGCTGACAGAGCAGAACCAGCCCTTCCTGTCACCATCAATGCGGAAATAACCGGTCCTAACTCTCTGATTAAAGACAGCGCCACGGTAGGACCAAGAAGGGCTTCAGCCCCGAATTTCCTCATCCCATAGAAGGCCTGGAGCGTAAGAACCATGCCGGTGAAAGCACCGGTAAGAATTACAATTGAGGTGGACTTTACCCCGATAAAGCTGATCTGTTTTATTATTCTTCCGACCTTGAGAGGCGGTATGCATACCCAGAAAAATGCATTGCCCAGGAAGATACCGGATTTCCCCAAACCCTCGATGGTCGAAAGAATAAATTTCCCTAAGGCTCGTATGTAATTCATCTGCTGATGCTTATTAAACTGTATAATGGATATTCAAAATCTTTCAATTCTTCACTCTTCACTTTCAATTCTTAATTCTCTTTGATAACTCGCCTTCCCTTTCGATAGATGCGGGGTACCCTCTGACCGATTCTGCACAGCACCTCATAGGAAATGGTACCGATTTTTTCAGCAATATCTTCAGCGGTGATGCACTCTTTGCCCTGTCTGCCGATAAGGACTACTTCATCCCCTGCCTTAACGCCGGGTATATCCGTTGCATCTACCATGGTAAGATCCATACAAACGATGCCTATAACCGGTGCCCGTTTCCCTTTGATCAGTACTTCCCCGCAGTTAGACAGAACACGGCTGTAACCGTCTGCATATCCAATAGGCACCACGGCAATCAGGGTTTCCCTCTGGCAGATAAATGTCCTGCCATAGCTAACGCTGTGCCCTCTGGGAAGTTTCTTCAGTTGAAGCACCCTGCTTTTGAGACTCATTACCGGCCTCAAACGAATGGTATCAACAAGGGCAGGGGAGGGATGAGAACCGTAGAGCATTATGCCTGGCCTCACCAGGGTGAATTGATCCAGGTTGCCCCTGATGATAGCAGCACTGTTTGCCAGGTGGAGAAGTGGAGGGTTGGTCCCTGTCTTACGACAGTCATCTATGACCCTGTGAAAACATTCGAACTGTTGCCGGGTAAATCCGACTTCGTCATCGTTTTCCTGCGAAGCTACGGTCAGATGGGAGATGATCCCCTCGATCTCCAGGCATGTCAGTTTCCTCAGGCGGTTAAAAAATTCAGGGGATTCTTCAGGCAGTATCCCCAATCTTCCCATGCCCGTATCAATCTTTACATGGACTTTTACCTTTGATTTTCTTTTCAGGGCGGCCTGGTTTAGCTCTCGTGCGATGGCAAGGTCGAAAATGGCAGGCCTGAGCTCATGTTTGACAATTTCACCGGCCTGACCCGGATAGATACCGCCCAGGATTACGATAGGAGTTTTTATACCGGCCCTTCTGAGACCCAATGCCTCTTCCAGGAGCGCAACGCCCAGAAAATCAACCTTAAGTTTCTCCAGTTCCCGAGATATCATCTGGGCCCCATGTCCGTAAGCATCAGCTTTAACCACAGCCAGGATCTTGGTTGTTTTGCCAGCCAGCCGTTTTACCTGCAGATAATTATACCTGAGTGCGTTGAGATCGATTTCTGCAATTGTCGGCCGTAGAGGAAATGACATTTTCTCTTTAAATACAACAATATTTTTATAGCATCCTTACTCAGAATAGTAAAGTAAATTTACGTAATAATCATAAAATATATGATCAAAATAGCCACTTTAATCCTAAGCTAAAAAATGGTATACAATGGAGCTCATGTACCCTGTTGATCTTATTATCTTTGATGTAGATGGTACCCTCGTTGATTCGGCTCAGGATCTGATTGCATCAGTAAACGTTACCCTTGAAAGTATTGGTCTTCCCAGGGAAGATCCTGATGTGGTTCAGAGCTATATAGGGGACGGGGTGAGAAAACTGGTTGAAAGGGCGCTTGGCCAGGAACAGCAAAGACTTTACCCCAGGGCAGTGGAGGTCTTCAGAAAGCACTACGATGAACATCTGCTGGATCACACCCGGCTTTACCCGGGAACAGAGGATGTCCTTGCCCATTTCTCGCATAAGAAAAAAGCAGTTTTAACTAACAAGTCCTACGGCTTTACTGTCAAGATTCTTCAGGGACTCAATATCCTTCACAACTTTGAAGAGGTTGTCGGAGCTGATAGCACCCCCTATCTGAAGCCGGAACCATATGCCATCTTCAGGATTATTGAAGACCTGAGGGCGAGAAGCGAGAGAACCGTTATGATAGGAGACGGGGTAAAGGATATCGAAGCGGCAAAGAGCGCCGGCGTCAAGAGCTGCGGTGTGCTGTACGGGTACACGAACAGGGAGCGCCTTTTAAACGTCAGCCCGGACTTTCTCTGCGAGAAGATTCAGGACTTAAAGGAAATTCTCTTCTGATGATTCCTATTGTTTCTATTGTTGGAAAATCAGACAGCGGAAAAACGAGCTTGATGGAGAAGCTGATCCCTGAGATAAAGCGCCGCGGTTACCGGATAGCGACAGTAAAACATGATACCCATGGTTTTGAAATTGACCGGGAGGGAAAAGATAGCTTCCGCCATAAGAAGGCAGGGGCAGCGATTTCCCTTATCTCGTCTCCTGAAAAGGTGGCCGTTATAGCAGATGTGGACAGAGATTTGAACCTGTCAGAACTGAGGGACCGATTTGTCAGCAATGTTGATCTCATCATTTCTGAAGGGTATTACAGGGACAGCCAGCCCAAGATTGAGGTGTTCAGAAAAGAAGCACAGGGTGAACCGCTCTGTACGGAGAATGATCACCTTATTGCCTTCGCCTCTGATGCACCCCTTGATAAGGGAGTTCCCTGCTTTGGACTGGATGACATAGAGAGAATAGCTGATTTTATTGAAGAGAGATTCCTTAAGAAATAGAAAATAGAGTGCCAGGGTATAGCGTAAAAGAGGGGATTGCTTCGCTTTGCTCGCAATGCATATCGTAATTAAAAGCTCACTTAAGGTCATTGCGAGGAGTCCGCTGGGACGGACGACGAAGCAATCTTATGTAAGGTAAGGATAAGGAGATGAAGGCAAGCGGAATAATCCTGGCCGGGGGAGAAAGCAGCCGGATGGGAGTGAACAAAGCATTCATCGAAGTCAATGGAAAGAGGATCATAGACGCAACTGTAGAACTCTTCGGTTCGCTCTTCCCTGAGGTGATTATCGTAACCAATACTCCTCTGGATTATGCCCACCTCAATGCACGGATTGCCGCTGACATCATACCTCAGAAAGGCTCTCTCGGAGGTATCTACACCGGCCTCTTTTACTCTTCCTATCCTCACTCCCTGGTGGTTGCCTGCGACATACCATTCATCAGGAGAGAAGTTATCGAATACCTGGTCGGGAAGATTGACCATAATGACGTGGTCATCCCTCATCTCAGTGACGGCTTTCATCCTCTCCACGCCGTCTACTCCCACCGCTGCCTTCCCTTTATGGAAAGGCTGATAGAAGAGGATAATCTCAAAATTATTAATTTCTTTAAAAAGGTGAGAGTGAGAGAGGTAAAGGAGAAAGAGATCATCCAGTTTGATCCCCTGCTCAGATCGTTCTTAAACGTCAACACCCCTGAAGATTTAGAGAAGATAAGATCTGAAGTATAATAAAGCCTACAATCTCATAAATTACATTATTTTCCTTAAAGCGCAAGGCCCAGGGGGAATACGAGTGTTATCGCCGAGGAGAGAGGGTGAGAGAGGAATTAAAAGACTTTCCGATTGCGGTTAAGGACTGTACCTTTTTTTCTTCTGAGCGTACATCTGTGAATCAGCACGGGAAAGAAGTTCATCAACAGAACAGGAAGACTCCGGAGAGTAATGAGTTATACCAAGACTCATTGATAATTTGAACCTGCGATTTCCCGTTTCATTATGCAAGCCCACTTTTTCCTGTAAGCGGGAAGTGAGTGCCCCGAATGGATCTCTGGTTCTCTCTGCCACTTCCGTGACTGCCGCAAGGACGACAAATTCGTCCCCGCCAATTCTTGCAATGATATCAGAATCCCGGAATGCCTTCTTGAGGATAGATGCAGTGTCAATGAGCGCAAGATCACCTTCCTGGTGTCCAAGAGTGTCATTAATCGATTTCATCTGATCGAGGTCGATAAAGAGGAGTACCCGCGGAGTATGCGTCCGTTTTGCAAGCTTCAAATCCCGTTCAGCAAGGGTCAAAAATCCGCGCCGGTTATAAATACCTGTTAACTCATCAACAAGAGAGAGTGTGCGGAGTGTTTCCTCCAGCTGTTTGCGCTCGCTTATATCCATGAAGCTTTCAACGAAGTAGCGGCGATCCTTCATCATTATTGAATTCACACTCTTGATAACGGGAATGGTTTTATCATTCGCTGTGACCAATTCACCCTCTGATCTATCCACCGTTTTCCCGTTCTCTATTACAGGACATTTGCCTTTTTCATGAGGGCAGACAAATTTGTAGCACATTTCCCCTATAATCTGTTCTTTAGGAAAGCCAATCATTTCCACGGCTACCGGATTAACATCAACAATCTTGAGTGATTCAGCGTCAATAACCATAATCGCAGCCTGAACAGAATCCATGATGATCTTCAGTCGCTCTTCACTTTCCTTGACGTCTTTCTCTGCCCGCTTGCGCTCAGTAATTTCTTGTGATAGTTCGGCAGTCCTTTTGACGACGAGACGTTCTACCTGGACAGTGCGGTGCAAAAGGGTGAAAAGGTATCCGGACAATAAGAAGGTGAAGAGTAAGGCAGTGGAAAAAGCAATCCAGGGGCCCCACCGGTTATACGTTAAAAGAAAATCAGAGTTTGAACTGCAGAGGACAGACCAGGTACGACCTCCAACCCCAAATGATTTTTGCCACTGAAACACTTTACCCGCTTCCTTTTCCTTCTGTGGTGATATGGGAGAAGAACCTTTTTGCATAAGAGCACTGTACATAGAGAGGAGACGCTGGTCAGATATTGGCGGGGCTGTTTCATCATAGAGATAGATGTCAATACCTGCTGGCTGAAAGGCCTGAAGAGAAACTTCAACCGTTTTTTCAATATTGAAGGCCCCGGCTACAAAACCAGCAAGATTCAATCTGCGCTCTTCAAGGTTATAATGGGGCTTTTCTGGTTGATAAACCGGCAAAAAGAATGCGCAGCCGTTTTGACCGCTGGGCTCCCGTATCAGTCTGGATAGCTTCATTTTAGCGGTAACAGCTATTGTTCCTATATCTCTTGCTTCCTCCATTGCTTCCCGGAGTATTGGTTCTGAAGCATAGTCAAATCCCACGTTGGGTCTTCCTTGGGTAGAATCGTCAATATAAAAAGGCTCAAAATAATAGAGAGGGAAATATTCTTTGCGTGGAGCCGCACTTACAATCTTGCCCTGAGAATTTCGTTCGCTGATCTGAAGATCGGGATAACCATCCTGGAAGGCATTCAATTCGAATTGAAGCCGTTCTGAACTGGGAACACGGGGGATCCACTGCAGCACTTCCACATCCGGCAGGCGCAGGAGGGCATATTGAACAATCAGTCTGAACTCATTTTTATTTATCTGATTTTTACTGGCTGCAGAGGTCGCACCAATAGAATTGAGCACCTCAAAGTAACCATTGATGCTTTTTTGCAGAGAATAAAAGCGGTCTTTGGCCAGGGCGTTGAAATCAGCCTGCATACTGTCCTTTTCCCGTGACTGTAAAAACTTCAACATGACATAGGATGATATAAGGCCCACGATCAATACAAGGACTACCGAGAAATATCTGAATGAAAAAGATTTCTTAGCCATACAGGGTATTGTCTAAAGAAGTTTAACCACGATACTTTTTAACATCCAAACGATTCTTAGCCGGAGGCAGACAGGTTGCTGATATAGGCATCCTTGATCCTCACGAACTCGACCCACTGCTTCATGGTGTAAGCCTGATAGAGGGTCTGGTTCTTGACGTTTTTATAGAGAGAGAAGGTAAGCCATTTCTTGATCGTGTCGGGTTTCCCCAGTGATGCAATAATTTTATCCCTGAGTTCTTTCTGCTGCTTATCCAGTGCACCATCAGCTTTTATATCTTTCTCTCTGAAAAAGGATTCGAGCACTGTAAGGCAGAGACGGGTAAGCTCTCTCCTCCCTTTCATACGTGGATCCAGAGGAGGGCTATATCCCCGCCATTTTAACGATCCTATGCTTCCGATCAGGATGAGAAGCCTCCGGATATACTTAAAATGACAGGGGGGTTCAACGCCACCCACTTCGCCCAGAAAATTATAGCTTTCCCCCCCCATCTCCCGGGTAATCTCCCTCTCCAATTCGTAGATCCTGTTTTTCCGGTTACTGGATTTTGCCTGTGAGAAAAAGGGGGAGATGGACACGCGGGTTTCTGAGGGATCGTACCCGAAAAAGGAACAGTCAAAATACCGGTTAACTAACCCGAGGTAGGTTCTCTCAGCCAGTTTTTCTTTCAACGGATTCTTTGTGCCGAGGATTCTGAAGACCTCAGCTGTGATCTCTTGTTCTCGTTCTGTGGAGAAAACCTGTTTTCCGTCGAGCCAGCTTTTTAATGCCGAGGAATAGGTGTTGAGTTCTTCTCCTCTTTCGGTGCCTACCTGGTAGTGACAGCGGGCTGGGTATGCTTTCATTTCACCGATAGATTTGCATATGAACAGGAGGTTCTCCGGGTAGTCATACCTCCAGATACAGCAGAAATCTACCATGGCCCGTAAATCGAGGACAGACGGCGTGAGTCCTTCAGCTTTCATCTCGAGGTCATTGATTGCCTCGATCTCTCTGTCGTCTATCGTGCCCCTCCAGAGAAGGTTGGCATCATGAAACCTCTTGCTCTGGCCCGGTGAAGGCTTGACAGGTTTTGGAGTTGCTTCAAGGAGGTGGTATACGAGATGGTAGGGAATGCCCTTTCCACTGAGGGCTATGGCTCGGTTTTGAAAATCTTTCATCAGTAGAAAGCCTAATTTGTTTGTGTTATAGTACGCGGAATTTAGTAATAACGGTTATCAGACTTTTAAGAACATTACAACCATTATTTCTCTTGCATGAGCCTTAAGAAGAAAATCCTCATTATCCTGGCCTCCATGGGGTGCATCGTTTTCATCGTCAGCGGGGCAACCCTTTACTATTTTTTCTC
>Ga0315279_10007990_pt1 | contig 12924 bp, 15 predicted proteins | sample YL17G06_20_MG_FD_203694 | JGI IMG/M metagenome (GOLD analysis project Ga0315279, IMG submission 203694) | Sediment microbial communities from Yellowstone Lake, YNP, Wyoming, USA - YL17G06_20 | ecosystem: Environmental > Aquatic > Freshwater > Lake > Sediment | place: USA: Wyoming | collected... | reverse complement strand
GATGCATGGACAGTATTGGGAGTGGAAAAGACGAATATTGAAAAAATTACAAGCACCGAGAAAAAAATCCTTTTTATCACTTTATACCTCCTTTAAATTGGAAAAATTAGCGATGCGATTTTCTCTTGTATCGTCCATTAAAACGGACAAGATTTATAACATAAAAATAAAATTGCGTAAAGATTTATATAAAGTTATTTAGTCTCATGATTCCATTCAGTATCTATACCTATACTATCGCATCCATTTGCCTGCACGTTCAATGCTAATCTTTTTTGCTTTCCCTTTCATTTCATTCCTATCTAACCACAGGGTCTTAATGAGAAAGGTATCGATCACCTTGCCGCCTTTGGAAGTGATGACCTTGCTGTATTCATCGAGGGTTTTCTGCTGCATCCGGGCCGAGGCTACACCGAAGAGGATCACCTTCTTGCCGGTAAAGTCTGTCCTGTCAATGAAGGTGTTGATTGCCGGGGTGAGCTTCACTCCCCATCCCGGTGAACCGATAACGATCAGGTCGTAATCCCTGATGTTTACCTCCTTGGGGGAGATTTCAGTGATAGGATTTTTCTTGGAATCAATCATGCCGCCGATGTAGCCAAAAAAACCTGACCGGTCCTTCATATCCTTGATCTCCTGGATATCGGCTCCGAGGACTTCCCTGACTGATTCAGCAATCGCCTTCGTATTGCCTGTGCGGGAATAATAGACAACGAGGGCTTTCGGTTTCTTCACTGCCGGCTGCGGCGGTGCAGGCTGACCACTTACCTGCTGAATACCCGGCCCTGCTGCAAGTATGAAGCAAAGAAAAACTGTTATTAAAAATACGGGTGTGAAACGGTATGCTGGCATCTCTTCCTCCTTTTAAAAATCTAAGGGACTATTTTTTGCACTGAGCACTGAGTGCTTCTTTAATCTTGACGCCGAGGCCCCTTGCCTCATCCATGATATCTTTCTTCTCCCGCACATTACCCATCCCAGCAATTGCCCCGAGCTTTCCAACGAGATTCATATCACCGAAACCTACGAAGCTCTCCATCGTTTCAAGGGCCCGTTCCACCCCATGACCTGCGACTGCTGACACGATGGCAGCGGGTTTGCCTGCGAGGGGTTTCCTGCCATGCCCGGGCATAGGAGATTCCTTCCCGATCCCCATGTAGCCAAGGGCAATGCTCCTGTCCATCATGCTCTTTATCAGACCCGATACATCGCCGTAATAGCAGGGAGAGCCTATGACCATGGCTTCGCACCCAATCATCTTTTTGTAAAGGTCAGTCATCCCGTCCTTTTGCCAGCAGTTGCCCTCGCGAGCGCACCTCATGCACCCGTCACAGTAACCCACATTGATGTCATAAAGCCATACAAGTTCCGATTGCATTCCGGTTCCCTTCAAGACCTCTTTAACGAGGGCACCGGTATTCCCCTCTTTTCTGCCGCTTCCGCATATTCCAAGTATCATTTTATTCTCCTTTCCTGATAATAAGTTTTACAATTCTCCTGCACGGTTATCTTACAGAAACATCTAAAAACCAGTACCCATCCCGCAGAACCTGCTTTCCTATCTCAAGGTGAATAGGCTTCGAGAAGATTGGTCCAGCGGTAACTACCGTGTGGTACTCTCCTCCCTCCCCGGATGCATCGATCCCTTCACGACCAATTTCCTCAATCACACTCTCATTGAGTATCTTACCCAGGAATTGTTTATCCAACACGCCATCTTGGACGGCGACGATCGTTGCTGTAAAGCCAGCCTCAAGCAGCTCTTCAAGTAAATCGCGCCGGGCCTTCTTCCAGAGGGGGAGGTGCGATTGAAGAGCGACAGATGAACATACACGCTCTACCCACTTACGATGATCATCCATGTCTATATCACCGAACACCCCCATCTCAATCCCATCTTTTTTCAATTCCCGGAGGGCGGAAATAAACTCTCTCTCATAATCGTTCCATGTTGCAGAGCGGGTGATGAGTGGGATACCAAGAGCCTCGGCCTGCTTCTCTATAATGGTGATATGAAGGCCATGAGACCTGCTCCGTTCACCGCCTTCTGTCAGCATGGTGAGCAGGAACCGCGGCCTGCCCCCCTCCTGCAGTGCGTGATACAGTGCAAGGCACGAATCCTTCCCCCCGCTCCACGAGCAGAAGAATGATTTTAGGGTCAGGTCTTCACATTTCACTTAGCAATTCCTTCTCAAAACCGGCCACAACCCGCGCCAATCTACCATCTCGCCTCAACTCTTTCTCCATTCTCGACACAGCTTGACTTACTGCGGTGTAACCAATACCGAAACATTTGCCAATTTCTTCATTGCTCTGATCTGTTCTCTTTCTTAATAGATAAAGAGAGATCTTTCTTGCAAGATTGTCACGCCGGCCGGTTGCCCTTATCTCCTCTTCGTCAATCCCGAACCTCTTTGTCACAGCTTTCATTACGTCTTCGAGAGAGACGCCTCTCAAGAGCCTTTTACTCTCAGGTATCTCCCTATGCTTTTTTAAGTTTAACCTCTTCGTTATATCCTGAATGAAGTTATCGTCCCCAAGAATCAACCCGGCTTTGAGGCTTCCAAAGGGACTTACTTTTGAGGCCACTCCCTCATCCACGAATCTCCTGTATAACCTTCTGGCAACCGACCTATCTCCCGAAAACTGCCCGAGGATCCAGTCACAGGTAATCAATCCACCACCTTTTGTCCGTCCTATGTATTCAGGATAACTGCTCCATTTATATTCCTCCGGCTTTTTGACGAGTCCGGCTTGCACGGGATTCAAATGGATATACCGGCTTACCGAATGTAAATAACTTTCCTTTTCTATGAGAAGCCCCCTGTATCTACCCTGAAAGAGGTGTCCCGCCCTCTGGTATTTCTTGTTGAAGTATCCTGTATAGGTAGTGTTTAAGTAATGTATCGCTTTCGCAATATTGGCTTTCGGAGTCTCGATGAGAAAGTGATAATGGTTCTCCATCAGGACATAGGCATGAATAATGACACCGTATCTACGAGGAAGGTCAGACAGGATTTGAAGAAATTTCTGGTAATCCCGTTCACCCCGGTAGATTGGATTCTTTTCATTTCCTCTCGCCGTAATGTGGTAGAGAGCCCCGTCATACTCAATTCTTAATGGCCTGGACATAGGGTGCCTTTTATAACAAATTCTTAGTTATGTAAAGTGTGAAGACCTGACCCCTTTTTCCATTCCGCACCTTCCCGGCTCGCACTCCGTCACCGTCACCTCTTCTCCCTTTTCCACCTTGAGCAGGTCTTTTGCGCTCCCATTCTTGACCGAAATCTCCAGCCAGTCCGAGCTGCCGAACAGGGCTAAAAGATCACCTTCCTTCCCTTCGAAGTAGGCATCAGAGATCCTGTTCACCACGAGGTAAGCCACGTTTATGGCAAATTTTTTATTGCGGGTAAACGAGATAAATACCTGCCGTGAGATGTTCGTGATGAGGTTACCGAAGCGGTCGATGTGGATTACCTTGCCCCTGATCTGAGTTCTGGAAACTCCGGGCGTAAAGTCAGTAAGGGTCGTAGGGTCGTATATCTCTTTTCCCAATTCTTTGGGGTCAAGGCCAAGAGAAAGGTGGACGGCAACGGGCGCAAATACATCCCTGCCCTGAAAGGTCGAGCTGATGCGGGGAAGAAAATATTTTCTGTTCGTCAGCTCAAAGGTATGCTTCTCGCCGCCTTTCAGATAGACCGTGGTGAACACCCCATTATCCGGTCCGACAAAAAGATGACCGTCTGCTGAGAGGACAATCGGTCTGCGGGAACTCCCCACCCCGGGATCTACCACAACGAGATGTATGGTGCCTTGAGGAAAATAGGGATAGGCATTACCGAGGATGAAGCAAGCCTCGGTAATGTCTTGAGAAGGAATTTGGTGGGCTACATCTACTATCTGGCAGGAGGGATTTAACCTGAGGATCACCCCTTTCATCACCCCGGCGTATTCATCTCTCTCCCCGAAGTCGGTGATAAGGGTTATGATCCTCTGTTTCATCGCCTCTCAGGTGATGTCTTCAAAGGTGCAGAGCTTCTTGAACTCCCTGAACCTCCTCTCAATCTCCGGGTAGGTAAGGTACTTCATCCGGTTCAGGCTGAAGTCCTCGACGTTAAAGGAGGCCATGACACTCCCGAAGATCATTGCCTGCCTGATAACACCATCTTCTGCATTGCGCGTATTGGCGAGATAGCCCATGAACCCGCCGGCAAAGCTGTCACCGGCACCGGTCGGGTCGTAGATGAATTCAAGTGGATAGGCCGGAGCTGAAAAAACCGAGTCGCCATGGAACATGAGTGCCCCATACTCCCCCCGCTTTACGATCAGGGTCTTCGGCCCCAGGGAGAGAATCTTCTTTGCCGCCTTGACCAAATTGGGCTCCTGCATAAACTCCCGTGCCTCAGCCTCATTGATAACAAAGATATCAACCCTGCCTACTGCTTCCTTGAGTTTATCCGGCTTGCCTTCAATCCAGAAGTTCATCGTATCGAGGGCAACCAGTTTTGGATTTTCCACCTGATCTAATACCCGGAGCTGAAGTTCCGGATCAATATTGGCTAAGAAGACATATTCGGCGTCCCGGTACCTCTCAGGGATCTCCGGGCGGAAATCCTGGAACACGTTGAGCCTCGTATCAAGGGTCAATGCCTCATTGAGGTCAAACCCATATTTCCCCTTCCACCGGAAGGTACTGCCCTTCACCTTCTTCAGGCCTCCGATGTCAATATTCTTCTCTTTTAAAAATTCGAGGTAGAGGGAGGGGAAATCCTCTCCCACCACCGCAACCATCCCTACTTTCGAAAAAAAACTGGCTGCAACAGAAAAGTAGATGGCTGAACCACCCAGGACATCCTCGACCTTGCCAAAGGGTGTCTCCACTGAATCAAATGCCACGGAACCAACTACCAGAATATCAATAGAGCTGCTCATAGTTTGCCTGTTTCGATACACCTTCTTCAGTTAATGTTAGCCTTACCACCTCACCTGACGTGCCCTGACCGGGGAGTTCTTTCTCATTAAAAAAGAGCGCCACACCACCGGCATTTCCAATCTTCAGCCTGATAATTCGGTCTGCCCTCAGTACATAGCTCCCCCCTGCCTGCAGCAGAACCTGGGAAGATTTTTCATCATCTAACCTGAAGCCCACCCAGGTCTCCTCCCGTACCTTAAACACGAGGTTTAATTTCTTTACCTCAGAGCCTTCGGCAACAGTTATCCCGCTCCCCTGTTGAGAAAATACAGACGGCGGCTCCTGCTCTTTTATTTTCTCGGGAACAGAGACCGGCTCTGCCGGGGTTTCTGCGCTCTTTTTTTCTGGTACGGCAGCGCTCTGAGGCGGGGAAACAGCTTCTTCCTTTTTCGCCGTTTGAGACGGTCTCGTGGAGATAAGGTACACAATAACGAGCAGGACAATGCCTATAGCAGCAAGGGGGATCGAAAATGCCTTAAGGAAAGGCCTTCCCCGTTTTTGCTGACCTACCTCTTCTTCTTCCTCGGCATATCTGCCGGCAACCTCTTTGTACTTCTTCATGACCTCGCCGCAATCAAGGCCGAGGTAGTTTGCGTAGGCCCTTAAAAACCCCTTCACAAATACCGGCGGAGGAAGAAGGGTGTAGTCATCATTTTCGATTGCTGAAAGAATCCCTTTGCGGATCTTGGTGGAAGAGGAAATCTCCTCCAGGGAGAAATTTCGTGCCTCCCGCTCCTTTCTCAGGTAGCTCCCCAGTGTCTCCACTATTCCCTCTCTCCTGTTTAAAACTTCCATATCACAAAACTTTCCTGCATACAAGGATTTTTGACATATCCAAGTTCCTTGAAAATAAAGCTCTCTTCTGATATATTCAACATATGAAACGCATTTTAACTATCGCTGCCTCTGATTCCGGAGGAGGCGCTGGGATCCAGGCAGATATAAAAACCATCACCCTGCTCGGCGCCTACGGGATGAGTGCTCTCACTGCGGTTACCGCCCAGAACACGAGAGGGGTTAAGGGCATCCAGGAGATACCCACCGAGTTTATTGAGCTCCAAATAGATACCGTCCTCTCTGACATCGGAGCAGATGCTGTCAAAACCGGCATGCTTGTCAATGCCCAGGTTGTCAGGGCAGTGGCACGGAAGATACGGCAGTATGACCTTACCAGGGTGGTGATCGATCCGGTAATGCTGGCAAAGAGCGGTGATCCCCTCTTAAACGAAGAAGGACGGGCCTTTTTAAAAAAAGAGCTCATCCCCCTTGCCTGCCTCATCACTCCGAACCTCTCCGAGGCGAGCGTTCTCTGCCGCCGGCAGGTCGTTGACCTTGACGGCATGAAGGAAGCGGCGCAGGTAATAAAGGAGATGGGAGCCCGCCACGTGCTCATCAAAGGCGGACACCTGAAAGGGAAAGCAACAGACCTTCTTTTCGACGGCAGGGAATTCTTTGAATTCTCCTCTGAAAGGATCAAGACAAAAAATACTCACGGAACCGGCTGCACACTGTCTGCTGCCATTGCAACCTTTCTCGGGCAGGGGTTCACCGTCTATGAAGCGGTCGGGAAGGCAAAAGGCTTCGTGACGGAGTCCATCCGGTTCGGCCTGGATGTGGGCAAAGGACAGGGCCCCGCGAATCCCTATGCCGCAATCAGCGGCGAGATGGAGCGGGCTAACGTTGTCAAGGACCTGAAGGCTGCGCTCGGAAGGCTTACCTCAGCCCTCATAGGAAGTCTCATCCCGGAGGTACAGTCCAATCTCGGCTACGCCCTGGCTTCTGCAACGAGCCCCGACCAGGTATTTGCCTTCCCGGGGAGGATCATTCGTTGCAAGGACAGCATCGTAACCGTTGCCGATCCCGAAGCAGGGGCATCGCAGCATATCAGTTCAGTCATTCTTACCGTTATGAGGAGCAACCCTGAATTCCGTTCAGCTATGAACATCCGCTTTGCTCCGGAGATTGTAACGCAGTGCAGAAGACTTGGATTTACCGTAAAGGGCTTCAAACGTGAAGACGAACCGAAGGGGATAAAGGCAAAAGAGGGGGCGAGTTTATCGTGGGGCGTGGCAAAGGTTTTACATGGAATGAAGAAGATACCAGATATCATCTATGATTACGGAGACGTGGGCAAGGAGGCAATGATCCGGGTTATCGGGAGGACACCCCTTGAGGTCTCTGAAAAAATCATACAGATTGCAGGAAAACAATGACCAGGCTGGAAAAAGCGAAAAAGGGAATCATCACGGAAGAGATAAAGAAGGTCGCCCGGAGCGAAGGCGTGCAGGCAGAGTTCCTCCGGGAAGGGATTGCACGGGGGGAGATTACCCTGGTAAAAAACCTGAGGCGCCGGAAGATTAAGACGCTGGCCATCGGCAAAGGTCTCAGGACCAAGATCAATGCCAACATCGGCACCTCAAAGGATCACCAGAACCTGAAAGAAGAAATCAAAAAGATGAGGGTTGCCATCGAATACGGCGCTGACACCATCATGGACCTGAGCACCGGCGGCGATCTGGATAAAATCAGAAAAACCATCTTGAGCGAGTCAACTGTCCCGCTGGGAACTGTCCCCATCTACCAGGCAGCAGTGGAGACCGTTAAAAAGAAAAAGTCCATCGTCAACATGGAGGTTGAGGATATATTCAGGGTGATCGAAAAACAGGTCGAGGACGGCGTTGACTTTATCACGGTGCACTGCGGGCTGACCAGGGAATCGGCACGAAGGCTCAGGGACGAGGGGAGGCTCCTGGACATCGTGAGCAGGGGCGGCGCCTTTACCGTGGAATGGATGGCTTATAATAAAAAAGAGAACCCTCTCTTCGAGCACTACGACCGCCTCCTTGAAATCGCCAGGGCGTATGACGTAGTGTTAAGCTTGGGTGACGGGTTGCGTCCAGGGTGCCTCGCTGACGCCACTGACCGGGGACAGGTTCAGGAACTTATCATCCTGGGAGAACTGGCTGAACGGGCATGGGCAAAGGGGATACAGGTCATGATCGAAGGACCGGGCCACGTACCGATCAACCAGATTGAGACCAACGTAAAGCTGGAGAAACACCTCTGTCACGGAGCGCCATTCTACGTGCTTGGACCTCTGGTTACAGACATTGCACCCGGTTATGACCATATTACCTCTGCCATTGGCGGCGCCCTTGCCGGCGCTTGCGGGGCAGATTTCCTCTGTTATGTGACTCCCTCGGAACACTTACGGCTCCCCACCATTCACGATGTGCGGGAAGGGGTAGTCGCCTCGCGGATTGCTGCGCACGTTGCTGATATCGCGAAGGGGATTACCGGCGCACTCGATCAGGACATCAAGATGGCCAGGGCGCGGAAGAGCATGGACTGGGAGAGCCAGTTTCACCTTTCCCTCGATCCCGCAAGGTCAAGGGAACTCCGCAAGAGTAGGCGGCCGGGAAATAAAAAGGTCTGCAGCATGTGTGGCGAGTTCTGCGCGATCAAGCTCCTGAATGAGGAGGAGAGGTGGAACTTTTAGCAGGCTGCTGAAAAATGCCCATCTGCATAAACGCGAAGCCCGCTCTTGCGGTAAATTTTATCGTAAGAACGACCAAACGTTTTATTCAGGAGCGGCCCAAGGTTTTATACTCCTCAGGACTTCGGGCGCCTTGTCCGCCACAGGCGGAGACATTTTTGATCAGCCTTACAAAAGTCACTTTTTCAGCAAACTTTTAAGGAATGTCCTTAATCTTCAAACTATCTTTTTTAATTATCTTCATCCTTTTTGAATCTATTACCTCACTCAATCGAAACACCATCTGGCAGGATGATCTCTCCCTCTGGAAGGACACGGTAAAAAAATCACCGAACAAGGCCAGGATCCACAACAACCTGGGGACGGTGTGCCTCGCCGTATCAAAGGAGTGGGCCTTTAAGGAATTCAGAGAGGCGATCAGGCTCAACCCGAATCTGGCTGAACCGCACAACAACCTGGCAAGCTTCCTGAATGAACAGGGTCAATACGGTGAGGCCCTGAAGGAGCTTGAACTGGCCCTGAACATCTGGCCTTCCTATGCCGATGCACACAGCAACCTGGGAAACGCCCTGAAAGGAATGGGGAGACATGACCTGGCCGAGCAGGAATTCAGAAAGGCAATCACCATTAAGCCGGGCCATTATACCGCCTGGCTGAACCTGGGAAACGTGCTCTACCAGCAAGGAAGACCCACAGAGTGCTTCCAGGCCCTTCAGCGGGCAATTGAGCTGAAACCCGATTACGCCGAGGCTTATAACAGCCTCGGAAACCTCTACCGCGTCCAGGGAGATAACGAAAAGACTATGCGTTCTTATGAGCAGGCTATCCGATACAAACCGGGGTATGCAGAGGCTTACAACAATCTGGGGAACATGTATAAAATACGGGGGGACATATCGAGGGCTATTCTCACCTATCAGGAGGCTCTGCGGGCAAACCCTTCCATTGTCGAGATCCGCATCAACCTTGCAAATACCTACATAGCTCAGGGGGATATGGCGTCGGCAGAGAAGGAATGTGAGATTATCGAGAGGCTTGCTCCCACCCACCCCCTGCTCAAGAATCTCAGAGCAAGGCTCTCACGCTAAGAGTTTCATTACTGCATTGACAATGTGACAGGCACACACCTCGCCTCCCGCCGCGCTACATCTATCCGCGCATACTCCTCATCGCCCGGAATCACGCGGCGGAACAAGATGACACCTTTATTGCTTGGCGCCCGGACCACCTGCGCGCCGTCCGATACATCGCTCTTCGGACTGCCCGGCCCTTCCAGCACGATATCAATTCTGCCTCCGGCAACCTGTTGGTCGTTGACGACGAAAAAATTGTCCGTGTTATCGGCAAACAGGGAAAGCGACATATACCCCCGACGCACAGGTGCCGTAATTCGCAACGGCTGATGTGACACATCAAAAACACAGACTGAATAGGCAAGGTCAGGGCTCGGGCGGACAATATCACGGTCTGAGGCGTCAGCCCTGTCCGGATGGGTCAAAACGTTATAGCCGGTCCCTGATGCCAGCTTGGCCATCGCCCTGGCCATGAGAAAGTGCGGCATGATGGCTATCGTCACCAGATGGATCAAAGCTGCAAGCGCCAGGGTAGATACAACCCATCGGGCAGTCTTTTTCACGGACAGCTCTCCTTCATAATGCGCGGCAATGGCGTCGATCCGGGATGCTCATAGACAGAAGAATCCGGATTGTAGAGCCGGACAATCAACGTAAAATGACGGCCACCGGCACACGGAAGCCAGTTGCCTTCCCCGGCTTTCGGCGATACACGGATGGTGTACGTGCCATCATTATTCCACCTGACCGTTGTCATGGAGTAGGAGTACCGGTTGATCTGGTTCGGTACCAGGAAGTTGTCCTGGCCATAGAGCGTAATACTCCACCACCGTGCGGCAAGCGGGCGGCCTTCGATGATGTAGGAGCATCTGTCTCTCAATCTGTCGCCACGGTCGTCTGTAAAGGCAGAAAAATACATCGTCTCGGACTTGTTCAGTGCAAGCAACCCTTTCAGTGCGATCAGTGCACGCGAGTAGATATTGCCGGCGCTGCTGCCAGCCGTAAGATCCGTGCGCCACGGCCCGTTCTTTACTGTACTGGCTGAGCTGATCAGAACGATGAAGCCAAAGGCGGAGCCGATGCCCAGAACAAGGGCGATCACGAGCGCCGCGGCGTACCGTACCAATCCTTTCACGGACTCAAGCTCCTTTGCAAAGATAGGGAAAACTGTCCCTCTTCAGGACACATCCTCAATCAATTACTGATCGCGCCTTTCTTCTTTCAAGCCAGTCCTTCACCGCAGGACCTGTCCCGTGCGGCCATGGCGTAATCTCTTCCGGCAGAACCAGCTTCACCGCATCAAGCTCGCTGCCAATCGTTATGGCGCCCTGCGCCTTAACATGGAATGCCAGGATCAGCTGGTTTGCCATGAAGAATGAATAATGCCCGATGAACCCGGCAATCTCGCCCTTGAGCCCCACCTCCTCTTCCACCTCGCGAAGCACTGCCTGCTCCGGCGTCTCTCCCTTCTCAAGGAACCCCGCAACAACGCCAAACATGAATTCAGGCCATCCCTTTTTACGGGCAAGCACTACTTTGCCGTCATACTCTATGATGGCAGCAACAACCGGCGTCGGGTTATTGTAAAACACATAGGTGCACGTTTCAAAAGAGCACGCCAGCCGCTCAACGCCTTTAATCATTTTGTTCGTCAGCAGCGATTTGCAGAGAGGGCAGTACTTCATACAAGATTCCCTGAAAAGCAAGAGAAAGATACGGGTAACCTGGCTACTCAGTATGAAGGTTTTAAACACGGGGTGTCAACAAGAAAACATTGAGCAGTTTGCTTAAAAAAGCATTATCGTAAGAACGACCAAACGTTTTTTTTACCTGCTTTATTGACACCCTAAACGGTTTTTTCTATAGTGGGTATCTCCATGATCCATTCAGAAACAGAAAAGGAGGGCTTTAACCTATGAAAAGAATATTCAAGATCTTCGGGGTAGTGCTCCTTGTTATCATCGCGGGAGTTGCCATTTTTATCATGACCTACCAGCCGAAAAAGTATTCTGATTTTGGCGTGTTTGCAGACCTCCGCAGCCACGTTCTCACGGTCTTACAAGAGCACAGGGCAACTGAGCGGCCCGTTACCCTGGATTTCCAGGGGTTCACTCTCAACCTGTCGTTTCCCTTCAGCAAGGTATTCGGCAGCAAGGTCGTCGGTATTCCGCTGGCATCTTTTGAAACCGACAGGATATCCGTTGCCACCATCAGCCAGTTCGAGGTGCCCCCGAAATCCGGATACTGCCGCGACTTTACCCTGAACATACGGCCCCGCTATGAATACAGGGCCCTGGTGTTTCACATCGATTTCATGAAACCTTCGCCGGGCGTGCCCGGCCTGTGCACGGCGGACTTCTTTAACGTGGACACTGATAATATTTCCCTGGAAACGTTCTTTGGCAGCGAGCTTGAAAACGTGCAGAAGGCGCTATCGATGGTGGAGAAGTACCAGCGCACGATTAAAGAAGGCAGGGGAAGAATCACCAGATACCTTGATCCCTGGAAAAGCACGTACCGCATCGAGCTGAAAGAGCCGTCCACCCGGGATGAAACAGTGCGCAGGGAATACTACGAGACAGCGCAGGGCGCTATCAAGCTGCTCCTCTCTGCCTACCTGAAGAGCCTGTACCAACTCCAGCCTGACCCCGGCTACGCAGAACGGCATGAAGAAAAAACACGCGAGATCGTCCTGGCGCTCTATAATAATGACATTGCCATCTCACTCGGGAGAAAAATATTCAAAGAGCATTTCAAGAAATACTGGCTGGATGGGTTCTGGAACGTGCAGGTGGAGTTAAAGGATAAATAATAGCAGGCAACACCTGCCTGCCTGGCACTTCAGCGTGAAGTGATGTGATACACCGCTCAGGGAGATTCTATCCGTAGAGGCCGTGACTTGGTGAGTAGCTTTTAGTATTCAATCTGTAATATTGCAAGACCTGACCCCTTTTCTCCTCATGACCCCTTTTCTCCTCAGGGAAAAATTTACGAGGGGTAAAATTTAAAGCACGGATGAATTAGACAGATCCTCCCCGCTTGGAAATTAAGGCACTGAATTTAAAAACCAGGCCTGAGACTTGCGTCAGGTCATGGGTTTATCTGTACATGAACTAAAACCTTAACTTCTGTGTAATTGTTACTCTTATCGTACACAACTATCCTAATGGTGTAATCGCCATTAGCTATCTTTGAACTCTTGATGGGAAAGACAAATGAACCACTAGATGGCGTAACAGTCGGGATTAAATAGGTGTAGTAACCACCTGGTTCAAGCTTGTATCCCACACTCACTGTTGCGGTATTAATGCCGGAATCAAGGCATAAACCTCCAGAATAATCCGAGTGTGACCAAAAGATCGTTACATCTTGGCTGAAAGTCC
>Ga0315279_10007989_pt1 | contig 12926 bp, 12 predicted proteins | sample YL17G06_20_MG_FD_203694 | JGI IMG/M metagenome (GOLD analysis project Ga0315279, IMG submission 203694) | Sediment microbial communities from Yellowstone Lake, YNP, Wyoming, USA - YL17G06_20 | ecosystem: Environmental > Aquatic > Freshwater > Lake > Sediment | place: USA: Wyoming | collected... | reverse complement strand
TGCTCGGAGGAGACCTCTGTCACCTCTCGCACTATATCAACAACGGTCCTGGTTTCCATCCGTCCTTGTCCGCAGCGCGGGTCCCCGGACCCGCCTCCACTCCCCCCCGCTCTACCCGCCGGCCGTGCTTGCCCGCCGGCCGTGTGACGGGCTTTGCCCGGTCCCATGTTCCTATTCCATGTTTACGGCGCGGCGCGGTCGGGCTGATTCGCAGCCGAGGGGGAGGCCAGGGAACCCGTCCGGCAGGGCCCCGATCCACACGGCTCGGGGCAGGCAGGGCAGACGCACGGTAGGGGCACGGCGTGGCCGTGCCCCTACAAGTCCGGCGGGCAGGCCAGGGCAGGCCTGCGCTGCAGGCAGGTCAGGGAACCTGCCGTGTAGATCACCCTTCGATGACGGTGGGGGTGACGAAGATCATGACTTCCTGGTGGGAGGGGACTCGCTTGCGGCTCTTGAACAGCTCGCCGGCGAGGGGGATGTCCCCCAGGAACGGCACCTTGCGCACGGTGATCAGCTCCCCGTCGCTCACCAGCCCGGCCAGCACCGCCGTCTCCCCGCTCTTTACCCGCACCGGGGTGGTGACCGCCCGCTCGGTGACGATGGGAAGCTGCGCCGCCGTGGTCCCCTTCAGGGCGGCCACGGTGATGGCGATGGTCATGGTGACTTCGTTGTTCTCGTTCACCCGGGGGTTGACGATCATGCTCACCCCCACGTCGAAGGTGCGGATGTCCTTCACGATGCCGCCGGTGGTGGCGGCGGCGATGGCGACTTCATAGTAGTAGGTCTCCCCGGTGTGCATGGAGGTCTGCCGCCCATCCAGGGTGGTGATGCTGGGGTTGGAGAGGATGCGGGCGCGGCCCTGCTCCTCCAGGGCGCGGATGCTGGCGCTCCACTGCAGGTAGCCGCGCTGAATCTTCCCCACGGAGAGGTCGCGGGGAAGGTTGGGGTCGCCGGGCGTGGGGTTCAGGCCGTCCTTATCGTAGACCACCCCCGGGTATTCGCCCATGCCGATGGGGACGCCGGTGGTGCCCAGGCCCGGCATCTCGCCGGCGCCGCTCCAGTCAATGCCGAGCTGGAGGCTGTCCTCCCGGCTCACTTCCGTGACCATGGCGGTGATGTGCACCTGCTTGGGGGCCCTGTCCAGCTCGGCGAGGAGCTTGAGGCCGCGCTCGACCGTCCAGGGAGCGCCGGAGAGGATGAGGGTGGTGATCGGGGCGACCTCCATCTCCAGGCCCTGAGTGCCCCCGGCGCCGGTCCCGCCGCCGCCGCCCCCGCCCGTGGTGTAGGGGGTGGAGAGCAGCGCGGAGGTGGCGCCGGCCCCGCCGGTGGGCTTCTGCACGGCGGGAGTGAAGGAACGAGGCGCCATGGTGACCATCAGGTCGGGCATGAGCTGGGCGAGGGTTTTCTGCAGCTCCGCCGGGCTCATGTACTTGACCTGGTAGAGCGCCTGGGTGGCCTGCGCGGCCAGAGGCGCCACGTCAGCCGCGGAAACCAGGGATCGCACCGAGTCCCACTGGCGGTCGTTGGCGCTGATCAGCAGGCTGTTCTCCTGCGGGCCGGGCTGGACCACCACGTCGGGAAGGGCGGCGGCGATGATCTCCTGCATCTGGTCCGCCTTGAGATAGCGGATCATCACCACCTGCGTGTTGGGGGCGCTGGGCAGGGGCGGGACGTCAATCTGAGCCAGGGTTCTCTCCGCCTTGGCCAGGGAAGCCTCCGGGGCCAGCAGGAGCACGGTGCGGGAGCCCTTCTGGGTGGAGACGGTGACGTCGGGGGTGAGCTTGCTGAGCACCTGCTGGGCGACCTCGGGCTGGATGTGCTGAAGCACCACCACGGAGGTGCGGAGCTCGGCGACGCGCATCGCCCGCACTTCCTCGGGCGTTCCCACCACGTAGGCGGCCTCTACCCAGGCATAGTCGTACCCGTTGAGCTTGGTGACGATGTTGAGGGCCTGCTCGAGGGTGACATTGCGGAGCCGGAGAGTGGTCTTGCCCTTGACACTGCCGCTGACGGCGACGTTGACGCCACTTTGAGTGGCGAGGGCCTGGAACACGTCCACCAGTTCCGCGTCCACGAATTCGAGCGTGAAACGGGCCGTGGACGCCGGTGGGCCACCCGGCCGGGTTCGTTCCGCGCCCGCATAGGACGCTCCCACCGCGCCGGGCTTGGAGTTACCATTGGCGAGGGCGCCCCCCGTCGCCATCGCCAGAGCGACGATGATGGCGAAGCTGATCAATACTGCACGCTTATGGGTCATGGCGTTACTGTCTCCCTCCCATCCGTAGGATGAGTTTTCCTGTCGGTCCGACAAGCACTACTTCCTGGCGCCCAATGGTCTGCACGCGGTAGTCCCCGATGCGATCACCTACCCGCGCGTAGCGGCGCTGGTCGCCGTGATAGATTACTGCCACACTTGGCTGTCCTGTAATAATGCCGGTGAGGGTGATGGTGGGCGTGGCTCCCTCACCAGGGAGCCCCCGGGGCGGGGCAGGGCTTGCCCCGAGCGTCCCCGAAGGGGCTGCAGGAGGCTTCGCGGCAGGCTCCTGGCCTTCCGGGCCGGCCGCCTCCCCTGAGGCCGAAGGTGGGCCTGGGGGAGCCCCGGCGAGCGCCGCAAACGGATTGCGGCTGGCGCTCCCCGTCTCAGGCAGCGGCCCCTCGGGCACCTCCTCTCCCGCCTGCGCCTGCTGGGTGGCCGTCCCCGGGGCCTGAGCGGCTGGCGGCGTCTGCTTCTTGGCGGGCGGCGGAGTGCTCTTGCGCATCATGCTGAAGAGGGAGATGCCGAGTACTGCCAGTGCCGCCAAGAAGAGTGCTATCTCTTTCTTGTGACGGGTCATCTCGCTAGCTCCTTTGGAGCGTGATGTAGGCCGTGTCGCCGGAGGGACATGGCCCGGCGAGCACGGTCGCCGAAGTGGCTAGGTGCCCTGCGGCGACCGCCATCCCGGTCGGCGCAGCCGACCTAGGGACCTGCCCGGCCAGCGGCGACCTAAGCCGTGTCGCCGGAGGGACACGGCCCGTCCTCCTAGCCACTTCGCCCTCCCTTCGTGATTACGGCGGACAGAGACATGGTGGCGGTGACATCCGCGCCGGAGCCCTGGCGCTGGGTCACGCCCGCCCGCTCTGGGGTGAAGGCGATGTCGTTAACAGCAATCATCTTCGGAAATTCGCGGAGCTCGTTGAGGAAGCTGATGATGGTCCAGTAGGAGCCTTGCAGCTTCACCTCGATGTCTGTTTTCCCGTAGGGAAGCTGGGGCTTGTCCGTGTCGCTGTTCGTGCCGGCGGCCTTCTTGCCATCACCGGATTCTTTCTTGGAGACCACTTCTCCGGTCTCGTCGTTGATGGCCACGTTCTTGGTCTTGGTGTCGGAGGTCTCCTTTGGGCGGATCATGATGATCCGGTTATGGGTGGTGACGGCGAGCCCCTCAATCTGGCGGAGGAAAGTGGGCATGTAGGCGCTGTCCGGAAGGGCGGGCTCCAGCACCGAGAGCCGCGCCTGCAGTTTCCCGTACTTCTCCTCCAGGTCGGGTTGTGAGGCGAGCTTGTCGTGCAGGTTGCCGAGCTTCGCTTTCTTATCCACGAGCTCGTCGCGCAGACGCGAAAGCTCCGCCACCTTGCTCCGGTAGAGGGTGGCGCCGAGGCCGATCACACACAGCGCGGCGATGGCAAGCAGCGCGAATACCACCTTGCGATCCGGGCCGATTCTCATTTCAGGTCACTCCCTAGGCTGCGGACCTACGGGACCGCAGCCCCATCCGATGTCGCTCCCGGCCGGGGGCGGTCCACTGGGTCCGCCGCACTGATCCGGGCCGATTCTCATTTCAGGTCACTCCCGATCAGCCTGTTCAGAGGGACGGTGATCTCGAACTCGATGGGGGCCAAGGCATCCTTACTGCCGGAGACCTGGGTATAGCCGAGCCTGGGGGCTCCGCTCCAGGAAGGGTTGTTGAGGGCAAGCATGAACTGGCCGATGTCTCCCTGGTTGGTGGCCCTCCCCTTGATGGAGATGGCCTGTCCCTTGTCCACGCGCTGGGAGGTGAACTGAGTCATCCACACTCCTGGGGGCATGCAGGCCGCCACATCGCGCAGAATGTGGATCCAGTGTTGCTCGCTGTTGTGCACCTTCTCCAGCAGGTCGACGCGCGGCTGCAGGTTGGCGATGTTCCCTTCCAGGAAGGTCACCCGCGCCATCTTGTCGGTGAGCCCGGGATCAGCAAGCTGGGCATCCACGTCTTGGATCTCTCCGACCTTCAGCCGGGTCTCCACCAACATGTATCCATACAGCGTTATCATACCTACCGAGAGAGCGATCAGCGAGTACACCGCCAACCGCATCAGGGTGATGGCTTGCTGTTTCTGCCGACGACGAGCGGCGATCAGATTGATATCACATAGAGTCATGGTGGGCCTCCGACGACTGAGAGCGATCGCTCACGGCTGCGGCGCGCGAACCCCCGCCCGGCGGTCGGCTCGCCGACCGCCGCCCGGACTTGGCGAGCAGGGGTTCCCGCAGCGCCAGGCCGGTGCTCACCAAGAGGGCGGGAGCGTGCGCTTCCAGGTAATCCTGGTTCACACCGTGGGCTTGCACATTGCCTGCGCCAAACACGTTGACGATCGAAACAGGCACCCCGAGTTGGGCCTGGAAGTAGCTGGCAACGCGAGGAAGCTTGGCGGACCCGCCGCTGAGGAGGATCTGGCTCACGCCCAGTTCGCCTGCGGCGGCGTCCGGAGACTGCTGCTGGTAGTCGTGGTAGGCGAGGGACCGGCGCACCTCTCGGATCAGCTCGTCGAGGTGGGGCTCGATGGCGCGACTGGCCTGCTGGGCGGCCGGGTCGAGGGTGGCGCGTTCCTCTTCGCTCAACACCACCTGCATCGCCTTCTCCTTGAGCTGGTTGGCTTCGTCGAGGGAGATGTCCAAGGCCGTTTTGATGGCTTCCGTGAAGGCGTTGCCGGCGATGGGGATCATCCGGCTGAGCACGAAGTGACCATCCTTGACGATGGTGATCTCGGTGTAAGAGGCGCCCATCTCCAGGAGCGCAGTAGTCTCCCCGGGAGCTCGCAGTTGCCCGTTGGCTGCGGAGAGCCCCCGCATGGCGGCGAACGGCTGGGTCTCCACGGCCACCGGCTCCAGTCCCGCGAGTTCCAGAGTCTCTACTTGGCTGTCTACCATGTCCCGGGGCGCGGCTACCAACATCACCCTCATGTGGCCGCCGGTCTGGCTGGCCGGGCGGTCGAGCACCTCGAACTCGACCACGCTGTCTTCCACTGGGAAGGAGATGTAGTTGCGCGCCTCCCACTGGATAGACTTGCGCAGCTGTCGGTCGGACATGGTGGGGAGGGGAACCTCGCGCACCACCACCGTTGGTCCGGCCACGCCGGCGACCGCCATACCACCGTCTATCTGCAGCGCTTCCAGCAGAGAGCGCACCGCCTGGGCCATGGCGAGTGGGTCAACCACCACCCCTGCCTTCATGGCCCCGGCGGGAGTCGGCGCGCTGCCCGCTTTGTGGAGGGAGACCCCCTCCTTGGTGCGCTGGAGCTGCACCAGCTTGATGGCGCTGCTGCCGATGTCCAATCCGGTTGATATCATCCCTGGCACGAGCTTACCGAAGATGCCCATAGTTAGTCATGCCCCTTTACGCCGTGTCGCCGGAGGGACACGGCCCGGCGACTTAGGTCGTTGCTCATTTGCGCGGCAGTTGAGCTCTGCGGATGTCCTGAGCGGCGGCAACGCCAGCCGCGTTCTTCGCTTTCGTCAGTTGCTGCTTCGAGGCGAAATACGAGCCGGAGTGAAAGTCAATGTCCCCATTGGCTTCCGGCAGATGATTCTTGGCGGCGATCACCTGGCCCTCGCGGGCGCTCTGTGTCCATTCTTCCACAATCCCCTCCACCAGCAGTTCGGTGACCGCCTTGAACGCAGCCGCGGGATCGAGGCCGCTTTCGCGGATGATGGTGGCCACGTTGCGGCGCGCGTCCACCAGGCGCAGCACTGTCTGCGCCTCGGGCGAAAGGGCGTCGAACTGCTCGTTGACCGCGAACGCCCGCTGCCGGAGGATGACATGCATGTCGGGCATCTCGGTCTCCAGATGCTCCCACTCGTCGTAGCGCTTCATGCCCTCGAGGATCAGGTGTTCCGTGCTCTCCGTGATCTCCCGGAGCACGGGCTCCTCGGAGCGCTCGAAGGAGAACTCGCCGTCCTGCCATCCGAGGATGCGGTAGACCACCTCCGGGCCCCGCTCCCGGCGGGAAAGGGCGCGGACCACTTCTCCCTCCCTGATGAAGACGTCAGCCTTCTCGGCGCCGCGCCACACCGTCAGCCGGCCGCTCTTGTGGCCGACGTTCAGCAACTGCAGTAGCTCGCCGAAACTGATGTCCTCGAATGTGCCAGTCAGCGCCATCAGTGCTCTACCTCAGGCGACGTAGTCGCCGGGCCGTGCTCCTCCAGCGACACGGCCTTCTGCTTTCTGTTTGTGGGTAAGATTGGCCAGCACCAGGGAGCAGATCTCACTGAGGGCCTCGAACACCCCGTCCCCGTGAATGGCGATCCCCTCGAAGTAGGGCACCTGCCGGGCATTGACCAGGTACTGCAGATACTCCACGGGGGCGATGTTGGGGAGGTCCCGCTTGTTGTACTGAACCACATAGGGGGTGGTCTCCAACGAGTAGCCATAGGAGGCAAGGTTCTCGATCAGGTTGCGGAAGCTCTCCAGGTTCTCCCGGCTTTTCTCCCACTGGGAGTCGCAGACAAAAATGATGCCATCCACCCCCCTCAGCACCAGCTTGCGGGTGGAGTTGTACATCACCTGTCCGGGCACGGTGTAGAGCTGGAACTTGGTGCGGAACCCGTGGACCTGGGCCGCCTCCAGAGGAAGGAAATCGAAGAACAGGGTGCGCTCGCCGGGAGTGGCGAGCGAAACCATGTTGCCGCGCTTGTCGGCCTGGGTGTGCTGATGGATGTACTGGAGGTTGGTGGTCTTGCCACACATACCGGGACCGTAGTACACGATCTTACACACTATCTCTTTGAGGGCGTAGTTGATAGAAGCCATGGTGGCTGGTTCCTTCCTCCTCAACGCTTCGCGCTAGCTGCGCGCGAAGACCACCTTCTCCGTGCACTCCAGCTTGGCCCAGGCGGGGAGGGAGGGGGCCGGCAGCTCCAGCACACCCTCCGGCAGTCTGGGCACCACCAGTTCCAGCGGGAGCAGCACCAGGGGCACTTCCTCCTCTGTCATTGACAGCATATCGGGCAGGTTCACCACATCGGAGGGGAGGCGATCACATAGCTCGTCGAAGCGGATGACGATGCGCGCCTCCTTGAGCTGGCGAACGACCACCGCGAGCGGCAGGGAGACGGGCTCGGCGCCATCGTGGCGCGCCGCCTTTTCGGCGATGAACTCCTGCGGGATCTGGGCGAGCACGTCGTGCAGAGGCAGGTCGAGGTAGCCGTCAATCTGCTCCATCGGGGTGGCGGAGGAGATGGCGTCATCGCCACCTCCATGTCTGGCATCCAGCCACACCGGTATCTTCTCTTCGCCTCTCACAAACCAGAGCGCGGGATCATTGGGTCCATCGGTGGGCATGTCTGGGAAGGCGAAGTCCGCCGACCGCGACCGGCTCCGCTCCTTTCCCGGGAAGAGCGCCATGGGCAGGAAGGATCGGAGGGGATGAACTACGATCAAAGAGAACAGCGCCGCGCAGACTCGCGGCAGCACCTGGGACATCTCGTGCAGCGCCGACTGGTAGGAAGTGTCAGTCTGGAACAGCGAGTAGCCGAAAGCTGAGGCACAGGTGAGGCCCATCCGCACGAGCGCCAGACCGCCAATGGCGAGCAGCCAGGGGCCCAGGGAAATGCCTCTCCGCCAGAGGTAGACGATGGTGCCGAAGACCGCGATCTCCACCGCCCAGATCACGCGTGGAGGCAGCGTCCAGTCAGGCAACCCCTTGGTGTGTGCGATCTGCATGCAGACCACGGTGGCGGCCAGGAAGAACATCACCATGGAGACTGCGCTGATCGGCGACAACTCTCTTCGCATGGCCTCCTGCATCCTATCCCGTGTCGCCGAGGGACACGGCCCGGCGACCTAGGCGGCCCCATCGGCCGCGGAGACTGCCCAGTCGGCAGCGCGGAGTCACAGTCTGAGGCCCGCCCGAGGCGGGCGACAGCCGACGCGTTCGGAAGCCAAAGTGAAGCCACCTCCACTTGGCACAACCACGGCGGGGGCCGCGCCCCCGTCTTTCCGGGCGGGCGAAGCCCTGCTCCGCCGCGCGATAGGCCGGCCGCCTTGCCCGCTTCCTGCGCAGGCAGGTCCCGCGCTGCCGCATTTCCTGGTCGGCGGAGCCCCTGCTCGCGCAAGCCTGCTCCGCCGTAGCTAGTCACTTATTCCACATTTACAGCGGAGCGCAGCTACGCTGCCTCCCACGGAGTGTGTTGAGTTACCATTGGAGGCAGTCCCGCCCTTAGATGCCTTACGAGGCGCCTTTGTGCCATCTCTTGCATTGCCGTTACTGCGGCAATGCAAGAGATGCTGTAGGTCTGGCCGCCCACCAACTAGGGGGAACCGCCCCGGAACCGCTCTATAGAGACGCCGGCACAGTGGCTAAGCCTCTCGCCCGGCAGGGGCCGCCCCTCGACTTCCCCTCGGGGTGGCCCTCAGCTTCCCGCGGGCGACCCTGAGCCTGCTTGCCCTGAGCCTGTCGAACGGGTCGAAGGGCCGCCATGGCGGCCCGCTGCAAGCGGGCCTAGCCACGTGGCGGAAGGGGGTCTCTCGCTCTCGCGCATAAATTGCAGCCGGCCCAGCGGAGGATCGGAGCGCGCCACAGCCGCTTACACTTGACGCCTCACGCTTAGGGGCCTATGATGGGTCAGCACGGAGGGAAGCCATGTGTCGGTCAGCGGTGGCTGGCGAACCGAGGTCAGAACCCATCGCCGCCGGCGCGGGTCCGTCGCGCAGCGGGTTGCAGTGGTCAACCCGCCGTAGCCTTGCTCTGAAAGAAGAACCGGAAAGACCGCTGGGTTCGGACACGTTTCTGAGCAAGGTCGAGGTTGCGCTGGGGCAGCGCGTGCGCGCACTGTCTGTCGGCCGACCGAGGAGACTCGTCGAGGAGGGAGGGAATAGGTGACTGTCCCTATTTTCGTCCGAGTACTCAAGACGGGTTTGTCGGCCGGCGAACGGCGGGCCACATCCCCTGTATGAGGCCAGCCACGGTATCAGTGCTGCTTGACCGGGGCACTCCGCTCCAGGTCACGACGTCGCCCCTCACCTACTTGCCCACGGGTACGACGAAGGCGTCGGTGGCGTCCGGGATGCGGAGGACAACCTGCCACGTTGAGGAGTCGAGCACAGAGACAGTCGTCTTGCGGGATGGTTCGTCGCGGGTCGTGAACGAGAGATAGCGGCCATCACTACTCCACCTTGGCTCCTTGAACCAAGCATCCACGACCGACGCCAAACCGTGGCGGCCGAGGCACATTGCTGTATCACGCGCCTGGGCCCATCGCTGGTGGACCGACTTCCCCCAGAGCCGCTGCCCGCCGGGAAGCGCGTACACGTCGAGGCGCGCGTCGAACGCGTAACCCAGGAACTGATCTCCGGAGAGGCCCCTTTCCTTCTTCCGTCCGGTCATTACCAATGCGGTGCGCGCGAGCATCTCGCCGCCTGGGGAGATGGCGACACTGGGCCAGATCTCTTTGGATCGTTCCGGCCCAAACCAGCCCACGACGCCCATCGGTCGGAGAAGCAGGTCTTCGAGAGCATCCGGCTGCGGCCACTCACGTGCCTCCCGCGCACGCAGGTAGCTGGAGATCCCCAAGTCGCAGCCGAATGCCGCCACCGCGCAGCGGAGCGTGTCGAGTTCCCGCGAGTAGTGGCGCCTGACATACTCCCGACCCCAAGCCAGAGCGCGTTCGTTGTCCCCCCCCAGGCTCCCCACGTCAATGTCCCGCGATGACCACCGGTACCGCGGCTTCGCGGCCGCTGGGAACCGCGTACTCGGCACACCCGCCCGGACGTCGAAAACCGTCCCGTAATCGCCCTTCTCCAACAGCAGCCTAGAATCGTCTGACCAGTACGGGAAGTACCCCACTGGGCCGCCAAGTTGCTCGCCGATCTGCAGACGCCTCCCGGTGGCAACTTCGAGCACCAGCCACACCGTCTTCACCGAGGCCCCCGACCTGTCGTATGCAGTCTCCCAGACGTGCACCCAGCGGCCATCAGGCGACGGCAGGATACCGAACCCTTCCGGCGGCGGAGTCAGCGAGGGGCGGACCGACCGGGCCCGGACGTGGCCCGTCTCGTAGATCACGCGACCGCCCCCCGTCTCCCGGCCGCGTTGCCACACGACCTGGTACCTGCGGCTGCGAGCCCGGCGCAGGTACAGGACCGCGCGGTCCTCAAGCGCGGACTGGTGGAGTCCCGCCACGTCAGCAGACCCGCCGTCTGGGAAGGGTATCTGAGCCCCAGACGGCCGTTGGGCCAAAGCCATGCTTGAGGCGGCGAGCGAAACCCCGACGGTGACGCACAATAGGAAATGCCTGTGACGGCAGTGGTCGAGTCCGTTCATCCGCGGCAGGCCCACCTTGGCGCACGTCGCCTCCGCGGCGGATGCCGCCTCCGCAGGTGCGGGTTACATACCGCGGGCATGGTGGCCGCCCCGTACCGGCGCCTGTACTCCTCGCATGCACACCTGCAGGAAACTAGGGACAGTCACCTATTTCCTCCCTCCTCGCCGCGCTTCGTGGGTCGGCCGATGGGCAGCGCGCGGACGCGCCGTCCTAGCGCACGCTCGAGCTTGCTCAGGAACGTGTCCGAACCCAGCGGCCGACCGGTATGCGTGCTGCTTCGTATCGCCAGCACCGTCTCCCTATCCTCCCGCCGGCGCAGCCGAGCCCGCCACTCCCCTGCCGTCCATGCCGCACGCCACCCCCGCAGGTCAAGCAGCCCGTCCGCCTCCCCAACCCCACAGTGAGCCGCCGCGCTGGACCATCGGTATCGCCACGCCTCACGCACCATCCCCGCTCGCACCGGGTTTCGCTCAGTATAGCACAGCGCCGCCCACCCCTGCGCCTCATCCAGCGCACAAGAGAAGAAGCGGTTCTGCCACAGATGCCCGCTGCGCTCATGGAGGCGATGCAGGTAGCGCGTGTAGAGGAAGTGGGTGCGGCCAACCGCTTTCGCCAGTGAGTCCTCCTCCTGAGGCACCGCAACCAGGTGTACATGGTTGGTCATCAGGCAGTAGCCCAGCACGGCCATCCCGTGGGCCTCCGCCTGGCGCCGCAGAAGGGCAAGGTACACCCGCCGGTCGTCGTCCACGAAGAACGCGTCCTGGCGGTTGTTGCCGCGCTGGGTGATGTGGTGCGGAACTCCGGGAACCGCGATCCGGGCAACGCGTGGCATGCCCAAAGTGTAGCACGCCCCGCCCGCCGCGCCACGGGAGCAGGCAGAATAGGTGACTGTCCCCGTTTTGCTGCCGTCTTGCGCTTTGGCAGCTAGCTGCTGAGCCGCAGGATGTCGTACCGTTGGGGCTGGCCGTCACGCTTGACAACCCCTCGCGCTGACACCTATGATGTGATGAAGCCCCTGTGGTTGTCGCCGGTAGGCACAGAGGGCGGCTGGTCGGGTGGCCGGAGTTGGCCGGTCTGACGTGGTAGGCCGTGTCGCCGGAGGGACACGGCCCGGCGACCGTAGATGGAGCAGGAGAGGCGCACAACCTTGAAGATTGACCTGGCCAACATCGCAGGCACGCCGGGAGCACGGGGCCGGTTCGCCATCTCCGAGCGGCTTTCGGACACCGAGGAGGCGGAGGAGGGGCGGCCGTCCAGTTGGTCCGCCGCGCCGGCAGGCCCGGTGACGGGTGAGTTGACGGTGGAAAACGCCGGCTCTCTTCTCCTGGTGAGGGGGCATCTGCACGTGACGCTCCGCATGCCTTGTGTGAGATGCCTCAAGGAGGGTGAGCAGGAGTTGGAGATCGAGGTGGAGGAGGAGTTCGCCTCCGAAGGGGCCGGCCCGGAGGTGCGCACCATAGACCGGGATGAGCCGGAGCTGTCGGCGATGACCGACTTCGTGCTGGATGCCCAAGAGTTTGCGAGGCAGCAGGTGGTGGCGAGTGTGCCAATGTCCTTCCTCTGCCGTCCTGATTGTCGCGGGATCTGCCCGGAGTGCGGCAAGGACCTGAACGAAGGCCCCTGCCAGTGCCCTACGGAGAGCGGGGATCATCGCTGGGCGAGCCTAGGGGAACTGCTGAGGAAAACAGACGAAGCGTGAGGCGGGGTGGCTGGAGCTGGGCCCGCCTCCAGAAAGGGTGATATCGTGCCGTTACCAAAGAGGAGACACTCGGTGAGCCGCCAGAACAAGCGGCGAGCCAACTGGAAGATCAAGGAGCCGAACCTGATCCCGTGTCCGGACTGCCGGGCGCTGAAGATGCCGCATCGGGCGTGCCCGGCCTGTGGCAACTACGGTGGGCGGTCGGTGGTGGAGATCAAGGCGCACGTCCACCGGGGACGGAGCTAGCGGCCCGGCGGCCGTGAAGGGATGGCGGCAGGCGTGCCAGGAGGGCGAGACGCGTCAGGCCGTGTCGCCGGAGGGACACGGCCCGGCGACGTGGCGGCGCGCGCCGCTGGCAGGGAACCGAATGGCGGTGCGCTTGGGGGGCGGACTGCCTTGAAGCCAGTGGCTTTGGATGCCATGGGTGGAGACCGGGCTCCAGAGGCGGCCGTTGCCGGGGCGGTGAGCGCGGCCCGGGAGCTCTCCATTCCGGTGCTGCTGGTGGGGGAGGAGACCCGGTTGACGGCGGAGCTGGCGAGACACGCGCGTGTTCCCGCCGGGATCGAGGTGGTGCATGCGGGGGACGTGATCGGCATGGAGGAGTCGCCGGGGCAGGCGCTGCTGCGGAAGAGGGACTCGTCGGTGATGGTGGCGGTGAACCTGGTGAAGGAG
>Ga0315279_10007985_pt1 | contig 12937 bp, 5 predicted proteins | sample YL17G06_20_MG_FD_203694 | JGI IMG/M metagenome (GOLD analysis project Ga0315279, IMG submission 203694) | Sediment microbial communities from Yellowstone Lake, YNP, Wyoming, USA - YL17G06_20 | ecosystem: Environmental > Aquatic > Freshwater > Lake > Sediment | place: USA: Wyoming | collected... | reverse complement strand
CCGAGCACCCCGGCGTGCGCCTGCTGGCCGTCTTCGGTTTCTATTACATGCACCTCGCGGTCTTCCTCGGGCTGCAGCGCGTGCTGCTGGAGAAGGCCATCCTGATGCCCGGCCCGCGCAGCCTGGCGGTGGCCATGGTGCATGCCATCCTGGCCGTCGTGCTGTTCCAGTTCCTCGACCGCTTCCGCAAAGACTACTGACTCGCGCGGGTTTCACTGTTGTACCGCTGGCGTCCCGCCGGCCGGCCCAATGCCCGTATTGCCGGACACCACCAACGGACGGGATGACCGTCCCGAAAATCACGCCCGAGATAGTGGCGCACTCCTGCTGGCGACGATAATAACCAACAAGAACGGGCAATAATTAAGTACTTGCTCTGGCGAACTTCGGAGAGTAGGCTCTACCAATCTAGGGCCAGGCTTAACCATAGGTAACCTACGGCTCTTCCCAAGGGGATCGCCGGCGACAAGGGGTAGGCCAGCCACGGAAGAGTGACCATTCCCCGTACAGACCACCCACGTTGCCGCGGCTAAGAAAGAAAGGCGGAAGGCTCGCCATGAAAGCTGGAGCATGCCTTATCGCTGCTGTTCTGCTGTTGGCCGGTGGTTTCTTCTCTGTTGGGCACCCGACCGTGGCCATCCCCGCGCGCGACAACGGCACTCACCGCGAAGTGCACGAATCTGTCTCCGCAAAAGGCGATCTCCACACGCAATTCGGAGAGCAACCGCAGCAACTCACTGCTGTTCATGATGCGGAAGGCGGGTGGCGGCGAGAGGACTATTTTGATACCAAAGCCAACCGCATGGTGGGGATAGCGGGCGGCGAGGTCATGGTCCGATTGAGGGCGGGCTTGCCGGAAACTGACGTTGCTCGCTCGATCCGGGCACTGGGGGCTCAGGTGCTGCGCCGCCACAACAAGTTGGACTTGTACCGGCTCCGGATCCCGGAGCGCCAAACCGTGGCCGGCTTCGTCGCGTTGTACCGGTCACACCCAGACCTCGCGCTGATCGAACCGAACTACGTTCTGGCGGTGAAGGGTGCTGCCGACACGCCTAATGATCCGCTGTTCGCCTCGCAGTGGGCGCTGGAACGGATCGGAGTTCGGAAAGCGTGGGAGGTCACCCGAGGCAGCAGCGAAGTCACGATTGCCGTGATCGATACCGGAATTGACCCCGCACACCCGGACCTGGCGGGCAAGTTGGTCCCTGGCTGGAACGCTATCGGCCAGGACACGAACACCGCTGACGATCATGGCCATGGTACGGCGGTGGCGGGCGTGATCGGGGCAGCGACCAACAACGCTATTGGGATAGCCGGCGTTTGCCCGGAATGCCGCCTGATGCCGATCAAAGCGCTGGATGCGAGCGGGGAAGGAACGTACGCCGACGTCATTGAGGCGATTGTCTACGCGGTGGACCACGGCGCGCGTGTGCTCAACCTGAGCTTCGGCGGGTATGCCTACTCGCAGATGCTGTCGGACGCCATCGATTACGCCTATTCCAAGGGGGCGATTATTCTGGCCGCGGCTGGAAATGAAGCGTCCAGCGAGCCGATCTATCCCGCAGCGTACGCCAATGTCATTGCGGTTTCGGCGACCGACCGGTACAACGCGCTGTGGCCCTCGTCTAACACCGGCAGCTACATCAAGCTCGCCGCACCAGGCGCCGGTATTCTGACGACGGGCCTCGGCGGGCAGTTCACCCAAGTGAGCGGAACCTCGCTTTCCGCCGCCCACGTGTCCGGCATCGCTGCTTTGATTGTGTCCGCCAATCCGAGTCTCTCCAACACGTATGTCGAGCAAGTTCTGTGCCAGACGGCGGAGGTGGCAGTCAACGGCCAGGAGCCTGGGTTCGGCCGCGGGATCGTGAGCGGGGCGAGAAGCCTGGAGGCCGCCGGCCCGGGACCGGCGGGGTTTCACGACGTGGCGCTAACCGGGTTGCGTGTCGAGCCGACCGTGTTCAACATCGGCGACTCCGCGCGGATCATCGTGACCGTGCGCAACCAGGGAACGTTCACCGAAGCCGGGCTGCTAGTGCGCGTCTTGGTCAACGATCAGCAGATCGCTCTGCCGCTGATCATCGCCTCGCTCGCCCCCGGCCAAAGCTCCGAGGCCAGCTTCGACTGGACGCCGACCGCCAGCAGCACTGACAACAGCTTGGTCATCAAAGCGCAAGTCTTACCGGTCCCCGGCGAGACCGAGACGGCCAACAACACGAAGCGCCTCTCCTTCGGGTACGACGCAGACGGGAAAGTCCACGCGCTTTATGCGAACAAGCCGTTCGTGCATTCGTGGGTCGCGCTCCAAGCCTTGAGCTTGTTGCCGGGCGGCCTAATGAAAGACCAGATACAGCAGCACCTTTACGGGATGCCGGGAGCGACGCCTCAGCAAAGCTACGACTTCCTTTTTGGGGGCTCTAAGATCTGGCCCAGCGATTATCAGAAGCCAGCCCAGTGGTTATCCAACGCCAAGATGGGTGCGTCCATCATGGAGGGTGCGTGGGAAGAAGATGAAGACGATTACGGTTTGGTGTGCGACCAAATATGGGACAAAGACGCATCGTTCGCGCATTACTGGGATCCTGACGCCGGTTACCGTGCCGGTTATTCGCTCGGTTTACTAGAACCGCTCCTCTCCACCATTCTTCCGGGCCTGAAATGTCCGTTTCGCTCCCCCGACAGCAACTTGGCGACAGCTCAGAATTGGTGGAGCAGGGCCTTGTCGACGTACAAGGACAGCGACCCGGAGGCCAAGGCGCTGGCGTACTACTACCTCGGGAGGGTCATCCACCTGCTGGGCGACATGGCCGTTCCGGAGCACGTCCACAATGACCGCCACCTGAACGGCGCGCACGGCCTCGAAAAGGACGATTACAGCAACTATGAAATGTATACGGCGGCACATTATCGTGACTACACTCATAGAAATAGCCCCGGCGGCCTTCGATACATAGCGGCTTTGCCCCTGCGGTTTCCATCATATTCGGACGCCCCTGCCCCGTCGGATTTCGACCAATTCCTCGCGCGGCTATTTTACAACCAGGCGCAGTACACCCAGTTCTTTGACTCCAGCGACGTTTCTGGGAATGCGGAAGAAAAGGACGGAACCTGGTGCATCGACCTTGGGGCCGGAGATGTGATCAACCGCCACCGAAAAACGTACCGCGCGATCGACTATTTAGGAAAGTGCGGTCAAGCGCCGGTGGACAGTGACAATGACAACGGCGGCATCGAGCCGTATCCCGACCCGCTCCATCCCCTGACCATTATCTGGGAGAAGCGCGACTCATCGAGTCCGTCTGGATGGAAGAACCATATGGACCTTTCCGAAGGTCCGTCGCCGAACTCGAAGTATTACGTGGATCTGGCGAGGTCCAAGGGACAGGTAATGTACTCGGACGATCTGTTGCATGACGTCACTGTGTTTAATTGGCGTTGCCTGCTTTCAACGAACGCCGAGTTCTGCCAGCCACGGGTGCCAAGCGGCAATGACCGACTGAACATCACTTATAACTACAGAGCGAAGACCGGTTGCACGTACTACAGCGATAACCCGCTCAGCGGAGAGTTTCACGCCGTTCCGGACGGCCTTGTGAAAGAGCAGGCCGCCAAGCTGATGCCCGAGAACTTTCGATACGTTGCGGGCCTGTATCAGCTTTTCTGGGATGCAACACATGGGCCGGAGGTGGAATCGCACGAGCAGAGCGCGAGCACCACGACGCCGATTCGTATCCACTTCAGGGGCAATATGAAAGAAGGGACACTCAAATGTTCCACTCTCGCGATCACGGTGAAAGACGCAAACGGAACGAGCTATTGCGATGATGCCAGTTTGAGCTTCGATCCTGCGACCGGAACGCTAACGATCAGCCCTTCAGCCGAAGGCTATCGGCCTGGCGCGCACGTGACCGTGACTTTGAGCGCAAGCGTGACGAACATTTACGACAAGCCCTTGAAGCAGCCATCCGTGTTCAGCTTCGACATCGAGGGGACGCCCGGGCAGACGCAAAGCATCCGGATCGTCCCAGGCCAGTCCTCCGCGGTGCTAGTCCAGGGAGGCGCTGGCCAGACGATTGCTGTTTCTGTGGTGCGCACCGCTTTCGCCGGCTCCGTGGCCCTGTCGGTCACCGGTTTGCCAAGCGGCGTGAGCCCGAAGATCGGGAACCCGGGGACTGGCAATAGTGGGACGATTACGCTGGAGGCGGCGGCGAACGCGGCGCAGGTCAGCAATCAGACGATCACCATTACCGCAAGCGGGACGGGTGCAGCGCCAGCGACCGCAACATTGCTTCTCACCGTAGCCGCGCCGGCATTCTGTGGCCTGGGCAGCGCCGAATCGTTCCCCGGCTTGCCGGTTCATCCCGCCGGATCGTTAGTGAGAACGGCAGTGGATGGGAAGGTCTACGTGCTGCGCGGGCCCGACAGCCACATGAGCATGCTCCACCGAGACTGGCTAGAAACCGAAGCTGTCCTCTACAACCCGTACAACCAGCCGTACAGCGGAGATCAGTTTGGGTTTAAAGATGTGATCATCATCTCCGAGAGGGAAATGAACCTGTACCCGGTCGGGGGCACGATTTCGGCGGCGCTTTCTCTGCCTGGCAACGGCAAGGCTCAGCCCGACGGGAAGCTGATCCGGCAAATCGGAACGCTGCCCGTGTACGTGGTGACGATGAACGGCCAGAGACGGCTAATCCCGACAGAGACTGTGTTCCGGCAGCTCGGCTACCTTTTCTGCAATGTCGTCGATGTGAGCGACCTGAGTTCCTATCCGGAAGTCCAGCCGCCGGTTACCGGGACCGAATGCGGCTATTCGATCCAGCCTAGAGAGCAGTCAGCTACCTCCGCGGGTGGCAGCGGCAGCATCAATGTGACGGCAGCAAGCGGTTGCAGTTGGACAGCGGCGAGCAACGCAAGCTGGATCACGTTAACGTCCGGTGCTACCGGGGTGGCCACCGGGACGGTAGGCTTTTCGGTTGCCGCGAATACGGGCGGCGACGTCCGAATTGGGACGCTGACGGTCGCAGGCCAGACCTTTACGGTAACGCAAGCTGGTGCGAGCTGCGGGTCGGCCATTGCGCCGTCCAGCGCCTCATACGGCACCGGATCCGGCAGCGGCACGTTCGCTGTTACGGCGGGAGGTGGATGCGGTTGGACGGTGACAAGCAACGCTGCCTGGCTCACCATCACCTCGGGCACAACCGGTTCCGGCAATGGCCCCGTGAACTACTCCGTTGCGGCGAACAGCGGAACCGAGAGAACCGGCTTGATTACCGTCCAGACCAGTGGGTCTCCGCCCGTGATTTTCTCCGTAACACAGTCTGGAACCGCCGCGACCTGCACCTACTCCATGGAACCGGCCACCAAGCCGTACGACTGGTACGAGCACAATGACGCGTTTATCGTCCACGCGCCTGTCGGCTGCACCTGGCGGGCCTCCACAACCGATGGCTGGATCAGCATTTACTACCCAGCCGGCGGACAGGGAAGCGGCCTGGGCGGGGTAGGCTTCACTGCTACAGCCAACACGGGTGGCACGGTCCGGATAGGCACCATTACCGTTCAAGGCCAGAACGCCACTGTACAGGGCACGATCCGCCAGGACCCGAGGCCCGGCGGCTGGCCCGATATCTACTTGCCTGCTACCGGCCTTAACCTCGGAAACGTCCTCCTCAACTCCCGAGTGAATCAGACCGTCGTTATCCAGAACCGGGGAACGGCGGTGCTTTCAGTCAGTAGTATCCAGAAGTACGTGCTCAGCGGCAGCGATGATTTCTCCCTCACCTCCTCCCTATCGAGCCTGCCGGCCGGCGGCACCGGCTACGTGACCGTGACCTTCGTGCCGACGGCGCGGGCCGCAGCCAGGGCGCTGTTCCGCATCATCAGCAACGACCCTGACAGCCCCTGGATGGAATTCACGGTTTCAGGGACCGGAGTCAGCACCGAAGATCAGCCGCCCATCGATTTTCTGTGGAGCAACAAGCGCAACGCGCCGGAGGCCAGAACGGAGTCGGCCGTGGCCATCATTGATAACAAAATCTATGTAGTCGGCGGCAGTTCTTACCTACGAAACTACAGGTACGATCCGTCTGTCGACTCGTGGACGCAACTGCCCGACTCTGAATACGGTGTGGATGCGGTAGGCGGCGCTGCCGTCATCGCCGGAAAGATCTATGTGGTCGGCTATGGCTCAAGAGTCCAAATCTATGATCCCAGCACAAAGACCTGGTTGACCAAAGGAAGCCTGTTAACACCGCGGGAGGGAGTAGCCGTTGCCGCTGTCAATGGAAAACTGTACGCCATCGGAGGAGGCGGAACCGGCGCGGTTGAGGAATACGACCCAGCAGCGAATTTGTGGACGCCGAAGACAGCCATGCCGACCCCTCGCGATTATGCCGCGGCAGCGGTGGTGGGTAATCAGATCTACGTCATCGGGGGACGTCCGCCCAGTGGAAGCCAGGAAAGAATAGTCGAAAGATACGACCCGGCTGCCGACACTTGGTCGACAGCCTTCGAGGCTATGCCCAGCCGCCGCGATTTCTGTGCGGTCGCAGTCCTGCACGACAAGATTTACGTTATAGGCGGCTCGGCCTATGACAGCTCATACCGGGACATTGGGGCCAATACCGTGGAGGAATTCGATCCATTGAAGCCGCACCCGCCTATACATCCCGGATCGACGTACACCTGGTCCCACAGAAATCCCATTGCATTCCCGCGCTTTTTCGCCGTCGCCGCCGCCGCCAATGACAAGATCTACGTTATTGGCGGGACGCACGACACCACAGATTCGTACGGGGTGGATGTCCTCACCGTGGAAGAGGGGGTTCTGAACGCAGCGCCTGACATCAGCCTCCCGGTCAGTGCGGCGTCCTTCGGAGACGTGCCAGTGGGGACCATCGGTGAGCGAACCTTCAGCGTGCAGAACCGCGGCAATGCCCGGCTGACCCTCAGCGTCACCCGAAAGACCGGCAGCGCTGATTATTCTCTTTCCCAGGGACTCGATTATCTCGATGCTGGACAATCAGGGTACATCAGAGTGCGCTTCACGCCCACCGCCGGGGGGGCGCAAAGCGCTACCTTTCAAGTTACGAGCAACGATCCCGACACGCCGTCGATTGACTTGACGTTGTCTGGAACCGGCACCACCAGCCAGGACCCGACCGGTGGCGGCTGGGAAGCAGTCCGCACGATAGAAATGTCCGGCACGCTCGGGGCACGCGCGATCGCCATCGATAGTGGCAGAGCGTACGTTGCCCGTGGGGGACCGGCAGCCGTAACGGTTGTCGATCTCAGCAACGGCGCCGAGGCCGCGAATATTAGCTTCCCGGTGACACCACAAACCTCGGCTGGCTATCTGGCGGTGTCTGACAGCAAAGCTTACTTGGCGTTGAATGCCACAGAGGGACAGTTGGCCATAATCAACAGAGACACAAACGGCATCGACGGGTACGTCGCGGTCGGGAACAGTCCCTCGGGCGTGGCTGCCTATGGAGGCCGGGTCTTTGTGACGAACAACGTGCGTTACGCAAACGGAGACCCATCGACAGTCAAAGTAGTCGAGGCCAATGCACGGTCAATCCTCGCATCCATCCCTGTGGGCATCAACCCGGTTCATGTCGCTCTCGACGTAGTGACCGGCCGCGGCTACGTGGCCAACGCATGCTGTGAGGAGGATACCGCCTCTTTATCTGTCAGCGTGTTCGATTCGGTCACGAATCAGGTCATTGCCAGCCTGCCCATGCCGTATGCTCCGTATGGTGTGGCAATTTCTGGCGCGCGCGCGTATGTTGCGACGCGCGCAAGCGTCGAGGTAATTGAGACCGCATCGAACCGTGTCATCGCGAGCGTTCCCGTCCCAACAAATGCTTGGTATATCACTGCGACGCCAGACAATGTATTTGTTGTGCACAACGGACCTTACCAGGTGACCGTCATCAGTACCGCCACCAACGCGATTGTGGGCGCAGTCGCCGTCGACAGTCCTGGAGGAATCGCGGTCGACCCAGCGACGAACAACGTCTACGTGACTAGCCAGACCAGCCCTCGCATCACTGTCATTCGGCAGGTCGCGCCGAGCTTTCTGCTCTCCTGCAACCCAGCCGGCTTCAGCTTCACCCCGACCGGGGCCGCCACGGCGTCCTGCACGGTCACATCGGCCGATGGCTTCACCGGCGACGTGGGCCTCGCCTGCTCGAACGTGCCTGGCGGCGCCAGTTGCGCCTTTAACCCGACCCAGGTAACGCTCGCTGCTAGTGGTTCCGGTACGACCACTCTCAGTGTGAACGCTTCGGCCGCACCTCCGGGCGGTTACGCCTTCCAGGCGAACGGAACGAGCGGGGGTGTGACCCGCTCGTTTGGCCTAACCCTGGACATCAACAACCCGGTCCCGGCCCTGAGCTCGCTTGCCCCTGCTAACGTGCTCGCCGGCGGCGCGGATCTGACACTGACGGTAAACGGCAGCAACTTCGTGGCGGGTTCGACCGTGCAATGGAATGGCGAGGAGCGCGCTACTACATTTGTCAGCGACTCAAAACTGACGGCTCTGGTTCCGGCCGCTGATCTCGCCGCGCCTGGTACAGCGTCGGTGACCGTTTACACTCCAAGTCCGGGCGGCGGCACCTCCGGGCCGTTGGCATTCACGATAACCGCCCCTCCGGCCGCCCTGGGTAAAGTTTCTGGAGATAACCAGTCAGCCGCGGTAGGCACTGCACTGCCTAACCCCCTGGTCGTGAGGGTGACGGACAGCAGCGGCAACGCCAGCGCCGCCGTCGCGGTCAGCTTTGCCGTTAGCGGACAACCGGCCGGTGCGACTGGCGCGGCGGTTTCGCCAACCTCGTGCACCACGGATGCCAACGGCCAATGTCAGACGACGCTGACGCTCGGTAATCTGGCGGGTACGTACAGCGTGACCGCTTCTGCGGCAGACGCAAGCGGCAGTCCGCTGGCGGGATCGCCGGCGCAGTTTAGGGCCACCGCCCAGGCGGCCACTTCTTACCTGGTGGGGGACACCTTCCCGCTGGGGGTGGACCTGAACCAGAACGGGCGGCGCGACGAACTGGGGGAGTTCGGCGACGCCTCGCTCACCATCCTGGACCTGATCTACGCGCTGCGGGCGGTTACCAGCGTGCCGGGGTACCGACCGCCGGCATGCTCCGACCGCTTCGACGCTATTGACTCGCATCCGGCCGACACGCCAACCGTCCGGGGCGGGAATGCAACGCTGAACACCGTGGACCTTATTTATACGCTACGGCGCGTGACGAATGTGGACACCACGCGGCCGCGGCGGTTCTCGCGTGGCTTGGCGTGCACGGCGGGAGCAGGTTCGGAACCGCGGACGATGAATGTCGAACGGCCTGCCGATCCGCGCGGCTCTCTTGAGCTGGGCGCGGTCGAAATCGCCGGCGGCACGTTGCGCATTCCCGTTTACCTGGAGGCTCGGCGTGATCTGGATCTGGCGGGGCTCAGCTACGCGGTGGGATTTGCAGGCAACGTCCCGGCACTTCCGCTGCGCTTCGTGGCTGGCGACACAAAGGCCCCTTCGCTGGTGGATGGCGGCGTGCCCGGGGCACTGGCCGTTGCGTGGCTCGATGGTCTGCGGCTGGCGGCCGGCCAGCGTGTCCTGCTGGGCTACGTCGAGATCGTGGGGACGGAAGACGCCCAGTTGCGCGCGTCGCTACGGGTCTTCGGCGTGAGCGCGAATGCCGCCAGAGACGGCGAGGCGGTACCGCTGAGCACTCCGGTCCCCGCACGGCAGGCCCCGGCGGCGCCCGCGCCTCAGTAGAATGCGGCATGCGATGGTTGAAGCGGGACTGGCAGCCGCGCCTGATTTCGGGTTCTGACCCTTCACGAGACCCCCAATCCCGCGTGATAGAATTTCTTTATGTGCGTTGCGGTGCGCTGTGCCGGGCTCCACAAGCGCTACGACAACAAGGTAGACGCGGTTCGCGGCCTGGATCTGGAGGTCGAACAGGGGGAGTGTTTCGGCCTGCTGGGGCCCAACGGCGCCGGGAAAACCACCACCATCGAAATCATCGAGGGCTTGCTGTCCGCCACGGCGGGCGAGGTCGAGGTTTTTGGCAAGCGCTGGGGCCGCGACAACGACGAGCTGCGCGAGTTGCTCGGCATCTGCTTGCAGGAAACCCGGCTGGCCGAAAAACTCAAGGTACGGGAGACGCTGGAGCTGTTCGCCAGTTTCTACCGCCGCCCCGCCGACCCGGCCCGCGTCATGCGGGAAGTGGAGCTGACCGAGAAGGCCGAAGCCTGGGTGGGCAAGCTGTCGGGCGGGCAGAGGCAGCGGCTGGCGGTGGCCTGCTCCTTGGTGGGCGACCCGCGCCTGCTCTTCCTGGACGAGCCCACCACGGGGCTGGACCCGCAGTCGCGCCGCCAGCTCTGGGACATCGTTCGCAAGTTCAAGCGCCAGGGCGGGACCGTGGTGCTTACCACCCATTACATGGACGAGGCCGAGCGGCTCTGCGACCGCGTGGCCGTCATCGATCACGGCAGGATCATCGCGCTGGGCACGCCGCGGGAACTGATCCACTCCTTGGGCGCCGAACACATCGTGGAATTCACGCTGGCCGACCCGGCCGCCTTTCCCGACCTGGGGGGCGACGGCCTGGCTGCCGTTCCCACGGTGCTCTCGGTGCGCCAGGAAGACGGCCTGTACGCACTTACCGTCGGCGAGCCGCACCGCGCGCTCCCGGCCCTGTTCGACTGGCTGGAACAGCGCGGCATCGAGCTGGCCCGCTTGAGCACCCGCCATGCCAGCCTCGAAGACGTGTTCGTGAAGCTGACCGGGAGGCACCTGCGGGAAGAGTAGGCTTTCGGCCTTCGGCCTTCGGCTTGGGCCTACGCAACGGGCTCTTCCGAGAGCCGATGGCCGATAGCCGACGGCCGAGTTTAAATGATTCACTGGCGCGCCTATTCGCAATTACTGCTGGCCCGCAGCCGCGAGCTGTCGCGCGAGCCCGAAGTCGTGTTCTGGGTGTTTTTTTTCCCCGTGCTGCTGGCGGTGGCCCTGGGCATTGCCTTCCGCAACAAGCCGCCGGACAAGGTGGATGTGGCGGTGGTCGAGCACCCCAACGCCGCGCGGGTGGTCAGGGCCCTGAACGCCGCCCCGCCGCTGGCCGCCGAGGTGATCGGCACGGAAGACGCGGCCCGGCAATTCCGGCTGGGGAAGGTGGCCCTGGTCGTCTACCCCGGGCAGGTCTACAGCTACCGCTACGACCCCAACCGCCCCGACAGCATGCTGGCGCTATCGCTGGCCGACGCCGCGCTGCAAAAAGCGGCGGGGCGCGCCGATCCCATCCGCATCCACGAGCAGGCAGTGACCGAGCCGGGCGCACGCTACATCGATTTCCTCATTCCCGGCCTGCTGGGCCTGAACCTGATGAGCGGCGGCATGTGGGGCATGGGATTCGCGCTGGTGGACATGCGCGTCAAGAAACTGCTCAAGCGCCTTGTGGCCACCCCCATGCGCCGCAGCGATTTCCTGCTGGCCCTGGTCTCCAGCCGGCTGATCCTGATGCTGGTGGAGGTAATCCTGCTGCTGCTGGTCGGCCGCCTGGTCTTCAAGATGGTGATTCAGGGCAGCCTGGGCAGCATCATCGTGGTGTCCGCGGCGGGCGCGCTTTCCTTCGCCGGCATCGGACTGCTGTGCGCCAGCCGCGCCCAGAAGATCGAGACCATCTCCGGCCTGATGAACCTGGTGATGCTGCCGATGTTCGTCTTGTCCGGCATCTTTTTTTCCGCCGACCGCTTCCCGGCCGCCATGCAGCCCTTCATCCGCATCCTGCCGCTGACCGCCTTGAACGACGCCTTGCGCTCGGTAATCCTGGAAGGCGCCAGCCTGGAAGCGCAGGCGCTGCGCCTGCTGATATTGGCCGCCTGGGGGGCGGTGTCGTTCCTGTTGGCCCTGCGCCTGTTCCGGTGGGTGAACTGAAGAGGAAATTCAGTGGACAAGCCAGGTTGCGTTCCCTTGTATACAACCGACTACTTTCCCTATAAGATGTATTCAGGAGAAGAGAATGGGTGAATCTTTGGTTCTCAGCTTGCGCCTGGATCCCGGGCTGAAGCGGCAACTGGACAAGCTGGCACAGGCGACGCGCCGCAGCCGCTCGTACCTGGCGGCCGAGGCCATTCGTGAATATGTCGCCTTGAATGCCTGGCAGGTGGAGGAGATTAAGAGAGCCGTCGCTGAGGCGGACCGCGGCGAGTTCGCCAGCGAGCGGGAAGTCCGGCGCACGATGAAGAAATGGGTGCGCAGTGCAAGTTAGATGGCTGCGGCGGGCGCTCGCCAACCTGGACAGCGAGGCCGAGTACATCGCCCGTCACAACCCGCAAGCGGCCGCAGGGATAGTCATGGCCATACAGGAAGCGGTCGCGCGGCTGGCCGAATATCCCGCGATGGGCCGGTCGGGCCGCGTTGCCGGCACACGCGAACTCGTCGCAGTGGGCACACCCTACATCATTCCTTATCGTGTGCGGGGCGACCGCGTTGAGATCCTGCGCGTCTTCCACGCGGCTCGCAAGTGGCCCCCCAGGCTCTGAGAAGCCGAGAATCGTTGTCGTCGCACTGGGAATGCTTCTTATGAAACGACGCGAGTTCATGGCAAGTGTCCTGGCCGCGGCCGGACTCGGTCTGAAAGCAGCAGACACCATGCAGCAGAACAAGCCCAGCGGGTCGATCACCGATGTCGAGGGCATCAAGGTCGGCCACTTCACCGAAACCCGGCGGCCAACCGGCTGCACCGTGGTGCTGACCGAGGAAGGCGCGGTGGCCGGGGTCGATGTGCGTGGCGGAGCGCCCGGCACACGGGAAACCGACCTGCTCAGCCCCGTCAACACCGTCTCGCAGGTCAACGCTATCCTGCTGTCCGGCGGCAGCGCCTTCGGACTGGCGGCGGCCGATGGCGTCATGCGCTATCTGGAAGAG
>Ga0315279_10007984_pt1 | contig 12939 bp, 6 predicted proteins | sample YL17G06_20_MG_FD_203694 | JGI IMG/M metagenome (GOLD analysis project Ga0315279, IMG submission 203694) | Sediment microbial communities from Yellowstone Lake, YNP, Wyoming, USA - YL17G06_20 | ecosystem: Environmental > Aquatic > Freshwater > Lake > Sediment | place: USA: Wyoming | collected... | reverse complement strand
CTAGCTTTTTATAGCATCCGCTATTTTCAATTTTCATATTGTTTAATTTCTCCTGTCGCACCTTTATAGGGCAGGCGAATGCCTGCCGCGTGCGACAAAAAAAGAGTATGGTTTGACTGGAGAAAAAAGAGATGCGGCTTTTCATCTGCGGGTTTTACGCTGATGCTTCAGACCGCGCAGTATTCCCAGCCGCAACTAATAAAAAACATTCCTTGGAATCCGCTGAACAGTTTCATGAACGTCACCCGTTCAAGGACAAAATATCCGGATTTAGGTTGTTGCAAGGGTCGATAGACCGTATAATGACAAAAGACCGCAAAAAACGATGTGTATCTACCGTTTGTCCATAGATCAAGGATGAGTCCTTGGACATGTGTTTTTCCTAAAATACCTGTTGGCTCATGGGTTTGCTCTGGTTGTATTCCAGCTGCTATCGGTATGGTCGCAAACATCGACATACAGATAACTATCACAATTATTTTTTTGTTCACAATTTTCCCCTCCCATTATTTTTCGTTTACATGTGTGAATTATATGATATTTAAATATTTTGTTTTAATGGTTGTATTAAGATATAAATTTATGGAATAAATTGTATTATTCGTATCTTTACTAAAAATATCGTTTTAAAGGTAACCGGAAATAGTAAACTTCGACGGATCTATCTTAGAGACAATCCGAGGGCCTTTCGTATCAATTGCGTCGACTTCTTTAACCGTAACAGCGACCTGAGGTCCCACCTTTGTTTGGAACCCCCGCTGGATAAATGAACAGACCTCTTCAACTGAAGGACCGATGTTTCGTAATTGTTCATCGATGAGGATATGTATTTCAATGGTGCTGAGATCATGCTGGATGATCTTTGTATTCTTCACCTTGTTTGTCTTAAGTTCATATAAAACCCGGCTATAAATCTCAGAAAACGAGGACGGTAACAATACCTTTCCATTAGGGAGATAAATCGCTAAATCGTCACGCCCGTAGATTTTTTTGATTAGCCCCCCTGCCATACCGCAGCTACAAGTCGTATCAAGTGGTGCGACGATATCGTTAATTGCATTATACCGGATAATAGGAGTGCCGCCACCAAAAAGCTTCGTGATGATGAGATGACCTGCCTCGCCAGAACCGACCGGTATTCCGTTTTTCAGGAACTCGAGGTACACCAGATCAGACATAATATGATAATTGCCTTGTTTGCATTCGAATCCAAGAAGGCCTGATTCGGTTGTCCCGTAGACCTCAAAGACATGTGCCCCGAAGGATTTTTCAATGAAGGCTTTCAGGGATGGATCAAGAACGGAGCCGGTCGCCCCGATGTGTTCCGGAGAAATCTCCGTACCCAACCCTGTTTCCTTCAGGAGAGCGAGGTGACCAAGCATGCCGACATAGCCACCGATAAACGACGGTTGAAACGTATTGATCTCCTTGACCAGTTTCTGAGGGTCATCATTGGTATCGAGCCATTGGATGTTTTTGAAAAGCGATTGTAGCGGGAGACGCGGTTGTATCCCCCTCGTGATATAGCCACTCTCCGCGGTATGCGACGCAAAATCACCAATAATGGTAATCCTGTCCTTCCAGATGCTCGTCCCGTACTCATGCAACGTCCGAATGTACGCAAACAATCCCATCACGATATCAAACATATCGACATATAATGGCAGTGATTTGCCGGTCGTCCCTGAGGTCGCAACCTCCACGAGTTGTTCTTTTTTCCTTGTCGATGAAATGATACCAGTAGGGTAGTACTGTTTGATGTCATCTTTCGAAACCAAAGGAAGCTTTCCAAGATTCTGCATACCAGTGATATCGGTAGATCGAATGCCAGCTGCCTTGTATTTATCCCGATATAGCGGTACCGTTGATGCATAACGGACTATCTTGCGGACTTGCGCATCTTGATACGCGCGGAGCGTCTCTTCATCAAACCGGTATAAACGATCTATATCTGAAAAATAACTCTTCAAGACCTTCGCAATGAACAAGGGGTTATAGAACTGGTTCATACTCTTCAAATGACCATGAAATAGGTACAATTCCTTAAATAGCTGCCTCTAATTTACTCACGGAGAGAATGAACATCCTTATCGTTGAAACCGTGTGGATGGGAAAAGAAAAATACAAATTTTTTGATATCACACTCCTTACCGTATTCACAATCCTACCGACGTTACACGCCCGTCAACTCGCAGCAATCACCCCAAAAAATCATACCGTCACCTTGGTAAATGAACGATATTCGCGACTTCATTTCAATGCATATGATCTTGTTGTTATCGACTACGTGACTGCGACAGCCCTACGAGCTTATGAAATCGCGGATACGTTTAGAAAAAAAGGAGTTCCAGTAATCCTCAGCGGCATGCACGCCTCAGCACTCCCCGAAGAAGCCAAACTTCATGCCGATAGCGTCCTTATCGGGAGGACAGAGTTACAATGGTTGACCGTGTTACAGGATATTGAAAAGAAATCCTTACAACCGTTCTACTCTTCCACACCCTACGATGACACCATATGCCTGCCACCCACCAAGATTCAGTTACCCCGCTTCGTCATGACAGGTGCTATCGAAGCGACCCGAGGATGCCCTTACCAATGCACCTTTTGCCCTGAGACGACGTTCTCCAAAGGCACGGGTTACTATAAACGACCCGTCGATGAAGTCATCGCTGAAATCAAAACATTGCCACAGAAGATTTTCACATTCTACGACACATCGCTCACAATTGATCCAGACTATACAAAAACCTTATTTAAAAAAATGAAAGGGCTGCATAAACGATTTCTCTGCAATGGGAATGCTGACGTCCTTGCGTCTGACCCCGAACTCGTACGACTTGCAAAAGAAGCAGGGTGCATCTGTTGGTTGATCGGGTTTGAATCAATCTCTCAGCGAACGATTGATAGCGTTGGAAAAAAAACAAATATCGTAAACCATTATGCCACAGCGATACAAAACATACATACACACCGAATGGCGGTGATCGGATGCTTCATGTTCGGATTTGATACGGACACACCCACCGTCTTTCATGAAACCCTCGATATAATAAAAAAACTTGAAATCGACATTCCTGATTTCTGCATTTTAACTCCGTTCCCTGGTACGCCCGTGTTTCAGCAATTTGAAGCAGAAGGACGAATACTTACGAAGGATTGGACTCACTATAATCTGAAACACGTGGTATTCCAACCAAAACAGATAACCCCGCACCAGCTGCTCCAGGGTGTACGACAAATGTACAAGGATTTATACACACCACTATATTCTTTGAGGAGAATCATGAAAAGTCTGCAGTTCGGCCTCTATCCATTTTTCGCGGTTTTTGCACGAAATATCGTTGCCTCGATGAACAGCAGACGGCTGTTTATTGAACAGGAAAAGAAGTAAAAAAAAAGTTAAAACGCCCACCACGCCTTGACATCGATACTCGCGGATGCTGTTTTATTGGTATCATCATAGGCTTTTACCATAATCGTATATTTATGGGGAAACAACAATGGTTTTTTAAAGAGTTTCATTGGTGTCGTCCAATTATATGGTGCGTTTGTCAGGGTCGCGACAAGATTGCTGTTCAGGTAGAATTCGACCTTTATGATCTTAGAGTCGTCCTTAGCGTACGCGCTAATCGTTGCCCTTCCAATAAGCCATGTATTCCTAAGGAGAGACTTTTTATACAAGAATTGTAAAAAGAGATTTCCGCGGAGATAGATTTTCCCTTTCTGGGGTGACAGGATCCCGACCTCAGGCGGGAGGTTCCTTTCACCTTTCACGACATAGGTGGCATTCACCGCATCAGCATAATGCGCGGTAAATGGGTTCTCATCAGTTCGTGTATCTGAATAGGCTGTATGACCCGTTATGTTAAAAACAACGGCAATGACCTTGAGATTCTCGAAATCAAGGCTTCCTACGGACCAATTCGCTGGAAACGTCGCGTTACCTTTCGCTGAGACATTGACATCTCTATTTATCATAAAATCAACAAACGCATTTCGATATTTCAGTCCGTTATAATCGTTATACTTTGAGGAGATGATCTCAAGGAGATACACTCGTAGCATCCCAGAGTAGGTTTGCGATTCATTATTTTCGACAAACGCATTTGTAAGAATTGTATTCGTGGTGTTCTTATATTCGGCGGTCACGGTCACCCGGATTTGTGGAACAGTCCGTGCCTTTGCATCCAGTATCGCATTTGTGTAGTTCGATTCCGGGTTCAGACCACCAAGAATCACTTTATATCCCCCATCAACATACACAGTTGGATCACCAGACCGATTGTAGACCGTTGTAAGATAATCCATCGCTTTATCATTTTCAATCACCATGCTGACGTAATAAAACAGATTTTGATATGAGGGAGAGGACTGCAATTTTTCCAAGATTGCGCCGACGTTAGGACAATAATGACAGGTAACTGAGGTTGATTCCTCGATAAACACCTGATGGGTAAAGGTTTCATTCCCACTATGGTTCCCGTCGCCGCCTATTGGTTGGACCGTGATTATGTAGTACTTACTTCCGTCTACGGATGGGTCACCGACGGGTCCGTTCCCTGCGGCATCGTCCACAGTCACATAATAGTAATAGTTTTCCTTTGCAGATAGTGGAATTGATATGGATACACTCCCAGTTAAAATAGAAACAGAATTCCATGTTGATGCATTCGCCGCTTTATAGTAGAGGGTCGCTTGCGTCACTCCTACATTATCAGAGAATGATGCGGAAATGGTGACGGTTTGACCGGCGATAACGGTCACATTTCCTGTCACAAACGTAATCGTTGGTGGCTGGGTATCATTTTCGTTTTGCCCGTGGTCATTATCATTACCGTTATTTGTTCCACCGCCGGTGAAAAAGATGATGTACGCTGATGCGCCGAGCAGGAGCGCTACAATGACGATAACCGCAAGTTTCCCGATAAGTCTCATATCTAGTAATTAATATACTCGTGTGTTATATTTAAATTTACTGATACGTATTTATCAGGAGAAAACAGAAGAAAAAGAGCGCTGGAGTCCCTCTAGAAAGGGAAGGAATCCAACATTGTTAAGTGGTCGTCTCTTAGATTATGACAAGTTTCCGTAAGATAACCAGGACAATGATGATCACCAGAATGATTACGACGAGGAGGATGAGAAGCCAGGGGATCTCGAGTGTCGGTTTCTTTTCCAAGGTAATCGTATAGGCTGCGGTGGAGGTCAGGGTGTTTCCTTCGTCATCCTGCACGGTCAGACTAAGGGTGTAGGCTCCCTCAGCGAGCTTTTGGCTGGGAGTAAGGACAAATGTTTTATGGTCTGTGGTCGTAATTTGTGTGAGGATGTTTTGGTTGTTGAGGCTAGCAAGAAGCAGGGTCACTTCTTCAAAATAGGTCATTGTGATGGTTGGCCTGGTGATGTTAAAGATGGTTCCAGCTGGGGGGGTAAATGTTGGGGCGAAGATAGTCCCATTCGGCGGGTTGATGACTGGAGGGAGTGCGGTATAGCTGTAGATGAAGAGATATTGGACGGCAGGGTCATCAAGGACATAGATAAAGCCGTCTTCACGCCAGATGAGATGTGTTGGGATAACCCGGTTATTTGTTGTTTTCACGGTAAGGGTGAAATTCGGATAAAGCTCTGGCGGGTAGGAATCAGTCATCTTGAGGTACGCCCAGCCTGATTTTTGGACGTTGGTGACAAGAATGATTTCTCCTGCTTGTGTATCAATCCATGTTTCTGCTACGGTGAGGGGGACATAGGTGAGAAGCACCGACATATTTACATCAGTGTCCCAGAAGAACTCAGGGATATCATCGTTCCCTGTGGAGAGAAGGAACGATGCGCTCCCGTTGATGTTCGCAAAGCGGACAAAGGTGAACAGGTAGTTTGGATCAATGAAGGTATCAACGATGCCGTCGCCGTTCGTATCGGTCGCGTAGAACGGTGTGGTGAAATTGAGCCCGAAATAAGCCTTGAGGAAATCCAATGCTTCTTGTGACGCATAAATAATCGGGAGTGGTTTGATCGTGACGTTTGCGGTATCATCATCGGTTGCGCTGCCATTGTCTTTGACCTGGAGTTTCACAGTATAAGTGCCTGCTTGGGTGTATACATGGGTTGCAGTTGGACTGGTTAACCAGTCAGTGTCGTAGGTCCCGTCATTGGTCCAATCCCATTTATAACCGGTAATTGTACCATCAGAATCAGAGCTTTTTGAGGCATTAAACGTAATTGTAGCATTCACATAACCGGTATAGGGACCATCAGCATCAGCGGTTGGTGCTTTATTTCCAGTACTTGGACCCGGCCCAGGACCCGGCCCAGCAGGACTAGGGCCACTACTTTCAGCACCAGTCGTGAAATGCCAAATCGGCCCAGCGGTGACTGCACCGTGCTCATCGGTTGCGACGATCTTCCAGTAGTATGTTGAGCTCCAATCTAATGTAGTTGTAAGATTATAGGTAACATTGATTTCATTGGATATTTTATATCCAATGATATATGAACTATTGAATGTACTATTACCTTTTCGGAGATAGACTGTATAGTTCACGGTATCTGTATTGGGATCTCCCGCTTTCCAACTAAAGGAAGCAGGTCTTTCTCCTGTATTGGTGGTTGATCCATTTGTCGGGGTTGGAGTATGCGGTGTCGTTGGAGGCGTATTATTATAGAAACAACATGTATCATTTTCTATTGGAGCGGTTTCAATATTGCCTGCATTATCTGTTGCTCTACTGTAGAATCGATAATGACTTGTTATATTTGGAAAAGTAAAACTCCAAGACCACGGTGCTGCAGTATCAGTACCAAACGTCCATGGTCCTTCCCAGGTAATGTTATCTGAACTATTATAATAATGGAGAGTAACTGAATATACTCCACTTAATGCATCTGAAGCGTTTCCATGAATCGTAAGAGGCGTATTATTCTGCCAGTAATCACTTAGTACTGTAATATTTGATGTGGGCACAGTATTATCAATACTTTTTGTGGCACTTGTTGTTGGGTATGAAGCAAGGTTTATTGAAACATTATCTTTACCCCAAATCTTTACGGTAAATGCCCCGTTATCATCAGAACCCGAAGGAATCGTCCAATCCTTATACCAGTGGGTATTATTTGTTCTTGACATCGTAGTATTATACAAATCACCATTTCCAGCAGTTGAAATGTTAATAGTAACAGTGGTCTCATCAATACCTGAACCAGATTCAGTAAAGTTCGCCCAAATCTTCAATACGGTTCCAGCCTTAAAGTACGTCGCAGAGCGGTTATACGCTATCGCACAGGTTGGAACGGTATTATCAATCTTCTTTGTCGCACTGGTCGTTGGATATGTACCAAGAAGATTCGATGCATTATCCCTTGCATAAATCTTTACCGTGAATGCACCGTCTTCATCAGTACCAGACGGAATTGTCCAATCCTTATACCAACGAGTATTATTAGACCGAGACATCGTAGTATTTGCTAAATCACCATCACCAGCTGTAGAAATATTAATGATAACCGTTGACTCAGAAATACCAGAACCAGACTCAGAAAAGTTCGCCCAAATCTTCAATACGGTTCCAGCCTTAAAGTACGTCGCAGAGCGGTTATACGCTATCGCACAGGTTGGAACGGTATTATCAATCTTCTTCGTACTACTTGTTGTTGGATAGGGGTCAGGATAATTTGTCGCGTTATCCTGAGCATAAACATTTACTGTAAATGTCCCATCATCATCAGAACCAGAAGGAATCGTCCAACTATAGTAATAATGGGTGTTATCTGTCTTAATCATGGTCGTGTTCGCAAGATCACCATTCCCTGCTGTGGCGATGTTAATTGTTACAACTTCGTTCATACCAGAAAGAGTTTCGGTGAAATTCGCGTAAATCTTGAGTGCCTCACCAGCTTTAAAGTAAGTACGTGTATTGTTGTAAGCTATTGCACAATTAGGTTTTGTGTTATCAATACCTTTTGTGACACTTGTTGTCGGATAGGGACTTAGGTAGTTGGTTGCATTATCCTGAGCATAAATCTTCACGGTAAATGCACCGTTCTCATCTGTCCCTGAAGGAATCGTCCAGCTATAATACCAGCGAGTGTTATTTGTTTTTGACATAGTGAGATTTGAAAGGTCTCCATCACCCATTGTTGAAATATTAATTGTCACTGTTGTCTCCTTTATACCAGAAAGAGTTTCGGTGAAATTCGCGTAAATCTTAAGTTTCTCACCGGCTTTAAAGTAAGAACGAGTGTTGTTATAAGCAATACTACTGGTAGGTGCCGTGGTATCATAGCCACATTGAGTATCATTTGCTACAGGAGCTACTTCGTAGTTACTCGCATTATCAGTAGCCCTGCTATAAAATCGATAGTATCCATTTCCACTTGGAAAATTAAAGTGCCAAGATATGCCTAGCCACGGAGTAGTATTGATCCCAAAAGCGGTCGGTCCGGAAAAAGTTGCATTATTAGTGCTATAATAATAGTATAATGTGACGTTTTTCAATCCATTGGCTCCTTGATCAACAGCAGTCACGTTAAGATGAAGAGGTGATGTTTTGTGCCAATAGGTCGAAATGGCGTTGACAGAGGATATAGGGACATCATCTACCAAATTGACTTGTGTTTCACCACCAGGAGCGTAAGCTGAGCTTTGCGTTGTATTGACATAGGTATTGCCATGTTGAACAAAAAAATAAACTTTATCACCTGCATCTCCCCCCTCACTTGTTACGTTAGAAAGGTTATAGAAACCGTTAATGACAGGGGTATAAAAAAATGTTTTAGTTCCATCATGAGCATCAATGATTGTTAGATTAATTCTTACTCCATCTGATAAATTAGCACCACTTGCATCTTTTGCAGAACCGTAAAAATGATGAGGTAATGTCGGCGGAGCAGGTACAATGGTTACAATCAACAATAACGTAGAAATCATCAGTAGTAAAACAATGATTCCTTGCATCATCTTTGATTTTTTCATGGTTTGTTCCCTCTAAGTTTCTTTTTATAAACAACCAAAAACAATACAACTAGTATAATAATCACAATAAAAATAAGATAAAATGAAGAGTAAGCTATTCCTGTTGTTGGTACCTTATTATTAGTTACTACAGAATTTTCTGTTGAGTAATAAATATATTCAAATGTACCATCGTTATTAGTATCTACATAGTACGATCCAGATGTTTCACCTTTTTGAAGGGTTGTATTAAGACCGCTGGTCGTATTAAAATATTTGTCAGGTTGTCCATCTTTATTGATATCAACAAAGAAAAAAGTGATATTGTTATATATGATTTTAACAACATCTGCGCTATTCAAGGGATCTGAGCCTAGTCTTTTTTCTTCGATATCTGTTAGTCCATCGTTGTCGTCATCAGGGTCAATGATATTAGGTATCATATCTCCATCGGAATCAATAGGATAATCATGTGGATCTGTGGCATTCGTTCCATAAGTTTTTTCCTCATCATCGCTCCAGCCGTCACCATCTGAATCATTCGTAATTGAAACCAGAGTAGAATCATTATCAACTAGACTATGATTGTCAGTAACAGTTAAAATAAGCGTATACACACCTGCTTTTTTATAGATATGTGTCACTAATTTTCCGTTACCTGTTGTGCCATCGCCAAAGCTCCATGTGTAAGAAATAATTTTGCCATCTGAATCATTACTTTTTGAGGCATTAAAAAGAAGTGTTCTGTTCATTGCCCCAAAATAAAGACCACCTGCATCAGCATGAGGCTTTTGATGAGTATTATTAGTTCCTCCTCCATGGTTTCCACCGGCACCACCGTTGCCTCCATTCCCAGTATTACCCCCCATATCAACTGTTAAATCCAGCCGTGTTTCTCCACCATTAATAAATGTCATTGATTGAGGTACCTTTATTTCACCGATATAAAAAACAATAGTTTTTCCACTGTTATCATTTTCTGGATCCTCAACAAAAAAAGGTGGATGCGTTGATTGATACGTCTCATTGAATCCATAAAAACAATTCATGACTGTGGTATGATACGTTTCATTATCGACGATAGCTGTTATGATTGCTCCATCAGGAACATTTTGTCCATTTGTTGTCTTAGCAGTGCCCCAGAATCCATGAGGTAAACCAGGAAACGGCGGCATATCAGCAGTAACAGCAATATGATGTAATGATAGAACTAATAGGAATATTATTACCGCTATACTTGTCTTTTTATACACGTTTTGTTTTCTTCCAGGATTCATTTCATAACCCTCAAGCCAATACAAGTGATTTGAAGGAAAAGAGGGTATGATTAGCTTTCAGCTAATGTATAATACCCTGTATTCGAAGTCTTTAGGTATAGCCAGAAGCCGTCTCCAGGTCGCATCTTTGTTGTTGAACTACCGTAGATATTGACAAATCCACCAGAGCTTGTATATTTATACAGAATCTCACCAGTGCTCGCTAGAACATCAGTTAGCGAAGAGAGACCACCTGTGGTATTTGCTGTTTGGTTATAGGTTGCCCAGGACCCAATCATGTTCCATCGATGTCCTGTGAGTTGAACGATTGGCGCAGGGTTTATCCCGTGGAGTACTGTTGAGTAGTTCCCAAGTAATACATCTGAGGCGTTGAGGTTTATCCAGTATGCTTTGCCAGGCTCAATTGCTGATAACGTACCTGATTGAGTTCGTACTGAATAGTATTTCCAGCTATCTGCACTTGCATTATACCACCAAATAGCAGTGGTTCTATTAGCATTTGACCAAACACTACCTAGTAACGTAGGAATACTAATGCTTGATATATCCGCAGGTATGGAAAACATATTCCAACCAGTGTTTAAAGCGATTCTGTAGGTGTTTATAGTAACTGTTCCAGTGGTAATTAGATTTCCTGCGAGGTCAGCAATACCATCTCCTACGATGCTTACTGTTGATCCATCTCCATCTAGTTTCGCACTCAGTTTTAAGGTGACTCGACTTCCACTTGAGCTTTGAATAGCTGAGACGGTGACCCCCGCTGTGCTGATGTCAAAATCAGTTGTTGCTGCTGTCGTCCAATCCATGGTTGTTTCGCTGAAGAACACATCAATATACGTCTGAGTATTGCCGTTGTAATCTGCATCAAAGACCGCATAACTTAGTGTTGGGGCAGTATTATCGATTATCTTCGTGCTACTGGTGGTTGGATACGGTGTTAAGTAGAGGGTTGCGTTATCTTGTGCATAGATTCTGACGGTAAACGTTCCCTCATTATTAGAACCAGAGGGAATCGTCCAACTGTAGTAATAGTGCGTGGCATCAGATTTCGTCATCGTCGTGTTGCTGAGGTTTCCACTTCCAGCAAGCGTGTTAATCCTAATTTTTACTGTTGCATCGTTCATGCCTGATTCTGTTTCAGTGAAATTCGCATAAATTTTGAGTGCAGTTCCTGCCTTGAAATAGGTATTTGAACGATTGTATGCAATTGTACACGTTGGGGCAGTGTTATCGATCTTTCGTGTATTACTCGTTGTTGGGTACGGACTGAGGTTGTTGCTTATGTTATCTTGTGCGTAGACGCGTACAGTGAATGTGCCACTATTTATGGAACCAGTCGGAATCGTCCACCCATAGTAATAACGTGTGTTATTTATCTTTGTCATAGTTGTATTACTTAGGTTTCCATTCCCCGCGGTTGTATTAATGCGAATGGTCACACTTGCATTATTCATCCCAGAGCCGCTTTCCGTAAAGTTCGCATATATCTTAAGAGCTTCCCCTCCCTTGAAAAAGGTACGGCTGTTGTTATATGCAATTGTACACGTTGGTGGTGTGTTATCAATCTTTCGTGTATTACTCATTGTTGGGTACGGACTAAGGTTGTTGCTTACGTTATCTTGTGCGTAGACGCGTACAGTGAATGTGCCACTATTTATAGAGCCAGATGGAATCGTCCACCCATAGTAATAACGTGTGTTATTTATCTTTGTCATAGTCGTGTTACTCAGATTTCCATCTCCTGCAGCTGTATTAATCCGAATCGTCACACTAGCATTATTCATCCCAGAGCCACTTTCCGTGAAATTCGCGTAAATCTTTAATGCTGTACCAGATTTAAAGTAGGTTGCAGAACGATTATAGGCAATACTACATGTTGGAGCGGTATTATCGATCTTCTTAGCATTATTTGTTGTCGGATAGGGATTCAACAGATTTGTCGCATTATCTTGCGCATAGATTTTTACTGTGAATATACCATCATTTAAACCAGAAGGAACCTGCCAGTTCTTGTACCAATGCAAATTATCAATCTGTGTCATCGAGGTATTATGCGTATCATTAATCAACCCCTGAGTTGAGATATTCATCATCACCGTCGACGGGTTAATACCAGAGGTTGCTTCAGTGAAGTTCGCCCATATTTTCAACGCAGTACCGGCCTTAAAGTATGTTGCAGATCGGTTATATGCAATATTACATATCGGTCCGGTAGTATCTTTCGTCGTACTCACCAAAGAAGACCACACCCCACAATTACTCGCATTATCCACTGCAAGAGCCCTGATATACACAGTCGTACCCTCAGTCGTATTCGCAATCAACCAAGTAGCAGAAACAACCGTATAACTCACATTCGTAAGCCACGCAGTCCACGTACCACCAGTACCATTCCGATGCTGCACCGTCCAAGAAGCAACACCAGACGTCGCCTCAACACCTTTTGCCCACTGAACCAAGAAATTCGCATTCTTATACGTCGACAACGCAGTCACCGTCACCGTAGGAACAACCATATCTTTCGTCGTACTCACCAAAGAAGACCACACCCCACAATTACTCGCATTATCCACTGCAAGAGCCCTGAAATACACAGTCGTACCCTCAGTCGTATTCGCAATCAACCAAGTAGCAGAAACAACCGTATAACTCACATTCGTAAGCCACGCAGTCCACGTACCACCAGTACCATTCCGATGCTGCACCGTCCAAGAA
>Ga0315279_10007983_pt1 | contig 12939 bp, 14 predicted proteins | sample YL17G06_20_MG_FD_203694 | JGI IMG/M metagenome (GOLD analysis project Ga0315279, IMG submission 203694) | Sediment microbial communities from Yellowstone Lake, YNP, Wyoming, USA - YL17G06_20 | ecosystem: Environmental > Aquatic > Freshwater > Lake > Sediment | place: USA: Wyoming | collected... | reverse complement strand
TCGGAAGTGTTACCGGATATATCCATTTCCCCTTGCCGCCTCGTTTGCGATGCTCATCTTCGGTGCTGCCGCAGGCGCATGCCAGGTCGTATTGCGCATCTGTGCTGAGTATCTCCAGCTTCTTATGTGTATCCGGCCTGCAAACAACCCCAACCATAATCCTTTGCCTCAAGCTGTTTCGCCGTCACGCTTGCCCTGAGCTTGCCGAAGGGGCGGCGCAATACGCACAACGATATACGAATTACAAACGATGGACTATATTTTATCACTACTTTTTTAGCTCCGAAACCAATTCAAGTTTTTTAAGCACCTCCGCATACTTGGTCAAAACAAGATAGTTCCGAAGCGAATAGCCGCAGCATTTGAGTGCCTCCTCCGAGTAGTCATCCTGATATTTCTTCGGGTTACTCGGATGAATCCCGTCTCTCGCCAGAAGCGTCGGAACATCATAATCTTTATATTGCGAAAACTTATCCATTGCACCATTCCAGTCTTCGGGCCTGCGTTTGAGAATCTCCGAATGAAAATCAATAATCGGCACCTTCATCTGCTTGGCTATCTTCCGCACCGCCTCCGCATAAACCACCGCCTTGTCAGAAAATTCATCCCGAGGCGGAATTGTACTCAATATTACCACCGTTCCATTATCAAGGCACTTTTGTACAACCTGTCGCATTTCCTCTATATATTCTTTTAGCTCAACAGAGTGCAGGTCATTTGTGCCAAACATAATCAGCGCCGCCTCCGGGTTCAGCTTCCGCAGCCACTTATCGATATTCTCCTGCGCCCACCGAATCGTCTGTCCGCCTTCGTTGCCGAACTCCGCACCTTTCCAGTCCTGCCAGCACTCTTTCTTCATATACCCGTTCACGAGCTTGTATGCCTCCTTCATCTCTGGTGAAGCGTTTTTGCGAGAATACGATAGCGGCGTCCAGAAGGCCAGCGTCACCGTAATTGAGTCTCCAAAATGTGCAAATGTTCCTCTCCGGCCGGTAAATTTCTTGTGCACCTCGGCCATTGGCTTAACCCAGTATTGTTCCTTCGATTTACTCTCGTTGGGTTCCGAACCACCAGCCGGTAACGCAAATGCCAAAACCAGCCACAAGGTCACGACACTTTGAATCTCTTTCATCTTCACTCCCTCACCCGCCTTAAGCCAAGTCCACTAACTACTACCAACTATCGACCAACGACCAACGGCTAACACGAACTACGAACTTCCTCAAAAAACGGCGTCCTCTTTTGCTCTACACAAGTGGCAGCATACAGGTACATCGCAGCCGACCAGCTTTGCCAATCCTCGCCCTGCGGACTGCCATCCTGTGCCCGCAGCCATTCATTAAATCCGAATTCCACCTTCGCCTCGCGGGCCGGGCGAACAAGTTCCGTAAGTGCAATAAGTTTTTTCTCGGCAAGCGCATACTTTTCCGCTGCCACCAGCGCCGCAACATAAAACCCGCAGACAAAAGGCCAGACTCCGCCGTTGTGGTACTCACCCGGCTGGTTGTATCGCCTGTATCGCGTCATCCAGTCAGGGTCGTCAGGTTTTACATAAGGGAAAAAATTGGGCGGCAATTTGACAGCCAGGTCTTCATTTTTTCTCATTGCCTCACATTCTGTTTCTATCCACGAAGTAAGCCGCCTCGCTCTTGAAGGTGAGGCAATCCCCGTAAGAATCGCCAGAGAGTTTCCCAACAGGTCAAACCGTTCGCTCCTGTGTACCTTGTAGGACCACATCGCATAATAGGGCTTATTCCTCAGAACCAATCCCTCATGCACGTGCCGCTGCTGCCTCTCTCCTTTCACGGTGAATCGGTCCATTGCCTCGCGTAACTCCGCCGCACGCTCATGCTGGCCAAAAAGCCGCAGATATGTATATACTATGGTATTTACGTATAACCCATATCCCACCACCCATTGCTCGTCACGCCAGTCACTGGTGGGCAACTGCGCAACAGTAACACGGTTCGTAGGACTCTGGTATTCCATCCACCTCATTGCTTTCTGCACCGCATCCTCAAGAAAATCCTGCTCGCCTGTTACCTGTCGAAAGATGCCAACTGCCATCAGGAATAATGGCGTGCAATCGCTCGAACCCCGGTCCTCCGTGTCGTGAACCAGTGACGGAATGTGTCCCAGCCGGCTCTGGTTCCGAGCCAGCACCTCAAGTGCCCGGCGCAGAGATTTGACCAGCTTCTCATTACCAGAAACCAGCACCCCCAGCGATGAAATCATCAAATCCCGAGTGTATGGCTCAGGATAACCCCACCCCGCAGCCCTCGGCAAACCGCGATATGGACCGTGGGCGTTATGCAGCAATACCTCTATGGCGGTTTCCTTTGCCCGGTCAATTAAACGGCTGTCTCGCTTGTTCATCCTATGAAATGCCCAATCGGTTTGAAACCAGCTCGATAAACTTTTTGGCTATAATACGATAGTCATAATTCTCTACGGCGCGTTTTCTCCCTGCTTCGCCCATCTTCTTCCTCAGTTCAGGGTTCTGCATCAGCTCCATAAGGTACTTTGCGATATCGTGCACGCTTGCGCGATAGTCAACAGTTCGCGGCCTCTTGAACACAACTCGCTGTGCCCCCTCATCCCCGGATTCGTCAGCCACCGTCGCCTCTCTCAATCGTACCTCTTGAGCAACACCGGCCAGAAACGCATTCTGACCGTGCACCATCGTATCCAGCATCCCCATCGCCTTGATACCTATCACCGGCCTGCCGCACGCTCCGGCCTCAACCTGAACCATCCCGAATCCTTCCAGCCGCGATGGTGCTGCATATATATCGCAGGCCGCCAGAAAATATGGCATAAAATTCCGCGAGATTACATTCGTAGTATAGACAACGTTCTTATCGATACCCAAATGTGCGGCCAATTGCAGGTCCATCAGGTTTTGCTGCTCCGTTCTGGGCTGAGGCCAGACCTTGCAGACATATTTCCAATCAGGCGCCTTCGTATCGATAATCGCCAGCGCCTGCATAACCTCCTGCGCACCCTTGCTGGCCGCATCGCCCCCAATAGTAAGAATCATTATCTGGTCCGGCGCAACCCCCAGCGCCTCTCGGACTGCAGCCACCTTCGGGTCGCTTTTGTCACGCGGGATAAACGAATCCGTATCGCATCCTACCGGCAGCACCTCGATGTTATTGCCGCTCAGGCCGTCTCTTACGTAAACGCTCTTGACCCACTTCGAAGTCACCAGGATAAGAGGCAGAGCTTCGAGCACCTCATGGTAGTTTGCCATATAGCCGTCCGCCACCAGCCAGGGAACAGATTGAACACCATATCGCTGCGGATGAAGCACCAGGTCGGGCGTATGTCCCCAGTACCCAACTCCGACCACAAGGTCCGGCTCAAACCACCGGTAATACCACTCTTTTTCCTGCCCGGACTCGAAGTGCACCGAATACACTTCGACCCCAAGCTCCTCTAATCCCCTGTGAAGCAAATTCCCCTGCGTGGCCAATCCCGCCGGCGATGGCGGATAATCATATAACAATAATACTTTCATATTTCCTTACTCCTGTTTCTCAAACGCCTTTCCACATCGTCCCCGGATTTGAAGCACCAGAATGCCTCCTGGCGCCCCGCAGCCCTTGCCTCGAAACTATCAGACCCAAAACCATAAATCTTTGTAATAGTATGATATTTCTTTCGCCAGATGTCATCAGATAGTTTCACACTTAAATCCGCTTCCCGGATTGGCTCGGGCAGTTTCTTGCCGCCGCCGTCCTCGTAAGCAAACATCCACATCTGCTTGGCTGACAGCTTCCCACTCTTCCATAATTTGCAGACCGCCTTCGCCGTTTCCTCGTGCCTCCTATGCCGCGTATATTCTCCATAAGGGCTGTGAGTAATAACAAGGTCAAACCTTTCGCAAGATAGTAACGACATTATAGTATCCCCAACTTCATCTTCAAGCAACGGCAATTGCTCAGGACTATCATCGAGGTCGCCCATCTCTCCGCGAGATTGCAGATATTCGAGAGCATTGAAAAACCTCCCCGCTCTGTCTCGGTCGCTTTTCCTGCAAAGCGCCACTATTGTCCATCTAACTTCAGGGTGCATTAATATAGTTCCGCCGGCCCACAGCGTTTCATCATCAGGATGCGCCACAATCACCGCACAATTGCCGAAGTCAAATGTTTTGTCAGATGCCTTTCGTTCGCCCATATCTTATCAAAAAAATATTTAACCCCGCAATTTATTGCGGGGTTATTTTCTAACTTTTGAGCAGAAACTCAACCAGCTCGTTTATCTTTGCCGTCGCAAGGCCGATGCAGGAGTCCGCCGCCCCATAGTACATAAAAATTGTCTCGCCTTTTTTGACCCACCCGCACGGAAACACCACATCATCCACATCGCCCTCTCGCTCATAATGTGCCTTAGGTCCAAAAACCCACTCCTCGGACCGCCGAATCACTCGTCTCGGCTCCTCAAGGTCAAGTAGCGCAAGCCCCAATCTATAAATTGAACCTGAGGCCGTTGTCCGCACCCCGTGGTATAGAATCAGCCATCCCTCTGGCGTCTCCATTGGCGGCGCAGACAGCCCGATTTTATTCGCATCCCACCAGCCGCCTTCCCGCGAACGAATCACCTCCTGATGGTCGCCCCAGTGCTTCAGGTCCGGCGAAAACGATATCCATATATTTGCCGGCGTTCCGGGCCATTTTGCCACCGGACGGTGAAACATCGCCCACCGCCCGCCAAACCGAACCGGAAAAATCGCCGCATCCTTATCTTCCGGCGGCATAACAGGCCCCAAACGCACAAAATTTCTGAAATCAGTCGTCGTCGCCAGCGATACCAGCGGCCCGCCCCTTGAAAATGCTGTATATGCTATCGCCCACTTCTGCAATTCTTCCAGCCGCGTCACCCGCGGGTCCTCAATGCCCCATATCTCCTCTGGATGTCTTTCCGGCTCAGGCACCAGCGTTGGCTCCGCGTCAATCTCCCACTCATGTACTCCGTCATCGCTTCGCGCAGCCGTCAAATGCGAAATTCCCCTGAAATCCTCCACACGGACCAATAGCAGTGTCTTCCCGTTCACTATCGCAGCAGCAGCATTAAAAACCGAATTGGCAGGATATGGCCAATCCTTCACCGACAGAATAGGATTGCCGGGATGTCTGCAAAATAGCTCACGTCTTTCCCTGTTGCGCATACGTTTCCCTCTTATACCGATATATTTAGCCCGCAGCCTGTTCTGGGCGCAGCCGAAGGAGCGGGAATCTACAAATCGTTAATCATCACTTGTCCGCCATCCGTGTGGCGGAATCGTAAATCGCAAATCTTTCAACCCTGCCCTATAAACTCCATCAGCCCTTTCCTCGTCAGCATCACCGCAATCGCAGCCAACAAAAGACTCATTATCTTGGAAAGCGCCTTCGAGCCTGCCTTGCCGAGCACCTTTAGCAGCACAGAAGATGATCTTAAAATCACACCGGCTAACACAATATTTACCAGCACTGATACCAGAGTAGCAAGTAATCCGTATTGTGATATTATAACCATCGAGGTCGTTAGAACCGCCGGCCCGACAATTAACGGTGTCCCCAGCGGAACCGCCCCAAGCTCCTCGCTCGGTATCCGCCGCTCCTTAACCGGGTTTATAATATCCGTTATCGCAAGGCAGAAAAGTATCGCCCCGCCTGCAATCATAAAGTCCCCCATTTTAATACCCAAAACATTAAACACTGCCTTGCCCAGAAATATAAAGCCGACCGCTATACACAACGCAGTAACCACGGATTGAGCGATAATCTTTGCCTTCGCCTTTTCCTCCATTCCCGCCGTCAGTGAAACAAAAACAGGCAGCGCCCCCACTGCGTCAACGGCGACGAATATCGGAATAAAAGATAATAAAATATTCCTGACCATATCTGCCCCTTCTTTTGCTAAATCAATCTCGACCAGTGCTCGCTATCGACGCCGACCGCCTTTAGAAACTTCTGCTCGACCAGTTTCTCCAAATTCACTCGTTCCGTCAATGTTCCCGTCCGCAGCGGAATCTGTCCGCCGGCGTAAGTCTGATGGCCTCCCCCCGTCCCTCTCCTGGCAACAATCTGCCTCATTACCTCATCTGCTCTTTTGCCCTCTTCCGATGTCCGAATAGAGACTAATAGCTTATCCCCAAAGAATCCGCTGCACATCGCCCACCACACTTCTTCATCTCGCTCTAAAAGGTCTGCCACTTCGCCTATCATATCCGGGTTCTCTGTGTCTCCTAATCCCGTAATAATGCATTTCCCATAGACACGGGCATTCTTAAGCGCTTCCGCCAGCATCGCAAAATATCCCCGCTCCACGCTGCCCCGCTGAATCTCGCCTAACATCCTCTTATTTGCCAATGGAAACAGTATCCCCATCGCCCTGATATCCGCCCGCGACCCCTCTCTTCCAAGCTCCTGCGTATCCGACCGTATCCCGTATAGCAAAGCCGTGGCCAACGGCATATCAGGCGTTATCCCCGCCTCGACAAGATATTCACACAATATCGTCGCCGTAGCGCCGTACCCTCTGCGGATATCAATAAGCTGCGAGCTCCTTGTAGCTCGTCGCAGAGCGTGGTGGTCCACCACGATATTGGATGATATATTCGCCGGCAGACAATTGTTGCCCGTGCCTGGCTGCGTATCAACCATTGCCACTAAATCGAACTTTTCAAACTCAATCTCGCTGCAGGGCCGCAGGTTCAGCCCAAGATATCGCACTAATGCCCTGTTTTCTCCGCGTCCTACCGTCCCGCCGTGTGTTATCGAACATTGAACGTTGCCTAAGCTATTCGCCAGTTTCCGTAATGCTACCGCCGCCGCAATCGAGTCCGGGTCCGGGTTATCCTGCATAATTATTAGCAGGTTGCTCTTACCTTCCAGAAGCTCACCGAGCTTCTTGACCCTCAATCGTGTTTTAACGCCACGCTTCATAGACTTCTATTTTGAAATTCTAACTTCTTACTTCTCTTTTCGTCCTTTGTCCTTTGGATTAGGATACTCTCAACCCGCCCATAAATCAAGTGCAACTTCCGCCCCCATACCCGCGTCATAGCGAGGAGTCCCGCACCAATTGTTCGCTCAAGATAGAAACTATGTGGGTCTGATGCAAGAAACTCCCTCGACAGTTCAATTGGTGCGGGACGATGTGACAATCTATATTCGACATTCGACATTGGATATTCCCTCCCTTCCACCGTTTCACCATCCTATTGTCCCATCGCCGGACCGTTCCACCGATTCACTCCATAAGCGCATTCACGCACCACGCACTGCTCACTACGCACAACGATTTGCGTAATCTGTGTTTATCGGCGGCTCTTTATTTTATTCTGTGTTTTTAGACTTCGGCGAGCTGAGTTGAGCCGTGCCTCCTGTCGTAAGCCAGGTCGAACGATTTCGTGGCTATTTTTTTTCTGCGGCAGTTTTTACTCTTATTTAATCGGTGTTCATCAGTGTTAATCCGGTGTCTAACTTCTCTGTGGCCTTGAAAAATCCTGGTTAAGATTTTAATTTGCCCCCCAATCGCATATAATACTATTGCGTGTGCGATTACTTATAGGCTCAAAAATATGAAGCCAATCCCGGAAAAACTCAGTGATGCAGAGCTTCTCGCCCACTACAGCAGGGGCGATGAGGCGGCATTTCGTGAAATCGTAAGTCGCTACAAAAACAGTCTTTACGCATTCCTGCGGCAGTTTCTAAACCGCCAGGATTTGGTCGAGGATGTCTTTCAGGAGACCTTTTTGCAGTTATTTACCAGCCGGGAAAGTTTTGATGATACCCGGCCGTTACACCCCTGGCTGTTCACAATCGCCGCCAATAAAGCAAAGGATGCCCTCCGCAAATGGCAGCGGACATCCGCCATCCCCATAGGCACCTTAGCGGAGTCGGAGGAAATGTCGTTTGATGATATGCTGAACACCATTAGTGCTGATACCACAATGCCTTACAAAGAGCTGGAAAAAGGCGAAACCGCCATGCAGGTAGGACGGATTATAGCGAATATGCCGGACAACCTGCGGGAAATTTTGATTTTGGCCTATTTCGACAAATTTTCTTACAAACAAATGGCCCAGATGTTAAGTATACCTATCGGAACGGTGAAAAGCCGGCTGCACACAGCCGTTGCTCGCTTCGCAAAAGATTGGAAAGCATCGATTGGGAGTAAAAAAAGCTAAATGAGTTCTCTAAACAACGAGCAGAAACAATTAGTATTTGATTACTGCTTAGGTCTAACATCTGAAAAAGAATCCGCCGAAGCCAAGGCCTTAATCTCCTCTAACGAAGAGGCCGCCCAAATTCACTCAAAGATTCTCTCTGCCATCGCACCGCTCGATAGTCTTGAGATGCAATCCTGCCCGGATGAACTGGCTGAAAGTACTATTTCACGACTTAATAGCGCAGCGGATTCGAGCCAGTTTCGGCTTCAGCAACTACTGGCCGCGGAACAGGGCCGCCCCGTTATTCATAAGGTCCATTTCTGGCATAACCTGACAGAAATGGCAGCGGTAGCCGCGGCGATTATACTTGTCGCGGGGGTTCTGATTCCACCACTGAGCTTTGCCCGTCAAAGATACTGGCAGCAGCGATGCCAGATGCAGCTTAGCAATATATTCCAGGGCATAAAGCGGTACAGTGCCGACTACGAGGGCAAGCTGCCGGTTGTTGCAGTTACGCCGGGCACACCCTGGTACAGGGTGGGCTATCAGGGCAGCGAAGACTACTCCAACACCCGTTCTTTATGGCGTCTGGTAAAAGGCGGCTACGTCAAGAATCCTGCTGATTTTGTTTGTAAGGGCAGAAGTCAGGGCAAAGCACTTCAGTTCGACATGTCACAGGCGCAGAACTTTAACGATTTTCCCGCAAGGAGGTATGTAACATACAGCCCGCGAATAGTGTGTATCAAATTCCAGGAGAAATGTATGACCAGCGGGGAACCTTTGATGGCGGATTCGAATCCTATCTTCGAAAATCTGCCGGAGAGACTATCCTACGAGATTAAACTGCGGCTGAATAATAAACTACTAAGCATCAACAGCATCAACCACAATGGTCGCGGTCAAAATATTTTGTTTGGCGATGGGGCTGTCAGGTTCATAAAAGACCGTCATATAGGCATTGCAGCGGATGATATATTCACGCTGCAGGATATGGGTCGAGGTTTTGAGGTTAAAGGCTGCGAGGTTCCCTCCTGCGAGACGGATGCCTTCCTCGCTCCGTGATTTGTGGTTTGTGAATCGTGAAGTCCGGCGCCGGGTCGACGGATTATGCCAGATCTCGCAGAGGAAGCCTCTGACCCTTTTTATATAGGAATGTATATCCTGTCGGACTCTGTTCTTCCAAGTCCGACAGTTTGTCAAATAGTTCGGGTTTAATTTCTCTAAGTTTGAGAAAGTCTGATTGAGTTTTATACGCACCGCACCAGCATTCCGCTGAACAACCTAATTGCCGTACCGGATTCTCCGGCAAATCGGCCGACCCAATATATTTCTCCACTTGTTTTCTCGTCCACCGGAAAATAGGACTTACCGACAGACATTTGAAACTCGGGTGATACCAGATAGGTAGATATTTGGCCCGTAAATTTGATTCCTCGGCACGGATGCCGTCTATTACAACTTTTCGTCCACCGATTTTAGCCAGGAAATCATGCACCGGCTTGATTTTTAACTCTCTGCAACACCACCTGAATCGGAAGTTTGGTATCCCCCAATCTTCTGCCAAGTCAAAAAAATTCTTTTCCGGTCGCACAATCGATAGTTTAATCCTAAGCTGCCGGCATACTTTTCGAACATATTTCGTAACTTCTGGAAAGCCGACCGTGGTATCGGCATGGATAGCCCTCAATTCGGCTCCAACTTTTTCTGCTTCTCTTTTGGTATATACCAACGCCGCCAAACTATCTTTACCACCGCTTGTTAGTATAAAACATTTAGCCCCATTTAGAATTTTGCGAAGGTCGCTCTTTGGAACACTTACTTCCGGCCGAATCTGGTCGGCCCCTTCTTCGTCAAGCCCGCATACACTCTCTACGGTTCCATTCCTGTTATGAATAACATAAACCGGCTTGACCGTTGGCCCTTTGACCCACCTCGATGCCGCTGTCCCTCTCGCCCCACAAACCGGACAATTAACCCGGACCCCCCTTAAATGATATGGAGACATTAAGCTATGAAGCTTATCCGCCCATTTGGACACATGATTTGGTAGATTGTCCATTACGAATTTTTACCGAATGCTTTTCTCAAGCTACCTTATCGCCAGCTACTACATAGGCGCACCTACAATTTTTTATCGGCTTTTGCGCATCTAATCCTGTAGCCTTTCTGCCTTCCTCGAAAATCCCCCACATATTTACATACCACATCCTAAAGCCAGTTTTCGGTCTTGTTATTATGTGAGACTTTTATCTTCTTTCGATTCTGCACGACTCCATCCGACCCAGCTTATCGATCTCGTCTACAAATTTCTCCCACAAAAGTCTATTCTCCTCGTGTTCTGAGTTCTTTTTGTCCCAAGTGTATAAGTACCAAAACCCGTTGTGCCCAATACTTCTGGTTTTTTTATCGAGCGTTTTTTCTTTCCCACTTGGGATGCATTCAGCAAAAAGCCAAAATTCTCTTCCTTTTAAGTATGGCTTCAATCGTTGACAGTAATTTGTATATTTCTTTGAAATTGAGGTAAGATAAGATTTGCAACTAATTACAGCCACAACTTTTTTTAACTCGATAAACCTGAAATCCATAACGTTATTACTCTCACCGCCTTCTCCATTCCACCTGTCAAAATGGCCCTGCTTGTGTATTATAATGTCACACTCCGGAGAAAGATAAAAACCATCTTCGTCAAGAATTTGTCCCCAGTTTGCGTCCAGATGGTACTGTGAAAGCTTCTCTTTAAGAATATATGCAAGTCTTGCTGCCAGCCGTAGTCCCTTAACAAAATCGAAAACACCTGCACCTTGCATTTTTGCCACTCTAATTTCATTCTCGGAGCGCCAGTCTTCCAGTTCTCTTGCCAGAGCCGAAATCTTCCTCAATTTAAAATGTCGAGCTTGCGCGCCCTTCGACAAAGTTGTTCCCATATTACTTTGCCTCTACACTACAAGTTTTCGGATAAGTTCTCTTTTTGTCAAGCCCCTGCGTTTTGCTTCCTCTTGCAAGCGTTTTTTACCAGTTATGTTCAGTACTAACTCTCCTATTCCAACATTTATATGGAGCGAAACAATGTTTCCCTTGCCAAATACGCTTTCAAATCTCGAACGGAGAACCGCAGTTTTCATTTTGGTTGTACTTGATTCAAAGTATACTACATATTGTTTGATGTTTCGGGAGCTTTTTATGCGTTCGATAATCTTTCCGATTCTTATGCTAGGAAAATCCCTATGAAAAGTTACGATAGCCCTAACGTCCTCAGAGTTTAGCTCGCCCGCTATTACTCGTTTGGCCACGGTCATTTGACTCGATTTCGGAAGTTTGCTGAGACGATACAGAATATCGTAGCTGTCAATCTTGCCTTCTCTTATTAACCTCTTTACTCCTTCCGAACAATTTCGCACAGAAAAAATCTGGCGTAACATCTCATAGGACAAACCAATCCTTTGAGCAACTTTTGGTAGGCTTCCTATCTCCTCCTTAGCTATCTCTATTTTTTCAACAACCTCCAGAGGATTAAGTTTGCGCTTTTTTCTTTTTGTACTCGCTACTAGCGCAGCTAAAGCATCGTCAATTTCATCTTGGCTAGGATTGTGTTCAGACACGGATGTTTTTTTCTTCCGCTTGCTCATAAGTACCCGTTTCTCTTAAGCCAGTGCTCCAACGCTTCAGCGGCGATCTCATCGGGGTTTCTTCGACACGCATCAACCGCTTTCTGCAATCCGTCTCTGAGTCTTGGAGGTAGCGGCACAACAACACTCTTCTCAACTCTCGGCTTCATTGCTTCTTCGACGATTTTTGATGCCGACCACGTCGGATGGTCCTCTCCATATTCCACTAGACGGCCCTTCTGATGCGTGTCAAGCTGGTACTTCTTCATCATTTCAAGCATTTCATCCGCTTTTTCAATATTACCCTGTGCAGCTCTGATGACCCGCTGAACATCAGCTGGTTCAACTGTCCCTTCTTTTAGTTTCCTTTTAGTTTTTGCCGAAGCCTGCTCCTCTATCTCGACATACTGCCGAATTCTTTTATGTGATAAACCCGTAATCCGATGTACCTTCTCTATTGCTACGTCTTTCTTAAATCGCTTGTACAGGTCCGTCGTAGCCTTGGCAGCATCGGCGTGGTTGAGTTCTGCTCTATGCACGTTTTCCACCAGAGAATGAATCATCGCATCTTCTTTGTCCAATTTATCAATAACGATGGCCGGAATAGTTGGCCAACCAAGTTTCTTATACGCAAGAAAACGCCTTTGTCCAACAATCAGCTCAAACCTGTCTCCATCTTTTTTCATCACTTTGACCGGCTGTATCAATCCTCCAACGGCCTTGATACTGTCTGCAAGCTCATCAATGTCTTGATTTACTCCTTGCTTTCGTACGTTCGAACTGCTGATTTCGATCTTCGAAAGCTCCACCGGTATTATCATTATCGGGGTTTCCTTTTTGTTATCTATCGCCTTGCTATCCATAGTTACCCATCCCGTCCACAAGTGGACTCATTTTCCTTGCTTACTCAAACCTATTCTGTCGCGCACACAATACCTAAAACCCTAATTCTCGTCAACGTTTGAAATTCTGCTAAACCCGCATTCGTATTTCAGGACACACAATACCGCAACCCTCCATTCCCGTCAAAGCAAATCCGGCTTAACAGTGTAAATCCTATGAACCGGAGCCGGTCAACAGTTTTTTATTTTATCCGAACACTTTTTTAATCCATCATTTCTCCAGGCATTTTTTGCTTCGCAGGCCCCTTCGCCCAATAATGGGGGCCGA
>Ga0315279_10007982_pt1 | contig 12940 bp, 13 predicted proteins | sample YL17G06_20_MG_FD_203694 | JGI IMG/M metagenome (GOLD analysis project Ga0315279, IMG submission 203694) | Sediment microbial communities from Yellowstone Lake, YNP, Wyoming, USA - YL17G06_20 | ecosystem: Environmental > Aquatic > Freshwater > Lake > Sediment | place: USA: Wyoming | collected... | reverse complement strand
CTGGAAGCCGAAGACAAGATGGACAAGGCCGTGGAGCACCTGCGGCAGCAGTTCCGCACGGTGCGGACGGGGCGGGCCTCGGCGGGTCTCGTCGAGCACCTCAGGGTCAACTACTACGGGAGCCCGACGGAACTCAGGCAACTGGCGACCATCACGGTGCCGGACCCGCTGATGATCGTCATCAAGCCGTACGACCCGGGGTCGGTGGGCGACATCGCGAAGGGCATCCAGGCGTCCGACCTGGGCGTCACGCCGATGATCGAGGGCAAGATCATCCGGCTGGTCATCCCGCCGCTGTCGGAAGAGCGGCGCACGCAACTCAGCCACCAGATCAAGGAGATGGCCGAGGAGACCAAGGTGGCCCTGCGCAACATCCGCCGCGACGCCATCAAACACATCGACACCGAGGAAAAAGCCAAGACGATGAGCGAAGACGACGCCACCAAGGCCCGCGACGACGCCACCGACCTGGTGCACGAGCACGAGAAAGCCATCGACGAGGCCCTGAAGCACAAGACGGCCGAAATCATGGAAGTCTGAAGGCAGTTCCAGGTTTCAGGTTCCAGGTTCCAAGTTAAGAACGACCGCTTCGCGCGGCGGGTCGGGAAACTCGCCGCGCCGCTTTTTCGTCCGCCCGCCGCGCGCTCTCGACTCCGGCCCGCCGCAAGCCTTGTTTGGCCGCAGGTCAATGCCCGAGCATGCGCCGAACGTGCTCCGAAAGCGCGGGAAGTTTGTTCTGAACGATGTCCCAAACGATATCGGTGTCAACTCCGAAGTACTGGTGGATCAGGATGTCCCGCAGGCCGGCGATCTTCTTCCACTCGACTTGGGGATGGGCCGCCTTAACCTCATCGGGGATGTTCTTGGCCGCTTCACCGATGATCTCCAGGTTGCGAATCACCGCATCGAGCGTCTTTGAATCGGCCGCCAAGCCATCGCGGCCCATGCCCTCGACGTAGCCCGCGATCTTCTCGGCGGCGGCCAGGATATCCTGCAAGTAAACGTCAGGATCCCGGCGCATAGACGGTCTCCCGAAGGATGCCCTCGCGCAGGGCCGGCTTGAGGGCGTCGGCCAGCACCAGGTCAACCGGCCGGCCAAAGAGGTCCTCCAGAAACAACTTCACGTCCATGTAGGCGTCGAAGGTCTTGGTGTTCAACTCGACGAGAAAATCGAGGTCTCGCGCCTGCTCGCCCCGCGACGCCGAGCCAAAGAGGCCGAGGCGCCGTACGCCCAGACGGCGGAGCGCCTCTCGGTTCTCCGCCAGCCGCCCAAGGATCGTCTCTCGCGTCATGGGCATGCCCCACCCTCCCGCCTGCGGTCGCCGCACCTGACCCGGCAGTGATTGTCCCCGCCTCCGCCCCCACGGTCAATAGGCCGCCGGTTTTTTGTCCCACCGGTTTTTCTGATGCCCGCCCGCCCCAACGTCCGATAACTGACACGAGCGAGGCGAGACGCGGAGGGGACTATGTGCGCCGCCTGTATCGTTGGCCTTTCGTTCCGCGCTCCGGGTTCCGCGCTCCGCGCTCGCCTTGGGGAGCCTATGACATGACAGCACTTGGACTCTTGGAGCGCGTAAGGGGCTGGTTCGGCGGCGGCAACGGCCACGGGCGGGCCAAGCGGTCATCGTCGGTTCCGCCGCAGGAGGGCGCCGCGTACCTGGCCGGCGGCAAGGCACAGGCTGCCGGCGCGGCCTTTGACGCGGGCGACAGCCAGGGCGCGGCGGCATCACCCGGCGCTTCCGCCTTCGCCAAGGCTTCGCCGGACAGGCCCGCGGCGGGATCCAAGGCCGTTTCCGATCTCGACCCTCGGCCCTCGGCCCTCGAGCCCCGGCCGTCTGCCCTCGACCCGCTGGATCCGGCGTGGATGCAGTCGCTGGAGGACCTCCCCGTGCGGGTGGCCGAGTCGGCCGCCGAACGGGCGACCGCAACGCGGGCACTCGAGCAGGTGGCCGAGGAACTCCAGGGCCACCGTCAGACCACGCGGGTCCTGGCGGCAGCCATCCGGCGCCTGCCCGACATCGCCACCCACCACGCCGAACTCACGCGAGAGACCAACCAGATCCTCGAGCGCCAGTCGGCCGCCCTGGAATCGATGCTCGACGGCCTCGCGGCCTTGCGGGCCGCCTTCAACACCGTCGAGGAAAGCAGCCGGCGGCACCTGAAGGCCATCGCCCTGCTGGAGTCCAGCCACCGCCAGATCCTGTTTGAGTACCAGACGATGTTCCTGCGGTCGCACCGGCTGGTGGGCATCCTGGCAGCCGTCGCGGTCATCCTGGCGGCCGCAGCGCTGGGCGGGCTGGCGTACGTGGCGTACCTGGTGTTCCTCGCGGCGTAGCGGCGAGGCGAACGTTTAGCCGCGGCCGGCACGGCCGCGGTCGTCGCCGTTCCGGCGACGGCTGAACGTGTTTACTCAACCAACTTCGCGGGGGCCTCCAGCGCATCCCGGATGGCTTCGAGGAACTGCGCCCCGACGGCGCCGTCGACGATGCGGTGGTCCACCGCCAGCACGAGCGTCATGATCTTGCGGACCTGGATGCTGCCCTGCCGGAAAACGACGCGGTCCTCAATCATCCCCAGGCCCAGGATCGTGCTCTCGCCGGGGTTCGCCACGGGGATGAAACTCCGGATGCCGTACATGCCGAGGTTCGAGATCGTCAGGCAGCCGCCCTGGTACTCGTCGGGCTGGAGCCGCTTGGACCGCGCCCGCTCCACCAGCCCCGCCGCCTCGGCGGCCACCTGGGCGAGGCTCTTGCGGTCGACGTTGCGGACCACCGGCACCACCAGGCCCTCGTCCAGGGCGACCGCGAAACCGACGTTCACCTCGGCCCGGCGCTCGATGCCGCCCTCGACCCAGCGGCTGTTGACCAGCGGAAACGCCCGCAGCGCCGCAGCGCAGGCCTTGACGATAAAATCGTTGAACGTGACCTTCTGCGCGTCCTGACGCGCGTTCATCTTGTTCCGCAGGCACACGAGGTCCGTCACGTCGGCGTCCATCTCCAGGTAGTAGCACGGGATGGTCTGCTTCGACAGGAGCATCCGCTCGGCCACGATGCGGCGCATAGCCGAGAGGGGCACGACCTCTCCCGCCTTCGCCCCGACTTCGCCAAGGCTCCGTCGGGCTTCGGCGGGCAGGCCCGGTTTGCCGGCGGCCGCGGCCCGCAGGACGTGTTCCTTCATGACCTTGACGCCGGCAGCCGCGGACGCCACGGACGCCAGGTCCACGCCCATCCGGGCGGCCGCCTTGCGGGCCACCGGGCTGGCCTTAACGTCCTGTGCGGCCTTGGCGGCGGCCCGGACGTCGGCCTCGACGATCCGGCCGCCGGGCCCCGTGCCGCGGATGCGCGACAGGTCCACCCCGAGTTCCTTCGCGGCGCGCCTGGCCCGCGGCGAAGCGACGAGGCGTCCGCCCGTCGCGGCCGGCAGCACCCCGGCCGGAGCCGGCGCAGCCGCCGCCTTTGCGGCAGCCTTTGCGGCCTTGGCTGCGGCCGGCGCCGGCGCAGCCTCGCCCGCCTGGGCCAGGATGTCGTCGGGGATCTTTTCACCGGGGTCGCCGATGACGGCAATCAGCGTGCCGACGGGGAGTTCCTTGCCGGTCGGCGCGATGATCCTGAGGAGCGTGCCGCGATGATAACTCTCGACCTCCAGCGTGGCCTTGTCGGTGGTGATTTCGCAGAGGACGTCGCCGACGGCAACCGGGTCGCCCTCTTTCTTGAGCCACCTGTCGATGGTCGAGACCTCGACCGTTTCGCCGAGTTTCGGTAAGGTGATTTTGTGAATCATGGAATACCTGCTTATATTCTCGCGCGTTTAGCCGCGGCCGGCACGGCCGCGGACAGGGTCGGCGTCGCCGTACCGGCGACGGCTAAACTTTACCCAGCGTGCGTTTGGCGGCGGCGACGATCTTGTCGGCCCGCGGGATGGCCTCGTCCTCCAGGACCGGGCTCATCGGCACCGGACAGTTGGCGCCGCAGACGCGCTGGATCGGCGCATCGAGGTCATCGAAGGCCAACTCCATGACCTTCATGGCCACCTCGCACACGAAGTTGCCCTCCTTGTACGCCTCGGAGGCCAGGACGAGGCGCCCCGTTTTCTTCACCGATTCCAGGATGCAGTCGATGTCCAGGGGCTTCAGGCACCGCAGGTCGATGACCTCGGCCGAGATGCCCTCCTCGGCCAACTTCTTGCCGGCCTCCTCGGCCCTGAGGGCCATGCGCGAGTAACCCACGATCGTCACGTCTTCCCCGGAGCGGCGGACGGCGGCCTTGCCGAGCGGAATAAGGTACTCTTCGCTGGGCACCTCGCCCTTGTTGTTGTACAGCATCTTGTGCTCGATGAAGAGGATGGGGTTGTCGTCGCGGATGCAGGTCTTGAGGAGCCCCTTGGCGTCGTACGGCGTGGCGGGCATGACCACGAAGACGCCCGGGGCGTGGACGAACCACGCCTCCAGGCTCTGGCTGTGGTGGGCGGCGATGCATCGGCCCGCCCCGCCCTCGGTCCGGATGACCATCGGCACAATGGTCTTGCCGCCGAACATGTAGCGGTTCTTGGCGGCCTGGTTGACGAACTGGTCCATCGCCAGGGTCATGAAATCGACGTACATGATCTCGGCCACCGGCCGCATGCCGCACATGGCGGCGCCCGTGGCGGCCCCGGCGATGGCCGCCTCGCTGATGGCCGTGTCGCGGACCCGCTCTTCGCCGAACTCCTGGACGAGCCCCTGCGTGGCGCTGTAGGCGCCGCCGTAGATGGCCACGTCCTCGCCCATGACGAAGACGCGCGGGTCGCGCCGCATTTCCTCCGCCAGGGCGTCGCGAATCGCCTCGCGATACATGATGACCGGCATCTTGGCCTGCCCCTTCCTAGTACTACAACGCCACTTGGTTCACTATGCAACAGCGTAACGACGACAGTTTGATGCCCAGTCCACGCAGCCGCCGCTTGCGGGCTTTCACGTGGCTGCGCTGGGACTTCTCGTTGCATTGCTGCGTCTCGGTGATGATCGCGGCTTCCTTCCGTAGGAAGCTCATACGCACCTGGCCGGTCAGCCACAGCGAATGCACCAGCGCCCCGGCCGCCGCAGCCAGCCGTGAAAGGTGCACGGCACCTCCAGGACGTACCGCTGGCCGCGATCATCCAGGGCGAAGTAAAACGCCGGCGCCTCGCCGTAGCCTTCGTCGGCCGTCATCCACTCGAACCGGACGCCGTTGGCCACGGCCCGGTCCCGCAGCCCGAGCGCGATCTGCCACTTGGGCCGGTGGACCATTTCATCCGGGATGCCGGCCTGCCGGCAACGCTCCCGGTCCTCGGACCACTCCTCGGGCAGGAACAGATCACCGGCCAGCAGCGTGTGAAAGTCTCCGGCCGCGTAACTCAAATGCACGGTCACCGCGCAGTTGTCCACCTTGCCGGTCGCCCCGCACCACTGCCGTTTGACCCCCGGCGTCTTGTCGCCTTTCTTGGGGTCGCTGGTCTCGTCATCTGCTGGGCGTCCATGCCGTATCTCCTTCCAGGAGAAAGGGTTCTGGAAGGAAACATCATCTTGCCGCTTGAGTTATCTTGAGCCCAAATGGCGTTGTAGTACCAGGAGCGTCGTCATCATGGTTCCACAATCACCTCGGCGGTCACAGACCGCCGCTACAGGTCGTTTCCGATTGACAATGATCATGCAACCCGCCGGTACTTCGCCGGCGCCGTGCGCTTCAACACAAACTCCACGATCGGCGTCGGGTCTGGGAGGCTGTGCGGTCGGTGGCCGGCTTTGGGCTTTCTGATGACTGTGACTTCGCCGCCGAGTTCCTTGTAACGCTTCTCGACGAGAAGCGTGTTCTCCTCAATCGGCACAATCCAGTCGTGCACGTCGCCGATGACGCTCAGGATCGGAATCTTCGCCTTGGCCAGCGGCGCGAGGTTATCCACGGGATTGAGTTTGTAGGCCAGCGCTTGCTCCTCGGTCATCCGATAAGCCTTCAGCAGGGCCTGCCAATCTCTGCCCGAACGTCTGGACCTGCCCCTGCCACCGGGCCAACTCTTGAAATCGCAGACCGGCGCATCCACGTACAGGCACGCAACCTGGTCCGGGTGGCGGGCCGCCCAGTTGAAGGCGTACAAGCCGCCGCGACTGAAGCCCTCCAACACCGGCTTGGCGCTGAGCCCGTAGGTTTTGCGGACGTGCGCGTAGCATTTGTCCATCGCATCGAGCGCGACCGGCGCGCCAAAGAGGCCCCCCACATCGACATAGGCCACGTGAAAACCCTTGCCGAGCAGGGCGACATCGGCCTGCGGATCGACCCCGAAAAACTCCATGCGCCATATCCACGGCTTGCCCGGCGGCGGCGTCTTGGGCACCACCAGCAACGCCGACCGGCCATCGACGGTGAATTGGAGCATTTCACAACCGTTCCACTCCGGTTTCTTGTCGGCGTCGGAAGCGGCGAAAGCCGCAGTGGCGGCGATCAACGTGGAAAGTGCGATCGCCAACAGATATTTGCTCATTGTTGTGGCTCCCCAATTGACTTCGGCCGCCGGGCTTCCAGCGTGTGGAACTTCGATGGACCGGCGTTGACGCCCGGGTGTGCTGGTCCACCGATTTTCGTGCCCTTCGCCCAATGGCATAACCTGTTTCTCCACCGTCACTCATGGTAGCCTCCGAGACGTCTGGTCACAACTTATTTCGGAGGCTGACTTGCCCGAGAACCACGGTTGTCCGAACCGATTTCTACCCAATCACTGGAGCCGCCACGTCAAGTCCGCCCTGCACCCCGTCATCTCCCTGGCGAGGCTGGCCTGTGTCCAAACGTGGGAGTGGGCCGCCGGAAGCCTTGACCCGCGCATCGGCCAGGAAAGCGATAAAGGCCAAGCGTCGACGCGCTCATCGCCTCGCTGCGATTGGCCTTCGCGCCAGAATCCATCATCTGGTTGTTGCAGATAACACCCGCGGACACCTGTCACTTGCCCCGCAGACCCCGGACGGAGTTTTCGGGACGCACAGGTTTGCCCCCTGCCTGCCCTGAGCCTGTCGAAGGGCGGTCGCCCGGCCGTTGTGCCTCTGTCGTCGTAGGGGCGGCCCTACGTGGCCGCCCGGCCGTTGCCTTGGCCGTTGCCTTGATTCATGGCCTTTGTGCCCCTGTAGGGGTGGCCCGCGGTCGCCCGGCCGTTGGCGTGCTCTTACTCGGACAACTGGACAATCCTGAAATCGCCAAACCGGATCCAGTGCTCTGCGTCCGCCGGTCCGTTGTAGCACTGGATGCTGATCTCCTCGTTGGCCCCGGGCGCGAGCGCCCCGCTCGCCACGGTCTTGAACTCCCCCTTCGCGTCGGGGCGGAACTGGGCCGTGAACCGGTCTGCCGTCACGACCAGCCTCAATTGGACCGTCTTCTCCGGGGCCGCAATCTTGCCGGGGATGATATAAGTCTTCCCGTCGATCTGTTCGTGGACGAGCTTGAACACCGGCTTCCCGTTCTTGTACCACGTCAGGCCGGCCTGCTCGAACGGGTTCGTCGGAGGCACGGTGAACGTCACGGTCACGCCGATGGCCACCTTCCCCTTGGTGCGGTCCGGGGCCTTCCGCACGAGCGCGTTCTTGACGGTGTCGGCGACGCCCGGCTCGACGCGTATATCCAGGGCGCCCTCGGCCAGGCGCCAGGCCTTCGGGTTCTCCCGCAACCACGTCCACCCGTCGGCAAGTTTTCCGTCGAAGCGGTCCTCGAACACCACTCCCTCCTCGGCGGCCCACAGCGGCACGGCGAGGAGCACCAGGGCCGCGAAGGCCCACGGCCTGTGTCTCATGGCAGACCTCCGATCCTGAGGCGCCGGAGCGGCCCCTTCCTCGCCCCCGCCGGGTTATGGAGAGAGGCCGATTCGTTCCCGATTCTACCCGCCCGGCGCCCGCCATCAAGCCTTCAGCCGACATTTCCCAGATGACTTGTTCAACGTCAGCGACTTGGGCACAAGGGTGAGCGTTCGGTGAAGGGAGAGGTCCAGGGGTGTCAGGGGCAGGTCAGGAGCACTGGTCACTTGTCAACCACCGGGCCGGATCCAGGGGAAAGCGAGCCGTGCGGGGCCGACGGCACGCCCTACGCGGCCATCACCCGCTGCCGGTGCCGGAGCGTGTCGAAGGCAAAGCCTGTGCCCCCACCAGCCTTCTGGATAAGGGCAGTGTGTTTCACAGAGTTGAAGAGGCCGTGTACGTCATCCGGCACGGGCAGCACGAAGCACGCGCTTAGGCGACGGTCTGACGCCCGCTAAGCGTCAAGCCTAGACTGACCAAGCCGCCAGTCGCCGTCCATGATAGGGCCTCTGTTCCTTGTGCCGACACGCCGGCGTCCACCGCAACGTCCCCATCAGCGGAGACGCCCAGGGCTTCACTCGAGAACGGCCCGCCGGCCGTCACGCTCGTCCTCAAAAGTCAGAGGCTTGCCGGTGCGGCGGACGTTGCGACGTTGACCGAGATGGGGAATCGCGCCGGGCTGCAGCCGTCAGGCGGCGAGGCTTGAGAGCAAGAATCGCGCCCACGCCAACCGTCAGCAGAGCCAGTGAAGCAGGTTCCGGGACGGCCAGGGTTCCGCTCGCGGGGTTCATGTACCGTGCTTTGACGTAGGCGAGGTCGTAGAGATCCACCCTGCCGTCGGCGTCCATGTCGGCAAAGAAATCGTACCGCGGATTGCCGGCCGCGCTTCCGTAGGCCGCCTTCACGCGCGTGAGGTCGTACAGGTTCACGAGGCCGTCAAAATCGACGTCGCCCTCCACCCACGGCTGGAAGACCATGAGCGGGTCGCCGACAATGGTATTGACATAAGAGAGTTGCCGTGTCGCGTTCCACGCGGCCTCGGCCCACGTGTAGCCCCGCAGGAGCATCTCGAACAGGCGGTCCTCGTTGGCGACGTTCGCGATGTCCACGTAAGGCTCTTCGACGTTGCCGACGCCGGCGGTGCCCCCCGTCTTCAGCCACTCGGCCAGAAGGCCCTGTCCGGCCTTGTTCACCCCTGCGGTGAAACTGTACGCGTTGTAGGATTCCCAGGTCTGGAAGACCGCGCCCGGCGCCCGCTGAAACGCCAGTTGGGTCTGGATGTAACTGCGGGGGTCTGCGGGCGTCGCCGGGGCGCCGCCGCCGTAAACGCCGTGGCTGTCGTATCCGAGGACCATCCGGGGAGGCCCGGCCGGCGTGTGGGTGATGAACGTGGTGGTATTATCATAGGTGTATCCTAGGTTGCGCGGGGCCAGGACGTTGGCGGCCAACTGCGGCATGTGGTCGATATTGGCCGCCGGGGCGCTGGGGTCGTCGTCCACAATGAATTGGTATCCCGGCCGCAGGACGGCCCGCGCGGCGCGGTCGATGGCCCCTTCGACGTCCGCCGCCGAGTACCCGTCCAGGCGCGCGGCCAGGCGCGTCGCGTACGTCTGGTGGCTGAACGGCGCATCCGCATAGTAGTACGGATTCACGGCCAGCGGGTTTCCGGTCGGGGGATTGTACTGCCACCCCTGGTTGCCCATCAGGTCGCGCGAGTTGATGGTGTCGATCCGCGTCAGTTCGCTTTCGAGGCTGGAGTACTGCTTCCAGGCGAACACGAAGGGGCTGGGCTTCGGATTGTAAATCCGCAGCGGCAGCCCCTTGGTCGTTACGATGACCTCCGTGGAATTGGTCAAGGCGCCGAGGACCTGCGGCCGGATTTGATTCAGGTACACGTCCCACGTGACCTGTTCCGTCGTGGGGACGTTGCTGAGGGCCAGGGTCTGGACGCCGGGATGCTTCTGGCTGTAGTAGGACGCGATCTCGGAGCCGTCGGGGCTGGCTGCGTTGTAGAGGACCAGGACGCTGCTGGTGGACACGGCAAACAAACGGCCTCCCCCCAGTCCCGCGAATGCTACCAGAACGGCCGCCGATAGGGCCGGGGCGGCAAGACGCATGCCTGTGTTCCTCTTGTTACTGCCGACGGTCCTGATTCAAAAAAGAGTTTATCCCTCCTATCGCGCAATCCCCATCCTCGATGCACGGCTCCGCGCCCTGAAACGGCTATTCTTTCCCCTCAGTGATCGGTCGCTAACCCCTCCGCCGCCTGAATGACCTGGCGGCCGCCAGGCCCCCCGCCATCAGCGCCAGAGTGGCCGGCTCCGGCATCGGGCTTGGCACCAAATGCGTGTCGGCAGAATACCCCAGAACCGTTGCGTTGTCAAGTTCCGGCCCGTAGGGGCTGGTGTAAATCAGGATGTTGCTGAAGGCCGGGTACTTCATCGAGGGAATGAACTTCCAGGTGGCGGTGCTCGGGACCAAAGGCGGCTCCGGCGAGAAATACTTGAGCGTCGGGTTCGTGCCGCCTGTCACGGCAACGCTCCCGATGCTGGCGGGCTGCTCGTCCCCGTCCGAAAGCCCGACGCTGAAACTCGTCACGTAATCCTTCACGGGGTCCGGGTTCGGATTGACGTTGTTCAAGATTTGGTACGCGTAAACATATTGCGCCCCGTTGCTCGGATCCTTCCCGGCGCCAAAGGAGGTTTCGAAGTCGGGCCCCGGGGCGTACACATTGTACTCGACATCAACGAAAAGGTTGGGCAAGGCCTCGAAACGCACCGTCCCCTTCCAGCCGATCAACCCGCGAGGGTCATCGAGGAGCAGGCCGGCGGACGCTGCCCCGGCCAGGAGACCCACCAGTGCCATCCCGAGAAAGGTGAACCCCGCTGGGCGCATCGCTCTCCTCCCTTCAGGCGGGCAGGGCGCTTGGAAACGGTTTCAGCACCTTTAGCGCAGCCGGCCGAGCAGGCCAAGGGGCCCTACCCGGTAACGCTGCCGACCCCTTCTCATCCCGCGCGCCACGCGGTGATAAAAGAGTTTCCTTGACGCGCCCAGACCGTCAACGCGTTTTCCACCCCTCTCTCGCTGCACGGACGCTCCGGAAAACGTCCGCGGAAAAACCATCCGGATTCCTACCGCCGGCGCCGCCGGCGCAGCACCACGCCTATCACCAACCCGGACGCCAAGAGGCTGATCGTTGCAGGTTCCGGGATCACGTCCGACGGCGTCGGCACAGGCCCAACTGCGAACGTGCCCAGATTGACGATATACGCAGCGTGGTCCCAGAGGGGCATGTTGACGCTCGCGTACACCAGGCCGTCGCTGTTCTGGCCCCCCACCAGGCCCGCAAAGGCCCAGTTGGCCGTCTGAAGGTCGGGCGGCGGGGCGCCGAACCACCCGATGAGCGGGGCCACGCCCGCGAGCGCCACCGGGTCATCGCCGATGTTGTTCGCCTCGTTGCTCTCGATCATGTTCACTGTCATCTGGGTGACCGGCCCCGTGCCCTTCGAGAAGACCTGGTAGGCATACACAAACTGGTCCGCCGCCGGCGCATACCCGGTTCCTGGGAAGGCCGCGATGTACACGCCCGGTGCGAACACGGCCCAGTCAACGTCGGCCGACAGATCGCCGTTCGCCATCGCAGTGCTGCCGTGCCAGGTTACGCCGTCAGGGTCGGTGTACGCCATCGGGTGGTTCGCCAGGAGTCCTCCCAGCGCGCTTCCTGCAAGCAGCAAAGACCCCAGCATTGCCACCAGGAAGGTTCTCGTGTGCATTGCCGTTCCTTTCATCTACCCTCCTGCTGTGCTTGTGGATTCACCTCTTTTCCGGTCCAGCCGGTGCCGCTTTGCGCCCACTTCAGCGCGCCCGCTGGGCCGAACCTCATCTGCCGCACACGCCCCCGCTGGCATACGCGGCTGCGATAACAAACAAACGGACTGCGGGCCTCTATCCCCACAGTCCGCTTCTTGTCCTTAATCTTCAATCTTCTTCTGGGCCGGGCTGCACCCTCTCGTACAATCCGGCCCCTTTACGACTGTAACAATAGCACACTTTTGGAAAAAGTCAAACGGGTTGTGAAAAAAATTCTCCTAAAAAGGTGATTCAGGCGTCCCGCCCCGCCCGCATGCGGCGGGCCCGAAGGGCAAACCCGATGCCGACCAAGATCATCGACAAAGTGGCCGGCTCGGGCGTCCGGGTCAGCAGGAAACTTCCCTGGTTTCCGAGGTCACTGTACAGGGTGGTCGTCCCGAAGATGTTAAGCGAAAGGTCGGGTTTCGCGACATTATAGGCCATGGCCTGTCCGAAAAACGCCACTTGGGCCGATTCCCCGACAGCCAGTCCCGGCTGGACCGTAAACTTTAGATGAAGAAAGTTGCTCGGAGGTCCCGGAGGTGTGACGCCCAGCTCATACCCGTACAGGAGTTTCGCTATGGCCTGCGCCTGGAATTTACTTGAGGTCACGGTGGGCGGCATCGTCGCGTATTCCGTGTATTCGGTGTAGGGCCAGGTATCGGCTCCAACGAACTGCAGTTTGGTGGGATCGACGGTCAGGCTCCAGCCGCTTGTGGACTGGAAATCGGCGCCCGCAAAGCCCTGGTTTGAAGCGCCGTTGCTCAGGGCCTGAACAATGATTTCCACCGGGCCGCCGACAGGCCAGTCGCCAGAGGTTGGCGTCGCGGGGCTCACCTGAAGGGTGACGGTTACCACCCCGGCTTGCGCAACAGGCGCAGAGGCCGCCATGAGCAGAAACAGAGAAAACGACAACCCAACCGCGTGTGAGATGGTTCGGAAGAGATGCATGGTCTAACCCCTACAATTGTAGGTCCCCGCCGCAGGCCTACTATCCCACGATTCTGGCCCGGCCCTTGACCTTCTCCCTCCGCTGAGAGAACTACCGGTCCAAGGGACGCCCTCCTATTTTGCCTGCACGCCAAATTCTTCCTTCGACACACCCCCTTCCCTGATGAGGCATAGAGCCTCCCCCCGAAAACCCGCCTCGGACACAATCCAGCACCGATACTATACCACATAAAACGAGAAAAAGCAAACGCCTTGTGACCCGAGTTGTAATGCCTTCGTTATGGTTGGGCCGGGGATTATGTACCGCGGGGCTTTATGCCCCGCGCGGCCGTGGGGCCCGCCGGGCGGGGCCAA
>Ga0315279_10007981_pt1 | contig 12940 bp, 14 predicted proteins | sample YL17G06_20_MG_FD_203694 | JGI IMG/M metagenome (GOLD analysis project Ga0315279, IMG submission 203694) | Sediment microbial communities from Yellowstone Lake, YNP, Wyoming, USA - YL17G06_20 | ecosystem: Environmental > Aquatic > Freshwater > Lake > Sediment | place: USA: Wyoming | collected... | reverse complement strand
GATAGTGTAGTACTAGATGCCTTTTGCGGCTGTGGAACGACAATCATAGCCTCTCAAAAAGCAAAAAGAAGGTGGATTGGTATTGATATATCACCAACAGCTTGCCGTGAAGTATCTAATAGATTAGAGGATGAATGTGGAATTAAAGAAGGTAAAGACTTTTGGATTAAAGATTTGCCTAAGACTGTAGAAGAATTAAGGGTATATCCAGCTTTTGAATTCCAAAACTGGGTAATTAACGCACTAGGTGGAGTACCAAATAAAATTAAGGTTAGAGACATGGGTATAGATGGCAAATTATACCCAATCGAAGATATTAAGAAAGAAAAGACTGACGCCTCAGATATGTTCGGGGAGATAGACCGCTATATACCTATTCAGGTTAAGCGAACAGACCAAGTCGGAAGACCCGATATAGAAAACTTTGAGATAGCCATGAAACGAGATAAAAGAGAAAAGGGGATAGTGATAGGTTTTGATTTCAGTAGGGACGCCTTAAAAGAAATAAGAAGAGCCGAAAGAGAAGAGGGCTTGTTTATTGAGCCGAAAACTGTAAACCAAATCGTTGAAGACCAGTTAGATAAATCGTTGCTATGAAATGAGCGAAGCTAAAGGAGGTACTTAATGGGAAGTAAAGGCAGAAAGAACGTAAAGAAGCCCAAGAAAGCACAGGAGAAGAAGCAGGAAGAAAAGAAGAAAGAGGAAAAGTAAGAAGGGCTACCCACTCCCAATCCTCCATTCCCTCCTTTAAGGGGTGAGTTGAAGAGAGGCGAAGCCTCTCTCATATAATCCATTCTCCCTCCCTTATCTAAGGGAGGGAGATAAAGTAGGGAGGGTCACCTAACCCAAAGGGGTGGGTAATCTAACGGGGGTGTCTAAGAGAAGCGAAGTCCTATAAAAACTAGCTCCCGCTCCTTTGCTTTGGCTAATAAAGGTGTTTAAGAGGGCGTCGCCCTCTGGTATAAATATCCCCTTCCCCTTGCCAAGGGGATAGGGTTACTGTAAAACTATAAAGGGTACGGTTAATAACTGAACATGGCTGAATTAGCGGATAGGGTGGGCGAGGTTATCGAGGCGAGCACTACCGATTTTGTCGCCCAGTGCTATGAGCTTTACCAGTCACCGCCATTGGGCAGTCTGGTAAAGACCAAGGCACCGCCGATAGAATTATACGGCGTCGTCTATTACGCTACCACCACCAGCCTTGACCCGGGGCGGCGCCCCATTGCCCGGGGTAAGGATGAGGCTAGCGAAGAGGACATTTACCGCCAAAGCCCCCAGCTTTCCGAGCTACTTCGTAGCGAGTTCAGCGCCCTGTTGGTGGGACATAAGCAGGATGATAAGCTGCACCACTACCTGCCACCGAGACCAGCTCGAATACACAGCTTCGTTTACCTATGCTCGCCTGAGGAAATGAAGGAGTTCAGTCAGTCCTTTAACTTCCTTACCCTGCTCCTTAATACTCGACTCCCCATTTCTCAGGATGAACTCATTGCTGCCTGTCTGCGCCACCTTAGCCAGGCGCATGAAGACCGTCACGCCTTCTTAGTGGCGGCGGGCAAGGAGCTGGCATTGTTACTTAGTGGCCAATTTGACCAATTCAAGGCTACTCTGGAGAGGATTAAAGAGTGACACGGGAAAAAGAGCCGAGGCTAGGCATTGTTATCTCCGGTTCACTAGCTAAAGGGGTAGACGTCAGGCTGGATAGCTCAGCCTCGGTGGAGGACATGGCTGTCGGGCGCTATGTCACCATAGAGGGGCAAAAGCAGCGCTTCTTCGGTATGATAACCGATGTCAGCCTGGGCGTGATAGACCAGAAACTGACCCTTACCCCGCCTGATGTTTCTGACCAATTTACCGCCGAGGTGTTAGCCGGCACCAGCACCTACGGGATGCTCCACGTCCTACCGATGCTCACTATTGGCGGCGATGTAGCCACTTTGCTGGAGGGACCCCAGCCGGTTAAGACGGTGCCCAGCCACTTCTCAACAGTAAAACTAGCCTCGCAGCGAGATGTAGAACTGGTCTTCGGCAGCGAGGACGAAAAGAAGTTCTACATCGGCACCCCGCTAGATATGGAGACCAAGGTCTGCCTTGACCTGGAGGAGTTTGTCAAGCGCTCCAACGGCATCTTCGGCAAGAGTGGCACCGGGAAGACCTTCCTCACCCGGTTATTGCTCATCGGTATGCTCCAGAAAGGGAAAGCGGTGAGCCTGGTCTTTGATATGCATAATGAGTATGGCTGGGAGGGCAGCAGCGAGAGAGGGCGCAAGGTCAAGGCGCTAAAGCAGCTCTTCCCGGAGAAGGTAGCTGTCTTTACCCTTGATGAAGAGAGTTCGAGGCGCCGGCGAGTGAGCACCGATTTTGTGGTCAGGATAGGCTATGACGAGATTGAGCCTGAGGACATTGCCCTGCTCCGTCAGACTTTGAACCTTACCGATGCCTCAGTCCAGGCGGTATACCAGCTATGCCGCGAGTTTGGCGATAAGCGGTGGATTCAAGCCACGCTGGAACTGGAGGCTGGAGAAGATACCAGAGGGTTACTGGACAAATTGACCATCCACGAGAGCACCTATCGAAATTTACGCCGCGGACTGGAGATGCTGAGGCGGCTCCCCTTCCTCCTGCCCCACACCCCAGATAACCCGGTGCAGCGCATCCTTGAGTTTCTTGACCGCGGTACCAATGTCGTTTTAGAGTTTGGCCGATATACTGATATTACGGCTTATATCCTGGTCGCCAATCTGCTTACCCGTCGCCTCCACAGCCAGTATCAGGAGAGAATGGAACAGGCAATGGGCGAGGCTGCCGCTCCACCCCACCCCCTCGTTATCACCATTGAGGAGGCGCATAAGTTCCTCAACCCTGAGGTAGCCAGCCAGACTATTTTCGGCACTATTGCCCGTGAGATGCGTAAGTATAATGTTACCCTGCTGGTTATCGACCAGCGACCCAGCGGTATCGATGATGAGGTTATGTCTCAAATCGGGACCAAGATAACCTGCCTCCTGGATAGCGACCGTGATATTGACAGTGTACTGGCCGGAGTACCGGGCAAAAGTGAACTCAGGGCCGTATTATCACGGCTGGAGCCAAGACAGCAGGCGCTTATCTTCGGTCATGCCGTGCCTATGCCGGTAGTAATCAGGATTCGAGAGTACGGTTCGCCCCAGTCCTACCATGATTTTATCTCGAAAGGAGAAACCGAGAGCAAAAAGCAGGCAGAAAAGGATATAGAGGAGCTGTGGGGATGACCGCCCCCAGTTTCTGAATACACGTGACTCGGTAAATTGCTCTACGGGTAAAGGGGGGTGGCTAAATTGAATAAAAGGACGGTGGGATTGGCTCTAGGTAGTGGTGCTGCCCGAGGGCTCGCCCATATTGGAGTACTGGGAGTACTGCAAAAAGAAGGCATTCCGATTGATATGATTGCCGGCACCAGTACCGGAGCCGCCATTGGCGCCGTTTATGCCTGCCGAAAGGATGTCAGTCCCCTAAAAGACCTCGCCATAGACCAGGACTGGAAGAAGTTAGCGTCTCTGGTCGACTTGGCCCTACCCAAAACTGGTTTCATTGAAGGCAAGAAGGTCATCGGTCTGCTAAAGACAGTAATCGGCGGTGACATCAAGTTTGGCGATTTAAGCATACCCTTGGCTTGTGTGGCTACCGACATCACTACCGGGGAAGAGGTGGTAATTAGCCAGGGCTCAGTAGTGGAAGCAGTTCGAGCCAGCATTTCCATACCCGTAATATTTACTGCCGTTAAGTGGCAGGGAAGATATTTAGTCGATGGCGGTCTGGTGAACCCGGTGCCCGTGAATGTCCTCAAGGAGATGGGGGCCGACTTCATTATAGCGGTGAATGTAATACCTGAGATACGTGCCCGAGCCTATCCGCCGGGTAAGGCCGGCAAGGAAGAAGGCAAGCAGCTTAATATCTTCAGCATCATGATGCAATCCATTTACGTCGGCACCTATTCTTTAGTCAAGACTTGCCTCGAAGGTGCCCATGTGGTAATAAAACCCCAGGTAGCCCATATCGGCGTCGGGGAGCTTCACCGAGCCGAGGAGTGTATCCTGCAGGGCACACTGGCAGCTGAAGAGGCTATCCCGGAAATAAAAAGACTCTTGTCAGCCTGACTACGCAAGAGCCCTGTTTCCCCGTGCCATTACTAAGCAGTGAAGAAGGCTTTGGTCCGCTTCTCGACTGCCATCTCCGAGACTTGGATTTGCGGCAGCAGTTTTTCCACGTCAGGCTGATGGCATAGTTCAGTGCCTGGCGTCAGTGTGGCTGCCGTCCCCATAGCTACCGCCAGACGGCAAGCCTCGATTAATGGTTCTCCATGAGCCAGCTTCAGAGCCAGCCCAGCCACAGTAGAATCGCCAGCACCCACCGTACTTTTTGCCTTTACCTTAGGCGGGACTGCCTTCACCATCATCTTCCTGGTGGCAGCAATAATACCATCCTTGCCCCTGGAGATGACTACTATCTCAACATGCGCATCCACCAGGTCGAGCGCAGCTTTAATGATTGCCTCTTCGTCAGGGAGTTCTCTCCCGAGCAGCGTCTCAGCCTCCTGCACATTAGGCTTAATGAGGTAGGGCTTGGCCTTTATCCCCTCTTCCAGCCATTGACCTTCAGAATCGAGGACGCATCTCACCCGGAACTCCTTGGCTTCAATAATCATGTCATAATAAATGTTAACCGGCAGGCTGGGTGGCACACTACCACCTAGTACTACCATATCCGGCTTAGGCCGTATCTGCCTGACTTTGGTGCGGAACCTTTGAAATTCCTTTCTCGATATGGGGGGCCCAGGAGCATCAATCCTCGCCTGCTTGGAGGTTAGAGTATCAGTGATAACAAAATTGGTGCGTGTTTCGTGCTCAATAGGGGTGAAACTGTAGGCTAGCCCTTCTTCATCCAGCAATATCTCAACCTGTCTACCTGGAGAACCACCGATGAAACCGTAGGCTACAGTCCGGCCACCCATCTCATGAACTGCCCGTGATACATTAATACCCTTACCGCCAGCGTAGATACGCGAGTTTGTCCATCGGTTTGTCCCGTCTATCACCAGCCCGTGAACAGTAATAAAAATATCTAGCGAGGGATTGAGCGTTATTGTGGCAATCATGGCTCCCCCCACTTTCAATATTCCTTATACCACCCCTCTGACGTCTCAGCCAACTCGTGGGCGGCTAGCCCGAACTTCTTGTACCATGGCACACCATAACGGCTAGCTATTTCAACCAACCGCTTTAACCTGTCGGCAGCCACTGTCTGTAGATACTTGACCCTCTCTCGCTCATCATCCATATGCGTTGCCTCCTGCCAGATAGCACGGCCGCCCAGAAACCCGGAGGCGCCAGCCTGGCAGGCGATTTCCACTTCCTGGCAAAAAAGCTCAAAGTCTACCCCGCCGCTCAAAATAACCCACGGCACCCGGGACGACCTATCTAGCTGGCGACAGAGCTCGATAAGTTCAGCCCTGTCTTGCCTGTAGCGGGGGTCAGCGGGAAACTCAGCCTTTAGTACATCTACGGGCAGAGCCGTAATATCCTGGGCAGATTTAATCACCACTCGCTCCTGCCTCGCGGCGTAGGCGGCAGAATTGGTGACCTCGCCACCCACCGGAAAGTTCTTCGGCTCCACTAAAAAAGGTAAGTCATATTTTATACACTCGCTGGCTACCATGCTGATTGTCTTGAGCTGCTCGCGCGCCAGCTCGGTCAAATCGGGTCGGTAATAGACGAGAATCTTCACCGCTGACGCACCCATCCGCTTAATCTTCTCCACACTCCATCCATCCAGCACCTTGGTCAGACGCTGCTCTTTCCCGCCACTGGCTTCGATACTAACCAGAAGCCCGGTATCTCTGGGTAAGACACTGTGACTAATACATTGCTCCGCACCGAATATAGGGTCAAGCAGCACCGCACTGGTATGCTTCGCCAGGGCGGAGCACAGCTCTATCTTGCGCTTCACCATTTCTTCGTAGCCCACGTTTTGGGGGTGTTCCTGGTCAATCATACTACGCAAGGAACCGCGGTGGTCCATAGCACATATAGCCAGGATGCCATCCGAATTGGCTATCTGCTGCAACCCTCTTATTTTGCCGATGCTTAGACTCATCGTTCTTCTCCGCCCCTTTGCTATGGTTGTTATTATGTAACAAAAAGCGAAATCAATCAAGTTTGTCTTAACCGCTGGCCGTGGGGTATAATTATTCGATACTAACTTATACCTGCACAGGATAGCATAGTGCCTTGGTTCTACCACGTAAGCCGAGTAATAGTAATAATACTGCTTTTCCTGCTGACTCGCTGGCAGGTTAGGGGCAAGGAGAATGTCCCCCAGCAAGGACCTCTGCTGGTTGTGGCCAACCATCTCAGTCTAGCTGACCCACCTTTGCTCAGTGTTACTCTCGACCGAAAGGCAATATTTATGGCCAAAAAGGAGCTATTTCACTTCAAACCGATTGGCTATTTCATACGTGGCCTTGGTGCGTTTCCAGTACACCGAGACCGACTGGACAGACGGGGACTGCACCAGGCATATCAGGTGCTAGCCGACGGTCTGGCTTTAGTTATGTTTCCCGAAGGCATGAGGAGCCGCACTGGCCAGTTGCGCCCTGCTTTCTTTGGCGCAGCGCTGATAGCCTCCCATACTGGCATCCCTATTCTTCCCATAGGCATCTCAGGCACGGAAAGGATTGAGCGCCCGCTATGGCTCTTGCGCCGACCCCGGATAACGGTTAATATTGGTCAGCCTTTCCATCTGCCAGTGCAAAGCACTAGACCGACTAGGCAAGAACTCGCTGAATCCACTAAAATTATAATGCAGCACATAGCTGAACTCCTGCCCCAGGAGTACCGGGGGCACTACTACGATGAAAATTGAAAAACCTGAAGAAATAGGGTTTTGCTTCGGGGTCAGGCGAGCCATAGATATCGTGGAGAGAACTGCCCGTGAACACGGCGGAGTGGAAACACTGGGGGCCGTAGTTCACAACCAGCAGGTGCTGCAAAGGCTGGCTCGTGTCGGCGTGAGAATAGTTAACGATGTGGCTGATGTTCAGGGTGACAGACTGGTGATTAGCACTCACGGCGTGGGCCCCCAACTAGAGGCGGAGAGCCGGGCACGGAATATTGAAATAGTTGATACTACTTGCCCCTTTGTGCGCCGAGCTCAAATGGCGGCTCAGAAATTAGCCGAGTCCGGCTTTTTTGTCGTTGTATTCGGTGATGCTAACCACCCGGAGGTCAAGGGAGTTCTCGGTTGGACCAGGGGTAAGGGATTAGCCGCTCTGGATGAGACATTCGCGGCCAGTCTTGACCCTGTGCCTCGTCGGTTAGGGGTGCTGTCCCAAACAACCCAAATACCAGCCAGGTTCGTCGAATTCGCCAAGAAACTTATAGACTCCGCCTTCATCAAAGACTCCGAGCTGCGCATTATTGACACTATATGTCATGATAGTCGGCAAAGGCAGGCGGCAGCCACTAAGCTGGCCAGTAAAGTGGATTTGATGCTGGTTATCGGCGGCCATAATAGTGCCAACACCCGGCACCTAGCCCAGCTATGTGCCATGAGCACCAGGACATACCTCATCGAGACGGCAGAGGAGATTCAGCCATCTTGGCTTCGGGGGCAAAATGACATAGGTATCACTTCGGGGACTTCCACCGATGAGCAGACTATAAACGAGGTATTGGCGAAGCTAGAAGCCGTGTCCCGCGCCTAGGCCCGCCATATAGCCAGGCAGGTAACGGTTCGGGAAATGCCAGCTATAGGATGGATGCTCCCGGTAACCAGGTTACCAATCTCGTTTAGACTGTCTCTCTCCACTATCGCAATAATGTCATAGGGCCCAGTAACCGGGTCAACCGCCGTCACTCCCTCCAGCTTCTCAATCATAGCTGCAACCTCCTTAGCTCTACCTACCGCAGTCTCAATTAGAACGTATGCCTTCGCCATAAGGTTCACCCCCTTCTGCTGCTACTAAGCTACTGTACCCTCTTGGCGCAGTCTGGCAATTTCCTCAGTGCAAGGAAGGCCCTGGCCCCACCCGGGTGAGACCTAGTACCCTGACGCCCTCTAATGCTAACACTAATCTGTCCCTCAGAAATAACGGTGCTTAGACCGTGCTACAGCAGACGAAGAACCAATAGAAGAGTGTAATTATTATATTTGACCCCGCCTATGCTGTCAACCAACCGACACCGGTTAACCTTACCTCCTAAGATTGACCAAATGAGGTAAATAGTGTAAACTAATAATGCGGCCGCTTATACTGCGCAGAGTTTTGATATTACGACCGGTCAAGAAACCTCTGCCAGGTAGGCTCAGGCAGGAATGGCTTGCTGCACGTGCGAATTCGATACAGTGAGGTAGACACGAGCTTCCACGCCAGCACTATGTGCGATAATTGGTCATATTAGAACACCCTGCTCCATTTATTTATTGCCGCTCTCAACTAAACCCTATATAATAGCTTCCTAATCAGTTCCAGGCGAGAGAATCGGAAAGAACCGTTAACTCAACACAGGGGAGGGAAAAGGTGGCTACTCACTTCAAGGTGTTTCGCTCTCGTTTGGAAAACGAGCGAAAGCGCCTAATGGGCGAATTGGAACAATTAAAGGCCAATATCCGCCCCACCAGTGAGAGGCGGGAAGGTAGCCCCTTTGGCAAAAGAGAAGAGGAAGCTGCCGAGAGCTTCGAGTTTGAGAAGCGGCTCGCCCTGGAGAAGCGCACCCGAGGCCTCCTCGCCGAGGTAGAGCACGCCTTGGAGAAGTTTGACCGAGGTACCTATGGCTTGTGCGAAAATTGTGGTGAACCCATAGACCCAGCCCGACTGGAAGCCTTGCCCCAGGCGAAGCTGTGCCTGAAATGCAAGGCTCAACAGGCAAAGAATGCATAAGGCAGCCTATCTTCCAGGTAAGTCGCAGAACCTAGCTTTTTTCCTTCCCGCAGCGTTAATAGTAGCTGCCGACCAGCTCAGCAAAATATGGATAAGGTCTAATCTGGCGGTAGGGCAATCACTGTTTGAGATAGACTTTTTTCGGATAATACGCGTCCCCCCCAATACCGGAGCCGTCTTTGGCTTATTCCAGGGTCAGTTGCTCGCCTTAACCATAGTCACCTCAGTAATTATTGCTATTCTCCTCGCCTATGCTCTTTTCCTCTACCGCCTATATCCCGTCTTGGATAATATGCTAACCAGAGTAACCCTGGGCCTAATCCTTGGCGGCGCAGTAGGTAACCTGATTGACCGCCTCAACCCTACCCTTGGCGGTGTCACCGACTTCATCAGCATCGGTTGGTGGCCAGCATTTAACATCGCTGACTCCGCCACAACTGTCGGTACCATTGTCTTCGCCTGCTCTCTCCTCCACCTAGTTCGAGCCGAGAGGCAATAGATGGAAAGGGTACATAGCCTCATCGCTGACGAGCGGGATGTCCGTCTTGATAAATACATCTGCCAGAAGCGCCCCGAGCTATCGCGAGCCCAGGTGCAGAAGCTCATTCGCCAAGGCTATGTCACGGTCAACACTCGGGTGACTAAGGCTGGTTTCAAACTTCGTCCCGGCGACAGGGTGAATATCATTATACACGCCACCCCCAGCCCCCTAGCCCCCGAGACCATGCCACTGGATATTGTCTATGAGGACGATGATATTTTAGTCATCAATAAACCAGCCGGACTGACCGTCCATCCAGCACCGGGGCACTACAGCCACACCCTGGCTAATGCCATTCTGTCCTATCTACCCAACCTGCCCGACGCCGATGACCAGATGCGACCAGGAATCGTGCATCGGCTAGACAAGGGTACCTCGGGCCTGATGGTGATAGCCAAAAACAGTGTGGCGCATACGAACCTGATGAGCCAGTTCAAGGCCCGCACCGTGGTCAAAGCCTATCAGGTACTGGTTAAAGGGCGTCTCACCCCAGACAGCGGTCTTATTGAGGCGCCAATAGGGCGTGACCCGCGTAACCGAAAGCGCATGGCCGTGGTAACCGTGGGTCGAGAGGCACACACTGACTATCAGGTTATCAGATATATCGACCACTATACCCTGCTGGAAGTGAGACCCGAAACCGGCCGCACCCACCAGATTAGGGTTCATCTCTCGGCTATCGGCTATCCCGTGGTAGGCGACGCAACCTACGGGATGAAGTCAACCAGTTTATCACGACAATTCATCCATGCCAGTCGCCTCGGCTTCCGACTACCCTCCACCGGAGAATATATGGAGTTTAAGTCTGAACTACCGCCTGACTTGGAGCAGGCGCTAAGGGATATTGCCTAGAATCTTGAGAAGCGGGGGGGTAAAATGTTATGCAGCATGTTTCTTAAAATAACTTAAAAATTTAAGGAGGAAAGAATGGCGCAGGCAAAAATTGGTGATACCGTTAAGGTTCACTACACCGGTAAATTAGAGGATGGCACGGTACTCGACTCATCTATTAATCGCGGCCCTCTGCAGTTTACATTAGGCGAGAGTCAGGTAATACTAGGTTTCGAACAAGCTGTAGTCGGAATGAATCTGGAAGAATCGAAAACCGTCAATATCCCAGCGGATGAAGCATACGGTCCACGTCACAAGGAATTGGTAGTGGTGGTAAATCGAAATGAGTTTCCAGCAGAGCTAGAATTGAAAGTAGACGACCATTTACAAATAAAGCAAGCCGATGGTCAAAAAATTCTAGTCACGGTGACCGATATCTCCGAGTCGAGCGTGACTTTAGATGCTAACCATCCTTTGGCTGGGAAAGACCTTACTTTTGATATTCAGCTCTAGAGATAGTTTGATAACATCGTAGCCTCGGCTTCCAGCCAACCGCCGCTAATGAATAGTAGAATCCATCTCAGGCCTCCCTCCGGATTTGGAGCAGGCGGTAGCATATTACCTAGCATTTGCATTGAATACCACAAGCAGGGATGGTAGAATTCGTGAAACGCCTTTGTTCAGATTGTCTATCCACCAGAAGAAGGATTTTAGATGAATAAATCAGTTAGAGTGCGTTATGCCCCCAGCCCTACCGGTTATCCTCACGTAGGTAATATCAGAACTGCCCTGTTTAACTGGCTCTTCGCCCGCCACTACGGAGGCAGTTTCATCATCCGCATCGAGGATACCGATGTCGCCAGAAAGGTTGAGGGTGCAATCGAGGCTATCCTTGGTGGTCTGCGCTGGCTGGGCTTAGACTGGGACGAGGGGCCTGAAGTGGGCGGCCAATATGGTCCCTACTTCCAATCGCAGCGGCTGGAGCTTTATCGTGAAGCCGCCGAGCGCCTGGTGTCCCAGGGAAATGCCTATTATTGCTACTGTTCTCCCCAGCGTCTGGAGGAGATGCGCGCCGAGCAGATGAGGCGTAAGCAGCCGCCGGGCTACGACCGACACTGCCGCAACCTAAGTCGGGAGGAGCAAGCTCAGAGAGAAGCCGAAAGCATTATTCCTGTAGTCCGGTTCAAGACTCCGCTTGAGGGGCAAACCAGATTTAACGACCTGATTCGTGGTGAGATTGTATTTGATAATAGCACCATCGATGATTTTGTATTGCTGAAATCGGACGGTTATCCTACCTATCACCTGGCCAACGTCGTTGACGACCATTTGATGGAGATAAGCCATGTGCTCCGCGCTGAAGAATGGCTGTCCAGTACTCCCCGCCACCGCCTGCTCTACCAAGCGCTCGGATTTGAGCCACCGCAGTTTGTTCACTTACCCATGATATTGGGCACCGACCGGGCCAAACTGAGCAAGCGGCACGGGGCCGCATCTATAACTGAGTACCGGGAGCTAGGCTACTTGCCTGAGGCAATGGTGAATTTCCTGGCTTTGCTCGGCTGGTCTCTGGACGATAAAACTGAAATCCTGTCCCGACAACAGCTAACAGCTAGCTTCTCCCTGGAGCGGGTTAGTCAGACTGCTGCCATCTTCAACCGGGACAAACTTGACTGGATGAACGGAGTCTACATCCGCAGCCTGAGTCTGGAAGATTTTACTCAACGGGCACTCCCCCTCCTGGAGAGCGGCCTGCCGGCTGAGGTAAAGCGCCCGCTACCCATTGACTACGTCAGGCAGATTATGCCCCTTATCCAGGAGCGCGCCCGAACCTTGGCTGAGATAGCTGACCTGACCCACTTCTTCTTCGTTGATAGGCTTGACTATAATTCAAATCTGCTCATAGACAAAAACATGAACCAGGACTCAGCCCGGAAAACACTGGGGACAGCCCAAGCAAAACTTGTGGCACTGGAGCCCTTCACTATTGAATCCCTGGAGGCCGTGCTGAGACCGCTGGCCGGGGAGCTCGGGCTTAAAACCGGTCAACTCTTCGGCACACTCAGGGTAGCCACGACCGGCCGGACAGCGGCGCCGCCACTATTTCAAACCATGGCCGTGCTGGGCAAAGAGCAGTGCCTCAAGCGCATTGCCGCAGCGATAGAGAAGCTGTCCCTTTAACCCTTCTTCTCCTTGACGATTGGCAACATTTGTTTTAGAATGGCTATCGCTTGTTTCTGATTAGACCTAGTGTGCCAAGGACAGAATGAAGTATCTTCTCGGCTTATTGATTTTATTTAACATTTCGGACGGCGTGCTGACCCATTTCCTAATTACAAACGGCCTGGCACATGAGGGTAACCCCTTTTTAGTACCCATAGTCGGCGAGACCAACTTCCTGATACTTAAGGTGGTGGGTGTACTCCTGTGCGCCCTTATTCTGTGGGACATATACAGGCGACACCCCGGGTTGGCCAAAGTATCTACCTCATGCTTCGTCGCCTTTTACGGTGTAATCGTCCTGCCCCTTATTACCTCTCCTTCAAAGGAGAGGGGGAGGAATTTAAAAAGAGGGGCTATCGCCCTCTTAGACACCCATATGAATAAGTTTAGGTAAGTATCCCCTATCGCCACGTAAGCCACATAAC
>Ga0315279_10007980_pt1 | contig 12940 bp, 9 predicted proteins | sample YL17G06_20_MG_FD_203694 | JGI IMG/M metagenome (GOLD analysis project Ga0315279, IMG submission 203694) | Sediment microbial communities from Yellowstone Lake, YNP, Wyoming, USA - YL17G06_20 | ecosystem: Environmental > Aquatic > Freshwater > Lake > Sediment | place: USA: Wyoming | collected... | reverse complement strand
ACGCTCCAGGAAACGGGGCTCCTGCACCTGCTGGCCATCTCGGGCGCGCACATCGGAATCATCGCCGCCCTTCTTTTTGCCCTGCTTCGGACGGCGGGAATTTCCCGCCGACCCGCCTCCGCCTGCCTCATCATTCTCCTCGTCCTGTACGCCCTTCTGATCGAAGGCCAGGCCTCGGTCTCGCGGGCCGTGCTGATGGCGGGGCTCTATTTCGCCGGGGGGTTGTTGTGGAAGGACGTCCATCTCCTCAATACGCTGGGGCTCAGTGCTTTCGTCATCCTGCTGGACAACCCGTTCCAGATTTTCGACATGGGCTTCACCCTGACCTACGCGGCGACTCTGTTCATCCTTCTCTTCTTTAAACCGCTTTTAAGAAGGCTGCCCCGTCTTCCGCTCAAGATTTCGGACACGCTGGCCATGTCGCTATCCGCCCAGGCCGGCGTTCTTCCCTTGGTGGCGTCCTCCTTCCACAGGATCACTTTTTCCGGCTTGCTCCTCAATTTTCTGGCCATCCCCATCGCCACCATTCTGCTGGCCGCCGGATACCTCTTCCTGCCTCTGACCTTCCTGGGCGGGAGCGTCGTGCGCGCCGGCGCCGTCCTCCTCCGCTTTTTGACCGACGCGTTCCTCTGGTCCACGCGGCTGCTGGAGGGCCAACCGGGACTGTCCTTCCGGGTTCCGGCTCCTCCCCTTTGGGTTTGTATCGGCTACTGGATGGCCCTGCTTCTCTTTCTCGCGCCGGGGCGCGACCGGGCTCAAAAAGTGATGACGGCGGCCGCCGGGGGGGCGTTTCTCCTCTTGTTGGCCTTCTATCCCTACTCCGTCGGATCGGCGTTCCTTCGCTTCACGTTCCTCGACGTCGGGCACGGCGATTCGATCCTGGTCGAATTTCCCGGCCGTGAAAAGATGATGATCGACGGAGGCGGGCTTCCCGTGGGGACCTTCGATGTCGGGGAGAACGTGGTTTCTCCTTTCCTTTGGGACAAGGGGATCCGAAGGATCGGGACGATCGTCCTCAGCCATCCCCATCCCGACCACCGCAACGGCCTGGCCGCCGTGGCCCGCAATTTCCGCGTCCGCGAATTCTGGGAAGCCGCGCCCGGGGCTTCGGACGCGGGCGCCGCCATGCTTCGCCGCGCCCTCGGCTCCGCCCGTCACCGGTTGATAAAACCCGGCGATGAACGGACGATCGGCGGCGTGCGCATCGAGGTTCTCGCTCCGGCCGAGGACGACCCAATCCGGGCGGGGACGGAAAACGAGCGGTCCCTGGTGCTCCGGCTGACTTATGGGCGGACGGTGTTCCTCCTGACCGGAGACATCGATGCGGACGCGGAACGGCGGCTCGTCGGGTCCGGGCGGGACCTTCGAGCCACCGTGCTCAAGTCCCCCCACCACGGCAGCCGATCGTCGAGCTCGAAGGAATTTCTGGATGCCGTCTCTCCCGAAATCGTGGTCATCTCCGTGGGCCGGGACAACCGCTACGGGCTTCCCGACGCGGATGTCGTAGCCCGGTACGACCGGCGGGGTGCCCGGGTCCTCCGCACCGACCGGGACGGGGCGGTGGAAATCAGAAGCGATGGGGTCCGGACGACGATCCGCACGGCCGTCCCCCCCGGCGGGGCCCCCGGGGGGGGGGGGGGGGGCGATTGACAAGGCGGAAATGGGGGATTATCATCTGGTCATGAGGAAAAGGATGCCCGCCCTCCTCGGCCTGATCGCCGTCATCTGCACGGCGAGCTTCGGCCAGGACCTGGTCGAGGCGGCCAAAAAGGAAAAAGAACGCCGCGCCGCCCGAAAAGGCGGCACGGTCGTCGCCATCACCAATCAGACTTTATCCGATCTCAAGAAACAGCCGTCCGTCCCGTCGATCAAACCCGAGGGTGGTCCGGACCTCGACGCGGCCGGGAATACCGGCGCCGCGAAGCCCTACGCCGGAACGCCTGCGGCGGCGCTCGCTCCTCTGTCCGGTCCGGAGCCGGACTCCCCCTCCGCGGCCCGCCGTGACGACCAGAAAGGGGAATTACAAAACCGCTATGACCGGGCCAAGGAGAGGATCGATCTGCTGGGCTTGAAGATGTTGTCCCTCCGCCAGCAGCTCTCCACGTTCAACAGCATGCAGACGAAAGACAAGACCCAGAAGGATTTCGCCGAAACCTATCAGCAGTTTCTCGAGGCCCAGGCCGAGGCGGCCAAGGCCAAAGAGGACCTGGACCGCTTTCTGGGCGGGGGCGGCCCTCAGCGGAAGTAAATCAGCGAGATCGGGACGCCCAGCTCCCGGTCGTCCTTCGAATCGGCAAAAAGTTTCATCGGAATGAACGATTTGTCGACGGTGATCGTCAAAACGAACTCGTCTTTATCGCCCAGTTGCTCTTTCTTGAGGGCATAGGATTTTTCGAAGTTTCCCAGTTCGAGGGCGAACTCGTCAAGGACAAGATCATTGATCTTGAAAACGATTTTTTGATCCTTGGACGCTTCCAAGATGGTCCCGCCGCGGATGACCAAAAACGCGTCCCGCTTGGGATTGTCGACGATGCACTTGGCTTCCTTGGATGTCCAGCGCCACTGTTTGAGCGAGGAATCGCGGTTGACTTCCAAACCATACCATCCGCTCTCATAGATGACTTCCGGCGTGCCCAGGGGCGGGGGAACGACTTTCAGTTTCTTCGACAGGACTTCGCGCTGGGATTTCCCCTTCCGGTCGAAGGCGTTATAGAATCCGGAGGACAAGCGAAGGGTTTCCTCGCCTTTGAACTGCGGATCGAACTCGTCGATGAAGGCCGGAATATACAGGCGGCGCTTGAACGTGTATTCCTTGTTTTTCTCCCACTTGGTCGTCGGGACATCGGGCGTATAATCATCCTGGACGATCAGATTGCTGTCGTGCCAATAATGAACGAAAATCGTATAGTCCCGGTCCAGGGGCAGGAAATCCCCGCCGGTTTTCCATTTGTACGTCACGTCCGTCATCAGATTATCCGACAGGGCCGGCTCGGAGAACGACACGCTGAGCTCGACGCCTTTGACCGGCGTTTTTTTCTGGCAGGAAATGAACGCCAGCGCAGCCGCGATGAAGACACCTGCGACACGGATATTTCGGTTCATGATTGCTCCTCCAATCGCGCCATCGCGCGGTTCGACGGCGCCCATTATAGGCCAAAGCTTCCGACCCTGTAAAGAAGGCTCAGGGGTTTGGGGGAAAACGCGCGGATTTTCCCCGGCGAGGAAAATCCTCTCCGACGCTCCTCCTTCGCTCTCGCACTCATCGGGTTTGGTCTCTACCCGATGAGTACGAACCGTGCCCGCTCAGTCGTCGCACGGGTTTTCCCCCAATCCCCCTTCGCCACTGAAAAAAGAAGAGAACTCATCGAAGTGCCCGCTCGCTCGTCAACGGGTTTCGGCGGGGTACACCCCTCGCCTTGGGTAAAAAGACGATCTCCTACGTCTCCGTCGCTCTTCCCGCAAGAGCGGGAATCCCTGCCCGCTCCGTCGTCCTAGCAAAGGCGTAGGACTGCAAAGCCCGTCGCACGGGTTTTTACCCGAATGCTTTGAGCCCGAAGAGCTATCGTCCGATCACCTTCTCCGTTCGATATTTCAAAAACCGCGTCCGATGTAATATCATGGGAGCGAATGAAATTGCTCCTGACGGTCTATTCCGCCTTTTCCCGCTCCGTCTGCCGGATCAAGCGGCGCCTCTATAAGTCCGGAGTCCTCCGCGCCGAACGGGCGCCCTTGACCGTCCTCAGCGTCGGCAACCTGGCCCTGGGCGGATCGGAGAAAACCCCGCTGGCCCTTGAATTGCTCGATTTCCTCCGGGAGATCGGCCGAAAGCCGGCCCTCATCGCCCGCGGGTACAAGAGCGCCTGGGAACGATCGGGGGGCGTTCTTTCCGACGGGCGGACGATCGCGGGGACATGGCGCGAGGCGGGGGACGAGCCCTTCCTGGCGGCGCTGCGCTGCCCAGGCGCGGGCGTCTATATCGGAAAGAACCGGGCCGCCTCCTGCCGGCGGGCCCATGACGCCGGTTTTGACGTCGCCGTCCTCGACGACGGTTTTCAGCATCTTCGTTTGCGGCGCGACCTGGACATCGTCCTTCACGACCCGGCCGCCCGGGCGCCTCTCCGAGAAAGCTCCGCCGCCCTGGCGGCCGCGGACATCGTACTGATGAAAAAGACGCCCGGAGGCCGAACGCTTCGAACTGGCCGAGCGGAAGTGTTCCCGTACGGCGTCCGCGAGCAGGGCCTGGCCCCCCTCGAGGGCGGCCCGGTCCGGCCCCTCTCCTCTCTTCAGGGACACCGGATCTTCGCCTTTTGCGGCATTGCCCGGCCGGCCCGGTTCTTCAGCCTCCTGGAGGAATATGGAGTGCCGCCGGCGTCGCGGGCGGCCTTTCCCGATCATTTCGCCTATCCCGATCGATCCCTCGCCGGTCTAGCCTCCGCCGCCCGCTCCGCGGACTGCGGCATTCTCCTGACCACGGAGAAAGATGCGGTCAAAATCCGGGGCCGCCGCAACGAGCTGTCCGGTCTGGACGTTTTGGTCCTGCGGATCGGGCTCGTTCTTCCCGGCGCATTCTATGAAACAATCCGGGCCGTCGCGGGCCGCTCCGACGGGGGGGATCCGTGAAGCGCCGTCGCGGAGATTGGTCCGGATATCTGGCCTATGTCGCCGTTTCGTCCATCCTGTTCTTTTTGCCCCGCCGGGCGGTTTTGGCGCTGGGCCGGGGATTGGGTCTCCTTCTATTCCGCCTTTCCGCCCGGCACCGCCGGATCGCCCTGGACAATCTGGAAATCGCCTTCGGAGGGGAAAAAACCGCGGGCGAACGCCTGGCGATCGCCCGGGCCGCGTTCGGCCATTTCGGACGGGTAACCCTGGAAACCATCAAGTTCGCCCATTATTCCCGGGCCCATGTCCTGGACCTGATCGAGATCGAAGGGCGCGAGCATCTGGAGCTGGCCCTGGCCCGAGGGAAAGGCGTCTTGGCCTTCACCGCCCATTATGGGAACTGGGAGACCCTCGTCGCGGCCCTGTCTCCGATGGGGACCCTCCATGTCATCGCCCGGCATCTCGACAACCGCCTCATCGACCGCCGCCTGACGGCCGTCCGGACCCGGATGGGCGGCGCCGTCATCGATAAAATCGGGGCGTCCCGGCCTATCCTGCGGGCCCTGAAAATCGGCGGCATCATGGGCATCCTCATCGACCAGAACGTCCTGCGCAGCGAGGCCGTCTTCGTCGATTTCTTCGGCCGGCAGGCCGCCACAACACCCGGCCCGGCCTTTTTCCACATCCTCACGGGCGCGCCGCTCGTCCCGGTCTTCTGCCGGCCCCGGGGCTCGGCCTTCCGCTGTAAAATCCTGCCGCCGCTGGATATTCCGCTCAGCGGCCGGCGGGCCGACGACGTGTTGAAAATCACCCAAATCTGCACTAAGATAATCGAAGACGAAATCCGCGGGGAGCCGGAATGGTGGCTCTGGATGCATAAGCGCTGGAACGCGAGGCCCGTGGGAGAAACGAATCCGTCATGAGATCGAACAATCGAACGCTCGGCGAGCTGAGGCCGATCCGTCTTCAGCTCGATTACCTGGACTTTGCCGACGGCTCGGCCCTGATCGAGTGCGGCAAGACCCGCGTCGTCGCCGCGGCCACCATTGAAGACAAGGTCCCCGCGTTCCTGCGGGGTTCCGGCGGGGGCTGGGTCACGGCGGAATACGCCATGCTGCCGCGCTCCACGGAGAAACGCACCCAGCGCGAGCGGTCCCAGGGCTATCCTTCGGGCCGCAGCCAGGAAATCCAGCGCTTGATCGGCCGGACCTTGCGCGCCGTCACCGACCTGGGCGCCCTGGGCGAGCGCCAGATCATCGTCGACTGCGACGTCATCCAGGCCGACGGCGGAACGCGCGTCGCCTCGATCAACGCCGCCTGCGTCGCCCTGGCCCTGGCCCTGAAGAAAATGATGGACCGCAAGATCGTCGACCAGATGCCGCTCCGCCATCTCGTCGGGGCCGTCAGCGTCGGGATGGTCCGGGAGGAGCTCCTGCTGGATCTCGACTATGATGAGGATTCCACGGCCGACGTGGATATGAACGTCGTCCAAACGGACCGCGGCCAGTTGCTCGAAGTGCAGGCCACGGCCGAGCGGAGCCCTTTCTCCCGCCATCAGCTTTCCGACCTGCTCAAGCTGGCCGACCAGGGCATCCGGGAAATCATCCAGATCCAGAAAGACGCCCTCAAGCGCAAAAGCATGCTGTTTATGGCCTATGGGGAACGCTGACCGGACGGGCCGCGGTTCCGGCTTGACTTTGGCCCGCCGCGCCGATAATAATTGTTTTTCTTTGAACGAGTTAGGACCGGATTTTCCGGGAGGATCGATCATTCGTGCAGGAGGCCTTCATGAATCTCGTGACCGCTCTTATCGTCGCCGGCGCCGCCGTTATTCTCGTGGCCTTGGCCGTCCTCGTCTTCGCCAAGCAATATAAAAAAGTCGGCCCGAACGAAGCCCTCGTCATCTCCGGCCGGAAAAAAACGATCACCGCGCTCGACGGGGCCAAAACCAAGGTCGGCTACCGCATCCGCCTCGGCGGCGGAACCTTTGTCCGGCCGTTTCTGGAAACGGTCGATACTCTGCCCCTGGAGGTCATCTCCCTGATCATCCGAACGCCCGAAGTCCTGACCCACGGCGGCGTGCCCATCCTGGCCGACGCCACGGCCCAGGTCAAGATCGAATCGTCCGAAGCGGCCATCCGCATCGCCGCCGAGCAGTTCCTCGGCGTGGGCAAGGACGGCATCCGCGACGTGACGGTGGCCGTTCTGGAGGGCAAGATGCGGGAAGTCATCGGGACGATGACGGTCGAGGAGATCTACCGGGGCCGTTCGGAATTCAACAAGCGCGTCATGGATGCGGCCAAGGGTGAGTTCTCCCGCATGGGCATCCTCCTGCTGAGCTTCTCGCTCAAGGAATTCTCCGATGCCCAGGGCTATCTCGACGCCCTCAGCAAGCCGATCATCTCAGCGGCCAAGCGCGACGCCGCCATCGCCGAGGCCGAGGGGGAGAAGGAAGCCGTCATCAAATCCTCCCAGGCCCGCAAGGAAGCCGAGGTGGCCCGCCTGCAAGCCGATGCTCTCATCGCCAAGGCCCAATGGGAGAACGAATCCAAAAAGGCCGAATCGCTGACGGCCGTCAACCAGAAAAAGGCCCAGGCCGATTACTCCTATGAGCTCGAACGCCACCGGCTGAGCCAGGCCATCAAGCTCGAGGAATCCAAGGTCCGCCTGGTGGAGAAGGAACAGTCCATTAAGATCGAGGAGCTGGAGATCCAGCGCCGGGAGAAGGAGCTGGAGGCCAACGTCCGCAAGCCCTCGGACGCCCGCAAATACCAGATCCAGGCCGAGGCCGAAGCCGAAGAGTATCGCATCCAGGCCGAAGCCCGGGGCAAGGCCGAGGCCGTCAAGCTCGAGGGGCAGGCCGAGGCCTCCCGGATCCAGGAGCGGGGTGCCGCCGAAGCCGACGCCATGATGAGAAAAGCCGCCTCCATGGCGAAGTACAACGACGCGGCCATCCTGGAAATGTACATGAAGGTCCTGCCCGAGGTAGCCAAGTCCGTGGCCGAACCCCTGTCCAAAGTGGACAAGATCGTCGTCGTCAGCAGCGGAGAAAAGGGGCTGGGCACGTCCAAGATCACGGCCCAGGTGGCCGAAGTCCTGGCCCAGATCCCGGACGTGGTCCAATCGCTGACCGGAGCCGACCTGAAAAAGTTCCTCAAGGACAAGATGAATCCCCAGGAGAAACCCCAGAAGTAAGCCCGTCGCGGGAACGGCAGGATCACCATGGTTTCCGAACGAGTCAAGCAAATCGGCGCCTCGCCCACGCTGCGCATCGCGGCCAAGGCCAAGGCCATGCGGGCGGAGGGGATCGACGTCATCGACCTGAGCATCGGCGAACCCGATTTCCCCACCCCCGAAAACGTCAAGTCCGCCGGGATCCAGGCGATCCGGGACAATTTCACCAAATACACCGAAAACGACGGGACGCCGGCCCTGAAAAAGGCCGTCATCGCCCGCTTTCAAGAGGACTTTGGGTTGACCTACGCGCCGGCCGAGGTCATCGTTTCGAGCGGCGCCAAGAGCTCGCTGTTCCATCTGTTCCAGGCGATCGTGGACGCGGGCGACGAGGTCATCATTCCGGTCCCCTATTGGGTGACCTATCCTCACGTGGTCAAGCTAGCCAGAGGCCGGGCCGTCTATGTCGAGACCAAGGAGGAGGACGGGTTCGTCCTGACCGCCGAGGCGCTCAAGGCGCACATCACTCCGGCGACGAAAGCGGTCATTCTCAATTCCCCTTCCAATCCGACCGGGGCGGCCTACACCCGGGAGCAACTGCAGGCCCTGGCCGAGGTGGTCCGGGGCGAGGACATTTACGTCGTCGCCGACGAGATCTATGCCTCGCTTGTCTATGATCAATTCAAATTCACGAGCTTCGCCGCCCTGGGCGAGGACATCAAGAAAAAAACGATCCTGGTCAACGGCCCGTCCAAATCCTACTCGATGACGGGCTGGCGCATCGGTTACGCCTTGGGCCCGGCCGACGTCATCGCCGGCATGGCCAAGATCCAAAGCCACACCACGTCCAACGCGGCCTCGATTTCCCAGAGGGCCGCCCAGGAAGCCCTGAACGGGCCCCAATTCGAAGTGTCCAAAATGGTCCAGGAGTTCCAGCGCCGCCGCAATTACGGCCTGATCAAGCTCCAAGCCATGCCCCAGGTCTCCTGCTTCAAGCCCCAGGGCGCGTTCTACCTTTTCCCCAACGTCAAGGCCTACTACGACAAGGAATTCAACGGGACGCCCATCCGCAATTCCAACGGTCTGGCGTATTATCTTCTCCGGGAGGCCAATGTCGCCGTCGTCCCCGGCGATTCCTTCGGGGCCGACGACTACATCCGCCTGTCATACGCCACATCCATGGTCAACCTGGAAAAAGGCCTTGACCGGATGGCCCGGGCCCTGGCCGTCCTCCAGCCGGCCCGCAAGGCCAAACGGGTGGCCTTGAGCAATTACGCGACCCGCGTCCGCTCCGCCGTTCCCGTCGACGCCGCACTGACCGTTCAGGTTCGCGACGGCCTGGTGGCCGAGGTCGAGAGGCATTTCACGCCGGAGAATTATTTCGAATGGAACGCCTCCATCAACGGCGTCGTCGTCCAGCTCCGCACGAACGTCTCCCATCTCCATGATTTCTGGGTCGACAACTGGTACCCCGCCCCGATCGAAGCCGGTCTGGAACCGCACGGCTTCATCTACGCCGCCGACGGGATCCCCGGGCGCGAGCCGCGGGCCCTCTACAATTCCGAAACGAAAACCGGCGTCCTCCTCAACTGCGATGCCTATGGCCCCCTGCGCAGCCTGGCCCTGGGGCTGGTCGCCGACGTCGAGGAGCGGTCCTTCGGCGTTCATCCGGTGCGCGGGATGTCGGTCGACGCCGGGGGCGCCGGGCTCATCCTGATGGGCCCGCCGGGGACCAAGAAAACCGAGCTGTTCTTCGGCTTGCTGCGCGACCCGCGTTTCCGTTTTCACGCCAGCGACGTGGTTTTCCTCCGTTATGCGGGACAGGCCGCCCTGGCCGATGCCGTCGAGCGGAAGGTTTTTTTGCCGACGAGCACGGTGGAGGATTTCGGCCGGCTGGCCCCGCTTTTCGACGGCAGCAAGTGCGAGAATGTGGTCCTGCGCAAGGATGACTGCAAGGATGCCGAATGCCTCCGCGGGGAGGACTGCCGCCTCGATCGCGGGGCGCCGTTCTGTTACAAAGCCGCCAAGGAGGCCCACGCCCTGCTCGACCCCAATTGGATCGCCGGGCCCGCGGCCGTCGTCCGTCGGACGACCCTCCGCCATCTCGTCCTCCTGCGCCGGGACGCTTTTTCACCGGCCGTCGTGGAGCTCGCCCCCGAGGAAGCCCTGCGGATCCTCGTTTCGGGCGAGATTCCCGGAATGAAGAAAGCGGCCGGGGCCAAAACGCCCCCCTTCTTCAATCCCCATCTCCTGGCCCTTTCGGAAGACCGCCTGGAGCTGCACAAGTCGCATTTCCAGCGTCTCTTGCAGAGCGCCAAAGCCTGGTTGTTCAACAGCGGAGCGGCGGGAGTCGACAAGATCGGGGAGATCGCCGGAGCCAAATAGCGAACCGCCGCGCGCGGCCCGCGGATGAACGAACCGTTCAGGTTGACGAGATCTTTGTTGAAGTCCGCCGACGAGGAGATGGCGAATCCGTTCCTCTAGCCAATATTGTCACAATTTGGGCCGCGTTTTATCCGAAGAGCCCCAATCGCGTTTCGATTTCTTCGGTCAGAAGATGGATGATCACAAGATGGACCTCTTGGATGCGCGGAGTCTCCTGGGAGGCGACATCGAGCAGGAAATCCGTCCGAGCTCCGAGCTGCCCTCCTCCCTGACCGGTCAGGGAGATGCTCGTCAAGCCGCGCTCCCGGGCCGTCTGAAGCGCCGCCAGGACATTGGGCGAATGGCCGCTGGTGGACAGGGCCAGGACGACGTCGCCCCGGTCGCCCAGCGCTTCGATCTGGCGGCTGAAGACGGCCTCGAAGGAGATGTCGTTCCCGATCGAGGTCACGACGGACGAATCGGCCGAGAGCGTCACGGCCCGGAGCGCGGCGCGCGGCTTCCGGAATTTGTTGACGAGTTCGGCCACGAAATGCTGGGCTTCGGCGGCGCTCCCGCCGTTGCCGAGCGCCAAGATCGTCCCTCCCCGGGCCAAGGCCGCGGCGCAAGCGGCGGCGGCCTCCCGAAAATCGCGGCCCCGGCGGTCGAAGAATTCGTCCACCAGCCGGCCGATCTCGCGTCCGAGCGTGGGTTCAGTCATGAAGCTCTCCTTCCAGGCCGGACGCGACGGCGCGCCGGACCGCGTCCATCAGTCCGCCCATGTCCGCCGGCTTCGCGCCGGCCGTCTCGACGGGCGGGTGGAAAATAATCTCGACGCTCCCCCGCCGTGGGATCCACCGGCCCCGGGGCATGAGGCGGAAGGCCCCGCGGATCGAAACCGGGATGATCGGCGCGCCCGCGCTGAGAGCCAGAAAGAATCCCCCGCGCTTGAAGGATTGCAGCTTCCCGTCGCGGCTGCGCGTCCCTTCGGGAAAAATCAGGAAAGAGAGGCCGGCCGCCCGCATCAGAGCGGAGGCCCTTTCGATGGCGGCTCTCCCTCCCTGGGCACCCCGCCGGTCGACGGGAACGAAACCGACATAGGTCATGACCGCTCCGACGATGGGAATCCGGAAGAGCGATTTCTTCAGGATGACGCGGAGGCCCTCCGGAATAACAATGAAGAGCAGCGGGCCGTCGAGGAAACTGACGTGATTGGCCATATAGACGCGCGGAGCCGGCCCGGCCAGAAATTCCGATCCGGTCACGCGGACAGGCAAGCCCAGAATCGCCCGGGCCGCGCGCGCGGCGCCGCGGGCATAGGCCAGGAGCGGTTCGCGCCGGCCGAAAACCGCGCAGAGGAGGAAAACGGGGAGAATGGCCAGGACGGCCAGGACGAAAAAAACGGCCAAAACCGCGGTCCGCAGAAGCATTACCTTTTATTATACAGGAAAGACGGGGGGGCCGGAATGAACCGGACGTTGGGGGCAGATTCGTTAAACAAAAGGAGCGCCCGTCCGTATAGCCTCCGCTCCGAGCTGTTGGCGCTAATTGCCCTTTTTTGTCACTCAGAAGAGAGGCGTGGGTTTCGATCAGAATTAATCGGTCGGCTCGTCCCGGTCGGTCGTGTCCGCTTTTTTGAATGATTTGATTTCGTATTTGTCCAGCAGATAGCGGAGGGACCTGTAACTCATCCCCAGAAGCGCGGCCATTTTTTTCAAGTTCCCGTTGGCCGCCGCGCCGGCTTCCTGAAGATAGCGCTTGGAGATCTGGCCCAGGTGCGCCTCAAGATTGAATCCGGATTTCAGGACGACAGGCGCTTCGATCCGGCGGTCGATCTCGATGATGTCGGCGGGCAGGCTGGCCAGGGTGATGGTTTCCCGCTCTTCCACGGCAACGATGCGCTCGATGAGGTTCTCCAACTCGCGGACGTTGCCCGGCCAGGGATATCTTTCCAGGAAGCCGATAACCTCCGGGACGAGCCTTTTCATCTTCCGCCCGGTCTTCTCGCAGTGTTTTTGGAGGAAGAAGGAGACCAGCAGGGGGATGTCCTCGGGCCGCTCGCGCAGGGCCGGCATCTCGACGGAAATGACGTTCAGCCGATAGAACAGCTCCTCGCGGAACTTCCCCTCTTCGATTCTTTTCTTCAGGTCCTGATTGGTGGCGGCGATGATGCGGATATCGACCGGAATCTCGTCCGTCCCCCCCACCCGGCGGATCCTCCTTTCCTGCAGCACGCGGAAGAGCTTGACCTGGGTCCACGGCGACATCTCGCCGACCTCGTCCAGGAAGATGGTGCCCGGGGTGGCCGTCTCGAACATCCCTTTTTTGTCCAAGACCGCCCCGGTAAAGCTCCCTTTGGTGTGGCCGAAAAGCTCGCTCTCCAGCAGGTTTTCCGGCAAGGCCGCGCAATTGATGGACACGAACGGGTGCTCGCGGCGGCGGCTGTGCGCGTGCAGGGCGCGGGCGGCCATCTCCTTGCCGGTTCCGCTTTCGCCCGTGACGAGCACCGTCGAATCGGTCGAGGCGATGCGCTCAATGAGGTGGAACACCTCCTGCATGGCTTTGCTCTTACCGATCATGTTCTCGAAGCTGACCTGGTCCTGAAACGTCTTTTTCAGCAGGATATTTTCTTCGCGCAGGCGGCGCTGCTCGAAACCGTGGGCGACAAGGATCTTGAGTTCCTCGATGTCGAAGGGCTTCGTGACGTAGTCGAGGGCCCCCTCTTTCAGGGCTTCGACCGCCTGCTTGACGCTGCCGAAAGCGGTGATGACGATGACCGGGACATCGGGCCGCTGGCGCTTGACGG